>Ga0209314_10000135_pt1 | contig 31104 bp, 25 predicted proteins | sample I19B2metaG_FD_184146 | JGI IMG/M metagenome (GOLD analysis project Ga0209314, IMG submission 184146) | Lake sediment bacterial and archeal communities from Gulf of Boni, Indonesia to study Microbial Dark Matter (Phase II) - ​I19B2 metaG... | ecosystem: Environmental > Aquatic > Freshwater >... | reverse complement strand
ATCGGCATCCCTCCTTTCAAAAGAAGGGATACCACGGGTTACGGGGTGGTACACTTTTCGTTACCGCTTTTGGGCCATTATTCCATTACCGGTGACACCATGGTTACCTGCTGCACGAGTTTCTCTCCCCGCTGGCCAATCAGCGCAAAGATGAGTTCGGTGGCAGCCTGGAGAACAGAATCCGCTTCCCGCTCCGTGTTGCAGAGGCTGTACGGCGCTCCTGGCCCGAGGATCTTCCCATGTTTGTGCGTATATCTGCTGCTGACTGGGTAAAGGGGGGGTGGGACATAGAACAGTCGGTTTTCCTCTGCAGGAAATTACGTGAGGTGGGGGTAGATCTGGTCGACTGCTCATCAGGTTTAGTGGTCCCTGACGAGCATATTCCGTTCGGCCCAGGGTTCCAGGTCCCTTTTTCTGCCAGAATCCGTTCCGAGGTGGAAATCCCCACTGCGGCAGTAGGTCTTATAACCGAGGCTGTACAGGCGGAGCAGATTGTCGCCAATGGAGAGGCAGATGCGCTCTTTTTGGCGAGGCAGATGCTGCGCGACCCCTACTGGCCACTCCATGCCGCCAAGAGTCTGGGGGTGGAAGCCCCTTGGCCAAACCAGTATCTGCGGGCGAAATAGAGCTCCTGGCTTTTGTGGTTGGTATCGATGCAGGGAGATAGGATTTTGATAGGAAAAAGGTTGAAATTGGGCCCCTTACGTTTGTAAGGGGCTTTTTGTTCAGTGTCGCGCTAGATTTTAGAAAGCATCTTCTGGCGATACTCCACGATCTCGCTTCTCAGCGAGGCGAGTTTGGCCATCTTCTCATCCACCATGGAGATATGCTCGTCCAGTATCTGGATGAGTCTTGGTATCATCCGGTCAGTCTGTTTCGCATTACCATAGGCAGAATAAAGATCCTGCATCTCCTTGATGGTCAGTCCCAACTCCTTCAGCTTGAGAATGAACTTGATGCGGCGGACATAGTAGGGTGTGTAACCTCTGGTGGCGCCGTCCGCGCGCGGTACCGATTCTATGATTCCCACCTCCTCCCAGTAGCGGAGGGTTCTGGTCGTCAAACCGAGGCTAGAGGATACTTCGCCTATGGAGATGACCTCTTCATTGCTATTTTCTGAGATTTCCATTGCTTTTCCTTTACGTCAAATAATGATTTACATTACCCACCCCGGCAATCAATGTCAACGAATATAACCATAAGAAATCGATAAAAATGTCGTGCAAGACATCAGAGCAAAAAATAGTTCTAAAAATGCTTGACATGCACGTAAACGGGATGTAAATATCAAATAAAAATACTGTTTGATTTTTGGCTGATATGGTTTGTTGCATTTAGTTGGATTGGTTGGTTGTTGGTGTCGGTAGCGTGTGCAACATGTTGGAAATAGGATGGAAATGCAGGCGTGATCGGCTTGGTCTTGATATGCCGGTTCTTGTCTGATGTCAAATCTCCCATTGAAGTGGGTGTATTGACTTTTGCGTAATGGTGAGTTGCTGTTTGTTCGGTTGGTGTCGATTCGGTGTCAGGCGATAGCTGACACGCAATATTATGGTCTAGAACGGAGGTTTACATGTCTGGGTTGGCAGGTCGAATTCGCAGGAAGAGCTTGCTGTCAAAGGTGATGAGTGCGGAGGATACGGTCAGATTTTTCCGTGACGGTATGGATCTTGGGTGGTCCGGATTTACTCCTGTCGGTTACCCGAAAGTTGTCCCCATGGCCTTGGCGGACCATGTGGAGAAGAATAACCTGCAGGGGAAGATGCGTTTCAATCTCTTTATAGGCGCCTCCATCGGCGCCGAGGTGGAGGACCGCTGGGCATCCCTGCAGATGACCGACAAGCGTTGGCCCTACCAGACCGGCAAGGTGGTGCAGAAGCAAGTTAACAACGGCGCTGTGCGCATGGGTGACAAGCATCTCTCACTCTATGCCCAGGACCTGGCATATGGATTCTATACCAAGAAGAGGGGGGGCGGTTTCGATCTCGGGCTCATTGAGGCTAGCGGCATTGCCGAGGACGGCAGCATCATCCTCTGCGGTTCTGTTGGAGTTGCCCCGGAGGTTATCCAGAATTCAGACCACCTAATTATCGAGATAAATACCGCCATTCCATCCTTCGAGGGGCTGCATGACATCGTCATGAACCAGAAGCCACCTTTCAAGAAGCCATATCTGGTGACCCGTGTTGACGATCGTGTCGGCTCGCTGCATGTCCCCTGTGATCCTGACAAGATATTGGCGATCGTCGAATCGAAGGTGGGTGACAAGGGGCGGCCCCTTTCCCCTCCTGACGAGATCTCAGAGCAGATTGCCGCCAATATTCTCGATTTCTTCCAGTTCGAGGTGAAAGCCGGGCGTTTGCCGAAGAACCTTCTCCCGCTGCAGTCAGGTGTGGGAAATATCGCCAACGCGGTTGTCGGCGGGTTGGTCAAGGGCCCCTTCTCCAACGTCAATGTCTGGACGGAGGTCCTGCAGGATACGATGCTGGATTTCTTCGACTCGGGCAAGCTCGATTTCGCATCCTCGACCTCTCTCTCCCTGTCAGAGCCGGGGTTCCAGAGGCTATACGACAACTGGGAGAAGTACACCAGCCGCGTGGTATTGAGACCCATCCAGTACAGCAACCATCCTGAGGCCATTCGCCGTCTCGGTGTGATCGCCATGAACACCCCGGTGGAGTTCGATATTTATGGCCATGCCAACTCGACCCTGGTGAACGGCAGCCGGATGATCAACGGCATCGGCGGTTCCGGTGACTTCTTGCGCAACGCCTATCTCTCCATCATGCACACCCCGTCAACCAGGCCGAGCAAGAGCGACCCCAACGGCATTACCTGTGTCGTCCCCTTTGCCACCCATGTTGATCATACCGAACACGACCTCGACATTCTCGTCACCGAGCAGGGGCTTGCAGACCTGCGCGGACTCTGCCCAAGGGAGCGTGCCAAGGAGATCATCAGTAAATGCGTCCATCCGGAGTACAGGCCGATACTGGAGGAGTATTACGAGAGGGCCGAGAGGGAGTGCTGTGATAATGGCATCGGCCATGAACCGCACATGCTCTTCAAGACGTTCAAGATGCAGCAGAACCTGATAGAAAACGGCACCATGAAAATTACCGACTGGAACTGACCTGCAAAATTAATCAGAGCTGTTAAGAAAGGAGGAGCATGTCATGGCAGTGAATTATGATTGGAAAGCAATTGCCAAAAACGGCAAGTACCTGGAGTTGAAACGAAAGAAGAGGGTATTCCTCTTCGGCTGGTGGTTTGCATCTACATTCTACTATTTCCTCTTGCCTTTCCTCTCCGGGTACTATCCGGAACTTTTCAAGATCAAGATTATCGGTGTAATAAACGTCGGCTACCTCTTCATCCTCTCCCAGTTTGTCGTGGCTTTTTTCGTCGCCATTATCTACACCAGGGTTGCCAATAACGAATTCGACCGTCTCACTGACGAACTCGTCAGGGAAATAGGCTAGGGGGGGATCATGTTTGCCAAGGCATTAGCAACACTTATCGTAACCTTTTCATTGTCAACGGCCGCGCTTGCGGTTGAACAGGCAAAGCCTGTTGCACAGCCGACAGCGGCTGCATCCCAGGCCGCACCGGCAACTGCGCCTGCAGCCGTTACGACAGCCGCGCCTGCTTCAGCACCGGTTTCAGCCGCTCCGGCAACTGCGCCTGCTCCGGCAAAGGTCAAGCCGAACCGTGCAATAACCATTACCATGTTCATGGCGATCATCGTTGTTACCCTCGGTGTCGTGGTCTGGGCTGCCAAGAGGACAACGTCGGCAGCCGACTTCTATGCGGCCGGAGGGGGAATTACCGGTCTGCAGAATGGCTGGGCAATCGCCGGTGACTACATGTCCGCCGCATCCTTCCTCGGCATGTCGGGCCTGATATCTCTCTATGGCATCGACGGATTCATGTATGCCGTTGGCCCCATGTTCTCCTTCATCGCCATCCTGCTGGTGGTGGCCGAGCCGTGCCGCAATGCTGGCAAGTTCACCCTGGGAGACATCCTCTCCTTCCGCGCAGCACCCAAGACCGTGCGGGGGGTGGCCGCACTCTCCACCGTCACCGTATCCCTCTTCTACCTCATTGCCCAGATGGTCGGTGCCGGCAAGCTTATGCAGGTGCTTCTCGACATACCTTATAAGGTTTCTGTCATCGGCGTCGGCGTGCTCATGGTTGGCTATGTGGTTTTCGGCGGCATGAAGGCCACCACCTGGGTGCAGATTATCAAGGCCGGCCTTCTCATGACCGGTACGGTGATTCTTGCCTTCCTGGTCATGGCCAAGGCCGGGATGAACCCAGTCGGTTTCTTTACAGATATCGTCAACAGCCCACTGATCCAGGACCACGTGCGGATGAACGTACTCAAGGATGCGGTTGCCAAGCCTGGTTTTGACTATGGTCAGCGCTTCATGGAGCCTGGTCTCTTCCTGAAGAACCCCCTCGACCAGATCTCCCTGGGAATAGCCTGGGCCCTCGGCGCCGCCGGTCTACCCCACATCCTGATGCGCTTCTTCACCGTACCCAGTGCCAAGGAGGCGAGGAAATCAATTGTCATCGCCCTGTTTATCAATGCCAGCTTCTTCTTCCTTATCAACCTGATTGGTTTCGGCGCTGCCCTCTACCTCACCCCGCAGCTCATTAGCTCCGTTGACAAGGGTGGCAACATGGCAACTCTTCTTCTCGCCCAGAAGATGGGCGGTGGAGCAGGCACCATCGGCGGCGACGTATTCCTAGCCTTCATCTGCGCAGTGGCCTTCGCCACCATCCTGGCTGTCGTCTCCGGCCTTGTCCTGGCCGCCTCCGCAGCCATTGCCCATGACGTATATGTAAACATCATCAAGGGTGGCAATGCCGATCAGGATACCCAGGTACGGGTGGCCCGCATCACCTCCCTCTTCGTCGGCATCGCCGCGATAGTTATGGGTCTGGCGGCCGAGAAGGAGAACGTAGTCGCATTGGTCGCCCTGGCCTTCGCCGTGGCAGCCTCGGGCAACTTCCCGGCGGTCATGCTCTCCCTTTTCTGGAAGCGTTTCAATACCGCCGGTGTTGTCGGCGCCATCGTGGTCGGCACCGTATCCGCACTCTCCCTGGTGATGATATCGCCGGTCATGACCTATCCACAGAAGATAGCCAACGATGCCAAGAAGGTCATCACTACCCTGGAGCAGAAGCAGGTTGAAGGTGCGGTGCTGACTGAGAAGGATCTGACAGCGCTGGATAAAGCCAGGGCAGATTTCAAGAAGAATGACGGCGGCACCTCCATGGTGGGACTAAAAGCCCCGATCTTCCCCCTGAAGAACCCGGCCATCGTCTCCCTGCCGCTAGGTCTTTTAGCCGCCATTCTCGGCACTTTCATGTTCCGTGACCGCAGGGCGGAGGAGATGTTCGACGAGATCGAGGTTAGGCAGATTACGGGACTCGGCATCTCCAAGGCCTCTGATCACTGAGAGGGTGGCTACGCCTGCGCCGCATCTCCTGCGGGAGACGCCGACCTGGACGAAATTCCGCACCCTGATGGTTAGTGAAGTATTCCATGCCCCGCGCTTCGGCGCGGGGATTTTTTGAAAACAGACTTGCAGTTAACGTTAACGAAATAAGGGGGGGAGCATGGATCAGCTGGAGTTACAGAGGTATTCGGTTCCGTCGCAATTTGCCGGTGACGAGGGGGTCAGGCTTCTCCATGACCTGAGCAAGGATGAGTTGATAAACATCATTGTCGATGATTCAAAGAACTGGCTTGCCCATGATGGCCTCTGGTTCCAGGCTGTGGAGAGACGTTACGGCATGGAGGTGGCTATCGATGCCGATAAGGAGGCATGGCAGTATTTCACCGTAATAGAGGCCAAGAGGATCATGGATCGCCTCGGCATACTCCCGGGGGGCGGGATCCCGGCCCTGGTGGAGTGCCTCAAGCACCGTCTCTATGCGCGCCTGAATCTACAGGATATCATTGAACAGGACGAGAAGAGGGTTGTCTTTCGCATGCTCGACTGCCGTGTGCAGTCTGCCCGTAAGCGTAAAGGGCTTGACGACTTCCCCTGCAAGGAGGTCGGTATTGTCGAGTACTCGGAGTTCGCCCGTACCATCGATCCGCGCATCAGCACCCGCTGCATCGCCTGCCCACCGGATAAACATCCAGAGGCATTCTGGTGCGCCTGGGAATTTACATTAGAAGGAGCATGATCATGCATACAGCCGCTGTCCAGCCTTACAAATCACAACATAAGATCCGCTTCGTCACAGCCACCAGCCTTTTCGATGGCCATGACGCATCCACCAATATCATCCGCCGCATACTCCAGTCATCGGGCGCGGAGGTGATTCACCTCGGACACAACCGCTCGGTGGACGAGATAGTCACCGCAGCCATCCAGGAGGATGCCCAGGGGATAGCGGTCAGCTGCTACCAGGGGGGGCACGTGGAGTTCTTCAAGTACATCCGCGATCTCCTCGTGGAGAGAGGGGCTGGACACATACGCATCTTCGGCGGAGGAGGAGGGGTCATCATCCCCGACGAGATAAGGGATATCGAGGGGCATGGTATTGCCAAGATATTCTCCCCCGAGGATGGCCGGCGCATGGGGCTGCAGGGGATGGTCAACCACATGCTGCAGCTGTGCGATTTCGCCCCGACGAGGGAGTTGGATGAGGAGATCGGCAAACTGCGTCATCGTGATATTCGGGCGGTCAATACTCTCATCTCCCTGGCGGAGCAGGCTGTGCATGAGCATTCCGAGGGGTATGGAGCCGTACGGGAGAGGATTCGCGCCATGGGGAGGGACATCCCTGTGGTCGGCATCACCGGCACCGGCGGAGCGGGGAAGAGCTCCCTCACCGACGAACTGGTGCGCCGCTTCATGCGCGATTTCCCGGAGAAGAGCGTTGCCATCCTGGCCGTCGACCCTTCAAGGCAGCGTACCGGCGGTGCCCTATTGGGGGACCGGATCAGGATGAACGCCATCAACACCGACAGGGTGTACATGCGCTCCCTGGCCACCCGTGAATCCCATACGGAGCTCTCCGCCGCCATAGGCGACGCCATCGACGTGGTCAGGGGAGCCGGCTTCGACCTGGTGATCGTCGAGACCTCAGGCATCGGCCAGGGGGATGCTGGGATCGTCAAGATCGCCGACATTGCCCTCTACGTCATGACCTGCGAATTCGGCGCCCCGACCCAGCTGGAGAAGATCGACATGCTCGACTTCGCCGACCTGGTGGCTCTCAATAAGTTCGAGCGCAAGGGATCGGAGGATGCCCTGCGCAACGTGCGCAAGCAGTACCGCCGCAACCGTGAGCTGTTCGACGTTGCCGACGAGGAGCTGCCGGTGTTCGGCACCATAGCCTCCCAGTTCAACGATCCCGGCACAAACGTCCTCTACCGTGCTCTGATAGCTAGGCTCAACGAGAAGAAGGGGCTCGGCCTGGTGTCGTCCCTTGAGGTTACCGAGACGGAGAGCCTGAAGAAGTACATCATCCCTCCGGACCGGGTGCATTACCTTGGGGAGATAGTCCAGACCGTGCGCGGCTACCGCAAGAGGGTCAAGGAGCAGAGCGAGACTGCCCGCCGGGTCTTCCAACTGCGCGGTACATTGGAACTGCTTGGCGAGTCGCCTGCGAAGGCCGAAATCAATGACTGCCTGCAGCAGCAGGAGAAGCGTCTCACCGACGAGTCCCGCTGCATTCTGTCCGGCTGGGAGGAGCTGAAGGAGACCTACCGCCGGGATCAGCTGGTGACTAAGGTCAGGGACAAGGAGATCAGGAGCGACCTCTACACCACCACCCTCTCGGGAACCCGCATCCCCAAGGTCTGCATCCCCAACTTCGCCGACCTAGGGGAGATCGTCCGCTGGAACAAGCTGGAGAACGTCCCCGGCTCCTTCCCCTATACCGCCGGGGTCTTCCCCTTCAAGCGGGCAGAGGAGGATCCCAAGCGCCAGTTCGCCGGCGAGGGGTCGCCGGAACGTACCAACCGCCGATTCCATTACCTCTGCAAGGATGACGATGCGAAGAGGCTCTCCACAGCCTTTGACAGCGTCACACTCTACGGCGAGGACCCTGACTTCCCGCCGGACGTCTACGGCAAGGTGGGGGAGAGCGGCGTCTCAATCTGTACCGTCGAGGACATGAAAAAACTCTACGCCGGTTTCGACCTCTGCGCCCCCAACACCAGCGTCTCCATCACCATCAACGGCCCGGCACCCATGATGCTCGCCTTCTTCTTCAACGCCGCCATCGACCAGCAGGTTGAGCGTTTCCGGGAGAAGAACGGCCGGGAGCCGAGACCCGAGGAGCTTGCCGAGATCAGGAGCTGCACCATGCAGACCGTGCGCGGCACCGTCCAGGCCGACATCCTGAAAGAAGACCAGGGGCAGAACACCTGCATCTTCTCCACCGAGTTCGCCCTGAGGATGATGGGTGACATCCAGCAGTACTTCATCGAGCAGAAGGTGAGAAACTACTATTCCGTCTCCATAAGCGGCTACCACATTGCAGAGGCAGGTGCCAACCCGATCTCCCAGCTTGCCTTCACCCTCTCCAACGGCTTCACCTACGTGGAGTACTACCTCTCCAGGGGGATGCACATCGACGACTTCGCCCCGAACCTCTCCTACTTCTTCTCCAATGGTCTCGACCCGGAGTACACCGTCATCGGTCGGGTTGCCCGCCGCATCTGGGCGGTCACCATGCGTGAGAAGTACGGAGCCAACGAGAGGAGCCAGAAGCTTAAATACCACATCCAGACATCGGGCCGATCCCTCCATGCCCAGGAGATGGATTTCAACGACATCCGCACCACCCTCCAGGCACTCATGGCGATCTACGACAACTGCAACTCCCTGCACACAAATGCCTACGACGAGGCGGTAACCACCCCCACCGAGGAGTCGGTGCGCCGCGCCATGGCCATCCAGATGATCATCACCAAGGAGTTTGGCCTGGCGAAGAACGAGAACCCGCTCCAGGGGTCGTTCATCATCGAGGAGCTCACCGACCTGGTGGAGGAGGCGGTCTTGGCGGAGTTCGAGCGGATCGATCACCGCGGCGGGGTGCTGGGGGCAATGGAGACCCAGTACCAGCGCTCCAAGATCCAGGACGAGTCCATGCTCTACGAGCACAAGAAGCACAGCGGCGAACTCCCGATCATCGGCGTCAACTGCTTCCTCAACCCTCGGGCAGGTGAGGCGGGGTATGAGGTGCCGGGCGAGCTGGCGAGGGCTACCAAGGAGGAGAAGGAGCAGCAGATCGCCAACCTCAGGGCCTTCCAGGAGAGCAACAGGGAAGGATGCACCGACGCCTTGAGGAGGCTGCAGCAGGTGGCGGTGAGCGGTGGCAACATCTTCGCCGAACTGATGGATACGGTCAGGGTTGCGTCCCTCGGCCAGATCACCAGGGCTCTCTATGAAGTAGGCGGGAAGTACCGACGCAACATGTAGCATTGTGATTAGAATACGCATTACTGCCGGCAGGAGACGTCATTGCCGTTTCCTGCCGGCGCCAATTTATCAGCAAGCGCTTTACGCTAGCTATGTTTCGGGTATACTCCATGGGATTATGTATTCATTAACTAAAGGAGTCGTATGTGATCACACCCATTGAGACATCCAGGTATCACACCATCCCCCTCGGCAGTGATTCATCCCTGCGCCGCCGCTTCATGGTGATCGACGAGGATATCCCCGGAAATTTCCGATACGGACTGCTTTTGGAAGAGCTGGACATAATGGCCGAGCAGACCGCACTTGCCTATGTGCGCCGCTTCTACCCAGAGGGGAGGGTGGTGACTGCGGCCATAGACAACATCGTGGTCCGTCATGTTGTCGACGTCGCAAGAGACATTGTTTTCCATGCCCGCATCAACCATGTTGGGCGATCCTCTCTGGAGGTGGGGATCCGGGTAGAACATGCCGGTGATCCGAACATACACATCGCCTCCTGTTATTTCACCATGGTTGCCAGAGGCGGCGAGGGGGCAGGGGAGAGTCTGCCGCTCCCCCCCCTGGAGTACTCGGGAGAGCTGGAGCAGCAGCGGGCAGCCAAGGTTATCGCCGGCAGGGAGGAGTATCGTCGCCAGCAGGCATCCCTGCTCGAACCCCCCACCAGGGAGGAGTACGTGATGCTTGATCGTCTTCACCGGTCCCAGGAGGAGCAAGGCTTCTCCGGCCCTGCTGCAGGACGCCTGGTGACCGATGCCTGGGAGAGGATGTATCCGGAGCAGGAGTACGTCCCCCAGAGGATCTTCGGAGGTTACCTCATCCGTCGGGCCTACGAGCTCTCAGGCATCTGCTCCGAGATGGTGGCCCCGGACCGCTCCATCCTGGCGGCTGTCAATAGGATAAACTTCTTTCACCCTGTACGGCTGGGGGACAAACTGCACTTTACCAGCAGGGTGGTCTATACCTGCGAAAGTTTCGTCTGCGTCGAGGCGAGCATCGAGAGGATCAGCCGTGACCGTACCGTAAGTGCCCTGTCCAACTCCTGTCTCTTCACCTTCGTCAATGTGGACAAGGATCTGAGGCACTGTCCGGTTCCACAGATCTATCCCGCCACCTACAGTGAAGACAATCGCTACCTTGATGCCTTCCGCAGCCACCAAATTCTAACTGGCCATTACCGCATGATATGACCGTAAATGAGAACAAGGAGAAGATATGCTGACCAAATCGGAATCTGAAAATAGAATCAGTCGCCTGCAAGAGGAGCTCAAGGAGAAGGGGATTGACGGTGCCCTCATCATCTACCCCATCGACGTCTACTACTTCACCGGCACCAGGCAGAACTCCACTCTCTGGGTACCTGCTGAGGGTAGCCCTGTACTCATGGTGCGCAAGAGCTACAGCCGCGCAAAAATCGAGAGTCTTGTGGAGGATACCAGGCCGTTCCCTTCCAGTAAGGAGTTTCCGGCAATCTTCCCAGATGGGGTGGCCAGGGTAGGCATGACATTCGACATCATTCCGGTGCAGCAGTACAACTACTACGCCAAGATGCTTCCTGGGAGGGAGCTGGTCGACATCTCCGCCATCAACAGGGAGATCCGTTCGGTCAAGTCGGAGTGGGAGCTGGAACAGCTCCGCCAGGGGGGCTCCAACCTGTGCGACATCTTCAGGCAGGTGCCGGAGTTCCTGCGTGAGGGTATGCGCGAGCTCGACTTGGCGGCCGAATTCGAGGCCCGCCTGCGCCGCGCCGGCAATGAGGGGTACATCCGGATGCGTGCCTTCAACCAGGAGCTGTTCATGGGACTGGCCGTATCGGCTTCCGCCGGCGATCCTGGCTTCTTCGACGGGGCTGTGACCGGGCGGGGGCTATCCAGTGCCTCCCCCCAGGGGGCGTCCCGGGAGCTGATCAGCCGAGATGTGCCGGTATTCCTGGACTATACCGGGGTATTCAACGGTTACATCACCGACATGACACGCATCTTCGTCATCGGCAAGCTGGATCCGGAGCTGCAGCATGCCTTCGATACCGCCCTGAAGATTCAGGATGCTCTGGTGAGCGAATTGAAGCCCGGGGTTATCTGTGAGGATCTCTTCCTTAAATCCCTGGCAATGGCCGAGGAGGCAGGGCTCGGGAAGCATTACATGGGGGCGCCTGGAGAGAATGCCCGCTTCGTAGGGCATGGGGTCGGCCTGGAGCTGGACGAGTTCCCGGTTCTCGCCCAGGGATTCAAGGTCCCCTTGGTTGCCGGGCAGACAATAGCCATAGAGCCCAAGTTCGTCATCCCCGGCAAGGGGGTAATCGGCATAGAGAATACCTTTGCCGTCAGCGCATCAGGAGGTGTCAAGCTCACCCCCCTGGATGATTCCATCACCTATCTCTAGGAGGTACAAAGGAGACTGCCTTGGTGCAACTGCCCGAACTTGATGATTCCGAACTGGAGTTGGAGGAGCGCGTCGCGCTCCTCCGTTTCCGCCGCGATGATCTGCGCAACGCCTTGACCGGTACCGCTCTGGTCGAGGATATACTGCGTACCCTGTCGTGGGTCAACAACTGCCCAGAAGTGTCGGTACTTATCATCACCGGCGATGGGTCCGCTTTCTCCAGTGGCGGCAACGTTAAGGAGATGCGTGATCGCCAGGGTATTTTCGCCGGAACCACACTGGAGATCCAGGACCAGTACCGTCGAGGTATCCAGAGGATCCCGCTCGCCATGGAGCAGGTTGAGATACCGCTGATTGCGGCTGTTAACGGCGCGGCCATCGGCGCCGGCTTCGATCTTGCCTGCATGTGCGATCTGCGCATCGCCTCGAATAATGCGGTGGTGGGGGAGACGTTCATAAACCTGGGAATCATTCCGGGTGACGGCGGAGCTTGGTTTCTGCAGCGTCTGGTCGGATACCAGCGTGCTGCGGAACTAGCCTTTACCGGCAGGCTTGTAACGGCTGATGAGGCCCACTCTCTGGGGATCTTCCTCGAGCTGACCGATCCGGCAGAGCTGCTGCAAAGGGCAAAGGAGTTGGCAAGGCAGATTGCCGCCAAGCCGCCCCAGGGGGTGCGGCTGACCAAGCGGCTGCTAAAACATGCCCAACGCGGAAACCTGTCGGATTTTCTCGATCTTTGCGCCTGTTTCCAGGGGATCTGCCATCATACGGACGACCATGCAGAGGCGGTTTCCGCCTTCATCGAGAAGAGGGAACCGGTATTCTCCGGGAGGTAGGCCCTCCCTCTAAATAACAGGTTGCAGTGGAGAGTTGTCATGCACCAGGAAAAACTTGCCGATAATATGATATCCATGGCTGAAGGCGTTTCGGACACGGAGAAGGTGACCGGAGTCTTGCAGCTCGATGACGGGCTCACTATTGTCGGCCTTGACGCGGCTGCTGGGGAACTTCTCGGCACCGATTCAGTCAATCTTCTCGGCAGGAGGGTGGGGGAGGTTTCGGGTCTGGTGATGCTGGTCAACCTGATGCACAGCGGCATCAGCTTCAGCAACCAGATCATCAGGGTGGGTGAGCGGCACATCGCATGCGACTACGTGCCGCGCATCGAGGGTGGCAGGGTTGCCGGCGGAGTCCTTACCCTTGTGAGCGGATTCTCGCAAGAGGCTGCCGCCATGGCCGACGAGTTGAGCGGTCTCCTCCGCTCAGCCGGTGCATTCATGGATTATGACGGAATCATCATCCTCAACCGCGCAGGCGTCGTTGTCATGGTCAACCAGGCCTTTGCCGACGTGCTTGACACCACCCCTCAGGCGATGATCGGCAAGCATGTTCATGATGCCTATCCAAACTCCCAGCCATCGAGGATGCCTCTAATCATGGAGACGGGCAAGCCGGAGATCGGCGTGACTCATTACATGAACGGACGGGAAGTTATTACCAACCGTTTCCCTCTGATAAAGGATGGCAAGGTGATCGGCGCCATGGGGAAGATCATTTTCCGCGACGTGCGTGAGATGACCCTTCTGGCCAACCGGTTGCAAAGCGCACCGGAGAGGGCGGCCTCCACGAAGCAGATGGCGGGGAAGGGTGCCCTCTTCAAATACGATATAGACAGCATCGTCGGCCAGAGCATCGGCATGCAGGCGTTGAAGAAGACCCTTGTACGGGTGGCGAGCAAGAATTCCAATGTGCTTTTACGCGGCGAGAGCGGAACCGGCAAGGAGCTTTTCGCCCATGCTATCCATGCAGCCAGTGCCAGGCGATATTCCTCTTTCATAAAGGTCAACTGTGCCGCCATCCCCGAGCATCTGCTTGAGTCGGAACTTTTCGGTTATGCCGAGGGGGCCTTTACCGGGGCAAAAAAGGGGGGGCAGGTGGGGAAGTTCGAACTGGCCCACACCGGAACAATATTTCTTGACGAGATTGGCGATATGCCCCTCGCCATGCAGGCAAAGCTGCTTAGGGTACTGCAGGAAAAGGAGCTGATCCAGCTCGGCAGCAGTGTTGCCAAGACAGTTGATGTGCGGGTTGTGGCTGCAACAAACTGCAACCTGGAGCAGCTCGTCAAGGAGGGGAAATTTAGAGAGGACCTGTATTACAGGTTGAATGTAGTCACCCTTGCTATCCCCCCTCTTAGGGAGAGGTGCGAGGATATCTACTGCATCACCAAGAGCATTATCGATCAGTTGAATGACGAGTTCGGCCTGGCTGTCGAGGGGCTGAATGCCGAGGCATGGAATATTCTCAGGCAATACTCCTGGCCAGGTAACATCCGTGAGCTGCGCAATGTGCTGGAAAGCGCATTCAATGTTGTGGACGGGAGCCAGATAAGGGCGGAGCATCTTCCTCGCCAGCTATCGCATGGTTTGGCCGCATCGACAGCCAAGAAGGGGGACGAGGGGCTGGAGGAGTATGTGGATGCCAATCTGGGACGCCTGAACATAGCCGAGATTATGACGGAGCTGGAAAGAATAGTCATCAGCAAGGCCCTGGAGCGCTGCCACAACAACAAACTCCATGCCGCGCAACTCCTCGGGATCTCAAGGCCCGGTCTATATAAAAAGCTGAACAAGTGCTCTTTCGAAGAGACTGACAACTGCTGACCCCATACCCTTCCGGACTTTACCCTCCCAGTTAAATGAAATCCGCCTGCAACTCTAAGGTTTCGCCTGTTTTCCAGATGTAAGATCATACTCCCACCTGTGGCCGTTCATCTCTTGTTTGCTGCTTACGTGAAGGTCAGTGTGTAGAAAAATGTTTTACGCTGATGAACCTAAGTGCTTTGTTTAATAATTAGAGTAGAATTGAGGGTGGCTAATTAGCTGATGTTGGGTTGGCGCATCCCGTTGGTCAGGTTCTGTGGTGTAAACTAACGTAGTCTGTGTTAACTTGGGTATCATTTTATAAGTAACTGAAACAATGGGAAAATAAGTTGAATTGTTGCTTTTGGTTTGTGTGGTGATAACTGCAGTATACAGTGGGTCATGGGTTCGTGGTCGGGGTGATGTTTCTAATTGTTGCCCGCCAGTAGGCACCGCTTTGGGTTTTATGGGTGCCTTGAAAAAACTGATAGAAAAAAACAGTGTTTGGTATTAGAATTGCTTTGCCTTTACGTGTGGGTAAATTTGGCTGCCGTCAGCACTGCTTGACCGGTATGATGCAATGCTGTCGGGATTAGCTGGTCAATCGAATGACCATGGGGGGAGGCAACATGCAGAGAAAATCGATTAGGTGCGGAGATGCTTCCATGGAAAATCTTATCGCCGTATTGGAGCTATTTGCCGAGGATTCTCCAGGAGTAACTCTTGCAAATGTATCCGCACGCCTTGGCATGGTGCAGACCAGGGCAAGCCGGCTTCTTGCCTCTTTGCAGGAGCGCGGAATCGTCGAGGTCGGCGATCAGGGTGAGTATAGCCTGGGTGTTGTCACTGTGGGGCTGGCGAAGCGCCTTCTCGACAGGGTCAGCATCATCGGACATGCCAGGCCAGTGCTGGAAGAGTTGGCGGGGAAGCATGGCGAGACTGTGTATCTGACTGTGTTGCGTGACGACGAGGTGATCTTCCTCGATGGGGCGGAAAAAGGTGGTAGCGACAAGTCACCGCCTCTTGTGGGGAAGAGGTTCCCTGCTCTTGCCACAACGCCGGGCAAGGTGATCCGCTCTCTTCAGTCCCGCGATCTGTTGGAAAGGATCGTTCGCGGAAGACGCAGGAGTTTTGCCGGTGTCGAGATGGAGTCGCTCTGCGCAGAGCTGGACAGCATTCGCCGCAGGGGTGTCGCCGTGGATGTGGGGACCCTGAACGATGGGGTCAGCAGCGTTGCCGCAGCAGTCAGGGACTATGCTGGCAAGGTTGTCTGCGCCCTGACGGTGCTGGGGCCAACGGTCCGCATGCTGGCCGGCAGAATCGAAGAGGAGATAGCTCCCTCCCTGATGGCCGGGGCCGAGCTACTCTCTGCAAAGCTTGGCAGGGTAAAGAGTGTAGAGGTATAGGAATCCGTTGCAACTATTCAAGAAAGGGGGATTGGAAGTTCGGCGGCAATGTCCTGTGAGGTCTCCTTAGTGGCCAGGCCATGATGGCGAGGGCTTAAGGGTGAGGCGCGGGAGGGTGTTGGTATTCAAACATGAAAGGAGCAATGATATGGCAGAGAATCAGCATGACTGGGCTGCGATAGCCAAGAATCCGAAGTTCGTGGAACTCCATCGGCGCAAGACATCTTTCCTCTACGGTTTATGGGCATTCTCAGCAGGGAGCTACTTCCTGCTTCTCCTGGGTGCCGGCTATACGCCGTCCGTTTTCAGCATTGAAGTTCTGGGCAACATAAACATCGGCTACCTTTTTGCACTTGCCCAGTTCGTCATCACATTTTTTATTGCCATCTACTACGGCAGGGTTGCGGACCGTGATTTCGACCGCCTTACAAAAGAACTCGTCGATCAACTTCAATAGAAGGAGCATGCCAATGAAAAAAATTGTTTCATCATTTCTCGTGACAATGTTCCTGGGGGCGGTCGCATTTGCAGCCGAGCCGGTCAAACCAACTACGGCTGCGTCTCCTGTCCAGGCGACTGCGACCACTGCTCCTGCCGCAGCCGCAACCCAGGCAGCGGCCACCCAAGCGCCTGCGGCTGCCAAGAGTGCGGCAGCGCCGGCGAAGATCAAGACCAACAAGGCTATCACGCTGACTATGTTCGGTCTGATAATAGCCATCACACTCGGCGTCGTCGTCTGGGCGGCTAGAAAGACCAAGACCGCTGCTGATTTCTACACCGCCGGCGGCGGGATAAGCGGCATGCAGAACGGCTGGGCAATAACCGGCGACGTGGTTTCGGCCGCATCTTTCCTCGGCATGTCCGGCCTCATCTCACTCTACGGCATAGACGGGTTCCTCTACTCCACCGGCCCCATACTCGGCTTCGTCACCATTCTCCTACTCATGGCCGAGCCGCTGCGCAATGCGGGCAAGTACACCATGGGTGACATCCTCTGCTTTCGCGCCTCGGAGAAGCCGGTGCGTGCAGCTGCGGCCATCTCCACCGTTGCAGTCTCCACCTTTTATCTCCTCGCCCAGATGGTCGGCGCGGGTAAACTGATGCAACTCCTCCTTGATATACCCTATAAAGCCTCAGTCATCGGCGTAGGTACCCTGCTGATCATATACGTCGTCTTTGGCGGTATGAAGGCCACAACCTGGGTGCAGATCATCAAGGCTGTTCTCCTCCTTAGCGCGGCGATACTCATCAGCCTGTTGGTTGCACTCAAGGCCGGGCTTAATCCACTTCGGCTCTTCAGCGACGTAGTCACCAACCAGAATATCCAGGATCACGTGCGAATGAATGTGCTCAAGGACCCGCTGCCGGTTGCCGGCTTCGATTACGGCAAACGCTTCCTCCAGCCTGGACTCTTCCTTAAGAACCCACTTGACCAGATCTCTCTAGGTCTTGCCTGGGTGCTTGGCGCTGCAGGGCTTCCCCACATCATGATGCGCTTCTTCACTGTTCCCAATGCCAAAGAGGCTCGCAAGTCCATCAAGATATCCGTATTCCTCATGGGAACCTTCTTCATCCTCACAACCCTCCTCGGTTTCGGTGCAGCAATCCACATCTCACCCCAGAAGATTGCCGCAATGGATAAAGGGGGGAACATGGCGACCCTGCTCCTTGCTCAGTACCTTGGTGGCGGTGAGGGGACCATTGGCGGGGATATGTTCCTTGCCTTTGTCTGCGCAGTTGCCTTCGCCACCATTTTGGCGGTTGTCTCCGGACTGGTACTGGCTGCATCGGCGGCAATCGCCCACGACATCTATGTCAACATCATTCGCGGAGGTAAGGCTGAGCAGAAGGAGCAGGTCATGGTTGCCCGCATAACTTCACTTGTTGTGGGTGCTGCTGCAATTATCATGGGTCTTGCCGCCGAGAAGGAGAATATCGTTGCCCTGGTGGCGCTGGCCTTTGCTGTCGCCGCATCTGGCAACTTCCCGGTAATCATCCTCTCCCTCTTCTGGAAGCGCTTCAACACCGCCGGAATAGTCTCCGGCATCGTGGTCGGCACTGTCACCGCCATCGGCCTGGTGCTTGTATCACCCAACATGACCTATCCGAAGAAGATCGCCGCCGATGCCAAGAAGATCGTGGACACCATGGAGAAGAAGCAGGCGGGTGGTGCCGTTCTCAGTGAAAAGGACCAAGCTTCCTTGCAGAAGGCCCGTGGCGACTACGAGAAGAACAAGAACGGCACCTCTCTCATGGGGCTGGACAAGCCTCTCTTCCCCCTAAAGAACCCGGGGATCATCTCGGTGCCACTCGGTTTCCTGGCAGCGGTTCTTGGCTGCCTTGCTTTCCGTGACCGGCGTGCAGAGGAGATGTTCGATGAAATCTATGTTCGCCAGAATACGGGCATAGGGATTGCCAAGGCTGTTGATCACTAGATAATTCTGTCTACAAGCATGTGTATGGAAGAGGGGATGCGACTTGGGTTGCACCCCCTCTTTTTTTCGTGTAGCTGATTGATTAACGGTGTTCTGCAATTGTGCATTTATCGCTTTCCTTTGACGATGTTGCTTTTTGCAAAGCGGTACTGTTGGTGAAGTGTCAACGTTTGTATAATCTGTAAAATTAAGTAACACCGTTATGCAACCCGTAAATGCAGGGTTTCTCCCCTGAGACAGTACAAATTCACTTCTGCTGTTAACCACTGTTTACACCCGACTCTGCCCTCTAAATGTCCTGACTGCCCGTTCTTGTCTTGAAATTGCCCGTAATATCAATGAGATATAAAATAATCTCTGTATTTGTGTGAAACAAACAGTGTTTGGCACCTTGGTTGCTTTTACTGTTACGTAAATGAAGTGACGCAGCTGGTTGTTATTCCGATTAGGCGAGTATGGAACCCGGATAAGGGGATTAACCAAAAGAACAAGGGGGAAGAAAAGATGAACGCATATCCTTCGCTGAACTTTAACCTGGGAGAGACCGTCAACATCCTTCGCGAAACGGTAAGGGAGTTTGCTACTGCCGAGATAGCCCCGCGGGCCGGTGAGATAGACCGGGACAACCACTTTCCCATGGACCTCTGGAAGAAGATGGGGGACCTGGGTCTCCTGGGGGTTACCGTTTCCGAGGAGTACGGCGGGGCAGCCATGGGGTATCTGGAGCATGTTGTGGTCATGGAGGAGCTCTCCAGGGCCTCAGCTTCGGTTGCCCTTGCCTACGGCGCCCACTCAAATCTCTGTGTCAACCAGATTTTCCGTAACGGCACTGAGGAGCAGCGTCGCAAGTACCTCCCGAAGCTGATCAGCGGCGAGCATGTCGGGGCTCTTGCCATGAGCGAGCCGGGTGCTGGCTCCGATGTGGTCAGCATGTGTCTGCGTGCTGACAAGGACGGTGACCATTACATCCTCAACGGCAACAAGATGTGGATTACCAACGGCCCCCATGCGGACACGCTGGTGGTCTATGCCAAGACCGACGTAAACGCCGGGCCCAAGGGGATCACCGCCTTCATCATCGAGAAGGGGATGCCTGGATTCCTGACTGCCCAGAAGCTGGACAAGTTGGGGATGCGCGGCTCCGATACCTGCGAGCTTGTGTTCGAAAACTGTCGTGTACCAAAGGCGCAGATTCTCGGCTCGGAGGGGAAGGGGGTCAATGTGCTCATGAGCGGCCTCGACTATGAGCGCGCCGTGCTTGCCGCCGGTCCCCTGGGGATCATGCAGGCATGCATGGACGTGGTTCTCCCCTACGTCCACGAGCGCAAGCAGTTCGGCCAGGCGATCGGCCAGTTCCAGCTGATGCAGGGGAAGATGGCCGACATGTACACGACTTTGAACGTGGCCCGCTCCTACGTATATGCGGTTGCCGGCGCATGCAGCCGCGGCGAGACCAGTCGCAAGGACTGCGCCGGCGCAATTCTCTACGCCGCGGAGAAGGCCACCTGGATGGCCCTGGAGGCTATCCAGTGTCTCGGCGGCAACGGCTATATCAACGAATACCCGACCGGACGCTTCCTGCGTGACGCCAAGCTCTACGAGATAGGGGCGGGAACCAGCGAGATCAGGCGGATGCTCATCGGCCGGGAGCTGTTCAACGAGACTGCCAACGCCTAGGCAACCGGAAAAACGTGCCGCAGGGATCCCCTGCGGCCGAACCCAAGGGAGAAACTGCTGACATGAGCCTTTTGAAAAGTTCCGTAAACAGATCATCCGAGGAGTTTCGCAAGAACGGGGAGGTCATGACCGCCCTGGTTGAGGACCTGCGGGATAAGGTCTCCCAGATCAAGCAGGGGGGCGGTGAGAAGGCAAGGAAGAAGCACACCGAGCGGGGGAAGCTGCTCCCACGTGAAAGGATCAGAAACCTTCTGGATGTGGGCTCCCCGTTCATGGAGCTCTCCCAGTTCGCCGCCTGGGGTATGTACGGCGGCGACATCGCCGCTGCCGGTATCATCACCGGCATCGGCAGGGTCTCGGGGAGGGAGTGCATGATCGTCGCCAATGATGCAACTGTCAAAGGTGGGACATACTTCCCCATTACCGTGAAGAAGCATCTGCGCGCCCAGGAGATTGCCGAGGCGAACCATCTCCCATGCATCTACCTGGTGGACTCGGGAGGGGCAAACCTCCCCCAGCAGGATGAAGTCTTCCCGGACCGTGAGCACTTCGGCCGCATCTTCTACAACCAGGCGAACATGTCCGGCAAGGGTATACCGCAGATAGCCGTGGTCATGGGTTCATGCACCGCCGGGGGCGCCTATGTGCCGGCCATGTCCGACGAGAGCATCATCGTCCGCAACCAGGGGACCATCTTCCTCGCCGGCCCACCACTGGTGAAGGCGGCCACAGGTGAGGTGGTGAGCGCCGAGGATCTCGGCGGTGCCGACGTCCACTGCCGAACCTCCGGGGTTACCGATTACTATGCCATGAACGACGGCCATGCCATAGCCCAGGCCAGGCGGGTGGTGGCCGGCCTCAACAGGGTAAAACGCCCGGATCTGGACGTGCAGGAGCCGGTGGAGCCTCTCTATCCCGGTGAAGAGCTGTACGGCATCATCCCCACGGATACCCGCAAACCCTACGATGTCCGCGAGGTGATCGCCCGCATAGTCGACGGATCCGAGCTGGACGAGTTCAAGCAGCTCTACGGACCTACCCTGGTCTGCGGTTTCGCCCGCATCTGGGGGTATCCGGTGGGAGTCGTCGCCAACAACGGCATCCTCTTCTCCGAGTCCGCCCAGAAAGGGGCCCACTTCATCGAACTCTGCAGCCAGCGGGGGATACCCCTCGTCTTCCTGCAGAATATCTCCGGTTTCATGGTGGGGAGCAAGTACGAGTCAGGCGGCATTGCCAAGGACGGGGCGAAGATGGTCACAGCCGTTGCCTGCGCCAAGGTTCCCAAGTTCACGGTAATCATCGGCGGCAGCTTCGGCGCCGGCAACTACGGCATGTGCGGCCGCGCCTACTCACCACGCCTGCTCTGGATGTGGCCAAACGCCCGCATCTCCGTCATGGGTGGGGAACAGGCGGCCAGCGTCCTTGCCCAAGTGAAGCGGGACGGCATGGAGGCCAGGGGTGAGGCGTGGAGCAGCGCCGAGGAGGATGCCTTCAAGGCCCCTATCCGCCAGCAGTACGAGGAGCAGGGGCACCCTTACTATGCCAGCGCCAGGCTCTGGGACGACGGTATCATCGACCCTGCGGATACCCGTATGGTACTCGGCCTGGGGATATCCGCCGCACTCAACGCGCCGCCGGAAAAGACAGATTTCGGCGTATTCAGGATGTGATGCCATGACGACAACCAATCTCATAACTCAGGTCGATGACCGCGGGGTGGCGACCCTCACCATGAACCGCCCCGAGCTGCACAACGCCTTCGACGATCAGCTCATCGACTCCATGACAGCCGAGCTCGTCAGGCTGGATACCGACCCGGTAGTGCGGGTGGTTATCCTCGCCGGCAGCGGCAGAAGCTTCTCCGCAGGGGCTGACCTCTCCTGGATGCGTCGCATGGCCGAATACACCAGGGAGGAGAACCTCAAGGATGCCCTGGGGCTGGCGGGGCTGATGAAGACCCTGAACAGCCTCTCCAAACCGACCATTGCCATGGTCCAGGGGGCTGCATACGGTGGAGGTGTCGGCCTGGTGGCCTGCTGCGACATGGCAATCGGCAGCAGGCGGGCCTCTTTTTGCCTCTCCGAGGTGAAACTGGGGCTGATCCCGGCGGTAATCTCCCCGTACGTCGTTGCGGCCATCGGCCAGCGCGCCGCCAGGCGATACTTCCAGAGTGCCGAGGTAATGGATGCGGCGGAAGCCCATCGCCTGGGGCTGCTCCATCAGGTTGTTGGCGAGGAGGAGCTTGAAGCCGCGGTGGAGAAGCTCGCCGCAGCCCTCCTCAAAAACGGTCCGGCCTCCATGGCAGCTGCCAAGGATCTGGTGACCCTGGTCAGCAGCGCCCCCTTGAGCGGGGAGATGATTGTCGCCACAGCCGAGCGGATTGCCACCGCCCGGGCCTCTGCCGAGGGTCGTGAAGGTCTGTTCGCATTTTTTGCCAAAAGAGACCCTGCATGGGTGAAAGGATGAAAAACATGTTCGACAAGATATTAATTGCCAACCGCGGCGAGATCGCCTGTCGCGTCATCCGCACCGCCAGGCGCCTCGGTATCCGTACGGTTGCCGTATATTCCGACGCTGACAGGGGCTCGCTCCATGTTGCTCTGGCTGACGAGGCATACCGCATCGGTCCGGCCCCTGCTGGTGAGAGTTACCTTAAGGCGGAGGCGATCCTTGAGGTTGCTGCCAGAAGCGGTGCCCAGGCGATTCATCCCGGCTACGGCTTTCTCTCGGAAAACGACTCGTTTGCCGAGGCCTGTGCAGCCGTAGGGGTGGTGTTCATCGGTCCCCCCCCAGCTGCCATCCGTGCCATGGGATCCAAGAGCGCCGCCAAACGGATCATGGAGGGGGCGCAGGTCCCCCTCGTGCCGGGATACCATGGTGAGAAGCAGGAGAGTGACCTCCTCCGCAGGGAGGCCGAGCAAATCGGCTTCCCGGTCCTCATCAAGGCAAGCGCTGGAGGTGGTGGGAAGGGGATGCGAGCCGTCCTGACCTTGGATGATTTCGACGATGCCCTGGCTGCGGCGCGGCGCGAGGCGCGGGCATCTTTCGGTGACGACAGGGTTCTCCTGGAGAAGTACCTCACCAAGCCCCGTCACGTGGAGATCCAGGTATTTGCCGACACCCATGGGAATGCAGTGCACCTCTTCGAGCGCGACTGCTCCATCCAGCGCCGCCACCAGAAGGTGCTGGAGGAGGCCCCTGCTCCGGGGATGAAGCCCGAGCTCCGCGCTCGGATGGGAGAGGCGGCCGTGGCTGCCGCCCGTGCCATCGGCTATGTAGGGGCGGGAACGGTGGAGTTTCTCCTCGACGAGGACGGATCCTTCTACTTCATGGAGATGAACACCCGACTGCAGGTTGAGCACCCGGTGACGGAGATGATCACCGGCCAGGACCTGGTGGAGTGGCAGCTGCTTGTGGCATCAGGCGAACCGCTCCCCGCCGGCCAGGAGCAGCTTGCTATCTGCGGGCACGCCATCGAGGCGAGGATCTACGCCGAGGACCCGAACAGGGAGTTTCTCCCGTCAATCGGCCGCCTGAGGCACCTCCGCCCGCCTGCCGACTCACCCCATGTGCGCATCGACACTGGGGTGAGGCAGGAGGATGAGGTGAGCATCTATTACGATCCGATGATCGCCAAGCTGATCGTCTGGGATACGGACAGAAATGGAGCCCTGCGCCGACTGCGCAGTGCCCTGGCCGAATACCAGGTGGTGGGGGTTACCACCAATACAGGTTTTCTCGCCAGCGTCGCGGCCCATCCGGCTTTCGTCTCCGGTGAGTTCGACACCGGCTTCATCGAGCGGCATAGAAGCGATCTCTTCCCTTCAGCCATGCCTGCGCCAGGACGCACCCTGGCCCTGGCCTCTTTGGAGATCCTCCTGCGCCGGGAGGAAGAGGCAAAGGGCTCTGCCGAAACTTCCCTCGATCCCTACTCCCCGTGGCACTCGGTGAGCGGCTGGCGTCTCAACTTCGACAATCATCACACACTCTATCTACTGGATGGGGAAGAGGAGATAGCGATTACTGTGCACTATCGCGGCGACGGTTATCTCCTGGCACTTCCCGACGGAAATCTACTCGTTCGCGGAACCCTTGATAATAACGGTGACATTCTCGCTGATCTGGGCGGAACGCGGGTAAAGGCAACGGTAGTCCGACACGGCAACACCCTTACCATACTTGAGCAGGGTAGGGTGCACACCCTGACCATCCATGACCCACACGCCTGCATCGGAGAAGATCAGGGAGTCGATGCCAGCCTGGCCGCACCCATGCCCGGTAAGGTGGTAGCGGTGCTGGTCAACCCAGGTGAGAAGGTTGAGAAGGGGCGTCCCCTGATGATCCTGGAGGCGATGAAGATGGAGCATACCATTACCGCCCCCCGGGATGGACTGATCTCATCCCTGAATTTCACCGTCGGCTCTCTGGTCAGTGAAGGTGTGGAGCTTCTGGCAATAGTTGCCGAGGAGGGTGCCTGAGATGCAGCTGCCGAAACGGGTGAAAATCGTGGAGGTCGGGCCGCGGGACGGCCTGCAGAACGAGTCTTCCCAGATACCCACGGAGGTGAAGATCGAGTTCATCAACCGTCTCGCCGATGCGGGGCTGAAGAGCATCGAGGCGACCAGTTTCGTTTCGCCGAAGTGGGTGCCGCAGATGGCCGACAACTCCAGGGTGATGGCAGGGATCGGAAGGCGTGCCGGGGTCAGTTTCCCGGTGCTGGTTCCGAACCTGCTCGGGCTGGAGGCTGCCCTTGCCGCTGGGGCAACGGAGGTCGCACTGTTCGCTTCGGCTTCGGAGAGCTTTTCCCGCAAGAACATAAACTGCTCCATAGCCGAGAGCCTGGAGCGCTTCTCCCCTCTGATCCAGGCTGCCGTGCGCCATGGTGTAAAGGTGAGGGGGTATGTCTCCTGCGTCTTGGGATGCCCCTATGAGGGTGGGGTGGCGGCTGCAGCCGTTGCCGAAGTGGCCCAAAGCCTCTTCGAACTTGGCTGCTACGAAATCTCCCTCGGGGATACCATCGGCGTGGGTACTCCGTCCAAAGCGCAGGAGATGATAACCTCAGTGGCAGAAAATGTCCCCATGGACAGGCTTGCTGTTCATTTCCACGACACCTATGGTCAGGCACTTGCCAACATACTGGCTGCCCTTCAGATGGGTATCGGGGTCGTGGACAGCGCGGCGGCAGGTCTTGGCGGATGCCCGTATGCACGGGGTGCATCGGGGAACGTGGCCAGCGAGGATCTTCTTTACATGTTGAATGGTCTCGGCATAGAGACCGGGGTTGATCTGGGGAGACTTGTCGAAGCAGGAGAGTACATCACGGGATATCTCGGCAGGGGGTCTGGCTCAAGGGTCGCCAGGGCAATCTCCTGCCGCGGTGCCTAATGGAATATTTAGAATCAGAGCAGTCAAAACAAAAAATAAAGGAGGCATTATGTCAAGCACAGCTGTCAAGTTCATGCCAAGCTACGAGGATCAGTACCAGCAGAAGCTCTGCACACCGGCGGAGGCCGCAGCCATTGTCAACTCCGGCGACCATCTCTGCTTCCCCATCTGTGCCGGCGAGCCGACCCTTTTTGTCCAGGCCCTTGCCGACAGAAAGAGCGAATTGAAGGGGGTGGTGGTCAACCAGCAGCACCATCTGAACCCGGCCTATCTCAATCCGGAGTCCATCGAGCATATCCGGGTGAACTCCTGGTTCACCAGCCACGTCTCCCGCAAGGCGGTGCAGAGCGGCTGGGCCGATTTCGTCCCCAACTATTTTCACGAAGTCCCCAAACTGCTGCGGGAGTACTGGCCCATCGACGTGGCAGGAACAGTCGTCTCCCCCATGGACGAGCATGGCTATTTCACCTGCAGCCTCTCCGTGGCCTATACCATGGAGGCTATCAAGAAGGCGAGGAAGGTGGTGGTACAGGTAAATCCCAATGCCCCACGCACCCACGGTAACTGTCATATTCACATCTCCCAGGTCGACTGCATCATCGAGTGCAACGATCCGATCATCGAGCTGAAGATTCCACCGATCACTGCGGTAGAGGAGGCGATCGGCAACCACATCGCCGAGCTTATCGAGGACGGCTCAACCCTGCAGCTGGGGATCGGCGGCATCCCCAACGCGGTCTGCAAGGCGCTTATTGGGAAAAAGGATCTGGGGATACATACGGAGATGATCACCGACGGCATGGTCGACTTGATGCTCAGCGGTGCGGTTAACAACTCCCGCAAGAGTACCCACCGGGGGAAGACCATAGGCACATTCGCCCTGGGGACCAAGCGGCTCTATGATTTCATGAACGAGAACCCGATGATCGAGATGCACCCGGTCGACTACACCAACGACCCTTACAACATAGGAAAAAATGAAAAGGTGGTCTCCATAAATGCCACCATCGAGGTGGATCTCCTTGGCCAGTGCTGCTCCGAGTCCCTCGGGCACGTGCAGTGGAGCGGTACCGGCGGACAGGCCGACTTCGTCCGCGGGGCGAATATCTCCAGCGGCGGCAGGAGCTTCATCACCACTGCGTCTACCGCCAAGAACGGCACAGTCTCAAGTATCGTCCCGACACTCAAGCCTGGCGCAGCAGTCACCACGGGGAAGAATGACGTTGACTACGTAGTCACGGAGTTCGGCGTCGCCAAGCTCCGTGGTCAGACCGCCAGGCAAAGGGCCATGAACCTGATAAACATTGCCCACCCGGATTTCCGCGAAGAGCTTCTGGCCGAGGCGCGGCGCATGAACCGCATTTAGCGGTGGACCATGTGAAGCGGCCCTGGACCTTATGGCCGGGGACCGCCCCCCCAGGGGTAACACCCTGGGGGGAATCATCCGAAAAGTGGAGGGAGAAATGGAAATAGAATCTATTCGCGAAACGAATATGCCCAATTCGGTCATTCTCGACGACGGCGTGCGGCTTCTCTACGACCTGAGCAAGCAGGAGCTGATAGATATCATCGTTGACGATGCCAAGAACTGGCTTGCCCATGACGGTCTCTGGTTCCAGGCGCTGGAGAAGAGCCACGGCATGGATGTGGCCATGGACGCAGACCGGGAGGCATGGAGACAATTCACCGTTGTTGAGGCGAAGAGGATCATGGAGAGACTAGGGCTAAAGCCAGGGGGGGGGATCGCCGCCCTGGTCGAGTGTCTTCGCCATCGCCTCTATGCCAGGCTCAACCTGCAGAAGGTGGTCGAGTGTACTGAAAACAGGGCGGTCTTCATGATGGTCGACTGTCGGGTGCAGTCGGCCCGCAAGCGCAAGGGGCTCCCCGATTTTCCGTGCAAATCGGTTGGAATCGTCGAGTATTCCGAGTTTGCCAGGACCGTGGATCCCCGCATCGTTACCCGTTGCATAGGCTGTCCGCCCGATCCCCATCCAGACTATTACTGGTGCGCGTGGGAATTTACCCTTGTTGAAGAGAAGGGTGCTCCGCCCCTGGAGGGGAACTGCTAGATCTCGAGGATAGGGCAGAGCGATCTCATGCCCGACAATGTTGCTTTCTGACAGGAGAGAGAAATATGAAAGTCCGTACTTCAATAGAGCAGGCGCTGGACGGGATCGAAGACGGGGCTACCATCATGGTCGGCGGTTTCGGGCTGGTGGGGATTCCGGAGAAGCTGATACTTGGGTTGCGCGACAAGGGTGTGAAGAATCTTACGGTCATCTCCAACAACTGCGGCGTCGATGATTTCGGCCTCGGCATTCTGCTGCAGAACCGGCAGATCCGCAAGATGGTCTCCTCCTACGTGGGGGAAAACAAGGAGTTCGAACGCCAGTTCCTCTGTGGAGAGCTTGAAGTTGAACTGGTTCCCCAGGGGACCCTTGCAGAGCGCATCCGCGCGGGAGGTGCAGGTATCCCCGCATTCTACACCCCGGCCGGTGTCGGCACCCCCCTGGCGGAGGGGAGGGAGGTGCGGAGCTTCAACGGCAAGGAGTATCTCCTTGAGACAGGTCTCGTTGCCGATTTCTCCCTGGTGAAGGCATGGAAGGGGGATCGCTCCGGGAATCTTCTCTACAACAAGACATCGCGCAATTTCAACCCGATGATGGCAGCGGCGGGGAAGACCACAATCGTTGAGGTGGAAGATATCGTGGATATCGGGGAGATAGACCCTGCACAGGTGCATACGCCCGGCATCTACGTGCAGAGGGTCATCAGGTGCGACAACTACGAAAAACGTATCGAGCGGCGTACCGTGCGCCGCTGCGAGGGGGGATGAGGATGGCACTTTCAAGGGAACAGATAGCGGCGCGTGCCGCACGGGAAGTGGAGGACGGTTTTTACGTGAATCTCGGCATCGGCATACCGACCCTGGTGGCCAACTTCATTCCGAAAGATCGCCATGTGGTGCTGCAGTCGGAGAACGGGCTCCTGGGGATCGGCCCCTATCCCAAGGAGGAGGATGTGGATCCCGAGCTAATCAATGCCGGCAAGGAGACCATAACCATGATACCTGGCTCGGCCATCTTCAGCAGCGCCGAATCCTTTGCCATGATCAGGGGGGGGCATGTGGACCTGGCAATCCTCGGGGGGATGGAGGTCTCCGAGAGGGGTGACCTGGCCAACTGGGTCATCCCCGGGAAGATGGTCAAGGGTATGGGGGGGGCAATGGACCTGGTCCACGGTGCGAAGAGGATCGTGGTCATCATGGAGCACTGCAACAAGAACGGTGAGCCCAAGATTCTCCCCCGCTGCACCCTCCCCCTGACGGGTAAAGGGGTTGTCAACCGGATCATCACAGACCGTGCCGTGCTCGACGTGACAGGTGCCGGACTGGTTCTACGCGAGGTGGCACCGGGGCTGAGCGTGGATGAGGTTGTGGCGGCGACCGGCGTGGCCGTAACGGTTGCCGACAACGTGGCGACCATGAGCGTGTAAATCAGAAAGCGGCAGTTGAATGCTGACTGATCCGTGGTTAATACTTTGGCTGCAGCTAAATACACTCTATGGAGAGCATCATGAAAATACTGGTATGCATCAAACAGGTTCCGGACATGGAGTCGCGATTCAAGGTAAATGCCGCCGGCGACTGGTACGACCAGTCGGACCTTGCCTTTCGCATGAACGAGTATGATGAGTACGCCGTGGAACAGGCTGTACAGCTCAAGGAGCAGCTTGGCGGAGAGCCGGAAATAACCGTGGTTTCCATCGGCCCGGAGAGGGTGGGGGAGCCGCTGCGCAAGGCACTTGCCATGGGTTGCGATCGCGGCGTGCATATCCACGATGCCGATTCTTCCCGCAAGGATCCGTGGCAGATAGCCTCCCTGCTGGCAGCATTCGCCAGGGAGGGGAGCTACGATGTCATATTTACCGGCATGCAGTCCCAGGACCGGGGTTCTGCCCAGGTTGGGATGATACTTGCCGAGCTGCTAGGCCTACCCAGTGTTACCACCATAGTCGGATTCAGCTATGAAGATGGACAGGTGACTGTTCGTCGAGAGTTGGAGGGGGGGGCGCGCTCCGTAGTCAGAGTCCCCTTGCCTGCCCTGTTTACCTGCCAGTTAGGCCTCAATCAGCCGAGATACCCGACCCTCCCCAACATCATGAAGGCGAAGAAGAAGGAGATCCTCCTGGTCAAGGAGGGGGATTTCGCCCTGACTGAGGGGCGTGCCTTGACATCCAGGCTCTTTCGTCCGGAGAAGAAGGGGCGTGGACTGGTGCTGGAAGGGGATGTGGCCGAGCAGTCGCAGCGACTGGTGGAGATATTGAAAATCAAAACAGCGGTATTCCGCTAGGAGGGGTGCCATGAAATTTTTGCTTGTCGCTGAGAGCCGGGACGGGAAGCTGTGCGATGTGAGCCATGAGCTGCTGGCGTTTGCCGCTGAGGCGGGTGCGGAGTACGCCTATTTTCAGGTCGGATCGGAAGAGTCCCTGCCGTGCTGCGATGCAACCTTGTATCTGGCTGACCGGGAACGTTACGGGGAATATTCGCCTGATCTGCACAAGGAGCTGATCCTGGCGGCAGTAGAGTGGGAACAACCAGATGCGGTCGTCTTTATGCACTCATCCTACGGATGGGATCTGGCACCCAGGGTGGCAGTGGCTCTGCAGGCTGCGCAGGTTTCGGAGGTAGTGGCCATTAATGATGGGGAGTATGAGGTCGGCTGTTGCAACGGTAAGATGCGGCGATCCGTCAAACCCACGACTCCCAGGGTTGTGCTCACCCTACAGAGTGGCGCTTTCAATCAAAAGGAAGTGTCTGGCGGCACGCCGCAAATTGTGCCGCTGGAGATTGAAAAAGCGGGCGGGCAAATCGATTTTATCGGCTATGAGGAGGCCGAAAAGAAGTCTGTTGACCTGACCAGGGCCGATATCGTAGTCAGTGCAGGCCGCGGAGTTGGCAAGAAGGAGAATGTCCCCCTTATCGCCGACCTGGCCCGCGCCCTCGGGGGGGAGCTAGGTGGAAGCCGACCTGTTGTGGATGCAGGATGGCTTGACCACAGTCATCAAGTAGGTACAACCGGTCAGGTGGTGAGTCCCAAGCTTTACATGGCATGCGGCATATCAGGCGCTATCCAGCATGTTGCCGGTATGAAACGTTCCGAATTCGTCGTGGCCATCAACAAGGACAGGGATGCGCCCATTGGCGAAATTGCAGATGTCCTGGTGGTTGCCGATGTAATGCAGTTCGTTCCGGCCCTCATAGCAAGGATTGGACAGCAGGCATAACGTTCACCATCAGTTTTGCATTCTAGTTTATTCGGGGGTGCCTTGAGGTGCCCCCTATTTTTGTGTCCAAGAGTCTCATCCTCTTTAATTATTGATGTATTTCATGATTGTTTTTTACGTAATATATTAGTTCGCGCCTAAGCTTGAAAGGCATGAGACGTGGTGTCGATTGCAACTTGCTGTAATCACGTCAAAATAAGCATTAGAGAAGTTTGCGTCAATCGCTCGTATAAACTCGTTTTAAAAACAGTTGACATGCACGTAAACTGACGTTATAGTGAATCAAAATTATCCGACGGAGGGTCGATGATGGATCAGGTATACGTAGTTGAGGCTTTGCGCACCCCTTTTGGCTCGTTTGGCGGCTGTCTTTCCGACGTGGAGGCCCCCAGGCTGGGGGCCTCCGTAATCACCGGCCTGCTTGAGAAGAGCGGCC
>Ga0209314_10000134_pt1 | contig 31179 bp, 21 predicted proteins | sample I19B2metaG_FD_184146 | JGI IMG/M metagenome (GOLD analysis project Ga0209314, IMG submission 184146) | Lake sediment bacterial and archeal communities from Gulf of Boni, Indonesia to study Microbial Dark Matter (Phase II) - ​I19B2 metaG... | ecosystem: Environmental > Aquatic > Freshwater >... | reverse complement strand
CTTCTTTCATAATCTTCTTTTCCTTCGAACTCATATTATAATCGATAACCGAGTTTGGTGTTGTAAGAGAGGAATATGAATATCGCAATATCTCAGTACTAGGTTCCGGATTTATACTAATTCCGGCCATATATGTCTCTTCACCAAAATCGAGGTAATGCTCAGTGTTGTCACTTGTCTTAATTATCCTGAGATTGGTCAGCCCCTTGATCCTTTCCTCTGCAACAAGGTAATTGTCAAAAAGCTCGAAGTTTTCGAAAAGCACATCCGTTCTGTGAGGAATAATGTCAGTCCAGTTTTTAATTGCTGTGCTTCCCTCCTGTGTTTTCATCAGTTTGAAATTCGAAGCACTGTCTGTATTTGTTCTGATATAAAATGTGTTACCTAGATGATCCACACTGTACTCATGATTAACTATCCGCGGTTCAAAGACTTTCAATGGTCCTTCCGGTTTTGCAATTTCCAGATAACGAACCTCAGTAGCAAGTGTCTGTGATGAATTGATAAACAAATATTTCTCACTTTTGGACTCCTGAAGATAAACGCTGTATGTTTCGTCTTCTTCATTGTATATCAGGGCATTGTCAGCACTTCCTAATTTATGACTGTAGATTTTATCTGCCCGGAGCGTTTCAATATCCTTACCCACATAAAAAACAGTTTTATTATCGGAAGCCCAAACAACCTGTCCTGTTGTGTTTTCAATCCTGTCATCAAGAAGTGAATTGGTTTCGAGATTCAGGAAATTAATTGTATACCGTCTCCTGCTTATAAAATCAGTACCATAGGCAAGTAACTTATTATCACGGCTGACCGACAAACCACTGACCGAGCAATATTCTTTTCCAACAGCCAGTTTGTTAACATCCAGAAGGATTTCCTCGGGAGCTTCCAGCGAACCCTTCTTCCTGAAATAGACAGGGTATTCATTGCCTTCGCTGAACTTTGTGTAATAATAATATCCGTTTTTAAAGAAGGGAACTGAAGAATCATCCTTCTTTATCCTTCCCACAATTTCATCATAAACCTTTTTCCGAAGTACTTCTGTCGACTTCAGAACTTCATTCTTATAGCTGTTCTCATCATTCAGGTAGTTAAGTACATTCTTAGTCTGCTCATCAGGCACAGAATCATTTTTCTGGTCATCTGAAAGTCTCATCCAGAAGTAGTTGTCAACTCGTTTGTCAAATACTTCATGTGGAATTTTTTCCGCAATAGGAGGCTTAACTGATATACGTGTAGTGCAGGCTATTAAAAAGGCTGCAAATAAAACTGCAAAAATCAAGTTGGTTCTTTTCATGATTACAATATTTGGTTTGAGGGTTTGATGGTTCGAACTATTATTCTTTTTGTTTATTTAAATCTTTCATAGATAACTGAACTCTCTTACGTTCAATGTCAACTGCAATGATCTTAACCATAACATGCTGGTGAAGCTTTACAACTGCTGATGGATCAGAGATATATTTGTTGCTCATATTTGAAATGTGCACAAGTCCGTCCTGCTTAATACCGATATCAACAAAGGCTCCGAATTTTGTAACATTTGTTACAATTCCGGGAACAACCATTCCCGGTTTGCAGTCCTCCAATGAATGAATATCTGCAAACCGGAATTCCTTGATTTTAGAACGGGGGTCACGTCCGGGCTTTGCGAGTTCATCCATTATATCCTTAAGTGTCGGCAAACCAGTGACTGGTGTAACATATATATCGAGCTTAATCTCTTTTCGTTTGTTATCATTGATAATAAGATCCTTAACATCGCAACCAAGATCCTTCGACATTTTCTCCACGACATGATAACTCTCGGGGTGCACGGCACTGGCATCTAGCGGATTCATAGCATTCCTTATCCTGAGAAATCCGGCACTCTGTTCGAAAGCCTTCTCTCCCATCCTCTTTACCTTAAGCAACTCTTTCCTTGATCTGAACGGACCATTCTCTTTTCTGTAATCTACTATATTCTGGGCAAGCTGGGGACCGAGGCCTGATACATATGTTAAAAGGTGCTTGCTTGCTGTGTTTACCTCTACACCAACGGCATTAACGCAGCTCATAACAACATCATCAAGGGATTTCTGAAGCTTCTGCTGATCAACATCATGCTGGTACTGACCCACACCAATGGATTTAGGATCGATCTTTACAAGCTCTGCCAGAGGATCCATCAACCGCCTGCCAATCGATACTGCACCCCTTACCGTCACATCATAATCGGGGAATTCCTCCCTTGCAACTTTTGAGGCTGAATATATTGATGCTCCCGCTTCACTTACAACAAAAACCTGAATATCATTTTCAAATTTTACCCATTTTATGAATTCCTCAGTTTCCCTGCTGGCAGTTCCGTTACCAATAGCTATTGCTTCAATTTTATATGCATTTACAAGAGACAGGATCTTTTTAACTGACATAGCTGTCTCATTCTGTGGCGGGTGCGGATAAATGGTTTCGTTATGCACAAGGCTTCCCTGCCTGTCAAGACATACAATTTTACACCCTGTCCTGAATCCGGGATCAATAGCGAGGACATTTTTTTCCCCCAGCGGAGAGCCAAGCAGAAGCTGGCGGAGATTGTCGGCAAAAACAGCAATAGCATCATTGTCAGCCTTCTCCTTTGAAATATTCCTGAACTCTGTCTCCATGGATGAAGAAAGAAGTCTTTTCCAGCTGTCCTTTATTGCTCCTTCCACAATATCGGATGAAGCATTTCTCCCTTTTATAAAAATATTATTCAGTAAGTCAAAAGCATTCTCTTCTACCGGCTCCACCGAAAGCCGGAGGAATCCTTCCTCCTCGCCCCTTCTCATAGCAAGAAGCCTGTGTGAAGGGCATTTACGCAGTGGTTCAGACCAGTCAAAATAGTCAGTGTATTTTATACCTTCTGTTTCCTTGCCTTTAACAACTTTTGAATAGATGACAGCTTCCTTTTCAAACAGGTGCCTGAGCTGTTTGCGTGCCTTTTCATCTTCGCTAACCCATTCGGCAATGATATCGGAAGCTCCTGCAATTGCCTCCTCCACATTTGCCACCTGGTCATTGAGAAATCCTTCTGCTTTACCTTCAGGATCATTTTCATTCTGATCAATTATGATCTGAGCAAGTGGTTCCAGACCTTTTTCCCTGGCAATAGTTGCCCGGGTACGTCTCTTAGGTCTGTAAGGAAGATAGATATCCTCAAGTTCCGACATTGTCAGGGAAGCGTCAATCCTGGCTCTGAGTTCTGGAGTCATTTTATCCTGCTCTTCTATTGACTTAATTACAGCTTCCCTACGGGCATCCAGCTCCCTGAGCCTGTCATATTCTTCCTTGATATGCATCAGCTGTACCTCATCAAGGCTGCCTGTCATCTCCTTTCTGTAACGGCTTATGAACGGTATTGTCGCTCCTCCGTCAAGCAATCTGATTGTGTTCTCAACCTGCCAGTCGTGAAGGATAAGTTTTTTAGCAATTATCAGTATATTCTTATCTGCAGTCATAAAATAATTGGTTCAATGGTTCGACGGTATGACGGTATGACGGTTTGACGGTCAGAACTGTGCGGATTCTTATACGATGGTTCCCCTCCAGGGAGGGGTTAGGGGTGGGTTTTCTCATTGTAAAATTATTCTACATAAATAACAAGTCCCTTCAGATACTCACTCTCCGGATGATAAATATTCACAGGATGATCAGAAGGCTGGCTCATCTGGTATAATATCCTTACGTTTCTTCCAGTGTTGGCAGCCGCTGCAAAGACTGATTTTCTGAAATTCTCTTTGGTTACCACCTGTGAGCAGGAGAAAGTAAAAATAATTCCTCCGGGTTTTATCTGCTCAATAGCCCTCATGTTAAGCCTCTTATAACCCTGCAGAGCATTTGCCAGCACATTATTATGCTTTGCGAAGGCTGGAGGATCCAGGATTATCAGATCGTATTTGTTCTTTATATCGTTCAGATAATCAAAAGCATCTACCTGGAAAGCTTCATGTCTTTTATCCTCACCGTAATTAAGTCTGATGTTCTCCTTAGCCAGTTCAATAGCTGAAAAAGAGCTGTCGACTGTGTGAACTGAAGCTGCATTTTTCATAGCATAAACAGAAAAGCCACCTGTGTATCCGAACATATTGAGGACAGTTCTTCCCTCAGAAAATTCTCCCAGCAAACTTCTGTTATCCCTCTGGTCAATAAAAAATCCTGTTTTCTGACCTGTGGTCCAGTCAATTCTGAATTTATAGCCATTCTCTGTAACAATAACCGGATCAGATGAACCGTAAAGGTATTCATTCACCGCTTCTATACCCGACATATGAGGAATTGTACCTTCACTTTTATCATATACAGCAAACAGCTGATCACCAAGCAATTCTACCAGGATGGATGAAATCTCTTTCCTGATCCTGTAGAAACCCAGTGAATGCAGTTGCATAACCGCCACACCATTGTAGAAATCGGTTATTAATCCTGGCAAGCCGTCACCTTCTCCGTGTATTAGTCTGTATACGTTAATATGAGGGTGTCCGACCAATCCGATTGCTTTCCTGTAACCTATCGCTTTCTTAATTCTATCCCTGAAAAAGCCCAGGTCTGGTTCAACCTGTTCAAATGACAAAACCCTTACCGCTATTGAACTTGGCTGATAATGACCCATTGCAAGAAAGTTATCCTTATTGTCAAATACATCCACCAGGTCACCCTCAGCAGGATTTCCATACATTTTTTTAATGGCACCTGAGAATATCCAGGGATGAAATCTCTTTACCGACTGCTCCTTCCCCGACTTAAGTACGATCTTTACTCTATCCACAATTTTATACAGACTAATTAATATCTCTATTACAAACATTTAACCCCTATCCCGATAGCTATCGGGACCCCCAAGGGGGACTTTCCTCCCCTCTAAAGCCCCCCCTGGGGGGTTTGGGGGTCAAACTTCCGTTCGTAAGCTTCCTGTAAATCTGGTGACACACCCAGGCATCTGTAGCAGCATAAATCATTTGTGCCTCTGAAAGCTGCTCTGCTTCCCAATCGGTAACCTGCTGACGCTTTGATATCCTGAATCCCAGTACTATCGCTGTAAGCTTTTTAAGTCCTGAACTTTCAATCCCGAAATCCTTTACAAAAGACTGAAGATCAACAAATCCCTCAGGAGAAAACTTTTTAACGCCCTTAAGAAATCGGAGATCATCGTGTATTGCAACACCGGCTTTGATTACTGAAGGAGAAGATAACAGACTGATCAGCTCATCAGGAAGGCCGATCCTGTTAATCCTGAAGAGAACGGCAAGCTTATCAGTTGAAAGCTGAATCAGAGATACTTTGTTTTTTTTGCCCTTCCTGAATGAAGGACGTGTTTCTGTATCAAAGCCAAGAAGATCCTTTCCCCTTAGCCTGGGAAGCACCCTACTGAAAGTCTCCATGTCCTCAACCTGAACAATTTCACCTTTAAACCATGAAAGCTCATGGGCTGCAATTTCCTCTGCAGTAATATTCGGATTGTATCTATTATTTACCATCGTTTCTTAAATCCTTTTGTCGCCTGCTTATAAACCAACCGGAAGTATTTCGCTCCTCATCATTTACATCTTCTTCCTCAATTCTGCCTATCTCTTCCCCTGAATAAATGAAACAATGGATTGCCCTCATTGAATTTACAAGTTTCTGTCCCCAGAAATTCTCAAAATTGAGCCGGCACTCCCAGATGGCATCATTCATTACCTCATTTGTTCCAGTCTGATACAGAAGCAGAAAATCCTTGATATCCTGGTAAATATCTGACATATTCTCAGAAATTGAAGAGACAACAGCCTCATCTGTTTCCTTTGCCTTTTCATCAAATACTTCCCGGTAGTCATCTGCAGTTCCAAACTTTTCCCTGAGATTATCATGAATCCTCACCCAGTCATTTTCAGTGACAAATTTCTCATTTCCATCTTCAAAAAATGGTTCCAACTTAGGGAGCAGAGAAGCCTTCAGGTACATCAGAGGAAGAATTCGCTGCAGTATATTAAGCAACTCATCACCCTTGAGTTCTCCTGCATGCTCGGCATATTTGCAGAACTCATTTGCAACCGCAACAAATTCAATCACATTTCTTGAATATACCGGTTCCGAACTGTTTTCCATTGCCTATACCTTAAAATAAGGTACAAAATTAGACAATTACATTAAGTATAACTTAACATCTTCTTTTTTTTGTAATAACTCACTTATATCAGTATTTTTATTGTTCAAACAATGAAATACTAAAATGCTTCAAGGAAAATATCAGCAGCTATATGACAATCTGGTAAAAATTCTTGACAAAAAAAGGATATTTCATGATCCTCTGCATACACTGGCCTATGGAACAGATGCAAGTTTTTACCGCCTCATTCCCAAATTAGTTATCAGGGCAAATAACGAGGATGAAGTGTCAGTTATCATGAAGGAATGCAGCTCACTTGGGATACCGGTAACGTTCAGAGCCGCCGGAACCAGTCTCTCAGGGCAGGCAGTAACGGATTCTGTTCTGCTTATTGCGGGAAGCAACTGGAGAAAATTCAGTATAGCAGAAAATGCCGAATATATTAACCTTCAACCTGGTCTTATAGGTGGAAGGGTAAATAAGATTCTTGCTCCCTATGGGAAAAAAATTGGTCCTGATCCGGCATCCATTAATGCTGCCATGATAGGTGGAATCGCAGCCAACAATGCCAGCGGAATGTGCTGTGGAACTGCTGAAAACTCCTACAAGACAGTTGCCGGGATGAGAATAATCCTGGCTGATGGAACAATACTTGATACAAAAGACCATTCATCGAAAGAGAACTTCAGTAAGAGCCAATCAAAACTGCTGGCTAACATTGAACAACTTGCAAAAAAGGCAAAAGATAATTTACCTCTTGCTGAAAGAATCAGGAAGAAGTATAAGATGAAAAACACAACCGGGTACAGTCTCAATTCTCTTGTCGATTTTTCAGATCCTTTTGATATCATTGAACACCTGATGATAGGTTCGGAAGGGACACTTGGCTTCATATCTGAGATAACCTACCGGACAGTTGATGAACTTCCCTTCAAAGCCAGTTCACTGATCATCTTTCCCGACATTAAAAATGCCTGTATGGCAGTATCCCTGCTTAAAGCTACACCGGTTCAGGCTGTGGAGCTGATAGACAGGGCTGGTATAAGATCGGTGGAAAATGAGACCGGTGTACCCGCATATCTGAAAGACCTGGCTGAAACTGCTACTGCATTGCTTGTGGAAACTGCATCGCAGGATAAACAGGGTCTTACTGAAAAAATTAATTTAATCAGGGAAAGTATAAATAGCATATCAACACTTTTCGGAGTGGTATTTACAGATGTTCCTGCCGAATATGAGCTTTTATGGAAGATCAGGAAAGGATTATTTCCATCAGTCGGAGCAATGCGTAAAACAGGCACAACAGTGATAATTGAAGATGTAGCTTTTCCGGTTGAAAGGCTGGCCAAAGCTACACTTGATCTTCAGGATATCCTTAAAAAGTACCATTATGAAGAGGCTGTAATTTTCGGTCATGCTCTTGAGGGTAACCTTCATTTTGTTTTCACCCAGGATTTCAGTTCAAAGGAAGAGGTGGAACGTTATGGTAAAATGCTGGCTGAGGTTTCTGACCTGGTCGTAAGAAAATATGATGGTTCACTGAAGGCAGAGCATGGTACCGGCCGGAATATGGCACCTTTCGTGGAAATGGAGTGGGGTAAGGAAGCTTATCTTCTGATGAAGGAGATCAAGGAAATATTTGATCCTGAGGGGATACTTAATCCCGGGGTAATACTTAATGAAGATAAGGAAATACATCTTAAAGACCTGAAACCCCTTCCGGCTGCGAGTGAAATAATTGACAAATGTACAGAATGCGGTTTCTGCGAACCATCCTGCGTATCGGCAGAAATGACTCTGTCTCCCAGACAGAGGATTGCTGTACACCGTGAGATAAAATCATTAATGGCTTCAGGTAAACAGGCACATATGGCTGCCGTGCTTAATAAAGCCTTCTCCTATGCCGGTAATGAAACATGTGCAACTGACAGCCTTTGTGCATTAAGTTGTCCTGTTAAAATTGATACCGGAAAACTGGTAAAAAGCCTACGAACGGAAAAAGCAGGAAACAAACAGAGGACAGCCATATGGATTGCAGATAATATGGATACTCTGACCGCTCTAATGCGAACAGCCCTTACAACTGTATCCTTTTTGCATGGTATACTGGGAACTACGGTAATGAAAACCATCTCGGGAGGAATCAGAAAAATCTCCTTTAACTCAATTCCTGCATGGAATCAATATATGCCTTCGGGAGCATCAAAAATAAAGGCAGGACAATCATTGTCAAATAACAATGTAAAGAAAGTGGTTTATTTCCCGTCATGCATTAACAGGGCAATGGGAGTATCACGTGAATACAGGAAAGAGAAGCAGCTATCGGATAAATTAGTCCACCTTATTGAAAAGGGAGGTTTTGAAGTTGTCTTTCCTGAAAATATGAATAAGCTATGCTGCGGTATGGCCTTTTCAAGCAAAGGTTATACTATAGCAGGTGAAAAAAAATCCAAAGAACTGGAAAAGGCATTGCTTAAAGCAAGTAATAATGGATTGTACCCTGTTCTTTGTGATATGAGCCCCTGCCTTTTTACCATGAAAGAATACATGAAGTCCGGACTAAAGCTCTATGAACCGGTCCAGTTCATGCTGGAATACCTGGTTCCTAACCTGACAATATCTCCTGTTAATGAAACAGTTACTGTGTTCCCTGTGTGCAGCATGAAGAAGATGGGGCTTGAAGGCAGACTGGCTGAACTTGCAGGATTATGTGCAAAGAATGTTATTGTTGCCGATACAAACTGCTGCGGGTTTGCAGGTGACCGGGGATTTACATTTCCGGAACTTAATCAACACGGTCTGCGCAATCTGAAAATTCAGATCCCTGAAGTGGTGAAAAATGGCTATTCCACCAGCAGAACTTGCGAGATAGGATTGAGTCTGCATACAGGAATATCACACAAATCTATAGTATACCTGGTTGACAGTGTAAGCACTAAAAAATGAAGATACATACGACAGTCATATCAATTATAATTTTTGCTGTCCTGGCTTTGCTTCATGAAGGTTGTAAGGGCCCGGAAAATAAGTTAATCTCATTAACGGATGCTAAAACAGAGATTTCTTTCGATTATAAAACCGGAGCGTTGACATCACTTATAAAAATCACAGATTCAATTCCTTATTCTAAGGATCCGCTTCCCTCCTTTTCACCCTGGGAGATTGAAACCACTGATACTGCTGGAGTAAAAACCATTGATATTTTTGATGCCGGAAGATTCAGATACTGGAAACCAAATGATACCACACTGATTCTTGAGTGGGACAGGTTTAATGATGTCATGCCGGAGGAATTTGCTGTTTCAGCCATTATTGTGCTTGATAAAAGAAGAGAAATGGCATCCTGGAGAATTTCACTCAACGGTACATCAGGAAAACAGGTAAACAAAGTGGCATTTCCCAGGATCAGGATTGCTGAATCAGAAGGAGATGAATTTCTGGCTGTTCCGGAATGGATGGGACAACTACTAAAAAATCCGCGGGAACATCTCGCCTCAATGAAGGGGCCTCTTAAGAAGTATGAATGGAGTTATCCCGGCCCACTCTCCATGCAGTGCGCAGCATTATATACACCAGGGAAGCATGGATTTTATGCAGCCTGTGATGATACTCTTGCATTCAGAAAAAATCTTGCTTTTATCCTCGACTCAGCAGGGAACCTTATTTTTCAGGTTAACAGTTTCCCTGCAATCGGATCGGGTTCAGATAAATATGAACCTAAATACGCATCCATAACCGGATCATTCACAGGCGACTGGATCACAGCAGCCGAAATTTACCGTGAATGGGGCTCAAAACAGAAATGGTCACGGGAAAGCCGTTTCATTACCGGAAATACGCCTGAATGGCTCGAAAAAACAGCACTTTGGGTATGGAACAGGGGCAGATCTTCAAATGTTCTGATTCCTGCCTCAGATATACAAAAGACTCTGAATCTGCCAGTAAGTGTTTTCTGGCACTGGTGGCACGGATGCTCATATGATGACGGCTTTCCGGAGTACATCCCGCCAAGGGAGGGCAAAGAGTCATTTATAACCGCAATATCTGCAGCGAATAAAAAGGGGATAAATGCCATTGTATATATGAATCAGGCGCTGTGGGGTACAACAACAGACAGCTGGAAGAATGAGAATGCTGAGAAATTTGCTGCAAAGGATTCAAAGGGTAATACCCTCACCCATATCTTCAATATTTTCACCGGCAGGCCAACTGCATACATGTGCATGGGAACACAATTCTGGAAAGATAAATATTCGACACTCTGCGACATCGCAGTAAATACCTATGGAGCAAATGGTGTATATATGGATATGGCCTGTCTTAATACAATGTGTTTTGACAGAAGTCATGGACACCCTGTCGGAGGCGGTAATTATCATCTTCAGAATTTCAGCAAAATGACCGGCCTGATCAGAACAAAGATCGACGATAAGGAAAATCTTGTTCTTGCAGGTGAAGGGGCCGGTGAAGTCTGGCTACCCTATCTTGATCTCTTCCTCACTCTTGCTGTCAGCAAGGAGCGTTATGCCGGTCCTGGTGCCTGGGAGACAATCCCGTTCTTCCAGGCTGTATACCATCAGTATTCGGTAACTTATGGTAACTACTCCTCACTGCTTGTTCCACCATATGATGAGCTCTGGCCGGCAAAATATGCTCCCCAGGAGCCGCTTAAAATGCTTGACAGGGCATTCAGCAAACAATTCATGATGGAACAGGCAAGGTCATTTGTATGGGGACTCCAGCCCACAATTTCTAACTACCAGTCATTTCTGAGAACAGAAAGAAAAGAGGAAATCAAATTTATTACTGATCTGGCTTCAGCAAGATACAACGGCCTGAAGTATTTATTGAGGGGGAAATTCATGAGAACACCCTATTTCGAAATACCATCAGAGGAAACAGATATCTCACGACTATCGATTTATGCCGGTAAAATGGGCGAAAGCGTTACAACATTCAAAGGAACCTACCCGCTGATTTATCATGGCACCTGGGAATCCGGAGGTAACCTGGGGATAGCATTGGCAAGCATCAGTGATAAAACACAAAATATTGACCTGAATTTCAGCTCTGCTGATTACAACCTACCTCTCTCCGGAAGCATCTATATCATTGATAATGTGAACCGTAGTAAAATATCAGCCTTCAGTGACGGAAAAATAAGTGTCAATTATACACTTAAACTACGGGAAATTGTTATAATTGAAATAGTACCAGACTGAAACTAAAAGCGCAAAACATCAAAAACTTACTATATGAAAAGGAGAAACTTTATTGCGAATAATCTCACTCTGGGGGCCATGATCCCTGCTTCCTATGCATCATTGGGACTTACCACACAAAAAGCAGGGCATCCCTCCCTTTCACAGGAGGAGGTTATTATAGAAAAAACACGGGATGATAAACCTCATAAAGGTAAAGTGCTCGCGGTGATTCAGCCTCATTGCGATGATATTCCGATTTTTGCTGCAGGCACTGTGGCCAAGCTCATACATGAAGGTTATACAGGATACCTTATAAGAACATCAAATGATGAAGCTGCAGGTGCCGGGGTTACCACTGGTGAAAGATTTCTTAATAATGAAAGGGATAATGCCGAAGTAGCAAGGGTACTGGGTTTGAAAAAGACATTTGATCTCAACTATGCCAACCATCGTATGGACGAATATAATATACAGGAAATAAAAGGGAGACTCATATTTCTTTTCAGACTCCTGCAGGTGGATACACTGATATCATATGACCCCTGGGGACTTTATGAGGAGAATCCTGATCATTATGTAACAGCCAGGGCTGTTGAAGCTGCCAGGTGGATGGCTGGAATGAGTACTGATTATCCGGAACAACTGGAAGTTGTTAAACCACATACCGTTACAGAGATGTACTATCACGCCAGAGGTCCGCAGATTGTAAACAGGGTTGTTGATATCAGCAGGTTCGTCGATATCAAGATTGAAAGCAATTATGTATGCAAAACCCAGGGGCCGGGTGGTGAAACAGGAGCACGTCTCAGGAAAAAACTGGCTGCTGAAGGGAAGAAACTGCCAATCCTGGGTAATGACGATAAAACAGCAAGCTATAACTATATTAAGGAGTTTGTTCTGGAACCTGACAGGATCAATGGTGCGAAATATGGCCTTGAATGGGCTGAATGCTTTCATTATATTGGTCCTGCTCCCTCCAGCCTTGATAAATATATTCAGAAAAATGCGGTTCCTCTTTGAGAAAATTTTTGTTTTGACGGATTCACCCCCCATCCCCCCAGGGGGGGCTTCCTACTCATTAATACTTTAAGTCTCCCTTGGGGGTCCCGATTGCGATCGGGATAGGGGTAAAAAATTAGAATTATGAAAAGATTATTCAATGCTGTACTTATACTTTTAGTCTCCCTGATTTCGACCTCCAGCGGCAAGAAGGATATTATGATTTTTCTCGAAGCTGAAAGTTTTAATGATCATGGAGGTTGGGTTATTGACCAGCAATCAATCGATTTTATGGGATCACCTTATATTCTGGCACATGGATTGGGTGTTCCGGTTGAAGATGCTTCAACCACATTAACCATACCATCGAACGGCGATTATTTTGTATGGGTAAGGACTTATGACTGGGTGGCACCATGGGGAGTTGAGGGTGCACCCGGAAAATTCCGGCTATTATTTGACGGGAAAACACTAAACACCGTATTCGGTACAGAAGGTACCAAATGGTGCTGGCAATCAGGTGGTACTGTCAAACTAAAAAAAGGGAACTCTGTTCTCTCTATTAATGATCTTACCGGATTTGACGGCAGATGTGATGCTATTATCCTTACTTTAAATGCTGAATTCGTCCCTCCTGCCGAAAATGAACAATTGAATAAACTCAGACGCAAGCTCACATTAAAGGACACTGAGACAGAAGATGCAGGAACTTTCGATCTTGTGGTTGTAGGTGGTGGAATGGCCGGATGTTCTGCTGCACTGACAGCAGCCAGACTGGGCTGCAAGGTGGCCCTGATACAGAACAGACCTGTATTAGGCGGAAATAACTCCTCTGAGGTACGCGTAGGATTATCAGGACTTATTTATAAAGAACCATATAAGAACCTCGGCAGAACTGTGGATGAAATCGGCTCAGTCGGACACTGGACACTCTATGAAGCAAACCTGGATCCCGAATCCCCCCGCAGTAAAAGCATCCTTGAAACAATTGCCGGAAACCCTGAAAAAAAGATTCATAATGCCGGACCTGCATCAAATTATGGTGATGAAAAAAAGAGAAAAGTCATTGAAGGAGAGCCAAATATCAGACTATTTCTCAACACTCATGTCTTCGCTATCGATAAAGAGAATAATCGCATTGTGGCAGTTTACGGCAAGAACATTATCACCGGAAGGGAAACAAAATTCAGAGGTAAACTTTTTGCAGATTGTACTGGTGATGCCAACCTCGGATATCTTGCCGGAGCCGAATTCAGGGATGGACGTGAGGGAAGAAGTGAGACTGGCGAACGAAGTGCTCCTGAAACTCCCGATTATCTTGTGATGGGAACCTCAGTACAGTGGTATGCAGAGGAAGTTAAAGAGGTATCTCCATTCCCTGATTGTCCATGGGCTGTGCAGTTCGATGAAAAAACCGCTCATAAGCAAATAAGAGGCGACTGGGACTGGGAAACTGGTCTTAGCAGGAACCAGGTTGATGAGATAGAATTTATCAGGGATTATGCACTAAGGGTAACATTCGGCAACTGGGATTTTATTAAAAACAAGAGTAAGAATAAAAGCATTTATGATAATTACAAACTTGCATGGGTTGCCTATATTGGTGGAAAACGTGAATCCCGGAGACTTATCGGGGATATAGTACTTAAGGAGCAGGATATTATAAACCAGGTAAGTTACCCGGATGCATCTTTCACTACCACCTGGAGTATTGACCTTCATTATCCACTGAAATCCGAATATTTTAAAGGTGAACCTTTCCGCTCAACGGCTGATCAGCAGGATATTAAACCTTACCCCGTGCCATACAGATGTCTCTATTCCAGAAATATTAGCAACATGTTCATGGCAGGCAGAAATATAAGTGTTACACATGTAGCACTTGGAACAGTAAGAGTACAGCGAACGACAGGTATGATGGGAGAAGTAGTTGGCATGGCAGCATCTTTATGCACGAAAAACAATGCCCTGCCAAGGGATGTTTATCAGACTTACCTGGATGATCTTAAAAAACTAATGACCGATGGAGTTCCATCAAAACAATAAATCCTCTGATCAGGCATGCCATGTAAGTTTCATTTCCTGATCCTGCCTGATCTTATTATGGTCAAGTAACCATCTTATAACTTTAACAGCCTTGTCTTCAGGATAGCCTGTAAGCTTTACAAGCTCAATTGCGTCAACTTTTCCGGATGATAGTATTTTCTTAACTTCATTCAGGATAAGATCAAATTCGTATTTACTCAGATCCAGTTCATTCCTCTTACGACAAATATCGCAAATTCCGCATCTGTCTGACTCCTCCCCGAAATAATCAAGAAGCATAACCGATCTGCAACGATTCTCAGATTCCGCATAATCAATTATTTTGTCTAACCTGATTTCATACTTCTCTTTGACTTCAAGATAGTTTTCAGGTGAAATTAAAAGAGCTTTACGTGTAAGCCGCTCTTCGTTGAAGATGACCAGGGCTGTTTTTTTCCCCGGAATATACCTGATTATATTATAGGATGAAAGTTTAATAAGAAACTGATAAATAGTATCGCGGGAAATTCCCGATTTACGGCTCAGAGTTTCCTCATTTACAGGAACATAATCCGAAAACATTCCTGTATATGAACGTAAAAGCAACTTTATAAACGAATCAAATGATTCGTTGGCTACCTGAAATTTGTACAGGTCATCGCGGCTTACAATAAAATGAACCCTTGAAGGATTGTTTATCTCCTCTGTGAATTCCATATAACCCTCCCGCTGTAGAAACTGCAGGCTGTTGAAAGTTTCAATGGCCGGAAGCCTGTATTGTGCAAGAAAATCATAGAGATTGAAATCAAATACATTGTCTTTACCTGATCCCTCAGGAACCTTCAGATAATTGCAGAGAGCCTCATAAGTATCCTTTATCTTTTCAACCGGGGGAAATTTCTTGCGCATTGATTCCGTGAGTCTGCTTTTATCTGAGGGGGAAAATAGCAATACAGCAAAAGCCGGTTTACCATCCCGACCTGCCCTTCCGCTTTCCTGAAAATAGTTTTCAATAGAGTCAGGAATATCCCAGTGTACCACGAATCTGACTTCAGCTTTGTCTATCCCCATTCCGAAAGCATTGGTTGAGACTATTATACGTGTCTCCCCTGATGTCCATGCTCCCTGCTTCTTATCTCTTGATTCATCTGATAAACCGGCATGGTAGTAATCTGCATTCAGGCCTTCCTTAACAAGCATTTCAGCTACCTCCCTGCATTTCTTCCTGCTTCTGACATATACTATTCCGCTTCCCTTTGTCTTAACCAGTGTCTTTACAAGGTAGGTTCCCTTGTCCTCCACAATCCTTACCAGGTATGATATATTCTTCCGTTCAAAGCTCGTCCTCAGAACATTAGACTCCCTGAACCTGAGCTTACTCATAATATCCTCAATGACCTGAGATGTCGCAGTAGCAGTAAGTGCAAGAAAGGGAACATCAGGGGAAATATGGTCTCTTAGTTTTGCAATCCTCAGATAGGAAGGCCTGAAATCGTATCCCCACTGAGAAATGCAATGAGCTTCATCAACAGCTACAAGAGAGAGGTTGAGTCTGGCCACCTTATACTGGAACATGCTGGTTGCAATTCGTTCAGGTGATACGTACAGAAATTTGTAATCTCCGTAAATACAGTTTTCGAGAGCAATCTCAATCTCCTCGGCAGACATACCAGAATGAATAGCGACTGACTTAATTTCCATGTTATTAAGCCGGTTTACCTGTTCTTTCATCAGGGCAATCAGAGGAGTTATTACAAGACATATACCTTCCGAAGCAAGGGCCGGCACCTGGAATGTAAGAGATTTTCCTCCTCCCGTTGGCATTAGACCCAGAGTATCCCTGCCTGAAGCTACAGATCTGATGATATCTTCCTGCAGGGGCTTAAATGAAGTAAAGCCCCAGTACCTGGTTAAGATTTTTCTGTACGTCTCGAGATTCATGTCCTTTTTTGCACTATCTGCAAATGTAATAACTGTAATTCAATTTTTTATGAGGTTGAAATGAAAGAGATGTTTTAGGAGTTCTGTTTTTTTTCGTAATTTGCGCCAGCAAAATTAAACCCTTTACCCATGTCATTCACAGAAGATAAAATACTTTATGAAGGATTAACATTTGATGATGTTCTGCTCGTTCCTTCATACTCGGAAGTACTTCCAAGGGAGGTAGACCTGAGTTCAAAGTTTACACGAAATATTCAACTTAACACTCCCGTAGTTTCAGCTGCTATGGATACTGTTACAGAAGAAGAGCTGGCAATAGCCATAGCCCGTGAGGGAGGGATCGGTGTAATTCATAAAAACATGTCGGTTGAGAAACAGGCAGCACAGGTAAAAAGAGTGAAAAGAGCTGAGAATGTTATGATTAATGATCCGATCACAATAAGTCCGGAATCAACTGTTGCTGATGCATTGAGCCTGATGAGCGAATACAAGATCGGAGGCATTCCTGTTGTGGACAAAAACGGCATTCTCATAGGTATAGTAACTAACAGGGATCTGAGGTTTGAAAATAACCGCAAAAAAAAGATCAGTGATGTAATGACCACCAATCTTATTACCACGAATCACAAAACAAATCTTGAAGCAGCAGCAAGGATTCTCCAGAAACATAAGATCGAAAAGCTGCCAATGATTGATGATATGGGTAAGCTTATCGGACTGATTACATATAAAGATATTACGAAAACAAAGGATCGCCCAAGTTCGTGTAAGGATGAAATGGGGAGATTAAGGGTTGCCGGAGCGGTTGGTATAGCAGCTGACACATTGATCAGGGTTGAAGCCCTTATCAATGCCAATGTTGATGCAATTGTTATTGACACTGCACATGCTCACTCAAAAGGAGTCATAGGTATCCTCAGGGAAATAAAACGTAATTATCCTGATGTTCAGGTTATTACTGGAAATATAGGAACAGCCGAAGCTGCAAAAAAACTTGTAAAAGAGGGAACAGATGCAGTTAAGGTGGGAATCGGCCCTGGTTCGATTTGCACTACCAGGGTTATAGCAGGAGTAGGTATTCCTCAGTTATCAGCTATTTTTGACGTTGCAAAAGCAATCGAAGGATCAGGAGTCCCGGTAATAGCTGACGGAGGTATCAGGTACTCAGGTGATATTATCAAGGCTATAGCAGCAGGTGCCGACTCAATTATGGCAGGTTCACTTTTTGCCGGAGTTGAAGAATCACCAGGTGAAACGATCATTTATAACGGAAGAAAATTCAAGTCTTACAGGGGGATGGGATCAATTGAAGCAATGCAGCAGGGATCGAAGGACAGGTATTTCCAGGATATGGAAGATGATATCCAGAAGCTTGTTCCTGAAGGTATTGCCGCAAGGGTTCCGTATAAAGGAACACTTGCAGAGGTGATCTACCAGATGATGGGAGGACTACGCGCCGGGATGGGATATGTGGGTGCTAAAAATATTCCAATTCTCAAGAAAGAAGGTAAATTTGTCAGAATAACCAGTTCAGGCATAATTGAAAGTCATCCACACGATGTTTCAATAACCAGAGAATCGCCAAATTACAGCAGGAAATCTATTGAATAATATAACAGGTATCATCTTCTTCTGATGAGGGTCAGTACATTTATATTGTTCATTATTCTGTTGCTTTCACCTTTGCTTTGTAAGGGACAGGATCCGAATAACAAGATTTTACTGACAGTCAACGGTACTAAAGTCCAGTCAGGAGAATTTATCAGAATGTACAATAAAAGCAAGGAACCCGGAACACAACTGGATGTGGATTCATATCTCGGGCAGTTCATTATCTTCAAATTAAAGGTCGCTGATGCAATAAACCAGGGGCTCGACACTACTAAGGCCTTCAGGAATGAACTCAATGGATATCGCAAACTGCTTGCACAAAGTTATCTTACTGATAACAGGAAAAAGGAGGAATTGCTTAAAAAGGCCTACCAGAGAACTTTATCTGAAATCAATGCATGGCATATACTTATTGCCCTTCCACAGGATCCTGGCCTCAATGATACTCTTGTCGCATGGAAAAAAGCAATGGATATAAAAGAGAGGATCCTGCAGGGAGAGCCGTTTGAACAGGTTGCAAGGGGAGCATCCGATGATCCTTCTGCAAAGGTAAATGGAGGTAATCTTGGGTATTTTACTGCTTTTCAGATGATTATGCCATTTGAGGATGCAGCCTATAACCTAAAAAAAGGAGCCTTATCAGATCCGGTAAGGACACCTTATGGTTATCATATTATAAAAGTTATTGATAAGCGACCCTCGCGCGGAAGAATACATGTAGCACATATTATGAAAGTTATCCCCCCCGGGTCAGATGAACCAACAGCAAAAAAGGCAGAGACAGATATATCTGATATATATGTCAGACTTCTGGGAGGATCATCTTTCAGTGAACTGGCTAGTACAATGTCGGACCATAAAGAGTCAGCACAACGTGGTGGTGAGCTCAACTGGTTTGGTGCCGGTGAAATGATACCTGACTTTGCAGAGGCAGCTTTTGCCATAAGCGACACAGGAAAATTTTGTAAACCGGTAAGAACACCATATGGATGGCATATAATTAAACTCCTTGAAAAAAGGCCTCCTGGAAGCTTTGAGGAAACACGGTCACTGCTGGAAAGTAAGATGAATCAATCATATCTTAATGCTGTCAGTAAAAAGGAACTCGTAAACAAACTCAAAAAGGAGTATAAATTCAGGATCGAAGAAGATCTTTACAACTGGTTTGTAAGGAAAACCGATACTCTAGTCATTCAGGGTCTCAGGAAATATGACAGGGATAGTCTTCCTCCGGGAAATATATATACTTTTGCAAACCAGTCGCTTAATGGCAGGGAATTTGCAAATTATATCGAAAAACGGGGATCAATGATCGTTACAAGGGATTCTGTACAGTTTATAGAAAGCTCAATAGATGAAAGATCGTCGGATCATATACTGACATATGAAAACAGTATCCTTGAAAAAAAGTATCCTGAATTCAGGTACCTGATGAATGAATTCCATGACGGAATACTCCTTTTCGAAATTTCAGGAAAAAAGGTCTGGAACCGGGTAAATACAGATTCCACAGGAATTATGAGTTATTACGATGAACATAAATCCGAGTTTCTCTCAGAAAAAGCCATTGATGCAAGGATTTATTCGGTTATGATGCCTTTCAGTCAGAAGGAACTTGATGCTGCATATGCCAAATACTCAATAAAACCCGATGTTGATTCCAGACTTTCCAAAAAATTTTCAAGAAAGGGGATCTCCTATCTTACAATAACTGACAGTACCTGGGTTTACGGTTATGACAAAGAGATTGACGGAATCAAATGGGAAACAGGAGCACATTCCTTAACATGGAAGGGCAATCCTTCAGTATGTCTGATAAAGAAAACCCTTGATCCGGTCCCTCTTCCATTCAGCAAAGTCCAGGGGGAGATTATGACAGGTTACCAGGAGATGCTGGAGAATGAGTGGATAAGACAATTAAAGGAAAAATATCCCGTTAAAATCGATACAAACGAATTAATTAATGTGAAGAAAAGAATTGCAAATGAATAAAGTCATACTCCTATCATTTATTTTTCTTGCAGTAACAGCCTGTTCAGGCAATAAAAAAACAATTGATAGAATTCCTGTGGCAGAGGTTGGGAAGGTTGTACTATATTATGATGATCTTCCAAAACTAATACAGGATGGTACAGATAATGACAGCATTGCCATAGTTCAGAATTATGTTAACAAATGGGCTAAACGTGAATTGCTTCGCCAGAGAGCTGAACAGAATCTTACTCAGGAAATCAGGAATGAAATTGACGACCAGATTGAGGAAACCCGGGCCAACCTGGTAATCTACCAGTATCAGAGGCAGATGATGCTTGAAAAGATGGATACTACAGTTACGGATGCTGAACTTGAAAACTACTATGCATCAAATGAAAAAAGCTTTACGCTCAATTCCAATATTGTTAAAGCATTATTTGTAAAGATACCTTCAGAGGTGCCTGATCTTAACAGGATCAGAATCCTTGTGCGTTCCAATGATCAAAATGATCTGCAGCAGCTTGAAAGTATATGCTACCAGTTTGCTGAAAAATTTGATGATTTCAACGAGGATTGGGTAATGATGGACAGGCTTTCCCTTGAGCTTCCTCAGGAAATTGAAAATGAAGAGAATTTTCTTAGATGGAACACTTTTTACGAAACCACCGACTCATCGTCGGTATACCTTATCTCAATAAGAGATTACAGATTGAGATCAACCCTTGCTCCTTTCGAATATGTTAGGGATGACATTAAACGTATTATAATAAATACAAGACGGTTTGAATTTATTCAATCGCTTGAAAATGGAATATATAACGAAGCACTGAAAGAAAATAGTTTTAAGATATATTGATATGTGATGAAAAGACTAATAGTATTATTGTTGATTATTTTAACAACCGCTTTGGGGAGAGTGGCTTTGATCAATGCTCAGCCTCTGGTGGAATCGATTGCTGCGGTTGCCGGAAATGAGGTTATTTACCTGTCGGATCTGGAGGCTACAGTTACTGACCTCAGAAGAACAGGTAACAAGACACCCCAGGATGAGCTCAGATGCAAGGTATTCCAGGAAATGCTCATATCCAAGCTGTTTGTCGATCAGGCCAGGATTGACAGTATTGAAGTTACCGATGATGCCATTGAAGGAGAGCTGAATATGAGAATTAACGATGCCATCAGAAGGGCCGGCAGTCAGGAAGCCCTTGAGGAGTATTTCAAAAAAAGCATCCTGGAGATTAGAAGAGATATCCGGAGGACAATGATCGAACAGGAGGTTGTCCGTGAGGTGCAGTCTAAAATTTCAGAAAACCTTACAATGACCCCATCAGGTGTAAAAAGATTTTACAGCAACATTAATAAGGACAGCCTTCCAATCATACCGGCAAAATATCAGCTAAGGCTTATTCAGCTCGATCCTCCTTCAAATGAGGATAATAAGGCTGAAGCACGCCAGAGACTTCTGGATCTCAGGAGTCAGATACTGGAGGGTAAGAGTTTCAGTGTTCTTGCGAGGCTTTATTCAGAGGATAAAGAATCTGCAAAGAATGGTGGTGAAATAGGTTATCTGACACGGGGAGAACTTGATAAGGAGTATGCAAATGCTGCTTTCAGTCTCACTAAAAATACTGTATCAAAAGTGATTGAATCAAAATTCGGCTTCCACCTTATTCAGCTGATTGACCGCAAGGGAGACATGGTTAATACCAGACACATACTCATAAGACCACAGGTAAAACCTAACCAGGCCGAACAGGCAATGACAAAGCTCGACAGTATAGCTGATCTTATCAGAAGAGACAGCATGACGTTTGAAGAAGCTGCTCTGAGATTTTCTACACACAAGGACAGCAGGATAAATGGCGGCAAAATGGTTAATCCTAATCCATCCGACAGAGTTACATGGCTCTCACTTGAAGAGTTGAACACGGAAATGTATATGAATGTAAGAGACCTTAAGCTGGGAGAAATCTCCAAACCATTTAAAACAACCGATGATAACAATAATCCTGTCTTCAGGATTGTCAAGCTCGATGCAGAAATACCTGCACATAAGGCCAATATCAAGGATGATTACCAGGTTCTGTATGATGCTGCCCTGATGGAGAAAAGACAAAAAATGTATGATGACTGGATCACAAAAAAAGTTGATATCACTTACATAAAGATAAGTGAGGAGTATAAAAGTTGTGATTTTCTTCAGAAAGGATGGTTGAAATAATATCCCCGGGAAAGACAAAAAATAATCATTACATCAGGATTGTAATAAACATCCTGCTTGTGATGATTTTATCATTTTCGCTTCATTCACAGGATAATCCGTCAACTAATCAGAAAAAAAGAAAGGTAGAACTCATATATGCTGATGAGAATACAATTTTAAGGGATGATCTCACCGGGACTGACATTCACCATATTATTGGAAACGTGAAATTCAGAATGGATGAAACCACACTTACATGCGACAGTGCTCATTATCTGCCCGATAAAATGCAAATTACAGCATTCAGCAGGGCTCATCTTGAACAGGGTGATACACTCGACCTGTTTGGGGATTATATGTTCTATGATGGTTCAATTGATATTGCCCTTGCTAAAGGAAATGTGGAACTGATTGATAATGAAACCCATCTGTATACAGATGAAATAGAATATAATGTATTGACACAGGTTGCTGATTATGATAAAAAAGGACGTATCATAAATGGAGAAAATACGCTTACCAGCACTATTGGTGTGTACTATGTCAATCAAAATCTGCTCCACTTCAAGGACAGTGTTAAGATTGTTAATCCTGATTATGTGATGACCTCAGATACAATGAATTACAATACTGAAACTGAAACTGTTTTCTTTACAGGGCCATCTGAAGTTCATGGTGACAGTATTTACATGTATTGTGAAAGGGGCTGGTATGATACAAAGCAAAAAGTAAGCTCAATATGGAAAAACGCACTGATTGACAATATGAAAAACAGGCTCAAAGGTGATTCCTTGTTTTATAATGACAGTACAGGTTTTGGTGAGGGATTCAGAAATGTAGTTATAGAAGATACTGTTAATAATCTCTTTGTTATGGGAGACTATGCTGCTTACAATAAGGTGCCTGAAAGATACTTCGCCACAGACAGTGCAATGTTCATCCAGGTTACAAAAGATGATTCCCTGTTCCTTCATGCTGATACTCTTATGGCATTCAATATTCCTGATACTATTAAGGAATACCGTATTATCAAGGCATATTACGGAACCAGGATTTTCAGCAAGGATATACAGGCCAAATGTGATTCATTGACATTTTCATTCCAGGATACGGTTATCCGTTTATACAAAGATCCGGTAATCTGGTCAGCAGATAACCAGCTTACATCTGATTCCATGGCTCTTTTCACCAAGAACCAGGAAACTGACAGGCTGGAATTATATAACGCTGCCTTTGTTGCTATTAAGATTGATACGCTCAGATACAACCAGATAAAGGGTAATAATCTGATTGCATATTTTAAAAATGATGAAGTCTATAAAATAGTTTTAAAAGGCAATGGTCAGTCAATCTATTATCTGCTAGACGGAGAAGAGCTTGCCGGTGTAAATCAATCTAAATCAACTGATATACAAATTCTTCTCGATGAGGGAAAGGTATCAGAGGTAATTGAAGAGCAGAATCCGGCCGGATTTATTGACCCTCCTTCTTCTCTGAGCCTTAAGGAACCAAGGCTGGAAGGATTTAAATGGCTGAATAATTTACGTCCAAGGAAAAAAGATGATATATTCATTAAAAGTAAAAAGGCTGATCTTCCGATCAGCCCCAAACTTTAATATTCGTCTTCATTAAAAAAGAAATCATCCTTGCTCGGATAATCGGGCCAGATATCTTCAATACTCTCGTAAATATCCCCTTCATCTTCAATCTCCTGAAGGTTTTCGATTACCTCCATTGGGGCACCTGACCTAATGGCGAAATCAATCAGCTCATCTTTTGTGGCAGGCCATGGAGCATCTTCCAGTTTTGATGCTAATTCAAGTGTCCAGTACATATTTTACCAATTAAGTTATGTCTTCACAAAGTGTGCAAATATAAAAATTATTTTATGTAAACAACAATAGCTGATATTTACTTTGTTAACAATTCATAATTGCCACTTAACTTCTTCACTATCAAGCTCTGAGGAGATTTTACGTGATAAAACAAAAAGATAATCAGAAAGACGGTTAAGGAATTTTATGACTATTTCAGGCGCTTTTTCAGATGTGCCCAGACGTAAAACAGATCTCTCTGCTCTCCTGCATACTGTTCTTGCTATATGGCAATGTGATACCAGTATGTTCCCTCCGGGCAGAAGAAAATTTTTTAAAGGTGACAGGTGTTCTTCCATCTTATCAATCTCACCCTCCAGCACTTTCAGGCATCCTTCCTCAGGTAAGATTATTCGTGCATTTTCCATTTCAGGATCATTAGCCAGAGCAGCAGCAGATGACATAAGCTGTCTCTGAATATAGATAAGAAGGTCTTTTCTTTCCAGGTTATCCTTATGATCCCTTAATAATCCAATCCATGCAATAAGCTCATCAACAGAACCATAGGCTTCAACGCGAAGGGAATTCTTGGGTACCCGTCTTCCCCCGACAAGGGACGTAGAACCATCATCACCGGTAAGTGTATAGATTTTCATATCTGGGAAGAAATTAAAATATAAACTCAGAAAAGCTTAAGCTTTGATATACTTTTCATTAACGATATCCTGGGCAATCTCACCGTCGAAAAGACGGATTATTCGTGCAGCATGCTTTGCAATATCTTCTTCATGAGTAACAACAATGACTGTATTACCATTATTATGAATATTGTCAAGCAGCCCCATAATATCTACAGATGTTTTACTATCAAGGTTTCCTGTTGGTTCATCAGCAAGTATTATTGATGGCTTATTAACAAGTGCTCTTGCAATTGCTACTCGCTGCCTTTGCCCACCCGATAACTCATTAGGCTTATGAGTCATACGGTCAGCCAGCCCAACCTGCTCAAGTGTTTCTATTGCCATTTTCTCTCTCTCTGCCTTTGGAACTCCGGCATAAATTAACGGAAGTATTACATTTTCAAGTGCGGAATATCGTGGAAGAAGGTTAAAGGTCTGAAATACAAATCCAATCTCCTTGTTTCTGATTTCTGCCAGGTAATCATCCTCCATCTTACTGACATCTGTACCATTTAATATATAGCTTCCGCTTGTTGGGGTATCAAGACAACCTAAAAGGTTCATCAGAGTAGATTTGCCTGAACCTGAAGGGCCCATTATTGCAACATATTCATTTCTTTCTATTGTGACGGAAACAGATCTTAAAGCCCTCACAATAACTGATCCTACCTGGTAGTTTTTTACAATATCATGAATCTCAATAACTTTATTCATAGTATGCTAAAATTTGAATTTCCGAAATTAGATTAAATATGTTAATTATTGAATTAATAATACCTGATTTTTGTTAATGTCTCACAATAAAGTGACTCCTGTTAATACCTGTCCTGAAAAATAAAATCCCAAGCCTGTAAAGATCAATTGATACTGAAACTTTGCTATAGTTCATTATTGTGTGCCATGCATCCTTCATTTCATGAGAAAGATATATATCATCTATCACTACAACTGTATGGATGGAGGATTTGCGTGCTATCAGATCAAAATACTTTAAAACCGGTTCCCTCCTGTGATTTCCATCAATAAAGACAAGGCCTGGTGGGTTTTTATCATCCAGCACTTCAGGGAGGCAATCATCGAACGATCCGCAATGCAAAATAATGTTCTCTGTCCCTGCCTTCCCAAAATTTTCCTTCGCAATATTTAATGTTTCCTTACATCCGTCAATTGTATGTATTGTATTCTCAGGGCATGCTAATGCCATATATATTGAACTTATTCCCAATGAGGTTCCAAGTTCAATTATACCGGGACCTCCGAATTCCCTGGCAAGGTTTGAAAGAAGAATCCCGTACTTTTCCGGAATTGAAGAATACCGGGCAATATCACAAACCTTTCTGGTTCTTTCTCTTTGTGAAGCCTTCACTGAACCTGATCCAAGGTCATTCACTGATATCATCCTTCTGTCACTTAATAGTTCTTTACGCAAGCCTGATATCTTACTGACAACCACCTTATCTGTTTTATTCCTGAATACTCTTGAAACAATATCGTAAATAAAGGGGCTATGGATCCCATGCCCGTTCCTGTATCCCGACAGAAGCTGATATCTGAGGTATTCCTTTATCCTGAAAAAAAACATACTGCTCAAAAGTTTTATATTAGGTCAGGATGCCAAAAATAGTTAATTTCGGAATGCATTTCTTTTATCTTTTGCCTGATGATTGCACAGGAATTTCTGGATACAAACATAACATATTTGCCCGGGGTTGGTCCAAAGAGGGCTGAACTTCTTAACAAGGAGCTTGCCGTTTTCACATTCAGGGACCTGCTCTACTACTTTCCTTATAAATATATTGACAGGACCAGGTTTTACAAAATAGAGGAACTTGATCCGGATTTACCATATGTTCAGACAAAAGGATACATAAGAGGATATGCTGCAGAAGGACATGGTAAGGGAAAACGTCTTGCTGCAGATTTTCAGGATGACACCGGGACTATTAAGCTCGTCTGGTTTAAAGGGACAAAATGGGTGGCCGGGAACTATCCGCCGGGAATTGAATACATTGTATTCGGGAAACCTTCTGTTTTTAATGGAATTGTTAACATTATACACCCTGAGATAGAGGCTTCAAGTAAGGTTATTGAGAGAATAAGCTCTGCTCTTCAGGCACAGTACAGCACAACAGAAAAGCTTAAAAATCAGTTCCTTACTTCTAAATCAATAAGTAAATTAGTTGGAACACTCCTTAAACAGGTAAAAACCAGGATTCCGGAGTCATTGCCAGCCTGGCTGGTTGCTCAGTACAAACTTATGGATCTGCATGATGCACTTCACAAAATACATTTTCCTTCAAATCCTGAAGAGCTGGAAAAGGCAAGATACAGACTGAAATTCGAAGAGCTGTTCTACATTCAGCTGAATCTGCTCAGGTTCAAGGCAAACAGGAATCTTAAACATAAAGGATTCGTTTTCAGCAATGTAGGGCAATTCTTTAACAGTTTTTACTACAATAATCTTCCATTCAAACTGACAGATGCTCAGAAAAGGGTTATGAAGGAAATCAGACGTGACCTTGGTTCAGGGAGACAGATGAACCGACTTCTGCAGGGAGATGTCGGGAGCGGAAAAACTCTTGTTGCACTTATGAGTATGCTGATAGCTATTGACAACGGTTACCAGGCATGTATTATGGCACCTACTGAAATTCTGGCAAATCAGCACTATCAGACAATCACACACCTTTTAAAAGGTATCGATATAAAAATATGCCTGCTTACAGGTTCATCAAAACGAAAATCCCGTACCTCAATTGCTGAGTCACTTATGGACAAGTCTCTTAATATACTCATTGGTACGCATGCCCTTATAGAAGATAATGTTAAGTTCAGCAATCTGGGCCTTGTGATAATTGATGAACAACACCGGTTTGGTGTTGAACAGAGGGCACGCTTATGGCAGAAAAACCTTCATCCTCCCCATGTTCTTGTAATGACCGCAACTCCAATTCCAAGAACCCTTGCAATGACATTATACGGGGATCTTGATGTTTCTGTCATCGATGAACTGCCACCTGGAAGAGTACCTGTAAAAACAATGAACTTCTCCGATCCTGAAAGAAATAAGGTTTTTGGATTTGTAAGAAATCAGATCAGGGAAGGCAGACAGGTATATTTTGTGTACCCACTGATAAAAGAATCAGAATCAATGGATTACAAAGATCTGGAAGATGGCTGGGACACAATATCCAGGGTCTTTGCTCCGCCTGAATATTGTATAAGCATAGTCCATGGCAGAATGACTTCTGCAGAAAAGGATAAATCGATGCAGCTTTTCAAGGATGGACATGCACATATACTTGTAGCTACAACTGTTATTGAGGTGGGTGTTGATATTCCGAATGCAACCGTTATGGTTATTGAAAGCGCTGAGAGATTTGGCCTCTCACAGCTACATCAGTTAAGGGGACGTGTAGGCAGGGGAGCTGATCAGTCTTATTGTATCCTTATGACCTCAGATAAAATGTCGAGGGAAGCAATTAAAAGAATCGAGGTTATGACAATGACAAATGACGGATTTGAAATTGCAGAAACAGACCTTCAGCTCAGAGGTCCGGGGGATATTGAAGGAACCCAGCAAAGCGGAATACCCTTTGACCTTAAAATCTCAAATCTTGGAAAAGACGGACAGATAATCGAATATGTAAGGCATATAGCAGAGAAAATACTTGATATCGATCCGATGCTTTCCGAATCATCAAATGTTATTCTAAGGCTTGAACTTAGCAGGTTATTCAGCAAAAAGCAGACATGGAGTAATATAAGCTGACCTGTCACTTATTTATATTCAGAATAAATTACCTGATACTCCTTAAAAAATATAAAAAAACTTAATTTCCTGCCGCATTACGGGAATTTCCTTAAATTTGTTTAAGTCTGGTCACTCAATGATCAGGATTCGGAATTTCATTATTCTAAAAACTTAAGAAATGAAAGGAAAAGTCCCATTGTTATTGTTTCTAGTTTTTATTAGCGCAGGTTTTTTGTCTGCACAGACCTATAGTATTGTTATAAAAGGTGGTCATGTAATTGATCCTAAGAATAATATTAATGAAGTAATGGATATTGCCGTAAAAGATGGCAAGATTGCCCTACTGGCGAAAAACATTGATCCGAAAGAGGGTATTCAGGTTGTTGATGCAAAAGGAATGTATGTTACACCAGGGCTGATCGACATTCATGTTCATGTATTCTATGGTACCAATATGGATCAGCAATATATGAACGGACCAAACTCCATACCTCCTGATGGTTTTACCTTCCGTCAGGGTGTTACCACAGTTGTCGACGCCGGATGTGCAGGATGGAGAACTTTTCCTGAGTTCAAAAAGCAGACCATCGATGCTTCACAGACACGTGTTCTTGCTTTCCTTAATATTGTTGGTGAAGGAATGAGAGGAGGTCCGTTTGAACAGAACCAGAAGGATATGGACCCAAAAGTTACCGCCGAATTTGCCTTGAAGAATTCAAAGGACATTGTCGGTATAAAACTGGCACATTACAGTGGTCGTGACTGGAATCCTGTTCTTCTGGCTGAGGAAGCAGGCAAACTTTGCAATATGCCTTTTATGGTAGATCTGGGAGGTGCCAGACCTGCATTATCACTTGATACTTTATTTATGCAGATATTTCGTCCGGGGGATATTTTTACGCATTGTTACGGACAACTGGGCGCCAGCCGGGAAAGTATTGTTGATGTAACAACAGGTAAAGTAAGATCGTTTGTATGGGACGCTCAGAAAAAGGGTGTTATTTTCGATGTGGCTGCCGGAGGGATAAGTTTTACATATTCCCAGGCTATTCCGGCAGTAAAAAGCGGATTGTATCCCGATGCCATAAGCACTGATCTGCATATAGGAAGCATGAATGGTGCAACTAAAGACATGCTTACCACAATGAATAAATTCCTGGCAATAGGCATGGATCTTCAGAGTGTGATAAAAGCCAGTACCTGGAAACCTGCCCAGATCATTAAACGTGAGGAACTGGGACATCTGTCTGTAGGATCAGAGGCTGATATTGCTATCCTCAATATGAGGTCGGGTAAATTCGGTTTCTTTGATTATACCGGCACCAGGCTTGAGACAGATAAAAAGCTGGAATGCGAAATGACTCTCAGAGAAGGAAGAATTGTATATGATCTGAACGGCATAGCAACACCTGTTGTGGTTTCACGGAGAAGATATCCCTGAAGCATTTCTTCTCCAGCATGGTGAAATGGCCTGTATTTCCTAAATTCAGGTCGACATATAACATATATTTGAAAAATGAATTAAAGGATTTTAATTAATTATCGAAATGAAAAGAAGAGAAGTGATCAGAAATCTGTCTGTACTTCCGGTATCAGGAGTCGTATTAGGCAGTGCAATTCCTTTTGAATCAATGGCATCAGCTACCGCTGCGCCAAAGAGGGACATTTTCAAAGAGCTGGGAATACGAACTTTTATCAATGCAGCAGGAACATACACTGCCTTATCAGGTTGCATAATGCATGAGGAAGTAGTAGAAACAATCAGGTACTCTTCTCAGAAATATGCTGCTATTGATGAATGCCAGGATGCTGTGGGTAAAAAGATTGCAGAACTGTGCCATGCCGAATCTGCAATGGTAACCGCAGGTTGCTGGTCCGCGCTTGTATTAGGCACTGCAGGTGTTCTGACAGGATTGGATTCTAAAAAAGTTGCACAACTGCCTCATCTCGAGAATATGAAATCGGAGGTGCTCGTACAGAAAGAACATAACCATGGTTATGTTCATGCACTTACGAATACCGGTATCAGGGTTGTTGAAGTAGAAACAGCTGAGGATGTCGAAAAAGCCATCAATGATAATACCGCAATGATGTGGTTTCTCAATTATGCCGGTCCCAATGGCAAAATCAAAGATATGGAATGGGTCGCACTCGGTAGAAAGCACGGAATCCCCACAATGATTGATATGGCTGCTGATGCCACTCCTGTAGAAAACCTCTGGAAATTCAATGATATGGGATTTGACCTTGTTTGTGTATCAGGAGGAAAAGGCCTTACAGGTCCGCAGAGTGCAGGAATTCTCATGGGTAAAAAAGACCTGATTGCTGCTGCAAGACTCAATGCACCTCCACGCGGAGGAAATATTGGCCGGGGAATGAAAGTTAATAAGGAAGAAATTCTCGCTATGTATGTTGCCCTTGAGAAATTTATAAACAGGGATCATAAGAAACAATGGACTATATGGGAAAACAGGATCGCTGTGATGGAAAAGGGAGCAAAAAGTGTGGCTGGTGTTACAACCACAGTTACAGTTCCTCCGGTTGCTAATATTACACCTACCCTCACGATCTCCTGGGATATCACTAAAATACCGGTCGACGCAAATGAAATGAGAAGCAGGCTCAGAAAGGGTAATCCTTCCATTGAAATGATGGGTGGAAAGGAAAATCTTGTCATAACTGCGTGGATGCTGAGAGATGGTGAAGACAAAATTGTAGCTTCAAAACTTGCAGAGGAACTTAAAAAAGCATCTGTTTAAACATTAGTTGTAATATATCATAAGTTCGTTTACATGTTCTAAGCAAAATACTGTATCAAGAGTTCGTTTACATTCTTTATGCTTGCCCCCTAGGGGGCGGCGGCTC
>Ga0209314_10000133_pt1 | contig 31207 bp, 29 predicted proteins | sample I19B2metaG_FD_184146 | JGI IMG/M metagenome (GOLD analysis project Ga0209314, IMG submission 184146) | Lake sediment bacterial and archeal communities from Gulf of Boni, Indonesia to study Microbial Dark Matter (Phase II) - ​I19B2 metaG... | ecosystem: Environmental > Aquatic > Freshwater >... | reverse complement strand
GGTTCTGCAAAGGGAGGTACTCCGGTTACTGCCGAACTTTTACCTGAGCAGAAAACCAAAGCCCTCACAGTTATAAACAAGAACCAGTCAGATGCATCAGGGGCAACATTCGATAAGTTGTTTTACAGGGTGCCGGATGTGGTAAATATTAAAATATCAATGGGTAATGAAGTATTGTTTAAATCACGTAAGCTTATTTACCAGTTTGGTGAGACCATTCAGTTGCCTGCGAATTTCATTATAGGAAAGTAGAAAGGTAATCTGTAATCGGTGATCGGTAATCAGTATTCACTTTAACCGATTGCTGTTCACTGATTACTGATTACTGGATTTTCCCCTTAAACGTCTTCTGAAAATCCTCCCACTTCCGGGTTTCGTAGTTTTTATCGGCAAAAAAACTGAGAAGTACTTCCATTTCTTTTGGTGCTTTATAACCTGGGACTGGTGCTCTGCCAAGATTTCCATCACTTTGTGGGATAAGAAAAACGACAGTTGGGTAGGAGAGCTGTCCCTGAAGCAGGGCAACTGCCAGCTGATGAGCATTTCCTGATTTACCGTCATTAATAAAGGTTTGTCCCAGAAAATCAACTTTCTCCTTGCCTTCAGCATTGAATTTGACTGCATAGAATTTATTATTTAGCAGGTCGGCTATTACTGTATTTGTGAATGTATCCTTGTCCATTTTTTTACACCATCCGCACCAGTCGGTATATGTATCAATGAATAATGGTCTGGGGGAGTCCTTCATCATCTTTTCAGCTTCCTGTATTGTATACCATTTAACCTGTGAGTTCTGAGCTGAAATCCGGTAGGAGGTAACTGTAACAGTAAGTACTATAATTAATAATGCCTGCAGTGCTATTTTCTTCATTGTTGTGAATTATCTGTTAAATAAAATCCCTGCAAAATAAATGAAAAATTATTTTTTATAGAGAACAAACTCTTATTTATCACTCTATCTATCAACAATCAGGCCACTTTTATGTTCGCAGAACTGTATAAAGATGTATTCCATTCAATTAATTTTCTACATTTACCATTCAAAAAAGTATTAATTGATACCCATTTTATGGAAACTGTAACAAATACTTTGCGTGACTCAAAGGTAGCTCGCTGGACGGCACTTGCTGTTGTTTCATTTACAATGTTATGCGGCTACTACCTTACTGATGTGATGGCTCCCCTGAAACCGATGCTTGAGAAAGAACTTTTGTGGAACAGTGCTGAATATGGATTCTTTACAAGTGCATATGGGTGGTTCAATGTATTTCTTGGCATGCTGATATTCGGAGGGATTATACTCGATAAAATGGGTGTAAGATTTACAGGTAAGATGGCCACAATTATTATGGTGATTGGTACTGCTATAAAGTACTGGGCAATCTCAACTCATATGCTTGATGGAAAGGAATTACTCGGGATGAAAGCTCAGGTTGTTGTTGCCGGTCTTGGTTTTGCAACATTCGGAGTTGGCGTGGAAGTCGCCGGGATAACAGTTTCAAAAATTATTGTAAAATGGTTTAAGGGTAAAGAGATGGCACTGGCAATGGGACTTGAAATGGCTACTGCCCGTATTGGGACGACGCTGGCTATGGCAACCTCTGTACCACTTGCAATTGCCCTGAACGGAGTATCAAAACCCATTCTTGTATGCCTGATTATGTTGTGTATCGGAATGATAGCCTTTTTCCTTTACGCAACCATGGACAAGAAGCTTGATAAATCATTGGCTGATGAAGCCCTTCGTTCAGGTTCTGTGGATGAAGAGGAATCATTCAGAGTCAAGGACATATTTTTAATTGTGACAAATAAAGGCTGGTGGTATATAGCAATATTATGTGTGCTTTTTTATTCAGCGGTATTCCCTTTCATAAAATACGCCACTGATCTTATGGTAAATAAGTTTCATGTGAAGGAAGAACTTGCGGGTAATATACCGGCTTTGCTTCCAATAGGCGCCATTATACTAACACCATTCTTCGGAAGTCTTTATGACAGAAAAGGCAAAGGAGCCACAATTATGATTATTGGCGCCCTGCTTCTGATTCTTGTTCATACCGTCTATTCAATACCCTTTCTGACTGCCACACCTCTGGCTATTGTGATGATTATGATCCTTGGTGTTGGATTTTCCCTGGTTCCTTCAGCAATGTGGCCATCTGTTCCCAAGATTATTCCTGAAAAACAGCTGGGAACTGCATATGGAATGATTTTCCTGGTCCAGAATATCGGATTGTCGCTTGTTCCCCTACTGATTGGATGGGTACTTAACAAATACTGTATTACAGGCACCCGTATGGTTGACGGGGTTGCAGTGTCAAACTATGATTACACATTGCCTATGATTATTTTTACCGGATTCGGTGTGCTTGCTCTGGTTTTTGGGATTCTTCTCAAGATGGAGGATAAGAAAAAAGGTTACGGTCTTGAATTACCCAATATAAAAAAATAAGACTTTGTTGTCTGAATTTAAAATTTTATTATATTTGCTTTTGTCAAACTAAAAAATTATGGTTTAATATGAAAAAGGTAATTATCGGTTTATCAGGAATAGTACTAGTGGCATTTATTGTTGTATTGGTAGCAAATGCTTCAACAGGTGATCCAAAAGATACAAAGAAGGCGACTACTGAAGTAAAGAAAGATTGTGGCAAATGCCCTTCATCTGAAGCTTGCGCTGACAAGGCTGAAGCAAAAACTGCTGAAGCAAAACCCTGCTGTGATGCTGCAAAAAAAGCTGCATGTGCTGGTACAGCTGAGGCAAAAAAATGTGATGAGGCAAAACCTTGCGCTGCCAAAAAATAATTTGATCATAATGGCCGGAATGGCCTGAAATGTTTTGAGTCATAATGCTCCTTTTACGGATTTTATGACTCATTTTTTTACTTAGATACTCAAAGTATAGTACTTCCAAACCAGCGAACCGTCGAACCATCGAACCGTCAAACCATCAAACCGTCAATTATGTCAAACGAATTTGAAAAAGCAAAGGTATTCAGCTTCAGTGACTCAGTTGACTACTCTGCAGGTGGTATTGTGAGCAAAACAGTACTTAAAAAGCAGACAGGAAATATTTCACTCTTCTCATTCGACAAGGGTGAAGCGCTCAGTGAACATACGGCTCCCTTCGATGCAATGATCCAGGTTGTCGACGGCAAAGGTGAAATCACAATAGGAGGGAAGCCTTATATAGTCAAAGCCGGAGAAACGATTATAATGCCCGCAAATATCAGTCATTCGGTTAAGGCAGTTGAAAAGTTCAAGATGGTGCTGACAATGATCAGGAGCAGCTAGTATCAGGCTGATAGAGAGTTTAACTCAGGGATTCGGGATTGTGTTTTCCAGTGTTTTTCTTTAACAGAGGCTTTGTTTTCCTTTATCATTTCATATTTAAGTGTTTCTGTATCAAGTATTATACCCTGGAATCGTCCCATTGAGCAGGAACCACAATTCAGGTATCTTTTCTTTTTGTTCAGATAGTAGGTATGATGTGATTCAAGTTTATGTGTGTGACCTAGAATTACTACATCATATTCCTTAAGCAATTTTAAAGCATAAGAGAGATATTTTATCCTGTTGTACTTTTTAGGAATGTGATTAATCTGGTCATCAAGTGCCACTATCTTAAGATATAAATCCATTGTCCATTTGCTATTCTTAAGTTTCTTAAGCAGGTTAAAGCCTGTTTTACTGATTATGTATCCGATCTTTGATCCGTTAAACCAGTCTGCAAGGTGACCATGTTCTATATGGATTACCTGACCACTGGAATTGGTTATCTGATAATGATTCAGACCAGTTGGATTGAATATATCATGGTTTCCTTTGATGAATATAAAGTCCTTACGGCCAAAAAATTTGAAAAGTTTTGGATTTGCTTTTTTAATATCACCCATGCGGTATTTAAGCAATTCAAAAATATCTCCGTTTAATATCACATTATCAATTGAATATTTATTTATTATAAACTCTATCTCAGATATCAGTTCAGATCCCTTCCACTGGAATGTACCGAATGAATCACCGTTATCAATATGAAGATCAGATATTATAAGTATATTCATGTTGTGTGTTGAAATTAATCAGGTACTCTGAAACCGGGCCTACTCCGTTGCAGATAGAAGCCTTCCTGATATTAGCCACATGTGATTTATAAAAGTCTTCATCGTTTAGAAGTCTTGATACAATAGCAGGTATCTTTTTTGTGTTTTTTTCGAATATGCCCATATCTTTTTTGCAAATGAAATCTTTGTTTCCTTTCTCCTGCTCCCATATATAGTTATTGATTATCTGGACTTTTCCCAGAAGAAGTATCTCCATGAATGTTGATGCACCGCATTTTGTAATAACTATATCAGAGATGCTTATCAGTTCATGAACATTGTCAATGAAACCATATATTTTAAGATTCTCAGATGAATATTTTCTTTTTATTTTACATATATGATCATACATTTTTCTGTTCCTTCCACAAACAACAGCTACCTCTGCATTTATATTATTGATAATTATTGATTTCAGTATTTTTTTCCCTCTGGGCATGCCATCTCCGCCTCCCATAATCAGTATTACTTTGGAATCATCACTGAAACCCAGCTTTTTTCTGATTACATTTTGTTTCACTCTGCCAGGTTGCCTGGAATATCTCTGATCAAGGACAAATGGAAATACTTTCATTCTTTTATTATCCAAACCTTTACTGATGCATTTTTCCTTCAGCATATCGCTGAAAAGAATGTAGTTCTGATCTTTTCTGATAAACCATATCGGATGAGCTGTAAATGGATCTGTAACGACAGTAATAACAGGTATATACAGTTTATTTCGTTCAATTACATTATACACAGGAGTTATGAGGAAAAAATGAAAGATTACTATTTTTTCAGGTTTGCTAACCATAATTTCTTTTTCAATCAGCCCCTCAATAAACCATGAAACTATGTATGAAGAGAGTACAGAAATCAGCCTGATCTTGTGTAGTGCATACAGGAATTCGAAAACCCAGACAGCTTTATTTACTGAATTTCTATAGCCGTCTTCTATTATATACCGTATTATGGGATTGGCTTTTGCAAGACCGTCGGCGAGAATAATCTCTACTTCATTTTTCTTTTTGTTTTTTATTTTTTCTGCAACTGCTTTTGCAGGAGCAAGATGCCCTCCACCGGTTTTAAGATAAAAAAACAAATACTTTTTCAAAACAGGGAGTATTGTTTATATGGCAAAACTATAACACATTTGTTTTTAAAGTGTTACAAATAAGTAAAGATGTTGTTAATTAAATATTACTATCTCTGGAGAGGATCATTGCTTATTTTATAGGCGCCTGTCTGAAGCAAATCAATTATATTATATGTGCCATATTTCCTCCCCTTCAGGAATCCAAGCCAGGCTGCCTCAGCAAGTTTACCTTTCCTATGAAGATCGCCAAGCCACTGATTAGTATACCTGATATTCAGTTGTTTAAATCCTGATCCTGTTTCTCGCAGCCATCGTCTGTTGCATTTTTCCTGTGGACCGATTGGAGGAGTTAATATTAAAGGTATGCCAAGTGCACTGTAAAATGACATTTCACTAGGCTTCGTCCATAAAACATCTGTTTCAGGAAGTATCTGATTGAATTTATTGAAGTATTCTTCTGTTTCATTATCCCAGATCACTTTTATATTGTTGCTTCCTCCGGAATGCTTCTCCCTTATATTGTCATAGTATTCGAATATCTCTTTTCTTGTACCGGCCACAAGATTCAGTTTTATTTTCCCTCTTGCTATTTCATCGGAAAGACTCTCGGCAATTTGCCTGCCAATCTCTTTCTGTGCACCTGCTCCACCAACAGCGAAAGTTATAGTCAGATAATTACATTCATTTAATGGATTGTTTATCAGGGCTTTGTCATAGTCAAGATAAGCGTTAATACTGTGTTTGTATAAATTGTAAAATCTACCTTCATGATCCAGATTCATGAGCCTCCTTATAAGATTCTTCTTTAGAATGTTTAATGATCTGTCACCCAGAAGTTCAAGAGGCAGTGGAAATCCGGTCAGGTGTATGTTTTTACTTGGAACACCATACGAAAGGAGTCTTTGTTCAGAAATTGATCCGGAGGCAAAATATTCAATGTTACTTTCGTATGGTTTTTCAGAAACCCATACTCTGCTGATATCTGTATCACAGATTATACAGAATATTTTTTTGTGTCCAGCCATATCAGCAGCGATTGCAATTGAATAAAATGATGTTACAAGTGGAAGCTCAGGATCAGTTATACGGCTAATGACACCAGCCCCAAGACCATTTCTGATTCTTCCTTTTAACAACTTTACCTGAAAGGTTTTTCCGGATCTGTCTCCGGACGGATAATAATTTGGAATATAAAGTAATTTGTCAATAAACTTAGTGAATAAAATACCTATCACCGGCAATTTTGATGCCCTTGAAACATATTCGTATCCAGCTCTGATAAGTGCCCACATTTTTAATTCTCTGCGTGTTGCACCTTCCATATTGTTGGCATTCAGGATAACTCCGTTATAAGCCAGCTGCTTTAGCGGATATATTCCTCTATGATGTCCATATCCCATATCTGTCGACACTAACCAGAATCGCTGCATAAATTTACCTTCTATGATTATCAGTAAATATGAAGCAGAATTATTACATATAAATTTCATTCTGTTAACAAAAAAGTTAATGAAAAAACAGAAAATTACATAATAGTTAATTAATTGTTAATAAATCAGATATGGAATATGTGATATGCTATTTGTTCCATATCTTTCATAATTATTAGTAAAAAGTCATCTGAAAATGCGACACACGATTCTTGGTATCGACAGTTCATTGAGCAAATCCCTTGCAACTGAACTTTTAACTGATTCACACAATCTTGTCAGGATTGTAAACCATCATGAATACTGGATACCTGGAACCGAAACTTTACCTCTTGATCTTACATCAGTTGAAGAAATCAGGAAAGCGATAACCGGTTCAGATATAGTATACCTTTTTGCTTCTCACATCCCCATGGACAGGCATATGCAGGAAAACTGGATTAGGATTGTAAAGGCTTCAATTAAGGCATGCAAATGGACAAATTCTAAATTTATATATGTTGATAATGCAGATATATACGGACGTTTCAATGGCAGAATAACAGAAAATACTCCCTGCAGACCATGCACTGATTCAGGTAAGGTTCTTCTGGATGCAGCATTACTTGTTGAACATGAACTTCCTGGTCAAACTTTCAAGTGCATAATTTGCAGAACAGCAGATATATACGGTCCTTATACAAATAGCGCTAACTACTTGAGATATAATGTTATAGAACGTATCCTCAGGAATAAAGTTCCTCGCTGGTTCATAAATGATGAAATGCAGCATTCCTTTACCTTCACAACTGATATTGCCCGGGCAATAAGAATGTTGGTAATGAATGAAGACTCTAATAATCAGATATGGCATCTGCCAACTGAAAATTCCCTTTCAGGGCAGACTTTAATTCATATTGTTTCAAACATTGTAGGGTCCGATCCATACTATACAGTTTTATCAGGAGCTTCTTTATGGATGGAAGCCTTGTTAAATAAAGAAGTGTCAGTAAATTATAACAGAGCTTACAGATTTGAGAACGGAATTATTTTCGATTCATCAAAGTTTAATAGTGCATTCAGCTATAAACCTGTTTCATATTATGACGGGATGAAGCTGACAATCGATTATTTGATTGAAGCTTAGTGTCTTTCGATAATTGAATCCTCATTTCAAATGGTAAATCTTCAACAGCTGCTATCATAAGAGCATCAAGACAATTATTGAAGCTGGCATCAATATTGAAACAGATTACATTTCCATTCATCGCCAGGTATTTTTTAAGCAAAACCGGGATTTCAAAGCCTGGCTGAATAATTGATAGTTTTTTTTCAAAGGCCCTTATATCACTATCCATATCTTCAAGAATCAAAGCATTTTCTATCTGCAGATAATAGGGTATGATGAATGGCTTTGTTGGTTTGACGAACTTAGCAAGATTTGAGTTAAAATAAAATCTGTTTATATAATTAACAATCAGGCTTTTATTTTTTGCAGAATAATCGTTACTGATACTTACCGGTCCGATAATATATTTAAGTTCCTGATTTAATTTCATGAATTGAAATATTCCCTTCCATAAAAGCAGTAGAGGGAAATGCTGCCTCTGATATTCCTTCAGGATAAAAGATCTGCCCAATTCGGCCGATTTACTGATTATATCCGCAAAACCAGCTTTTAACCGGAAAAGTGAACTGATATAAAACCCTGTAATACCAAATTCCGACATAATTTCACTTCCATGTCCGATACGGTAGGCTCCTGCTATCTGTTGAGTATTCCTGTCCCAGAGGAAAAGGTGGTAATAATGACTGTCAAATTTGTCCAGATCAAGAGCTTTATTTGATCCTTCACCTACTGAACGGAATGTAATCTCCCGTAATCGGCCGATCTCCGTCAAAATGTTTGATATTCCGGATGCTTTACTGCAATATACTGCAAGATTGTTCTTTTCAAGGAGAAGACACTTCTCAGGAAGCTTATCAATTTCCGACTGCATAACAAGAGAATTTACGGGGTCGGCAATAATACAGTTTTGCATTTTAAGACTACGGGGACGGGAGAGAAAGAAGTAACTGTTAGCGGCAGTTTTATTTAATGAATAGGTCAGATTCCTCAGATAATCAGACAGGTCATTTATTGTATTGAAGCTGTTTATCGTTTCAGGGTTTACAGGTTCACCAAAATATAAGTTGATTCTCCTGTGACTGCTCTTCATGATTTCTGAAGGCAACATAGCAGTCCTGAAAAGAGGATTTATCATGCCAGCAAGATAAAATCTCATACTGTTCCTTGCTCCGAATAAAACTGGTATTATCCTCACTCCGGACGAACGGATCATTTTAACAGATGATGGTTGCCATTTTCTGTCAGTTATGCTCATTGTATGACTCTGAAATGAAGAAACTTCGCCGGCAGGAAACAGCCCCAGAGGTTTACCGGCAGCTAAATGCTCCAGGGCACCCTTAATGCCACTGTACGAAGACCTTTGTGATTTCAGTTCTTCAAAAGGATTTACCGGAAATATGTAATCTCTAAGGGGTTCAATATTCGTCAGAATGAAGTTGCCCTGTATCTTAAAATCGGGCCTTATTCTGCATATTAACTTAAGCAATATCAATCCGTCAATTCCTCCCAATGGGTGATTTGAGATGATAATGAATGGTCCATGTTTGGGAATTATATTAGTGTAATCACTATATACATTATACCTGATATCCAGTTTTTCAATTGCTTTGTCAATAAATTCCAATCCGTTGTATATACTTATCTCATCATATAAAAGATTTAGCCTCTTAATTGATAATATATTCATGATCTGCTCAACTTTCTTCTTTGATGCGACAGATTCCAGCTTAAGTATCTGACAGATTTCTTTTTCTGTAATAAAATAATTCATGTATTAATTATTTTTTAATAGGAATAGATCTGATTCTTATGTTTCTGGTAAGGATAAGTAGCTTAAGAGGTTTCTTAATAAGCAGGGACAGGAGCATAAACTTAAGTAAATGGCTGATAATAACAATGATGATGAAAATAAGCAGGCTCTTTTGCAAGGCTCCTGAAGCCAGTGCAAAGATTAGATATGGAATAGGCAGGAATGAAGCAAAAAAGAGTATCCAGTGATTCCATACCGAATACATATTGATTGCTAAATTAAATTTTTCCTGAGTTAAGGCAGGAACAATTTTTATAAGGAAATCCGGCAAATGCAGTGAATTTCCTTCTGTGAAATCTGCCAGCTGCAATCCCAGATAATAGGAAATAATTGACCCGGATACTATACCTGAGATGCTCCATACTGTAAATACAATTGTCTTCCTTGGAAACTGGGATATAAGAAGTACAAAAAGTGTTGCCACAGGAGCAGGAAATAATGTGGCATCGATAAGTCCAAAAATAAACAGAATAAATGAAGCGTATCTGATCCTGTTATATCTGATTATCCATTCCTTAGTCTTTTTTATGGAAGACTTCAGCATACTCATTTCCTTATGTGATCGGAATCAAGCTGAAAAGAAAGATGCTAACCTCTTAAATACTTTTCGGCCTGATACCAGTCATCATCAGGCGTTCCGTTGATACCTGCTTCGGTCCTTAGATTATATAATTCATTTGCTTTTAACCTGATTGATACCTCATCAGGTGCATTTTCCTGTTTATTACGTTTTAATGATTTTCTGGCAGTTAATTTTCCTTTGCTACTACTGACAGTATTCTCGTTTTCTGTTTTCATATTTTCAATCTTTGAATGAATTATGGATCAAAAATATAGCAGCGATGTAACAAAATGAGAACAATTTTAATTCATTTTAATTACGCTTTGGTTAAGAATATAACGGAGCAAATACAATTCTTCAGACTGTTCTCCTGATAACAATGATTAGAGGCATTAATACATAATTAATAATCTGAAATACTTCAGATCAGTATATTAATAACAGGATAGATAAAAAGTCGATGAATGACAGGTAAAATATAACTACCTGTTTTATAACTTATTAATTTAAGCCATTTTAATTAAAATAGTCTTCAGAGTATCAGTTACATCCTCCTCCTCATCGACACATCTCTCAAGAATTTCGAGGATTTTATTGTTTTTAAGTAATTCTTTTGGATCGGTTTCATTTTCAAATAATTGAGAAACACCTTCGAAGTATAATTCGTCAGCTCTGTGTTCAATTTCCTTAACTCTATCGCATGCTGATGAGATTTTGTTCTTATTTGCAGCAGGTTCGTTAAGGCAATCCACAGCATTTTTTATTTCTATGGCAGCCTTATGTATAAGTTTTGTCATTTCAATATATACAGGCATAATTTTTTTTGGCTTATAAAGACAAATCCTTCTGCTTATGCCGTTTATAGAGTCAACAACATCGTCGATGTTTGCAGTAAGCTCATGTATATCTTCCCTGTCGAATGGGGTAATAAATGATTTATTAAGTTGTTCGTATGTCTTATTTGTAATCTCATCACCAATATGCTCAATATCTTTAATTTCCTTATTGAGTCTATCGTGTTCATTAGGATCTTCGCTTAACATAAGTTCTTTTAACTTAACAGATGCTTTTACAAGGTTTTCTGCATCACTCTCAAATAAAGGGAAAAAAGAACGGTCTTTCGGAACAAAGATCTTAAGAATGCTGTCAATATTCATGATTTCCAGATTTTTTTAAAATAATTTGTTAACAAAGTATATGATTAAGAATAAAATACGCTGTTCCACCGATAATTCCCGAAACCGAATTTGTTAGTATCTATGTTATGTGAGCAGCTTGAAGAGAGCCCCCACCGCCAGGTTAAGAGATTCGCTGAATCATGAAATCTATTTATAGAATCAAAAACCAGAACCAGTGCAATTATTATAATAATGAAAAATGACATATTATACATTTATTTTTATAAATACACCGGATCAAATATATAAGTTAATGTACATATATAAAAAACTTTACAATTCCATCAGGAATTTAAATTCGCGGTAAAGTAAATAAAATACAACGACTTCGGAAAGGATTTTCAGGATAGATTTATCCAAGTTATCAACCAGGCTATACTATTTTTATTACGATTGTCTTAATAGTATTTGCCACTTTTTCTTCCTCATTTATACAACTTTCGAGGTTTTCCAGTATTTTGTTGATCTTAATAAGTTCTATGGTATCTGATTCCAGGGAAAATAACTCATTTGCCCCGGTGAAGTATATATCATCTGCTTTATGTTCCCAGGATTTAATTCTACCGCATGCTTCGATTATATTTAGTTTATTACGTTCGGGGTCCTTTAACAATAAAATTCCAGTATGGATTTCCTTTGCTGCTTCCAGAATAAGACCTGTAATTTCAACAAAAGCCGGTATAAATCTATTTGGCCTGTACAATAAAATTCTTTTACTGATACTATGAATAAGATCTACAACATCATCAATATTTGCAGTAAGCTGATGAATATCTTCCCTGTCGAATGATGTGATAAATGATTTATTGAGCTGTTCATATGTGTTTTTGGTAATCCTGTCACCCTCATGTTCCAGGTCCCTGATCTGATTATATATAAGTTCAAATTCCCCATGTGATGAATTCATCATCATTTCCCTTAACAATCTGGCAGCATTTAGTAAATTACCGGCACTGGCTTCGAAAAGGTCAACGAATTTATGTTCTTTTGGAACAAATAGTTTAAGGAGTCTGTCTGCATTCATGAGCTGGTAAAATTTACTTTATGCCGGAAGAAATTGTTTTAGAATACTATATGAAACAAATGAAATGAGTGCTGAAACCGGGATTGTCAGAATCCATGCCCAGAAAATCTTGGTGGTGACACCCCATTTAACAGCAGATACACCTTTTCTTGCACCGGCTCCCATAATAGAACCTGTAATAGTGTGTGTTGTACTTACGGGAATTCCGAAATGTGTGGCTCCAAACAGGGTAAGGGCTCCGGCAGTTTCTGCACAGAAACCTTCAAAGGGTTTCAGCTTGGTTATTTTCTGTCCCATTGTTTTTACTATTCTCCATCCTCCGAATAGAGTTCCCAGGGCGATTGCAAAGTGACATGATAACACTATCCACAGATCTATAGGGTCATTTTTTGTAACCAGTCCCTGTGCTATCAGGGCTACCCAGATTATTCCCATTGATTTTTGGGCATCATTACCACCATGTCCAAGGCTGAATCCGGCAGCTGAAAGTAATTGCAATCTTCTGAAATGCTTGTCAACAGTAAATGGGGAGTAATTCCTTACAAGCCATAATACAAGTGCCATTATAAGAAAGGAGACAAACATACCAAGCAAAGGAGCCACAACAATAAAAATAGCTATCTTGGCAACACCTCCGAGAATAACTGAATCCCAACCGGCTCTTGCAACTGCGGCTCCTACCAGACCTCCGACAAGGGTGTGGGAAGAACTTGATGGTAAACCGTAATACCAGGTTATTAGATTCCATGAAATTGCGGCTATAAGTGCAGCAGTAATTACTGTAAGTGTAACTATATCAGGATTTATAACTCCTTTACCTATTGTGCCTGCAACCTTAAGCGGGAAAATAAGGAACGCAACAAAATTGAAAAACGCCGCCATTGACACAGCAGCAATGGGAGACATAACTTTGGTTGAAACTATAGTAGCAATAGAATTTGCGGAATCATGGAATCCGTTTACAAAATCAAAAATCAGGACAAGGGTAATAACAATTATCAGAAAAGTCATATATGGTTTTTATTTTTTAGTATTTCAATAAAATAAAGTGATATTTTGCTTATTAAAAGATAGATAAATATTGTAATGTATCTCTATTTTCCAACTTCAAATTAACGAATGAATAATGTAATATTTAACAGTTAAAGTTACATTATTGTTACATTTTTCACAATATTTATCTGATAAATAACATCTCTGCCATAATAACAATAAAAACAGACGCTTTGCAATTAAAGACAATTTGTATTAATTTTAACAAAAAAATTAAATGAAAACTAAAACATCTGAAAATGAGTAATATACAAAATCTGGAACCAAAACAGGTATGGAGCTATTTCAGTGAGATATGCAAAATTCCTCATCCCTCAAAAAATGAAATGAGGATTGTTGAATATATGAAGGAGTTTGGAAAGAAGAACAATCTTGAAACAATTGTTGACAAAACGGGCAATGTGATTTTCCGTAAACCTGCTACCAAAGGAATGGAAAACAGAAAGGGTGTAATCTTCCAGGCTCATCTCGATATGGTACCTCAGAAAAACAGCGATAAGAAACACGACTTTGAAAAAGACCCGATAGAAACAATTATTGACGGTGAATGGGTGAGAGCAAATGGTACAACGCTTGGCTCCGATAATGGAATAGGAGTTTCTGCCGCCATGTCGGTGCTGGCATCAAAGACTATCAAGCATGGTCCGCTTGAGGCTCTTTTTACAGTGGATGAAGAAACCGGAATGACTGGTGTTTTTGGTTTAAAGAGAGGGATTCTGAAAGGTGATATCCTTATGAATCTTGATTCGGAAGATGAAGGAGAACTGTATGTCGGTTGTGCAGGTGGAACAGATGTCAGCGCAGAAAAGAAATATGCAGAAGAGCCGGCTACCAGAGGAATGACAGCTTATAAAGTGATTTTAAAAGGTCTGAAAGGCGGGCATTCCGGTGTTGATATTGCACTCGGCCGTGCCAATGCAAACAAGCTCATGTTCAGGTTTCTGATGCAGGCAGAATCGGATTATGGAATCAGGATTGCTGAAACCTCAGGCGGCGATCTCAGAAATGCAATACCAAGGGAATCCAATGTGCTTCTTCTTATTGCTTCAAAAAAGTCCGCTGACTTTGAGAAATTCATTAAGAATTATGAAAAAATGTACAAGGCTGAGTTCGCTGAGACTGAACCGGATCTGACATTTAAGGCAGCCAAATCTGATGTGCCGGCAAAAGTAATGAACAAGAGTGAACAGTTCAGGATTATAAGGGCTGTTTATGCTTGTCCGAACGGAGTCCAGAGAATGAGCCAGGCTATGCCGGGACTGGTTGAGACATCAAATAACCTGGCAATTGTCAGAATTGGTAAGGGAAAGTTTGAAACGCATAATCTGACAAGAAGTTCGGTCGATTCTGCCAAGGAGGCCACTGCATGGAAAATTGCCGGTGTATTTCATCTCATTGATGCAAAGGTGAATGTTAAGGGTGGTTATCCCGGCTGGAAACCCAATATGCAATCACCTATCCTTAATACCATGAGGAAGGTTTATAAGGACATGTATGGAAAGACACCTGAAATTAAAGCCATACATGCCGGTCTTGAATGCGGTATCCTGGGAGGAACTTATCCGAATCTTGATATGATATCATTCGGTCCCACAATCAGGTATCCTCATTCTCCGGATGAAAAGGTAAAAATTGAATCGGTAAAGAAGTTCTGGGATTTTATGGTTGAGACTCTAAAGCATATTCCTGTTAAATGAAATTTAACTGAATGGGACATAATGAATACTATACTATAACAGTAGTTTCCCTCACTTACCTGGTTCCTGTGTTATATGGTATAGTATTCTCCATTGTCTCTTCAAAAGATGGAAAAAAACTCGATAATCTTTTCGGATTTTCTTTTAAAGGAAGGCAGATTTCTGCAGGAGTTTTTAGAATGTTCTACCTCTTTATCCTCAGTTTTGCAACGCTGCTTCTTGTAATACGTCTGGCCAATCCAGTCCCTGATGAAGGTTGGCTCAGGACTTTGTTCATAATAATCCTTCTTTCAGCTGAATCTGCATTTGTATATTCTCTTATAAGGCTTTCGTTTTCAAAGCTTTCATGCATTATACTCCTGGTATATTTATTTCTACTCTTTGCTGTCTTGCCCTTCGGATTCATGCTTCACAGACCATGGAACATTTTTATGTTCGTTTCTCCATTCTACTGGTTAGGTTGGGCATGGATAGTTCCATCACCGGGAGAGAGCCTGACTTATGCATCAATAGGAATCGCTCTGTCACTGATTTATCTTGTGGCAGCAGGTATATTATTAAGGAAAAATCAGTGATTTTGATTTAAGGATTTACCCGGTATATCTCGACATATGTGCGAGGAAGATATCTTTTCTGTTCCTGGCGATTGGAATTTTTGAACCGTCTGTCATTTCAATATATCCTCCGTCGTGCCTTATGTATTTTTTTACAAAATCGAGATTTATAAGGTGTGAGTTATGAGGTCTGAAGAAATTTCTGTCGCTGAGGATCTCCTGAAACTCCTTTAAATGTTTTGAAACCAGTATTTTGCGTCTGTCATTTATGAAGAACCAGGAATAACTGCGATCTGCTTCAATACGGATTATCTCTTTCGGGTTCAGGTATTCCCGCCCGTCTGCAGTGGGAATTACAAGCCTTGTTGGTTGTGAAGTGCGGATATTCTCGAGAAGGACTTCCAGGTTCTCATGACCTGAAAGGGGATTGGTGGTACGTTTATGTATAACTTTATTTACAGATTCGATGAACTCATTAATGTTGATCGGCTTAAGGATATAATCAACAGCACTGAATTTTATAGCTTTAATAGCATAATGGTTGAATGCGGTGATGAATATGACATCAAAATCTTTTTCAGGGAAATTAGTCAGAAGATCAAATCCTGTACCGTTAGGCATCTCAACATCCAGAAAGACCAGTTCCGGTTTAATTTCCTTAATCAGGTGAACGCCATCCCTCACATTATGAGCTTTACCTGTAACATCCAGTCCAGGACAGTATTCCTTGATTATTGATGTAATAAAATCAACAGCATCCGGTTCATCGTCAATAACAACTGTAATCAGTCTGTGCTTCATGAGAGTATCGGAATTTGGATCTCAACCCTTGTTCCTTCTGGTTCTCCTTCTTTGTTCTTAAGATCAGTATATATAGTTTTAAGGGTTGTTCCGTATAATGCATTTACCAGATCAAGCCTTGATGCAACAATTTGTGTTCCAAGTGAATTGTGATTGTTCTCACTCTTATTCTTCTTTATCATTGCAGCTTCACGTCCAATGCCGTTATCTTCAATTGTGCATGAAATATAATCATCTTTCAGTTTTAAATCAATTTTTATGTATCCTTTATTTTCGGATGGCACAAGACCGTGGCATATTGAGTTCTCAACATAGGGCTGAATCAGCATGGTTGGTACCTTATATAAAAGTGTATCAATCTCCTCATCAATTGTGATTTCATATGTAAATTTCTCCTTGAACCTTATTATCTCAAGATCAAGGTATAATTTCAGTGCATCAAGTTCATCATTCAATGGTACTGAAGTATGCCTGGAGTTTTCAAGCACTTTTCTCATCAGGCTTGAGAATTTTGTAAGGTAATTATTTGTTGCCAGTTTATCGTGCTGGTACATGTAGTATTGAATTGAATTCAGCGTGTTGAAGATAAAGTGAGGGTTCATTTGCTGCCGCAGGTTTGCCTGAGTTACCTCGGCAATCTTGTGATTCATTTCGCTGATCCGCCTCTTATTGTTTATGCTGGCCCTGCTTAGAATGAGTATGAAAATAGCCAGGCTTAAGAGGAAGAGTCCTATTGAACCGTATATAACAATTTTGTGATTTCTTAACCGTAATGAAAGTAGTTCAAGCTCTTTGTTCCTTGTATCTGCTTCATATCTTATCCTTGCATCAGTAAGTCCCTGGGTGCTGCTTTTTTTGATCTGTTCATCACTGAATTTCTTGAACATTACAAAAGTTTTAAAGGCATTGGAAGTGTCTCTCTTTCTGAGGAAGAGTTCGCTCATATCGCTGTAAACCCATTGAAGATTATAAAGGTCATTGATCTCCTTTGCATGATCTATTGATTTCTGATAGTTCATAAGTGCTTTTTCAGTCTCACCCATATCCCTGAAGATTGTACCCAGGTTTCCGTAAGAATTTGCCGCATTACGATGAGAATTAGCTGGCAGACTGTATTTTAGCGAATTTTTGTAGTACTCTATGCCATCATTATATCTCTTTTCGAGATAATTGTTCCATCCAAGATTGTTCAATGACAAGGCTGTATAGTTTGAATCACTTCTGATCTGAGCCAGATCAAAGCATATCTTTAACAATGAATCCGCCTTTTTATAATCACGGTTTCTTTCTGTATAAGATGTGCCAAGCTGGAAATATCCGATTAACATAAAAACAGTATCCTTATCTATTGTGGCTGACTCTATCAACTTATACAGAGAGTTCTGCATCTCCTTGATATCGCCAATTTTTGAATAAAGGCCGGAGAGGCTATAATAGCTCCAGGGGACAAGAATTTTTATTTTATTCTTTTTTGCCAGATCAATGCAGCTATGGAAGTGATCGATACTCTCAAAATAGAAGCCTGTCATGATACTATACCTCCCAAAGAAATTCAAGGTATTTGCAATCATCTCCTTGTCATTACTGGCTTTTGCCTTATTCATTGCCAGAGTACCTTCCTGTAAAGCATTTCTTGAATCACTGGTCAGTATAAAATATTCAGCCCTGGCCAGATGAAGCTTTGTAGGAAATTCAATATTTCTTTCCATGCATATTGATTCGGCGGTATCAATATGGGCTTTAACAAGATCTATCTTTTTTGAATGATATGCATATTCCAAAGCCTTGGTAATATGTGCATTGACTGCCGATGTGTCCGTGAGTCCCTTATTAGATTTTTTCCAGAGCTTTATGGAGAGAATGTTGGTGGAGAAAAGTGATAATGATGATACAAAAATAAACAGAAACAAACTTATCCCGATTTTCTTATATGACATGCTTTTTTCCATGACTCAGACATGCTTCTTTGGATGCAAGTTAGCTCCAAATATCGTAAAATGACAATATAAGTTTACGGATTGCAGGTTTGAGTCAACGGTTGGTAGCTAAAATGTCATGGTTTGATCTCCACAAGGAGATCATCTTTCATGACATTAGTATTCGGTTTTGCAGAAATCTTTACAACAGTTCCACTAACCGGTGATAGTATTTCATTCTGCATCTTCATTGCCTCAAGGATCACAACGGGTTCTCCTCTTTGAACAACGGCACCTTCCCTTACGAGGACATCGATTATTTTACCCGGCATAGGTGCTTTTATATACTCAGAGGTAGCTTTTCCCTTCTGTGAATTCAGAACTTTCTTTCTTTGCAGTGAGAAGGGCGTTTCAACTGTAAATGTGTAACTTATGTCATTGAAAAGGAGCTCGTATTTATTCTGTCTTGATCTGATAATTTCAACCGGGTACTTCCTGTTCTTCCAGAGGATATAAGTACCGAGTTTTTCATCGGCTTTAAGCTTGACTTCATAATCACGCTTCCCGATTCTGATTTTATGTTTAAACGGGAGTGTAAAACTGAACTGCCTGTTTTCAGATGAGATAGCATAGAGCTTCTTTTTCTGGAGTTTGTCATTTGCCATATTCAGAACAGGATTAAAATTGACTGATTCGTTTATTCAGAAGCCATGGATTCATTTCTTTTCCATGCTTGTAATCTATGCTGATACTGTCATCATTGAGGTTTTCCTCCACAAAGAGCTTGACAGCTAGCCATGCTGCCAGCATCTCCTCATATTCAGCATTGAAATAATATTTCTCAAGATCTTTCTCTATAAAAGCTGTTGTGAAGCTGCCATTCTGAAACTTGGGATGCCTTACAAGCATTCTGAAGAAGGGGAGGGTGGTTTTTGTTCCCTTTATCCAGACTTTATCAAGAGCCATTTTTGTGTTTTTAAGACAATCCTTTCTGTCCTTCCCTTTCACAATCAGCTTCGCAATCATTGAATCATAACTGGCTACAATGGATGAACCTCTCTGTACACCTGTGTCAACCCTTACACATGGGTCTGTTGGCATGCTGAGACTTTCAATTTTTCCGGGGTCGGGGGCAAAACCTGATTGAACATCCTCTGCATTTATCCTGCATTCTATTGCCCAGCCTGTAAGCCTGATATCTTCCTGTTTGTATTTAAGTGCTTCACCGTTTGCAATGCGAATCTGCTGTTCAATAAGATCTATTCCCGTAATTACTTCTGTTACCGGATGCTCAACCTGTATTCTTGTGTTCATTTCCATGAAATAGAAATTCTTGTCGGAATCCAGAAGAAATTCTACAGTTCCTGCAGAATAATAGTTTACAGCTTTTGCGATCTGTATGGCCATACTGCCCATCTTCTTCCTAAGCTTAGCATCGAGAGCACCTGATGGAGCTTCCTCAAGGAGTTTCTGATGTTTTCTCTGAATTGAACACTCTCTTTCTCCAAGGTGAATAACATTCCCTTTTGTGTCGCCCAGGATCTGAAATTCAATATGTTTCGGATTTTCTATATACTTTTCAATGAATACAGAAGGGTCATTAAAGGATTTTTCTGCTTCCTTGCTTGCGATGGTGAACATCTTCTCCATTTCATCCTTCTTCCTGACTATCCTCATACCTCTGCCACCTCCACCTGATGCAGCCTTTATTATCACCGGATATCCGATCTTTTCAGCAATTGCCACAGCTTCTTCATCATTGGCTATATTGCCCTGGCTTCCCATTGCCATTGGAATTCCGTTTTGCAGGGCAAGGTTACGGGCAATTGTTTTGTTACCCATTTTGTAAATAGCATCGGGAGAGGGACCTATGAAGATAATATTGTTATCAATGCATTTCTGGGCAAAATATGCATTCTCCGCAAGGAACCCGTATCCCGGATGTACCGCATTGGCACCTGTTTTCAAAGCAATAGCTATAAGTTTTTCAATGTCAAGAAAGACAGGTATTTCCGAGGTGTCTTCAGTATTATCAAAGATAATATCAGCTGATGACAGATACATTGCATTGGGCTCTACCGCTGTCTTCACGGCAACAGTCTCAATCTTCATCAGGCGTGCAGTTTTCATAATCCTGATGGCAATTTCACCACGGTTCGCTATTAAGATCCTTTTTATTTTCATGTTATTATATTTTCTACCTTGATTAACCCAACCCTGACCCCTCCCAGGAGGGTAACAATCTAATTGCCTTATTTATTGGTCTTACTCCTTCCGCCTTCCACCTTCCGCCTTCCGCCTTACAATGGCATATTACCATGCTTTCGGGCAGGCACTTTCACCCATTTATTGCTGAGTGCATCAAGAGCTGAGATGATCTTCTGCCTGGTAAGTGCAGGATCAATTACCTCATCAATATAGCCGCTTTCATCTGCTATGAATGGATTTGCGATCCTGTCCCTGTATTTTTTAACAAGTTCTTTTTTAAGTTCGACAGGATTTTTGGATTCTGCAAGCTCTTTCCTGTAAAGAATAGCAACTGCACCATCAGGACCCATAACCGCAATCTCAGCTGATGGCCATGCATAGTTAAAGTCTCCGCCAAGGAATTTGCTGTTCATCACTATAAATGCACCTCCATATGCTTTACGAAGGATTATTGTTATTTTAGGAACAGTAGCCTCGCTGTATGCAAAGAGAAGTTTGGCTCCATGCCTGATTATACCGGCATGTTCCTGATCAACTCCGGGAAGAAATCCTGGTACATCCTCAAATGTTATAATAGGAATATTGAATGCATCACAGAACCTGATGAACCTTGCACCCTTGACTGATGAGTCTATGTCAAGCACACCGGCAAGAACCTTCGGCTGATTTGCAACAATTCCGATAGACCTTCCCCGTAAGCGGGCAAAACCTGTGACCAGACTTGCTCCGAATAGTTCTGCAGTTTCAAAGAATGTATTCCTGTCAACTACCTGGTTGATTATGTCCCTTACATCATATGCCTTATTGGGATCATCAGGAACTATATCCCTCAGTCTTTCGTTAAAATTTGGAATTGCTCCGTCATCACTGACTGATGGAGGATTTTCAACATTGTTTGAAGGAAGATATGAAAGGAATTTCTTCAGAGCAAGAATTGTATTTTCCTCATCATCATAAATCATCTGTGCAACTCCGCTTTTTCGGGCATGAACTTCAGCACCTCCGAGACCCTCTGAAGTGACGTCTTCATTAAGTACCTCCTTAACCACATTGGGGCCGGTTACGAACATATAGCTGGTATGGCTTACCATGAATACAAAGTCAGTCAATGCAGGTGAATATACAGCTCCGCCGGCACATGGACCCATGATAACTGAAATCTGTGGTATTATTCCTGATGACTGAATGATATTATGAAAAATTGAAGCATAACCACTAAGGCTGGCAACCCCCTCCTGGATTCTGGCACCACCAGAGTCGAGCATACCTATTATCGGGGCACCCATCTTGAGAGCCATCTCCTGAACCTTTGTGATTTTTCTTGAATGCACAAGCCCGAGTGAACCACCCATAATTGTAAAATCCTGGGCATATGCGAATACAAGCCTGCCATTTACCTTGCCATGTCCCACAATAACACCATCTCCGTACTTTCTGTCAATTTTCCCGAATTCAACCGGAGTACTGGCCGGAGTAACAAATGCATCTATTTCTTCAAATGTACCCTTGTCGAACAACAGACCGATTCTTTCCCATGCAGTCAGTTTGCCTTTTACATGCTGTTTCGATGCCTGTTCTGGACTATACTGTTTTTTAAGGGCTTCCTGTCTTTCGACAAACGATTTATAACTCTTACCGGATAGATCCATAAATTGATTATTTAGAGCGGTCAAAAATAGTCAATATCACCGTAATTCCAAAACCGGTAATCGACCATGTTTTGACTGGTTGATTTAAAGTAAAGATAAACAGATAATTGGAAGTAATATTAATTCGACCGGCGATTTTGGGTATCACCATTAGTGCATAATCTGATCTACTTTCCAGGCTTGAACAGACCGGCTTCATTCGATCCCAGCATTCCGGCCTTAAGGCTAATATCGCTTGCCTTGTATAATCCTTTTATCATAGTGTCGTTGACAACAGGGTAATGGCGCAGGGAATCCAGCTTGTCACCGATAAACTCAAGGTCTTCATCAGTTGTAGTCCAGTTCCTGGATCTGAAAATTGACAGGTCAAGGGGTCTCGAGTAGGAGCGGAGTGATTTTTCACCATTGAGGTTGAAATAAAAATCGAAGTATGACATAACAAGTTCCCTTATTGATCTGTAAACCGGTTCCCTGTACCTGAGAGTAGTAAAGTTTGATTTTGCAACTGATCCCCAATGACCATTTTTCTGAAATACAGCAATAACGTGATCGTCATCATTCCATGCCCTCATATCTACAAGCATTGGTTTATAACCAATGAATTCGAGACAGGCTGCTGAAAAGAGAGCGCCTTCAAAGCAGTGGGCGGATAGTTTCCTGATTACCCATCTGGGAGAACGGCATTCAGGATTTGGATTATAGTCTATTGAATCAAGAAAACCCTGAATCCTGTCAGGGTCAGATAGTGTTTTAAGAAATTTGATCTCGTCTTTTGTCCAATTCATTAGCCTTGTTGCTTGTTGCTTGTTGCTGGTTACTGGTTACTGGCTGAACCCAGTACCCAGCACCCAGAACCCAGAATCTTCTTTACACCAGCTTTCTAATTATCCGCTTCATATCCTCATATTGCCTCTCCATACTCATTACGAGCTTAAGCTGTGCCCTGGTTCTTTGCAGATTATGGAATTTATGATGGATTTTGAAGTAATTATCACCATCGATATAGTCGGTAAGAAAGCGAACGCCAATAGTGTAGGTAATAAGTTTTGGTGCGAAGGCAAGGTATTCCTTCTCTGTTTCGTTAAGTGTTTCTCCGGTCTCGGAAAGATAACCTCTTGCATAAGCCTCGAAGAGGTCTATGTTCATTTCTATTTTCGACAGGTTTTTTTCATCTTCTGCTGCCGTATTTGTCACAGTTCTGATTGCATCGCCGAAATCATAATGTACATATCCGGGCATCACGGTATCGAGATCAATGACACAGAGAGCCTTGTCATTTTCATCAAGCAGAATATTGTTGAATTTGGTATCATTATGTGTTATCCTGGAGGGTATTTTGCCTGCCCTTCCAAGTTTAAGTATCGTTTTCATCTCTTCGCCTCTGCTGAGATATTCTTTTATTTCATCAGTCAGCTCAGCAACCCGTCCTGCAGGATTTTCAGCTATTTTTTGATTCAGTATGGCAAGACGGTTTTCAATGTCATGGAATTTTGGAATAGTTTCATGAAGCGGCCCTCCCGGCATGTCAGCCAGCATAGCCTGAAATCGTCCTATTGCCTTGCCTCCTTCGAAGGCTTTGTCTGTATTGTCGACTATGTTATACGAACGGTGATTTGAAATGAAAATATACATCCTCCAGTAATTGCCATGCTTATCCTGGATCCAGCTTTTACCTTCCTTTGCGGGAATAAGGGTAAGACATTCCCTTTTGATATTGGACCCGGGTATACGGGAAAGTTTCTGGTTCAGATGAATAGTTACCCTTTCAATATTGTTCTGTAATTCAGGTATATTCTTGAATATCTTATTGTTAAGGCGCTGAAGGATATAATCATCCTTGTCAGCTTCACTCGTCTGTACACGGAATGTATCGTGAATATGACCGCTTCCGTAAGGTTCGCCGCTTAAGAAAGTACCTTCAGGAGTAAATAGTCCGAATATTTCTTTCAGGTCATGGTTCATTTTCTGCCCGCATTATGACCAATAAAGGCGTAATAAGCAATTATCAGATATGATGGAACGCAAATCCAATATGCTGTCTGAGTTGAAAAATTATCGGCAAGTTTGCCATAAACAAGCGGTAGCAGCGCTCCTCCTGCTATTGCCATAATCAGAAGGGCAGATGCTGTTTTTGTGAATCTGCCAAGACCTTCCAGTGTCAGCGGCCACATTGCCGGCCACACAAGCGCATTTGCCAGTCCCAGCAGAGCAATAAACAATACTGTCAGGGGAAGTTCCATGGATATTGGACGTAAGGTCATTATGTCTATAAATGGCATTGAAAATTTCAATCCGGCAGGAGTGAATATTGCACCCAGTGAAAATATTACCCCCAGAATAGCAGATGATTTTAAAGCAGTAACCTGGGAAAATACTCTTGGTATGAAAGCTATACCGCAGATGTACCCAAGAATCATTCCAAACAACGTCAGGGATGTAAAGTATTTTGCTGATTCCATAGAGATACCTATTGACTGGCCATACCTGATTATGCTGTCCCCCGCTATTACCTCAACTCCAACATAGAAGAAGAGAGCTATCATTCCGAGAATCAGGTGAGGAAACTGCCATACGCTTGTTTTCTGTGAATTGGCATCCCCGACATGCGGTTCTTCCTTATCTGTATCTACTTCAGGAAGATGTGCCAGCCTGAGAAGCAATCCCAGGAGAACAAGTACTATGGTCATAACTATATAAGGCATTATAACCCTGCTTGCCAGTTCATCAAGGATTCCTGCTCTTGCAACTGAATCAGTAACCTCGGAAAGTTTTGCCTCCAGTTCTGCTGAATCCCTGAGAATAAAATGGGAAAGAATGATAGGTGCTATAGCTCCTGCAAACTTATTGGCAATACCCATTATGCTTATACGTTTTGCTGCACTTTCAGGAGGTCCCAGGATGGTAATATAAGGATTGGATGCTGTCTGGAGAAGGGCCATACCAGTTCCTTCAACAAAAAGGCCGAGCAGAAACAGGCTGAAGGTTCTTGACATTGCAGCAGGGATAAAAATAAGTGCTCCTGCAGCCATGATCCACAGACCTATAGACATACCATTCTTAAAACCACTTTTCTTCAGCAGGTAAGCAGAGGGAAGAGCCATTACCAGGTATGAGATATAGAATGCAAATGTTACAAAATATGCTTCAAAATCTGATAATTCACAGGCGGTTCTCAGGAATGGGATAAGAATTCCGTTCAGCCATGTGACAAATCCGAAAAGGAAGAAGAAAACACCAATTACGGTAATGGCAAAAATATAGTCCTTTTTGCTAATTGCACCTGAAGTACTTGTGGTAGTCATATTATATGTGTTAATATAGGTTAGGTAAATTTGAAGATTCCAAAACTAATCTTTTTCTGCGACCGGACAAAGGATTCTGTAAAATTGTTGCATATATGCCGGGTGGGTAATAGGTAATCAGTAATCGGTAATCAGTAAGGTTACAACAACGAGCAAGCAGGAACTCAAGGCTAATAACTCACACCTCATTTATTTTCTCCGGAAATCTCCCTCGATTTTGTGCCAAGATAACCACCATGATGACGTTTAGCATAATCAGCCGCAGTGAATCCGATCTTTTCCATCAGAAGAACTACCAGGGCATCTCCGATAACAGTCATAACGGTTGTGGAGGTTGTGGGTGTAAGTCCGAGAGGGCAGACTTCTTTTGGATTACCTGTATGTATTTGACATGCTGCTTTTTCCGAAAGGGGAGTTGATTCATTTCCGGTAATGAGTATAACCGGAATGTCAGGGTATAGATTATCTTTCAGGTTTAATAATTCGATTATTTCCCTGGTTTTTCCTGAGTTGGAGATAACAAGTAAAACATCATTCTGCTGAAGGATTCCAAGATCACCATGCTGTGCTTCGCTTGGATGCAGATATGTCGCAGGAGTGCCAGTAGAGCTGAATGTTGTCGCGATGTCATGTGCAATCTGGCCGGCTTTACCCATACCACTTGTTACAACTTTGCCGTTTCTTTTGTGAACATGTTCGAATATTATACCAACAGCCTTTTCAAAACTATCCGAAACAGGAATATTATTTATTGCAGCAGCTTCATTATTAAATATTTCTTTGATTCTCTCTTTCATAATCATCTCATAAATAAACTTTTCCAAAGGTATCAAAAAAAACTTTCCGAAAAGTTGCACTTTTATTTTTAAGGAGACACCTTGATATCTTTTTAAAGTTAAATTTGTTACTTTCAATTCAACCAAATTTTAAAATGTCATTCTTCTACGAAACCGATCCGGTGACCCTCCAAAAGAAAAGCACACAGCCATATATTGTCGCTACAGCTTTCCTGTCTCTGTTTGGTATTGTTGGTTTTGCCTACTACGGCTTACCATTTTTTTATGACTTCATGGTTAAGGAATATGGCTGGTCAAGGACTGTTGTAACATCAGGAAATGCCATAGGGAAGCTTATTGTGGGACCACTCTTCGGATTTGTAGCCGGCTGGATGATTGACAAATACGGTCCGCGTCGGCTTATGCTTTCAGGGATACTTATGATGGGAGTGGCTCTTATCGGACTAAGTTTCTCCGACAACCTGGCAATGTTCTATCTCTTTTATGTTTTTAATGCACTTGGATACGTTTGCGGCGGTCCGCTTCCATGCCAGGTCATTATTTCAAGATGGTTTGATAAAAACAGGGGAAAGGCAATGGGGATAGCATATCTTGGTATTGGTACCGGGGGTGCACTAGTTCCGCAAATAGCGGCTGGTCTGGAAAAAAATGTTGGCTGGCATTATGCACTCGCATCACTTGGAGTTCTTATAATGCTTTTCGCCTTGCCTATGGTGTATTTTATTAAAGGTGCTTCGGTAAAAGCTGTTGCCACAGGACATAAAGAAGACACAGTACCAATTAAAAGCATACTCCGCAATAAGAACTTTTATCTTCTTGCCTTTGGAAGTATGTGTTCCATTGGTGCCGTTGGTGGTGTGGGGCAGCATCTTAAACTATATCTCCGCGATATTAATTTTGCACAGGCTGATGCTGCCAACGTAATGTCATTTGTGTTGCTTTCAAGTCTTGCAGGTCGTCTGCTGATGGGATGGCTTGCAGATATTTTCCGCCGGAAATATGTAATGTTACTCATATATCTCATTGTGGCATCTGCTATCCCATTGCTTCTCATGCCTGATTTTCCGGGCAGGATTTACATTTTTGCAGTAATATTCGGTATCGGACTGGGAGGCGACTATATGATAATCCCTCTGATGGCAGGTGATCTGTTTGGCATAAGGGCTCTCGGTCGTACTATGGGAATTATCCTCGTTGCTGACGGTGTCGCAGAATCGATGTTCCCAATGCTGGTTGGACGGCTGTATGACTCAGCAAGCAGTTATACACCCGGATTCATTGTCCTTATCTGTATTGCTCTGACCGGAGCTGTGATCATCTCATTCCTGCCTAAACAGCAGTTAGCTAATAGCCGGTAGCCGGCTATGGTATATATTCTATGAGTTAGGTGCTAATCCATGAGCAGCTTTCAAATAACTCAGCATATTTTCAACTGATGTATCAGGAGGTATTTCGCAGCCGGCTGATACAATTCCCCTGCCCCGCGTATCGGAGTAACATTGCTTCACACTCTCCTCAATGGATTTACTGTTTCCGTTCATAATTACAGTTACCGGATCGCTGTTACCAGACGGAACCTGCCCGGAAGGAAAAAGATCAATGTAGTTACCCATTGACCCAACCAGGTGATCTATATCCACAATATCTGCCCCTGTTTTTATCATATCAGGAAGGATACCGGATGTATTTCCGCATATATGTAGCTTGACTTTCGCCCCAAGTGAATGGACATGATCCACAATTGTTTTTTCAAGAGGAAATACGAATTCCTGGTAAAGATCTGGTGATATAAGTGAACAGACAGCATCTCCCATTCCAATGCAATGTGCACCTGCCTTCACCTGGGCTTCTGCAAATATCATGGCATTTTCTGCTATTATTGTCAATGCCTTTCTGATTTTTTCAGGATTTTCATATAGATCCATACATGCTGGTGAAACATCCCTGAGATCGCAATATTCTGCCAGCGGTCCTTCAACCCAGCCACAAATAAACTGTGTGTTTCCGACCTGTCTGCTAAACTCCCTTACCTCATCAACTCTCGATTTTAGTCTCGGTTGATCATCAACTTTAAATAACCTGATTCTGTCGATATCATCTATCTCATTTATAAGCCAGCCGGTGACCTGTGGCAGGTTGTTTTCAGGATAAGTCAGTCCTGTACCGTAGGCAGATGCTTCAGCATATGGATCAGACATCACATTGACCCAGTCATAACTAAAATCGGTAGCACATTTAATATTAGCTTCCACCTTTTTTCTGTAATCAAGGCAGAAATCCCTGTACCTGATGCCTGCATATTTCGCGGCAAGTCTCATCAGGATCGGATGGAAAGGTGGTCTGTCAACTTTCTTTCCTTCAATGAAATCCTGTGTTCTCTGTAGTGAATTCATATGTGGTTACTTATTATCAAATTGTGAAAGATTTAACATTGGATCAAGTCTCATATTGGAGTTCCATAGTTCATCCCAGCCAATTTTTTCGCCTGCAATTGCAGCCTCCCTGCCCAGTATCGCAGTCAGTGCCGATTCAGCCCCTGATCTGGCTTCATTCAGATAGTTACCTGATTCAATACTTTTTATAAAAGCTATTTCCTTGTTTTTATCTGCATCCTGAAGAGCTGACTGAAAAGCACCCGCACTTCTTTGTTCAGCAGTGAGCGGGGGAGCACCTGCTTTTGGAATACCTGAATCCCATGGTTTGTCTCCGGTTATAAAGACACCACCAGAATAATGAGCCTCGGCTGTTCCCTTTGTTCCGATGAATTTTGCACAAACATCGCCAAAACTTGTTCCGAACTGAACAGCATGAACACTTACATTAATTCCTGGGTACTGGTATACGACCTGAAAATGCTTCCAGGTATCACCAAAAGTCTGGGTTGCATCTTTTCCACCTATTCCTGAGGCATTGACCGGTACTTTTTGAACGGCCCAGTTGCATACATCTATCATATGAATTGCCTGGTCAAGCATAGTTCCACCTGAAAGCGCATGAAAATGGTATTGATTCCTTATCCTGATCTCATCCCATGTCATTCCTGCTGTATCTTTCGGATCGATTCGTGTTGCCAGGTAGCATAAGTGAACATTCAGCACCTCTCCGATATCCCCCTTCCTGATTCTTTCAACCATCTGTACATATGGTGTTGCATGTCTGATCTGAAATCCGATAACCATACTAAGTTTTCCGTTATAAAGGTTACCAGTATGTTCTATTTTGCGGCAACCGGCAACATCAGGTGCTGCAGGTTTTTCACAATAGATATGCTTTCCTGCCTGGGCTGCTGCCTCAAAATAATCAGCATGGGTGTAGGCAGGAGATGAGATGAGTACAGCGTCAATATCCTTGAGAGCCAGCAGTTGCTGGTAGCATTTTGAACCTGTAAATGTATTTTGTTTGGGAATTGCCGCGAATCCTTTTTTTATGTTCTGTTCATCAAGTAATTTTTTTGATGCTTCAAGCTTGTCACTGAATAAATCAGCCATTGCAATAATGTTGATATTGGTATGTTCCGACATAGACCTTATAACTGTTGTACCCCGTCCTCCGCATCCTATTATTCCCATTCTTATTGCAGAATTAGTCTGGCTTCCAAAAACTGTTTTTGGACGAAGAATAGTTACTGCTGAAAGGGCAGCAGTATTCTGTAAAAAAGCTCTTCTTTTCATATCATATTGTTAATAGTTTCACAATTGAATACTCTTGTTAATGTAATGATGCCATGGCATTAAGTTAAAAATTAGAACCTGATTCCTTGTCGGCTTTGAATATAACTTCATGTGTGTGAAGTGCCTCAGTAAGACTGGTAAGTGGCATTTCCTTTCCCTGGTCAAGCGCCTGAAAGAATGCTTCGAACTGTGTCTGATAAGGATGGTCGGATACATCACCAGAGTCAAGCATTTTCATTGATAACTCACTCCATTTTCCTTTATTCAGTCCACCCATTTTTGTTGAATAGAACTTGTTATCAAGCAGGCTGCCTTCACTGCCAACAAGGTGAACATGAAAATAATAAGGCTGAAAACAATCTATTACCGAGGCTACCTTCCCGACCCTGCCATCTTTAAATTTAAGAAGGGTAACTGATGTTGTCGGATATTCATATTTAGTGAAGTCCTTATTCTTCGAATATGTGGCAAAACTATTGACTTTTTCGACATCAGTACCCATGCATAATAGCAGTGCATCAAGCGCATGACAACCGGCCGATAGAAGACTGCTGCCGGCTGAATCTTTCTTTACATTCCACCTGTATTGTCCATACCAGGGACCTATACCATGGTAATAATCTATCTCACCATAGTGAATCTCACCAAGTATTCCGCTGTCAATAAGTGCTTTTGTGGTAAGGAACTGGCTTGAATAGCGGCATTCGAAACAAACACATGTTCTGACTCCTGCTTTGTCAACTGCCTTTTTCACTGATAAACAATCTTCCCAGGTAAGGGCAACAGGTTTTTCAATAATAAGATGCTTCCCTGCTTCAGCTGCCATAACAGCCTGTTTTGCGTGTTCGGCAGGATAGCTTGTTATTGAAACAACATGGATTGAAGTGTCTGAAAGCATCTTTGAAAGATTAGTGTAGCACTTTATGTTGCCACCATGTTTTGCACTTAATTCTGATGAATCAAGATCGCGCGATGAACAGACAGCTGTTACCTGTGCCCATGGCGTCTTGTTTATGGCATCTATATGAGCACCTGCCGCCCAGCTGTAGCCTATTATTCCAACATTGTATTTTTTCATATTATTTAAGATTATAAATTAATTCTGGCCGAAGTCATATTAAATGTATATTTTAACCCCCAAACCCCCCAGGGGGGCTTTACAAATCATTGTCTTTTAATAAGTCCCCCCTGAGGCCCTATGTTTGTAAAAACAAAGTTTCAGGTTGTTTAATACCTTTGAGTAGTTACGAATTACACAAATCTTAA
>Ga0209314_10000132_pt1 | contig 31287 bp, 29 predicted proteins | sample I19B2metaG_FD_184146 | JGI IMG/M metagenome (GOLD analysis project Ga0209314, IMG submission 184146) | Lake sediment bacterial and archeal communities from Gulf of Boni, Indonesia to study Microbial Dark Matter (Phase II) - ​I19B2 metaG... | ecosystem: Environmental > Aquatic > Freshwater >... | reverse complement strand
GGCCAGAGAATCTACCAGATAACTGGCGAGGAGCGGACTGAGGCGGGAGGGACTGCAGTTCGAGAGGAAGACGTTTTACTGGTGGCTCAACAGGCGGGGACGAGCCTCGATGAGGCCAGGAATGCGCTGCAGGAGACCAATGGAGACCTAGCTCAAGCCATCATGCTTCTCTCCTCAAAGCAAAAGTGATGGACATCTAGCTTCTAAGGCATGAAAGAGTTATAAAATGGGCTTGCTGTCAGTTCCTAGGCCGATTTCGCTGAGCCCAAGTGATTTGCGATGCTAGTACCGGATCGCATGGCCAGAGTTAGGATCCAAGTGCACAGCGCTTACACAGACTCCGTTCTTCACAAGTTGGCTGAGGCCGGAACCGTAGAGATAATAGACGTGAGACATAGCGTGGAAGACTTTGTGGGCAAGCTGAAGCCACTCGAAGCTTCTGACAGGCTCTTTAGGATATCGTCGGTCGCCTCGAGAGCGGCAACGCTCTTGGACAACCTGAGGGTTCAGCCTCCGCAGAAGCGTGTCCCTGTAGAGGAACCGCTCTCCGATGAATGGCTAGGAGAGACGGAGAAGACCATAGTGCTTGTCGAACAGCTGACGACCAAATTGCAGGCTAGACTGTCAGAGCTCGAGAGATCCGAACGGAGGTCCTCAGGGGACGAGGCTGAGATAGAGAAGGTGAAAGGTGAGCTTGAGGCGCTTGGTAAGCGGTTCGGACTCGATCTCTACCTGGCTCACGAACTTCTCGAAATCGAGAGAAAAGTTGAGAATTCCAAGATGTCCATTGGCGCCACCTCGAGAACTAACGTGATCGAGGGTTGGGTGCCCCTCAAGAGGATTGGCGAGACAAGAAAGATCGTAAACAATTCAACAGACGGTTGTTGTGCGTTAACTCTCCTTCCCGTGGAGCTCTCATCGCATGAGGAGCATGGGAAAGCGCCTGTGAACGCTCCTCCAACCCTTCTGAGTAACCCTGGAATTGCACAAGTCTTCGAGGCGCTAACCAGAAGCTTTGGGATACCAAACTACGCAGAGATCGACCCTACAATAATCATGCTCTTCTCTTTTCCACTGATATTCGGACTGATGTTTGGCGATGTTGGGCATGGGGCTTTGGTGGCATTGACGGGCCTTGTTCTCGCCCTAGCTAGAAGACGCGGCGTAAGAGCTGGAGAGATAGGTGAGTACTTCCTGAAGGGGTCGCATCTGATACTACTGTGTGGGATATCTTCCATCTTTTTTGGATTCTTCCTCTACGATGAGTTCTTCGGAGCCGAGGCTTGGCACTTCTTTGGATTCGAGGCACCAGAGATAGCCCTAGGACCATTCAAGTTTCCTGTTCGCATTATGGAGGATCCGATGGAGATACTGAGACTGGCACTGTATGTTGCAATGCTTCAAATCTCTCTGGGCCTAGTCCTTCGGGTAGTGAATCACGTCAGGAGTAAAGAGTACAGGCAGGCGCTAGTAGGACCCATTCTGTGGCTGTGGTTCTACTGGAGCGCAGTCGGCTATCCATTCCTGGCCTACGGCTCGAGAATGCTTCAAGTGTATCTGTCGAACGTAACGTTCCTGCTGTCGTTCTTGGTTCTCCCATTTTTGGTTATGATGATTTCAAGGATTGCGCTTCACAAAATGGAAGGTTTCGGAGAAACCCTGGAATCTGCTCTTTCATCGATCTCAAATACGATTTCCTACGCTCGAATATTAGCTCTGGCGATGGCGCACGCCAGCTTCAGTCTGATGATATATAGAATGGCCGCCTCTGGATCTCTGGCTTTCCTAGCGCTCGCCGGGTTCCTCACAGTCTTGGTCGTCTCGTTCGAAGGGTTACTCGTATTTATGCACACACTCAGGCTTCATTGGGTAGAATGGTTTCTGAAGTTCTATTCCGGCACCGGCGTTCCTTACAGCCCGCTCGCTACCTCGAGAACCATCACGTATGTTGGCAAGTCGTAGTTATGGCTCTGATGGGCAAGAATCAGATGAATGCTTCCTTTTCTTAGCTGTCTTGATGAAGACCCGAATGCTCAGGATATTGGGGGCCTGGCGACATCTGATCTTGCGGACATCTCAACACCATATATGACGATATCTCAGATTCATTCAGGGCTCTGATAAATGATCTGGCGATGAGCGGAGGCCCAATCTACCACGGAATATGATCTCGACTTCTGTTCAACTTATCACATTCTTGGCTGAGAAATCGTCCTATCTCGGTTTTCAATTTGCCAAGGCGGCCGATTTGCTCTAGAAATCCGAAGTCAGGTGAACAGGCCCGCTAACTTTCATCCTTTTCTCTTCCCCCGAAAGAGTAGATTCTGTGTCCTCAGAATGTCAAGCCACATAAGAAGGGTGCCCAATAGAGCGCCTAACAAAGCGCCCTGCAAAGCCATGTTGAACTCCTTGCCGACGATGTATCCCAGAAAAGCCATTATCGGTATGGTTGAGGTCAGGGTGAGATACCAGAAGGCCTTCGCAATCTCCCTTCTTTCCATAGCCGCGGGCTCCCTAGATACGAGTTGGGAAGAATATTATTAAGGGCGCAAATGAGCGTTCTGCTGACGTGGTAGAGCTAATTGCCTGTTGGTGGAACCAAGCTCTGGGTGGTCAAGTTTCTCATCTTCGGGCTTGAGCTACCCATTCTTGTCATTGTCTCGATGTTTACGGGATGGACCATAGGCAAAGCCTTGGGGCCACCTTACGACATGTTACTCACCTTTTTGCTCACCTTTGCAGGTTTTGGTTTGGGAACTTTAATATTGCTGCTCTACGTTGAGAAGGTTCGCACGCCGCATCCGGAGGTTGCCCAGAACTGTTGAGAAGGGCCGCGAGATTCGGCTACCTCAACGCCAGAGTGAGAGGACTACGATCAAAACTCCTGACTCCTCAAGACTATGACTCGCTCGTAAGAGCGAAAGACGTGGCCGACGCCATCAGAATCCTGTCCGAAACGACCCATTTGCAACCTTTGGCAGGCATCGCGAGAAGGGAAGACTTGGAAATTCCGAACCTCGAAAACGCTCTGGCGCAGAGCTACTATGAGACCTTTGAGCGAGTAATCAAATATGCCGACGAAACGACAAGACCTATTCTGGATGACTTCTTCGAGAAACACGAAGCGGTGTGCCTGAAGTCGCTCTTGCGAATGATCATCACGAGGACTCCTGTCGAGAAGTCTATGGACTACATTATTCCGGTGGGAAGATTTACGCCTGAAATGTGTAGGAGAGCCATAACCACACGTGACGCACGGGAAGTAGCCGCGCTAGCATCGGACGAGGACCTGAGAGACGAGATTCTCAAGAAGCTCCCTGAATGCGAGAAGTCAGGTTCATCCTTGCCAATTGAGGCGTCGATCGAGAAGTACGTGTTCGAAAAGATTTGGAACAGTACAATCCACTTGGAGGGAATAGATCTAAAGAACACTCAGCGGCTTGTGGGCACCGAAATCGATGCGGACAACATGATGATGCTTGTTAGGGCAATCCACCTTGGTTTGAATGGGGAAATGACGAAGGGGTTCCTGGTACCGATACGTTTTCGAATTGGCGATCTTCTTGACAAAGCTCTCGGCTCAAAGAATCCTTTCGAAGCGATGAGGACCTTGTCAAGAGGAGCATATCACGTGGATCCTGTTGTGGTCTCTGAGTCTGAGGCGTCAAGATCGACTCTGCCTTGGGAGTTGGCTCTGCGAAAGGTAATTGTGCATGAAAGTTCCATTATGTTCCTTGGATATCCATTGCAAGTGGCCATTCCTCTGGCATTCTTAAACCTGAAGTTTTTTGAGATAGGAGATATCAGGACGATTCTCGTGGGCAAGAAATCGGGGGCTGACCCTTCAAAGATAGCCAGCAGCCTAGTAGCGTACCGTCTCAGATAACCGAAATCTTTAAACTAATTCATCGGAGAACAAGGAGTTCAACTCTACGGAGAAAAGGACTAATGAAAAGGCCTCTTCTGACGGCTATTCTGCTGTCCTGCGGTTTGATCCTGTCCCTTATGGCCTTCGGCGGCGTGGCAGCTCAGGAGCCCACACAAACACAGGACTTCGGCCTCTCGATGTTGGCAGCAGGACTTGCCATCGGGTTGGCTGGGCTGGGAGCAGCCCTAGGGATGGGGACCGCCGGAGCAGCAGCCGTTGGTGCGGTGGCAGAACGTCCTGAAGTCTTCAGTAAGACGCTGATCTACATAGTATTTATCGAAGCTATAGCAATCTACGGACTAGTTATTGCATTCATGATACTGATCAAGATCCCGTAAGAGGCCCTAATCCCCCTCGATTGGGCCAAGCCTTAGTTAAGGCAGTGTTGAGAAGCTCATGCGATGGATGGGATGGCGTGCGAGCCTCGATATTGGAGTATGCCTACATCGGCGCAAGGATCCGAGGAAAGAAGGCTTCTTTGCTCACTCGACAAGACTACGCTAGGTTTCTTGTAGGAAACCTTGAATCGCTCTACAAGCTTCTGCAAGAAACGCCTTACGGGGAGGAGATATCAAAAATCTCTCCTAGCGACTTCAACTCGTCGACATTTGAGAGTGTTGCCAAGAAGATCTCTCTCGAGACCTTCAACGACATACTCGATGATTCGCCTCCTTCCCAAAGAGAGATCATTAGTCAGATGCTCAAGAAGTTCGAGACGTCCAACATCAAGACTCTTCTTCGCTCGAAGTTCGCCAATATGGGGACGGAGGAGGCCTTAAGGTACATAGCCCCTGCCGAGACCTTTGATGCACAGAGGTGCAAAACGCTCTATGAAGCTGCTGAATCGGTTGAGGATTTGATAAGCTCACTTTCTGACTCGGAGTATGGAACAATCTTGGCGGACTCGATGCGTGAACGTCCTCCAAGAGAAGGAACCATTCAGCTTGAATCTGCCTTGGACCGATACGTCTATACTGGCCTCTGGAGCTCAGCTAACCGACTCAAGGGCGTAGCCAAGAAGATCGCCAGAGAACTCTTCGGGAGTGAAGTCGACATCTCGAACATGAAGACCATCTCTAGGTGCATGTCCTTGGGCCTCAGTGCCCCTGAGACTATGCGCAATCTCATCCCCATCTACTTCAACCTCACCCGGTCCATCGTCGAACGGGTCGCGTCCTCAACCGATGTGGAGGAAAGCCTTGAGAGTTTGGCTGTCAGGCCTTACGAGGAGGTAATTACCTCTTCATTGAGGGATTATCGATCGTCTCGATCCCTCGCGACCTTTGAGACAAGCCTCGACCGATTTCTTCTTGGACTCAACGAGAAATTGTTGCTCAGGCATCCATCGTCCTTCCACCTTGGTCTGGCCTTGATTTTCTTGAACCTAAAGTGGAACGAGCTGCGGAACCTAAGAACCTTAGTAAAGGGTGTTGAAGAAGGACTGGCTCCTGACAAGATACAAGCTTTCTTGATCATCTAGTGTAATCTTCGGTCACATTAAGTGCCTATGAGCATAGATTAGACTAGACTATCTTTGCTATTATCATGAATGAGACCAGAAGACCATAGATTGCTATTGCTTCTGCAAGAACGACGCCTACCACATTCCTCGAGAAGGTCTCAGGCTTCTCCGCCATGGCGCTTGACATAGCTGCCCCCATATAGCCTATCCCGATGCCCGCCGCTAGACCAGAGATGCCCACAACGGCTCCTGCTGCCAAACCCATGGACGCGACGCCTTCAACATCTATTGTGCCAAGCTTCCCGATCAGCATGAACGAAGAGAGTAGACCGTAGATTGCTATAGCCTCTGCGAGCACAATTGATATCATGGCTTTTGACAGTATTTCTGGTCTCTCCGCCCCTGCACCCGCCATTGCTTGGCCTGCTATGGCCAATCCGATGGCGGCTCCAATTCCAGACAGACCTGACGATAGAGCGATTCCAATGGAGATCAGAAAATCAGGGTCCAACTTGTTTCATCCCTCTCCTTCTTGCCAAGCCTTCAGATAGACTTGAAAGGAACGTATTTAATCCCTTCTCCCTTGTGAAACTTCGAGAACCACTCAACCCAGTGCAACCTGACTGTGTGAACGAATATTATGAGACCTTCCAAAACCATCACCACAATCGTCCCAACAGCGATTATGAGTATCTGCAGAGGAAGAATCTGTCCTTCAGAAAAGATCACAAACATTGAGCTCATATAGGCGTGGGAAAGGTTCAGCGCCAATATTCGTCCATAAGATACAGTATTTCCAATCGATGAGGTGGCAGCTTCGACCACGAATGAGAATCCCTCCATGAATCCTTCTGTCAGCGCTTTTCCGGCAAGCATAACCACGATGGGAGCGATGACCAAGGGAGCAACCAGATTGAGGCTTTTGAACCAAAGGTCGATGTTGAACTTGAACGTGAAAACAAGATACATCAATCCAAGATAGAACCACAGCCAGCAACCTGACTCAAAGACTGCCCCTTTGTACTCTCTCTCGCCCAGCTTGTTAAACAGGTTGAACAGTATCCCAATGGAAATCTGAATGACACCAAACATGATTGAAAGCTTAAACATCTTCATGGGCTCATCCACGGGGCTGAAGACCTTGCCGATACCCGGGATCAGCTTGAGCAGAAAACCCAAGGGCGGCTCCTCGATTCCAAAGTGGCCGAGATGATATCCGAAGAATTCGCCGAATAGTAGCCCGCCGAAAACTCCGAAAGCGCCAAGCAGAACATACAACTCTCCGGCTCCCAAGACAAGCTTCAAGATGTCTCCCAGATTGGCCATCCTCTTCCGGAGATAGATTGCAATCAGCCCAAAGAGAAGCAGGAGAAGACCATGTCCGATATCAGCGAACATCAGACCGAAAACGAGTGGAAACGTTATCGCCATGATCTTGGTAGGATCGAGTTCTCTCTGAGATGGTAGTCCATACCCTGAAACGAGGCTCTCGACGGGCCTTATGAAGCTGGGGTTCATCAGGAGAGTGGGCGGTTCCTCGCCATGCTCAGGTGGCTCCATCATAGTGGCGGCGCAGCGGTCGGATGCGTTTTCAATACGTTCGATTATTTTCTTGAGGTTCTTCTTCGGAACCCAGCCCTCTAGGTAGAAAGTCCTCTTGGACCTGAGGAGCATCAGTTTCAGTTCTGCGATACGTCTTTGAACTTCAAGGACAAGGCTCATTCTTTGAAGCTGCTCTTTTCTCTGTGCGCCCAGCGTCTTCAACTGCTCTCGTAACTTCTGACTTTCTTCAGCCGATTCTTCAGAATGATCCTCTGCGCTTTCATACTCTGCCAGCCTAGAAGTATACTCTTGCGCAAGACCCTCGATCTCCTCTATGGTTCGCTCGACTTCGGTGAGAGCGTCTTTTGACGATGACCGTCCTTCAAATTTACTGCTCTCTGTTGGGCCGATTTCCGCAACATCTAGTGTCTTCATAAGCTTCGATAGTCTATGCGTCAAGTCAGTTGTTCGGAACACGAAGGCTTCTCCAGGGTTCACGGCCTCCAGCGCACCGCCAAAATCTCCCAGTCTCTCTTTTAGGTCGATGAAGTGTATCGAGCCTTCTTGGCCCACGGAGAGAAGCACAGCGTCCGCATACTGCGACGGAACAAACGCTCTGAGTTTCCACATCGAGGCCGGCTTGATCAAAGTGTCCTAGCCCCCCCGCTCCTACCTCAACGCTGAGCGGGCGAAGTTCGCCTTCAGCTTTTAATAACCGTTTTCATAGCCAGAATAACGGGGCGCAAATAGGGTATGCCATTTCTCCCGAAGATGGAAGCCGGGAAGGGTGAAGCTTCCCTCAGGGAGGCCATGAAGTGGGTTTCCCTTTCAACTGAGCTGCCGATCATGGTGGGGTTGTTTGCATACTTGGGATATCTGATCGGCAAGAGGTTGGGATCGCAGTATGACATTTTGGGGTTGTTGGCAGGGGGATTGATAGGCTTCGTTCTTGGCTTGTTCGGGTTGTTCGTTGCGATGGGGATTATAGGAACTAAGAGGCGAAGAGAGAAGCCTTCTGTTTCCAGCGGGACGTAAGTTCTGTCCCAGACCTCTTCGCTTGAGGATTGACCATATTATTTAGAACTTGAACTGGCGGGGTTGCGTCATTTGTAGCAACCACGAGCGAGAATCTATCACCACGGCGTGTTCAGAACAATCACCGGGCACCTGGAGTTCCTGATTATCTCGTCTGATACCCTGCCTGTAACAAATCTCTCTATCGAGCTCTTTCTACGAGATCCGATCACGATGATGTCCACGTTTTCTGTTTCGGCTGTTCTGAGAATTTCTTGAGAGACGAGTCCTTCAGTAAGCACAGTCCTGACAGGCACCAATTCCCGAATGCAAATGCCTTCTATCTGCTTTAGGAAGGCCTTGCCGTTCTCGTAGTATTCTGAACGAAGCTGAGATAGGTCCCGAGCAAACGTTCTAGCGGTCAGAGAGGTCGGCACGACGTGTATCCCGACGATTTCGGCGTTCGTGAGCTTCGCTAGCTTGGTCGCGTACTCCGCGGCCTTTCGTGAGTGGAATAGTCCGTCGGTTGGGACGAGGATCTTCTTGAACATCTCGCTGCAACCTTAGCCTCTGAAGTCCTAATGTATCGGCGCAATCTCCACTTTCTGAACTACCTTGGTCTTGAGAAGCGCGTCTTCCAGTTGATGATGAGTTAGCGAACTCTTCGAGAAATCAAGGACCGCGGCGAAGCTTGTTGTTCCTTTGACGCCAGGAGGCATGAAGGCTGCTTCTATGTTCACATTCGCAGCCGCTATCTCTGAAGACAGCTTAGCCAGAGCACCCGGAACGTCCGAGATGTCGGCTCTAACTCTGAAAAGCCTCTTGTCCTGAGGAGACACTGGAAACAGCACGATCTCAAAGCTGGAGAGATCAGCCACGGCCAGCAAAGCTGCGCCCTCCCGTATGTCGAAGAGGCCACAGATCTCTTTGGGTAGTCTTATCCTGCATTCAGGGTCGACAACCAAGAATGCGGACGTCTTAGCTCCCATTCCAATACGATCCACTGAGACTCCTCCGTATCGTTGAACCAAATTCAAGGCCACCATAAGATATTTTCCTGTAATAAATGCTGTCGCCCTTTCAGATGTCTTCCCAATCAAGCACAACCTGCTCAGATTAGCTGCGTCCGTGTCAGGGACAGCTGACAGCTCCGACCTGAACGTAGGGACTTATGTAGACGATCAGACTCACATCTAGCGACTTGATATGTCCTCGTATTCGTTGAGTAGCTGCTCATCCTGCAATAGGCGAATTAAGGATGGCCGAGTCTGCCCATATTGCGGTAAGAAGTTCTGTCCCGACTGCTACGGCCGCCACATGAGCTGGGAGACAAAGCATGAGCAACTCACTGCGTCATCCGTGGGCAGCACGGGTGGAGCCTTGCCCAGCATTAGCTCATCAGGGTATGACGTTCAAAGTGAAACCGCTCCTCGAAGAAGGAGGCGTCTTAGAAGGTCTTCACCTTAACTTTTTCTGCCCAAATTGTTGCCTACTCAGAAGTCTCACTGCAGGTTCGATATCCGCAGATTTTCCAAGGCGAAATGAAAGCAGATAGGAGAAGTGCTGTCCTCATGAAAGCGAGTCAGCGTCGACTTGGTGGTCGAAAGTCCTCCTAGGCGCGCGCCTTCATGCGCTTCAGCCTGAAGAAGTCCTCTCTCGATCGCTCTTCGAGGTGCATCTCGATGAATCTGATGGTGTTTACGATTCTGGGGATCATTATGTAGTCGAGTGAGTTCACCCTGCGCCTGACGGTTATGACAGCCTCGGAGAGCCTTCGCAGCGTCGCCTCTATCTCCGCAAGCTTGACGACGTTTCTCAAAGCCTCGACGAGGCTGAGGGTGGACTCATCCAGCTTTGATGTGGTTTCCAGGAAACCATAAGGGGGTAGTCTCCCCGGTGGCGGCTTCTCCAGAAGCTGGAACGAGGGTATCTGGACGCCAATTATGCTTCTTGACCCGACATCTATCTCGAACCTATCTGGAACCGTTTCCGAGAGTTCTCTGAGCTTGGTAACCCCCATCAGCATCTCGGCCTCTGTATAGGTCGAGTACGCCTTCTTGAGGGTCTCGAGGACTTTGGTGCGCAAGGGGGCGACTTCGCCGATGAAGTTGAAGAGCTCCATGATGAGCGCATCCCTCTTCTCCTCCAGAAGATCGCGGCCCTTCTCAGCAATCCTCCTCCTTCGACGAAGAGCGATGAGCTCCATCCTAGTTGGACGAGCTCCAGGGATGATATTACTCATTTCGAGGACCTTACATTGCCCTGTACTTCGGGTGCATCGCCTTTATCGTCTCAGGGTCGATTCGCTTCAACTCGGCCTCGGGGAAGATTGAGAGCAGCTCCCATCCTCGGTCTAGAGTCTCTTCGACGTTTCTGTTCTCGTAAGGTCCTTGGTTGATGAACTCCTGTTCGAATCTGTCCGAGAACTGCAGGTACTGCTTGTCCCTAGCCGTAAGAGCTTCCTCTCCGACGACAGCCACAAGATCTCTTAGACTGCGCCCTTCTCCATACCCATAGTAGAGCTGGTCCGAAACCTCTCGGTGATCTTCTCGTGTACGACCTTGGCCGATACCCTCACGCATGAGCCTAGAGAGCGAGGGGAGGACGTCTATCGGCGGATAAACCCCCTTACGATAGAGTCCACGGTCGATGAAGATCTGTCCTTCAGTGATGTATCCACTGAGATCTGGGATCGGATGCGTCATGTCGTCGTGGGGCATGGTCAGAATCGGCATTTGTGTTACGGACCCCTTCTTTCCGTGTATTCGTCCTGCCCGTTCGTATATCGTCGCCAGGTCGGTGTACATGTAGCCTGGATATCCTCGTCTGCCCGGGACTTCGGCACGGGCGGCTGAGATCTCTCGCAGGGCTTCGCAATAGTTTGTCATGTCTGTCAGGATGACGAGTACGTGCATGTCATATTCGTACGCGAAATACTCGGCCGCAGTGAGGGCTAGTCGGGGCGTAATTATGCGTTCGATGGCTGGGTCATCGGCGAGGTTGACGAACATGGTTACCCTTTCGAAAGCACCTCTCTTCTCGAAGTCACTTCTGAAGAACTGGTATTCATCGGCAGTTATGCCCATGGCTGCGAAGACGACATTGAACTCCTCTTCTTTGCCTCTGACTCTTGCTTGGCGGGCTATCTGTATAGCGATCAAGTTGTGTGGCAGTCCTGATCCTGAGAAGAGCGGCAGCTTCTGGCCTCTGACCAAGGTGTTCATGCCATCTATTGCCGAGATCCCCGTCTGGATGAACTCGGCTGGATAAGCTCTCGAATACGGGTTGATTGGGGCTCCGTGTATCTCCTTCTCCTCGTCGGGGATAATGAGCGGCCCGCCGTCGATCGGCTTTCCACTTCCGTCGAATATCCTTCCGAGCATGTCCATAGATACTGGGAGTCTGATCGTCTCGCCGGTGAACCTTGTGGTGGTTCTTGAGACGTCGAGGCCGGATGTGCCTTCGAATACTTGGATGACCGCAATTCCTTCTCCTACTTCGAGGACCTGCCCTCGCCTCTCCTGACCGTCGGGGGTCGTTATGCTGACCAGCTCACCGTAACCTACTCCGGAGACGGCTTCAACGAAGAGGAGCGGCCCGGAGATCTCCTTTACAGTACTGTATCGTCGTCCGAGCTTGGAGATTTGGCTCATCTAGTTACACCCTTGCCAAAATCTTCCCTGAGTTGGCTGAATTGCAGGTCTAGGTTCGAGTCTAGGGCCTTGTAGACTGTACTGAACTCTTCCGGCGGCGTGATCTTCAGCCTCGCGATGTTCTCTCTGACCGGGAGTTCGAGGATCTTCATGAGAGGGACGCCCTGTTCAACGCCTGCTCGCATCTTGTGATAGAACTTCATGATCTCCTTCAACATCGCGTAGTTCTTCTCCATCGAGCAGTAGGAGTCCACTGAATGCAAGGCGTGCTGCATGAGAAAGTCCTCCTTGATCATTCTGGCGGCCTCAAGGAGTGCACGCTGGCTCTCCGAGAGGGCGTCTGGACCGACGAGTTGAACTATCTCACGCAGCTCCTCGTCGCGTTGAAGTATGCTCATGGCTTCGCCCCTGAGCGTCGGCCAGTCTGGGCTGGCGCTCTGCGCGAACCAGCCTTCAAGGGATTCGAGGTACAGGGAGTAACTTGTAAGCCAGTTTATCGCAGGGAAGTGTCTCCTCTGAGCTAAAGCTACGTCAAGAGCCCAGAAGACCTTGACAACCCTTAGCGTATTCTGAGTGACTGGTTCGGAGAAGTCGGCGCCTGATGGAGAGACTGCTCCGACGACCGAGATCGAACCTACTCGATCTTCTCTGCCTAGAACCGAAACTCTCCCTGCTCTTTCATAGAATTCCGCGAGTCTTGACGCCAGATAAGCCGGGTAGCCTTCCTCTCCTGGCATCTCTTCAAGGCGTCCGGAGATCTCACGGAGGGCTTCTGCCCATCGCGAGGTTGAGTCTGCCATGACGGCGACGTCGTATCCCATGTCACGGAAGTACTCAGCCATCGTTATGCCCGTATAAACGCTCGCCTCTCTCGCGGCGATCGGCATGTTGGAGACGTTAGCCACGAGGATTGTCCTAGTCATGAGCAGGTGTCCGCTTCTCGGGTCTTTGAGCTGCGGGAACTTCTCGAGGACCTCGGACATCTCGTTGCCGCGTTCTCCACACCCGACGTAGATTATTACGTTTGCATCAGCCCATTGGGCGAGCTGGTGTTGCATGATCGTCTTTCCTGTTCCGAACCCTCCGGGGATGGTTGCGGTTCCACCTTTAGCTATGGGGAAGAATGTGTCGATTATCCGCTGTCCCGTGAGAAGAGGAACGTTCGCCGGTATCTTGAACTTGAAAGGCTTGGGAGTTCTCACCGGCCAGGAGTGCCAAAGAAATAGTGGTCTTTCTTCTCCTCTCGTGCGGATCTTTCCAATAGCATCCTTCAGGGCGTAGTCTCCTTCAGGATACAGTTCAGATATTTTTCCCTCCACGCCCGGGGGAACGGGGATCCTCTGGATCACGAGCGGAGATTCGGGAACTTCGCCCAGAATGTCTCCGCCGATGACATCCTCGCCCACCTTGGCTTGGGGAATGAAGTGCCATCTCTTCTCATGATCGAGTGCGACTGTGTGAATTCCTCTCGGAATGAAGGGCCCTGCCTTTGACTGTATGAGTGACAGCGGCCTCTGAATTCCATCATAGATCTGACTTATCAGACCAGGGCCCAGTTCGACAGAGAGAGGCATACCGGTACACTCTACTCTCTCTCCGGGTTCTATACCGGTTGTCTCCTCATAGACCTGGATTGTGGCTGTGTCGCCTTCGACTCTGATAATCTCCCCAATCAGTTCAGCTGCGCCGACCCTAACGACCTCGTACATCTTGGCGCCCGTCATGCCTTTCGCGACGACCACGGGGCCTGCGATCCGGCTGATCTTTCCGACGATCTTGCTCTTCATCTGGGACTGCACGACGTCCACCTACTGAACCTTTATCTCAACTCCAACGGTTCGTTTGAGGAGGTCGGCGATGGGGTCGACCTTCCTCGGGATTGGACCTTTCTTGTCTGGGATCGCGACGATTAAAGGGTATAGCTTTGCCATCGAGATCTGTTGTATTAGTGCATGGAGGGCTTCCGCGATCTTCTCGGTAGTAATTATCACCGCTATGTCTTGATCCGAGGATAGCTCACCGATCCGCTTTGCGGCATCCTCGGCTGAGTGGACCGCGAAGCTCCTCTTCACGCCGATCATCTTGAAGTAGGAGACTGTTTCTTCGTCGGCCACCACCGCCAGCTTTGCCATTGGCAGCTTCCTCACTCGGAGAATAACATCTTGGCTGTCTTGAGTGTGATGTCTTTTCTTCTCCTTTCGATCAGTCTATCCAAGGTGTTGTCTATGGCGATTTTGCCGTCGGCGGTCTTGATGATAGATCCGCCGATGCCTTCGGCGTTCTGCTTTGAGGCGAACAGTTTGGTTGGCTTGCCCAGTTCTTTGGAAGCCTTCTCTGAGATGGCGTTCAGATCTATGTCGAGCTTTGAGTCGTTCTTGTTGAAGAGTACTTCCAGATCTCCTCCACCCATCGCCTTTACTCCGTCGAGAACTAGGGCTTCGAGGACGGAGCGGTACTCCTTGGTCTTGGTGAACTTCTGAAGTTCTTCTTTGACCTCGTGGACAACTCTTTCGACGGTTGAGTCTTTTTCGCTGAGGATTGTCCAGTTTGCTTTTATCTTGGCCTCGGCGATTGCACTCTTCTTTATCCTGTCCGCCTCTTCGTTCGCCTGTGTGAGGATGGTCTTTGATTCCTTCTCAGCCTTTTCTCTGGCTTCGTCTTCTTTCTTCTTTATGAGTGCGAGTGCGACTTCTCTTGCTTTCGCGATTATCTCGTCCGATTCCTGTTCTGCGTCCTTGGCTATTCTATCAAGGAGTCTTTGAACGCCTTCTGCAGATTCGACCATCGCTTACACCTCAGCAACTATCATGTCAACTGCTGACCGTATCGCTTTGCGTATGTTCGCTTTAACGTTCGCTCTGATCTCGGTCAACGTCTTCTCTGATTCTCCGATTATGCGTTTGGCCTCCGCGGTTCCTTCTTCAGTCGCTTTACGTACTACCTCATCGGCCTTTCGCTTTGCGTCCTCGACGATCTTTTCGTAGGTCTCGTCGTGGGCCTGTGTAGACTTCGCCTCGGCTTCCCTTTCTATCTCCATTGCTCTTCTCTTGGCATCCATCAGCTTCTCGTCGGCTTTCTTCTCGGCTTCCAGAATTCGTTTGAACGTCTCGTCTGCCATGTTCTTTTGTCTCCGCGTGGGAACCGACTTTTCAAGAAGAGGTGCTAACTCTCACGAAGTAGGTTGTAAAAGCTTTTCTGTTTCTCTCGCGTACCTAGAACTGCTTCATTATATCGACTTCTTCCATGAATCTTCTGCAGTAGTGGCATCTCAGTCGGAGTGGACGTTCGGATTCCACGATGAATTTCGGCTCTACAGGCTCGTTCAGGTTGGAGACGCATGCAGGGTTCGCGCATTTGACTATGCTGCGAATCACGTTTGGGAGTCTCACTCGCTCCTTCTTGGCCACGGAGAAGTTCCTTACTATGTTGATTGTTGCGTCAGGGGCTATCAGAGCGATCTTGTCAACCTCATCGGGCTTCAGCTCCATTCCTTCGATCTTGACGACGTCCTTCTTGCCGAACTTCTGGCTTGGTACGTTCATTATTGCACTCACGACGTTTCCTTCCTGCCCTTTGACGCCCAAGATTCTAAGAACATCTAGTGCGTGCCCGGAGCTTATGTGGTCGATGACGGTTCCATCTCTGATCTTCTTGACTCTGAGTTCTTCCTCGCCTGACATTGCATGGGTCCACTCCGAAGAAGCTAAAATCACCTACAGGTCATCTGTGGAGAGTAGATATTTAATTGCATACATGAGATTCAACGGACGCTTGAGGGTATGGATCACAGTTTCAAAGGTAAAGACATAATCTCGATAAAGGATTTCACCAGAGAAGAAATCGAGCACGTACTGGACGCCGCTGAGACGATGGAGCCGATACTGTCATCAGGCTCCGAGATGCTCGGTGGCATGGTGCTGGCAACGCTGTTCTTCGAGCCCAGCACAAGGACGAGGTTAAGTTTCGAGTCCGCCATGCTAAGGCTCGGAGGAGCCGTCATAGGCTTCGCCGAACCCAAGACATCTTCTGTTGAGAAGGGCGAGACGATAGCGGACACCGTCAGGGTTGTTGAAAACTATGCGGACATCATAGTGATGAGGCATTCTCTGGAAGGTGCGGCGAGGCTTGCCGCAGAGTTCTCTTCAGTCCCTGTCGTCAATGCGGGTACTGGCGCCGAGGAGCATCCGACTCAGGCCATGCTTGACATGCTGACGATAAGGAAGGAGCTAGGTCGAATCGATGGCTTGAACATAGGACTGATCGGCGATCTCAGATATGGAAGAACTGTTCACTCTCTCGCATACGGGCTCTCACTCTTTGATGTGAAGCTCTTCTTCGTCTCCCCTGAGGTGCTGAAGATGAGGCAGGAGGTGGTCGAGGACGTGAGGCGGAGAGTCCAAGTGAATGAGACCGGCCAACTCGAATCTGTCCTGCCCGTTCTAGATGTGCTGTACGTTACTAGGATACAGAAGGAGCGTTTTGCAGATCCGGCGGAGTACGCGAAGGTGAGAGGAGTCTACAGGATCACGAGGGAGACGACCAAGAGCATGAAGGAAGAGGCGATCATCATGCATCCTCTACCGAGAGTCGATGAGATCTCAGCGGACGTCGATGAGACCAGACACGCAAGATACTTCCAGCAAGCTCGGTATGGACTACTGCTCAGGATGGCCCTCCTCGCACTTGTGCTGGGCGCTATCGACTGAAGGGATGATCGATCCTACTTCACTTCGAAGTCGTAGCTTTGCCTTCTTGATACCAGCTCTCTGTCGACGTCTTCCCACCATCTGAGCGGCTGGTACTTAGCCGTAAGCCTTACGAAATGAGTGAGCGATGTGGACGAGCCGCATCCGGGGCACTTCCTCCTTAGGCCTGAGAGGACGGATCGGCACTGGGAGCAGAACGATACGTTTCTTGTGAAGGTATAGAAGCCAAGGTCCTGCTGTATGATCTCCTTGGACGCGTTTGTCAGGACATCCGGGTTTACCTCGCTATCGTGCATCTGCAGGACGGACAAGTGGCCGCCTAACGCTAGTCTCTGGAAGTTGCCTTCGATTTGTACCCTTCGTTGCCAAGATATCTCTGTCTCGAGTGGGGTGGCTACGAGGTCCGTGTAGTATGGGTCAGCTCGGGGTCCTTGTGCGCGGGCGTTTGACCAGCCGTATCTTTCCACGTCCAGTTCGGCCATGGTGCGTACTGAGTCTATGTCGGAGACTTGCGCTGCAGCTATCCGGACCGCAGGTTTCTCAGAGTGTTTCTGAGCGGAGCCTGAGAGGTGAGTGGCGATCTTAAGTCCGAATTTCATCGCGTCCTTGCTCTCATGGATCGAACTGTTTGTGTGTGCCATAACGGCTTCGTTCAGGCCAGCTAGGCTCACGGTGCGCAGAGAGTTCTGGATGCGCAGGTATGGTTCGCCATTCGATGACGTGGATAGTATGGGGAGAAATCCTTGGCGCATTCTCTCCTCGATGGCGCGGTACTTCAGTTCAAGGGCTCTGTAGGCCATCTTCAGCCTCTCGTCCAAGGCATCTAGGAATCGGTCGTCGTCACCTTTGCATTCGTAGGCCAGTCTCGGCAGGTTGATCGCGATGTTGTTGAGTGGAGATACTCGCAGGGTGTCGAGTTCCCAGTCACCGGTCCAGTCGTCTCTCAGTCTGCTACCATCTGCCAGATAGGTTGCGTTGCGTTGCCAGTCGCCACTCGTGTTTGCGAAGTAGGGAAGGCCGTACTTCGACGCGAGGTTGTGAGCCTTCTCAATCAAGCCTCTTGTGATGTCGTCGCCATCAACATTTCGTCTGGCCTTGAGGATGATTTGCGGGTTGAACATGGGCTTTGATTCGTCGTCCTCGACCATGCAGCCTAGGATCGACTCAGCGAGCAGTGTCGACTCTAGTCTGAAGTCTCCGTAGGATGATGCTATCTGTGTGTCCGGGCAGACCGCGTGGACATTAGCGAGGTGGTCGGGGACTTCAAGTTCGACTCCGATGGAAACCTCTGCGCATCTTTCACCGGAGACCGGCTGGTTCAACCCTAACATGAATGTCCGCAGGGTTTTGTGGAGCTCTTCGAAGGTCATTCCTTTGGCGTAAGGCGCTAGGAAGATGTTAAAGTAGTCTAGGCCTTGGTCCTGTGAAACCTCGTTGGATGTTGATCTTATCATGTTTGTAAGGACGAATAGCGCTCCCTCAAGTGACTTGGGCGGTCCAAGGGTTGCACCCACGCCGGAGACTGCAGTTGTTCTTAGGCCGTTGGCCAGGAACACTCTGATGTCATGGAGGACCTTGTCCGGCTTTAGTATCCAATTCCCTGTGTTTGCGATGTGGATGGAACCCGACAGGTGTGCGTCGGCTATCTCCCTAGGGAGGACGTTGATCAGGACGTATTCTTCCATCACGGAGTCGCCAGCTCTGATGTGGATGCTATCCGAGTTTGAGGTCCGCATCTCGGGTGATTTTATAAGCTGGCCAACATCGTAGACGGGGAGGCCTATCCTAGTCAGTTTATGTCGATATTCTTCGAGTCCTTTCTCGATCAGGATCGCGTTGACGAATTCTCGGATCAACGGGGCGGTGAGGTATTTGACTTGAAGATTAAGGAGCTTCTGCTCCGCCTCTTGGGCTATCCTCTGGGCAAGTTCAGTGGGGGTTCCTGCCTCTCTGATCAGGGCTTGGGCGATCTTTCCCCTGTTGAACTCTTCGATCGCGAGTCGGGAGGATCGTACGAGCAGTTTTCCAGTTCTCCGCAGAGAATACTCTTCGACATCTTGGTAGAAGTTGACGACCAACTTACCGAGGTCGGTCAGCTTGTACTTTCTAGTGTCTCTGTCCGCGTCGATGAGCCCTGCGCGGAGGACGCTACGGAGATGGTAGGCGAACTTTCCAGCGTCTCGGCTAGGGTTTAAGCCTAGAAGGCCCATTATGTCGCTGTATGATAGGTTGCCCTTCGAGTTCAGAAGTAAGAGGATCTGCATCCGTGTTGGGGAGGCGGCTGAGTCTAGAACGCGGCCCCCGGCCTTCTTCGGCTGGCGCGGCAATTTGAACATCTCTCCGATGGGTCGAAGTACAGCTAATTGCGCTCTTACAGTTTAAAAAAATAGGGTTCTTTGGCTAGAGATGAGGTGGCAGGGTTCGATTGAGCATCAGGCTGAACGTTTTGAATCTACTTCTTGCCTCTCGCAAGGCGTATGTGAGACTCGCTAAGCTCGTATTCGGAGGCGAGTGTGCCGAGTAGGTTCAGCTCCTGAGCTGTTGCAGCGGCGGCGATGATCTCGACGAGCCTTCTGGCGTTGTTGCCGGGGGTGGATCCAGGGCCTTTGCAGCCGAGTATGTCCAAACATTCTCTGGCGGTTCCGAACTCCGTTCCTCCTCCGACGGTTCCGACCTCCAGACTGGGAATGGAGACTCCGAAGTATAGGTCGCCTTCCTCTGTTATCTCCGTGTGGCAGAAGGCTGAGGAGCTTTCGACGACCTGTGCTAGGTCTTGGCCAGTGGCTGCGAAAATTGCGGCGATTGTGTTTGCTGTATTTGAGTTGAAGCCCGTGAGGCTTCCTGCCAGCGCGCTTCCTTCGTAGTTCTTGATGAGGTTCACTTTGCATATGCGCTCGGGAGTTACGGAAGCAGCTGTATCAGCCATCTCAAAGGTGAAGCTCTTCTGTAAAGATTCTCTTTGTACGACGACTTCGCTTTCGACTGACTTTCCCCTTCCTAGAAGGGCGTTGATATGGGCGTCCTTCTTGTCGGTGCAGAGGTTTCCAGAGAGAGCGACCAGTTTTGCCCATGGACATTTCTGTCTCAGGACTCTGATAGCGTTCGCTGCGTATCTTGTGGCTGAGTTCATGCCCATGCTGTCTCCCGTCTGGAATACAAATCTCAGCCAGAGGTGGCGGCCGAGTTGGTAGGTCTGTATGTCCAGAAGTCTTGAGACCTTGGATTCGGATTCGGCTGCCTTCTTCATTGTTTGGTAGAGATCACCGTGGGAGGCTATCTCCTGGCTGAGTCTGAAGGCGTCTTCGATTCTCGACGTCTCAATCGCGGGTGCCCTTGTCATTCCTTCTCTAGTAATCTTGACGCGGACTCCACCTGACTCGTTGATAACCTTGCAGCCCCGGTTCATTCCGGCGATTAGGGCGGCCTCGCTGGTCGCCAATGGAATGTAGAACTCTCCCTGAGCGTGTTCGCCTGCAACTCTGAGTGGGCCCGCTATTCCGAGCGGGACGACTGCTCCACCGATCTGCTGTTCGATCGCTGTGACTGCGGAGTCTTTCTTGATTGCTGAGATGTCGACGAAATGGCTCTTTATGGCTGGTAGCTTGATTTGCAGTGTCGATTCGAGGTTTTCGAGCCTCATGAAGGTTGCTTGTCTGCAGGCGTCTGGCCAAGTTGCTGGGTCTTGTCTGTAGACATCTAGCCAGACTAGCTTGTCTAGTTCGTATGATCTTATTTTGCCTTGTAGGAAGTCGCGCCTAATCTCTCCAATTTTGGAGGCCGTCAATCGGGGCACCTTGAAGGAGGTGTTTCTCGGCTCTTTGGTGAGTCTGGTCCTTTACGAGTGTACAGGCCCTATCGAGGGCTTCGATATTTAGAGGTTCGGTCGAGCGGGCGGGCGGAAAAATCCTTATGATATGCACGGCCCGAATATGGGAGGCGCGGGGTCGTCTGCTAGTCTGGTCTAGAGCTTGGGACAGGCTACGTGGCTCGGGAGTCGGCCGGGAGCCCACGTGATCCGGAGTTCAAATCTCCGCGACCCCACCATCACAGTTTGACGGCCTAGAGTATCCTACGGAGGTTTGAGAGTGTTCCGAGGTATGTTCCGTCGGTCATGTAGATCTCCGCTTTGTCGATCTTGAGTGCCCCGGTTCGTCCCATGGGGCCCAGCAGTGCTCGTGCTCGCTTCACGTTGACGGCCAGTCCTCCCACTGCCTCATTGAACGTGGGCAGGACGAGTGCCCTCTTAGCGTTGAGGGCGACTTCGAGCTTCTCTCTAAAGCATTCCTTGTATGGGGGGTCGCATCGTATCCTCTGTCTCTCCAAGAAGGCTTGTGCCGCTTTTTCTTGGTCAATTGGTATACGCATCCAGACGGGTTTAATGGACCGGTATCCGAGGGAGTCCGTGAACTGGATTGCAGGGTGGTTGTGGCTGAGAACTAGGTGCTCTGCCTCGAGGAGCTTCGCATCTGGCCAAGCGTGTCCGTGGAAGAGGCCGACCTTCTCAACGTCTTCGAGGAGTACACCTCCTACTGGCAGTATTTTTACTGATCTTGGGGTGAGAGGCTCTAGGTCTCCGTCATGGTTTCCGGGGACTACCTCGATCTCTGCTACGTGTTTTCCGAGTTCTTCGAAGAAGCTTGGGATGTCGCGCCACTCTTGGAATGAGATCCTTGGGACGCTCTGCTTTACGTCGCCTAGGAAGATGAGCTTGCTTGGTTTGATTTCGTCGACTATTCGGATCAGCTTGTTCAGGATCTTCTGCGTCTGCGATGGTATGTTTATTCCGACTTCTGCGAGGGTGAACTCGTAGCCGAGGTGGATATCCCCCACTACTAGGATCTTCTCCTTCTGTTCCACGAGAAGTGCTGGTTCAGGAAAGAGCGGCCTAAGCATCTTCGACTACATCGTATCTGTTTTCGCGCGCATATTCATCTTCCGAGATGCCCGTCTCTATAAGTCCGGCGCTTTCGTTGGCAGTCTGTAGGTAGTGGTGCTCAGGCACGTTCGAACGTTCGGGGAGGCATGTCACTGGCCGCTCTTCTCGATCCATGAGTGCAGGCTTCTTGGGTTGGCAGCATTGGCGACCTCGTTGTTCTACGCGCCTAATAATGCTGGTAGAGAGTCGGTCGGACAGCTCAGCGCGCGCTTGAGGATTGTCTCAGATCTTATCCAAGTACTCGATGAGAGCTTTTAGGGCGACACCATGGACTCTCTGCGGGTTGGTCTGAAGACGCTCCGAAGAATCAGCGCGGAAGTGAATGGAGCTCTGTTGTCTTTCATATGGTAAGCTACTCTGAGGACTTCGACGCCCTACTCCGTTGTGGCTCTGAGGCTGAGCGCGCACAAGAACGCGCCAAGTCGCGCACCTGCAATATGCTTTTACGCTTTGACGGTTCCTGTTGCTTTCATCTTCGGGGAGTGGGCCTTGAGGGAGAGCTCGGAGGTTGAGATTCTGGACGACATTTGTGCCAAGGCTAAGCTGAGAGGGTCGCTGTCCGAGGAGGATCTCGCTAGGCTCTCCGGGATCTTCGGAAAACGCTTCAGCCATGCTTGGGGGGCGGTTCAGGAGAGGAGGGTGAAGAGATACTATTTCGTGCCGAGTGGGAAGGTCGTCTGGATAGTCGTGGGACGTGAGAGAGATTATCAGGTCTTGCCCAAGGTTGAGTTCTGCACCTGTGATGACTTCTACTTCAAAGTGATGGAGCATGAGGCGCACCTCTGCTACCATCTCATTGCGCAGAGGCTGGCCGACTGCCTAAAGATGTACGATGACTTCGAGGAGTCAGATGAGCTTCTGGAGACCCTTATGAGGGAGTGGCGGTATCAGGGCCCCGACAGTTAGCCGATGATCGGCCAGCCCGTAAATAGGAATATATATTGCACAGCAGAAGTCATCCAGCACGCAAGGACAATCGGGATTCAAATAACCCTTAGGAGAGAGATGGTTGAGCGCTACAGATGCCTACACCGCTCTTTCCCTGACGCTCTCGGTCATGATCTTCATAGCGCTGCTTCTCGCATACCTCTATGTCGCCTTCGGCCGCTCGGAGAAGAAGAGCTAGACCGCTCGATCCCTCCGTCCAAAAGAGATCTGTCGGTTGAAGATGCCGTAGCGTCTCCCCTCTCGATATGCGGTGATTCGTAGATGAGCCGTGAACAAGAAGATTCGATCCATAGGCTCTCCATAGAGAACAGTCTCTTGTTCTTCTCGCCCGTCCTCAGGCGTGAGATCGAGAAGCTCGGATGGTCGAGTCTGACCGAGATCCAGATCAGAGCCTTCAAGCCGGTGCTGGATGGCGAGGATGTCCTTCTGATAGCACCGACTGGGACAGGGAAGACCGAGGCCGCTATTCTTCCGATCTTCGAGCTTCTCCTCAGAGACAGAGCTCGCGGCGAGATTGGCAGAATCCTATATGTGACGCCGCTCCGAGCCCTTAATCGCGACATCTTCAGAAGGTTGTCTGAGCTGGCTGAAGCGGTCGGCATCAGCGTCGCGGTCAGACATGGGGATACGACGCCCTACATGAGGAGGATGCAGGTCCTCAAGCCTCCAGATATGCTGATTACGACGCCGGAGACGCTTCAATCGATCCTGCCAGGGTTTCGGCTGAGGAGGTACCTGAAGGACATCAGGTGGGTTGTGGTCGATGAGATTCACGAGCTTGCAACGGACAAGAGGGGTGCTCAGTTATCCATCGCGCTGGAGAGGCTGAAGGAACTTACGGGTCGAGACTTTCAGAGGATCGGCCTCTCAGCCACGATCGGATCTCCGAGGTTAGTCGCCCGGTTTCTCTCGGGTTCAGGGAAAGAGGCGAAAGTAGCGAAGGCGGAGGAGTCGAAGGAGATCAGGGTTTGGGTCGAGAGCCCAACTCCATCCGACGAGGATGAGGGGCTGGCGAAGAGGCTCCTACTTTCAACTGGGAGCGTCAGAAGAATCCGCAGGCTCTTAGAGCTCATCAAGGAGCACAGATCCGTCCTAGTTTTCACAAATACGAGGGAGCACGCCGAGGCGCTCTCATCGAGGATCAAGGTGGTCGACCCTTCAGTGAAAGTTGAGGTTCACCACGGATCGCTCTCCAGAGACGTGAGAGTTGAGACAGAGAGGAAGTTCAAGGAGGGAGAGTTGAACGCGGTGATCGCGACGTCCTCCTTGGAGCTGGGGATAGATGTGGGTCTGATCGACTTCGTCATTCAGTATCTCTCTCCAAGGCAGGTTACGAGGTTTCTCCAGCGGGTTGGCCGTAGCGGCCACGTGGTTGGGGCGAGACCTGAAGGCTGTATCATAAGCGCCTCGCCAGATGACATCTTGGAGTCTGTGACGATCGCCGAATTCGCCGTGGAGGGAGGGCTCGAGGAGCCCGATATGCACATGAAGGCTCTCGACGCGCTTGCGCATCAGATACAGGGCATCGTACTGGACTTTGGAAGAGTTCGAATTGCGGATGCCTACAGGATCGTGACGAGGGCCTATCCGTATTCTGAGTTGAGCCTCGATGAGTTCAGCTCCGTTCTGTCGCTGCTGGACCGGCAGCGAGTCGTGAGGATCGATGGAGAGTTCGTAAGGCGATATGGCGTCAAGACCTTCAAGAGCTACTTCGAGAACCTCTCGATGATCCCCGACGTCAAGCGTTACACAGTTTTCGACTTCATCCGCAAGAGGAAGATAGGAAGCTTGGATCAGGAGTTCATCGCCAAACATGGAGAACCGGGGGTTGAGTTCATACTCTACGGGCATACTTGGCGCATCGTTAGGGTAGATGATGAGAGAGCCATTGTAGAAGTGGAGGCTGTTTCCCAGCGTATCGGAGCAATACCTGGCTGGGAAGGAGAGATGATCCCCGTGCCATTCGAGGTCGCACAGCAGGTCGGTATGTTAAGGGGGATGATCTCTCGAGAGATTGAGAGAACAGGCGATCAACCTCCAGTCTTCGAAGGCTTGCTTGGGAACAAGGAGGCTCTTCAGAAGGCGGCTGCGCCGATAGAAGGACAGGTTTCACAGGGTTTCCCACTGCCCACGGATCGAATGATTCTCGTGGAGTGTCTGAGAAACTTCTGCATAATCCATGCCTGCTTGGGAGACCTTGTGAACAGGACGATCGGTCACGTTCTGGCCGCTCTTCTCAGCTCCAGATTCGGTGTGAACGTCGGAGTTCAGTCCGATCCATATAGGATTGCGCTGATAGCTCCGATCCACCTCACATCGAGCCTGATCAGAAAAGAGATCGACGGACTCAGCCCGGACGACCTCGAGCACATCTTGACGACGACATTAAGCGATACCAACCTCCTTGCCTGGAAGCTCTGGCATGCAGGGAAGAAGTTCGGTGTGGTTGAGAGAGATGCAGAGTTCAGACAGTTAAGGGCGCGGTCGCTTGCTCACTTCCTCTCTGGGACTCCTGTCCACCGGGAGGCGATCAGGGAGATACTCCTCGAGAAGATGGATCTGGAAAGAGCGGCCGAGGCTTTGAGGCGTATCAAGAGTGGAGAGTTCAAGGTCGAGTATGTGAATGATATCGAGGATTGTTCTCCCTTCGCGCTGCCAATGCTTGACAAGATTGCGCCTCAGGATCTCTTGAGGCCCGCCGCGCCATTAAGGGCCGTCGTCGAGATCGTCAAGGAGCGCCTCGAGTCAGAGCAGGTAAGGCTCGTCTGCGGATTCAAGGGAGATTGGGACGCTATCAGAAGTGTGAGGACGCTTCCTAATATAGTCAGATGCCCTAAGTGCAGTACCACGCTCGTCGCGGTCACCTACGCTGGAGATGCGGATCTGAAGGGAATCGTGAAGATGAAGATGTCTGGCAGAAAACTCTCTCCGGACGAGGAGAAGAGGTGGCAGGCCGCATGGAGGAGCGCGAGTCTTGTGCAGACCTATGGGAGAAAGGGGGTTATAGCTCAGGCAGCAAGAGGCGTTGGACCAACCACGGCCGTCCGCATACTTCACAGGATGCAAAGGAGCGATGATGAGTTCTACATGGATATTCTGGCGGCAGAGCGAACGTACGCGAGGACGAGGATGTACTGGGACTCCTGAGACCAGTCAAGACGAGTATAGAGGAGATGGCGCATGATGGAGGTTAGAGAGGCGACTGAAGACGATAACGGGGCTCTCTTAGAGCTCCAGAGGAAGAGCCCGATGGGCACTAACCTGGTGCTCCGTCTGGACAGTTCACCTGACTTCTTCGCCCGTTCAAGACCATATGAAGATTGGCACGTATTGGTGGCTACTGAAGACGGGAAGATAGTTGGCTCCGCAGCATATGCTCCGAAGGAGGTACTCATAGATGGAGAACCGGTGAAGACGGCCTATGAGTATGGCTTCATTGTGGATCCCGAGCGGAGGCGGAGGGGCATAGCCTCGATGCTCCAAGAGCAGATCGAGGAACGTGTCAGGGACGATGTTGGTCTCCTCCACCTCAACATCACCGAGGACAACTTGCCCTCTGTCAGCCTCTTCACCAAGCTTGGCTTCAAGATGGTGAAGGAGTGCAGAGCCTACATGTTGATGGCGTACAGAGAACAGAGACTGGTGGACGAGGCCCGTATCAGAGGTATGATCCAAGCTGATGTCGCCGATGTCGTGAGTATACTCAACCACTTCTATCGGGACCACATCTTCTATCGGCCCCTCACCGCTGAAGACTTCCTGAGATACTATCGCAGACTACCTTACTTTGACATGCAGAACGTCTTGGTGTATGATGATGAGGGCGTCAAGGCCTGCCTCGGCTACTGGGACTACAACAAAGTGATGAAGTTCGCTGTGGAGAGGTACAACTGGAGGTTGAGAACCCTCTCAGCCATACTCAAGGTCGCGGGCCTCTTCGCCGAGATGCCGAGGGTGCCAAGACAGGGCGAACAGCTGTCAAACTGGTACTTCACCCCGATCGCTTGTAGAGATCCGAAGGAGCTCTCGGAGTTGGTGAAGTACATTCTCAACAAGGCTCTGAAGGAGAGGGTTGACTTCATAAGTACGCCCTTGGACCCTGGGGGCCCTTTGGCCTCGATCCTATCTGCGTTTAGGCGTAACGAGGGCAAGTTCAGCTGGTACATGAAGTCTTTGAGCCATAGGCCTGTCCCCGACCTCTCGGATAAGAAGCTATATGTTGACGTGGTAGACGTCTAGCGCGCGCTGGGAGAGCAGAGACATTCTTGGATGAAGGGAGCACAATTCTCGTGAGGTACGAGTCTGTTTGATCTTCGTAGGCTTGGGTAAGTTTAGGGGGAAGCAGACAAAGGAGACGACTGCTAAGATATCGCAGATTATGGAGACAGATATCGAAGTATGGCGTCAAGATCTTGGGTTTCTACTGGACATTGGGTAGATTTGGCACCGTTGTCATAATGGAGGCCAAGGACGAAAAGATGGCCAGGAGGGTTGCCCTGCAGGTGCAGGACCTCGTCTCAACCGCGACTCTCGTTGCGCTGCCCAGAGAGGAAACCCATAAACTTCTCGAGTGACAATCGAAATCGAAGCACTCCGAATCCTAATCTATCCTTTTTTCGGGCCTCAAACTATGAGCGATTACCTTTTTTCTGCTGACGAGCGCCTTGTCACTCTTCGACGTCGAAACGGTTCAGTGCATGGTGAACGGCGCGCCCCTTGAGAAGAGTTGATCTGACTTCTCTCTACAGAAAGGCCCTTAGATCAAGTCACGCCAAACTGTATTCGTGACAATTTTGGCTCGGTTTGGGCTCTATCTCCCTCAGGTAAGCGTGGATTTCAGCACCGTTAGGAAGGTTGCCACAGAGGCTGAACGCCTCGGTTTTGACTCGGTGTGGAGCACTGACCACTTGATGGTGACGGGATCTCCTCATGACGCTATTTTGGAGTGTTGGACAACCGTTTCAGCCTTGGCTGCGGTTACAAGAAAGATTAGGTTAGGCACACTCGTTCTCTGCAACTCTTTCCGACACCCTTCGGTTCTTGCTAAGATGGCTGCGACGCTTGACTTCGTCAGCGATGGTCGCCTCGACTTCGGTATTGGCGCTGGCTGGTATAGGCCGGAGTACGAGGCTTATGGCATACCTTTTCTGAAGGCGTCTATCAGGATCGCCCAACTTGCCGAGAGCCTTGAGATCATCAAGAGGATGTGGCTACAGGAGAAGACGACGTTCCAAGGCCAACACTATGGAGTGAAGGAGGCGGTTTGTAATCCGAAGCCCGTGCAGAGACCTCATCCTCCGATATGGGTTGGAGTAATGATCGGGAGGAGAAGGATGTTCGACATCATAGCGAGGCATGCAGATGGTTGGACGATATCGAGTCTATACCTTCCTACCCCTGTTGAGTATAGGAGTCTGTTGGAGGACTTGGAGGCGTACTGTAAAGCTCACGGCCGGAGTTTGGGTGGGATGAGGAAGGCCTTGGGCGTTGGATGCATCATAGCAGAGGATAAGGAGAGGTTAAGGAAGAAATTCGAGAAGTTCAAACCCGGGACGATCTCTGTGGACGTGTACCAAGCGGTTCAGCCGAGGCTGATGGGTACGCCAGATGAGTTGGTGAGGAAATTTCGAGAATATATTGATGCGGGTGCTACCCACTTCCTCCTCAACTTCCCAGACGTGACCGATCTCGAGATTCTGAGGCTCTTCTCGGAGACCGTGATTAGAGCCCTCAGATAGACTTGGAGCGGACGTGAGCCATCGGGGAGAAGGGAGTGAGGATCACGATCGAACAGCGGGTTCCCTACATCCTTTCGGGTCTCTTCGCCCTGATTGATCTACTCTGGCTGACCTTGGACCCTCCTAGGCTAGACTCCTCTCCAGATTCCATGTGTCAGGCTGGCGAACTCCTGACGCTCTCATTTGCCTGTTCTGCGGCCTGTTTTTTTATATCTGAACGCGTAATCGGTTTGGGGGAAATGCGGAGTGCGGTTCAGGCCACACGTGTGGGTACCTGCGCTTGAGTTACATCTTCGCACGAGCTGTATAGAGGCGGCTGATGAGTACGGTGCTAGGAGAGAGTTGCCCAAGAATTATGAGGAGTTCGAAACCAACGCGTTCAGACACTTCGATGACAGGATCAAATCTGTCGAGCAGGGCCTCTCAGATGGAGATGACAGAACAAACCTACATGACTCCGTCGAACTTCTGAAGAGGGAGTTTCGATCTGGCAGTAGGCCGGATCTTCAAAACATGGCTAGAGACCTCCACGTGAAACTGCTCCAGAAGGTTAGGCCCCCTAGTTCTTGAAGTTCATCAATTCTCGACGGCAGGTACGTGGCAGTGTTCAGCACAAGCCTAAGAAGTTCTCCATAGGTCGATAGGCTAGCCTGAGAGCAAGGGACTCATTGGATTAGTACGATTCCCAGCCGTGTACCGTGTGGCAGATCCTCAGGTATAGCTCCCTCTCCGATTGGATATATGTCCCAGCCCATTCTCGATGCCATCGTGTAGGCGTCCATGCCAACAGCGTCCATTCCGGCTCTCGCTCTTAGCGGATGGCGGCACTCCTGGCCCGGCTTGAGGGCTGCGCACTCCTCGTCCGGACACCAGAGACCCTTGCAGCCCACGGCGAACCCGATGGCAAGGTGGTGGCCGTCGTAGAAGGCCGCGGACTCTATCTTAGATACGATCTCGTCGATCTTCAGCCCGCTGGGCCTGGATGTTCTCTTCTCTCGGACGTGGGGTCCGGCCAGTTCGTTAGATGGGACTCTCAGCATGATGAAGAGGGCGTGCTGGTACTGTTCAACCATCTTCCTCATCTGGTCGAGGTCGAGCACGTATGGTGGGCAGTGGGGATTGCTTCCGTAGCCTCGACACATAGGGTTGGTGCACTTCATTCTTATGCGGTCGTCGATGATGATCTGGTCGGTTGCTATGATCTTGGCGTCTGTAGCTCCTAGGGCAATTGCCTTCTCTCTGTATCCCTGTAGGTCTTCTAGGATCTCTTCTGGGCTGCTGGCGTGAATCTTCCTAATCTTGGGGCGCATCTTGAATCATCCCGGTTACAGATTGCCTAGACTTAATTCAGGTGATTGAAATCTCTGTCGGATCAGCCTGCGAGTCGGTACTCCATATTTCACGACCGCAAGCTGGCGAAATCGTTTTAAGACGCCTTCATCCCGCATGACAAGCTCGTTCGGAGCAACATCTGATTGCGGCTTCATAACTGGCTTCTCTTCCTAGCCACGGTCTCTATTTGGGCGGCAAATTGGCCTGTGATGAAGTGGGGTCTAGCCGTCGCGCCGCCTTTCACCTTCGTCTTTCACAGGTTCTTTTTCTCTCTTGGAGCCCTTCTCGTCCCGCTACTCTTCCTCCGGCCTCCAGTACCGACAGACCGCGACACGCTTTCGAAGATCATAGTCGTCAGCCTCTTCAACGTGGGAAGCTTGGCGGCGACGAACATTGGGCTGTCATCTTACAGCTCCGGCATAGGCTCCGTGTTGACTTACACGCAACCGCTCCTTGTCTTCGGCCTGGCTGTGCTCTTCCTGAACGAGGAGACCTCGAAGATCCGGCTCGCAGGGACCATCCTAGGCTTCTCCGGAGTGTCTATTCTCTTCCTTGAGACCGGTTCAACCTTCACTCCTTCTCTCCCGGCCGCGGTTCTGATCTTGGGCGCCTTCTTCTGGGCAGCCAACATCGTCTATTACAAGCGATTTCTCAGCCACGTTGATCCCTTCTTGCTGAGTGTTCTTCAGACAGCGGTCGGGCTTCCGTTCCTAGCCAGTTTGAGCCTCGTTCTCGAGAGGCCCGACATCTCCTTCTCGGCCAGCTACGTGTGGATGGTCCTCTACGCAGGCGTCGGCGCATCTGCTATCGGGAGTACTTTGTGGCTTGTCCTGCTCAGGGAAGAAGATGCGACCGCCCTTGCTGGCTCCAGTTTCATCGTGCCGATAATGGCTCTGGGCTTCGGCTATTGGCTTATGGGCGAGACCTTCGACGTCAGGTCTGTCATAGGGGCCGTATTTGTACTCAGTGGGGTCTGCTTGGTTAACAGAAAGGCGACGAAGCCAAGTCGGGTAGAGCGCGCCGCGATAGAGGTCACAGACAAGTGAAGCGTGCACAGATTTCATTGTGGCGGTGACTGGGTCGAGCCCAGACAGAATGCTCCTTCTGCGGCAGTTAGAAGGCTACCAATCATCGGAGAGTGACTCTGTCGGCCAAGGCAAGTGTACGTGAGAGCTGCGGTGAATCCTTCTGAAACCTCTAGTTCGGGCAAGAGTAACTAGATCGAGTCGTTCGCGCGCAGATATTTATGTCTGGTATTCCTTTGAGGCTTCAGAGGAATGTACTCTGGATTTCAATCTTCTAGTCAAGAATGCTCGGATAGTCGATGGGTCGGGCAACCCGTGGTTCAAAGCTGACTTAGGGATTAGTGACGGAAAGATAACCAAGATCGGCGACCTAGCTTTCTCTGACGCGGAGAGAACAGTCGATGCGCGTGAACTGATCCTTTGTCCGGGTTTCATAGATGTGCACAACCATTCGGACAGCGCGTTGTTGATCAACCCGAGGTGTGAGAGCATGGTGAGGCAGGGGGTCACGACGCAGGTCATCGGAAACTGCGGCTACTCCTGTGCCCCTGTGAGAGGCGAGACTAAGGAGGCGCTGGAGAAATACATGCTTGCACCCAGAGTCGAAATTGACTGGCACAGCTTCGGGGAGTACCTGCATCGGTTGGAGTCTCAAGGAGTTTCGACTAATGTCGCTTCCCTCGTCGGCCATGGAGTGGTCAGGATAGCGGTCATGGGTTGGGCGGATCGGCGGCTGAAAGAGTCTGAGTTGGAGGAGATGATGGGCCTCGTCGCTCAGGCGATGGAAGAAGGGGCCTTCGGCCTCTCCACAGGTCTGGCTTACGCTCCCGGCCTATTCTCAGATACGAACGAGATCGTCGAGTTGGCCAAGGTTGCAGCCAAGTATCATGGATTCTATTCGACCCACATAAGGACCGACGGAATGACTTGGGAAAAGTCAGTGCAGGAAGCTATAGAGATCGGTGAGAAAGCAAGGCTACCCGTGCAGATATCACATATCGAG
>Ga0209314_10000131_pt1 | contig 31573 bp, 25 predicted proteins | sample I19B2metaG_FD_184146 | JGI IMG/M metagenome (GOLD analysis project Ga0209314, IMG submission 184146) | Lake sediment bacterial and archeal communities from Gulf of Boni, Indonesia to study Microbial Dark Matter (Phase II) - ​I19B2 metaG... | ecosystem: Environmental > Aquatic > Freshwater >... | reverse complement strand
CCGCCCCAAGAGGAAGCCTTCGTGAAAACCCAGGTCTTAGAGGGGCGGAACCTTGTCTTAGCAAGCCCAACAGCCAGCGGGAAAACCCTCGTCGCCGAGGTCTGCGCCCTCAAACACGTCTTAGAGGGCAAGGGTAAGGTTCTCTACCTTACCCCTCTAAGGGCTCTAGCCTCTGAGAAGTACCTTGAGTTCCAAAAATACTCAAGGCTTACGAAAGCCGGTGGGGAGAAGGTTAGAATCGGGATAAGCACCGGTGACTTAGACTCCTCAGACCCTTGGCTTGCACGCTACGATATCATAATTTCAACGAATGAAAAAACCGATTCTCTTCTAAGGCATAGGACTCCATGGATCAACACGGTTTCCTTAATCATAGCCGATGAAATCCACTTCATAAATGACGCTGAGCGAGGGCCAACCCTAGAGGTTGTTCTCGCAAGGCTCATGCAGGTTAACCCTAAGCTACAGGTTCTCGCCCTCAGCGCCACGATAAGGAACGCTGAGGAGATCGCTTCATGGCTTAACGCAGACTATGTGACGCGGGATTGGAGGCCTGTGAAGCTCCGCGAAGGCGTGTACCTCCACGGGGAAGTGAAGTTCAACGATGGACACGCGTACAGGGTTGAGGAAACCTACAGAAACCCGGCTTTAAACCTGGCTCTAAACACTGTTAAGCAAGGTGGGCAGGCGCTTATCTTCACGGGAACGAGGAAGGAGGCAGTTGACACGGCTAAAAGCCTCACCTCCATCATGAAACAGGCCACTGCTAAAGAGGCTAGACGGAGGCTGGAAAAGGTTGCGGAGAGAATTATGGCGGCGGGTGAGAAGACGCGGCTCAGCGAACAGCTTTCAAAGCTTGTTGAAAACGGTGTTGCCTACCACCATGCCGGACTAAGCGGGGTACACCGTGGAATCCTCGAAGAAAGCTTCCGAGGAGGGCTCGTTAAGGTGCTCGCAGCCACTCCAACCTTAGCCGCAGGCGTGAACCTCCCCGCACGCGTTGTGATCATCAACAGCTATGAACGCTATGAACCCGGTTACGGAAGGTACCCAATACCGATCCTGGAGTATAAGCAGATGAGCGGCAGAGCTGGTCGACCGAAATACGATAAGGTCGGTGAAGCCGTGCTCCTCGCCCGTACGGAGGATGAGGAAGAGTACCTGATGGAGAGCTACGTCAACGCTCAACCTGAAAGGCTATGGTCGAAGCTCGGAGTTGAACGGGTTCTCCGCTCACATGTCTTAGCCACCGTGGCTTCGGGCTTCGCCCAATCAGAGCAAGGGGTCTTCGATTTCTTCGATAAAACCCTTTACGCGTTCCAATACGACCCCGTGAACATAAGACCGGTGATCTCGAAAGTTCTCCAGTTCCTCCACGGTGAAAACATGGTTGAAAGCGACGGTAGGTACATCAACGCCACGAAGTTTGGGAAGCGGGTTTCAGAGCTTTACATAGACCCAATCTCAGCGGTTACCATCCGTGACTGCCTCTACAGAGGGGCTGAAACGGTTACAGACCTCAGTTTCCTCCACCTCATCTGCCACACACCGGATGTGGCTCCGCAGCCATACCCGAGGAGGAAGGAGATGGCTGAACTTGAAACCTATACTGAAGCCCACAGGTCTGAGTTCATGGTCGCCGTACCCACGGAGTTAATGGACCTTCTTGAGTATGAGACTTTTATCAGGGAGGTGAAGTGTGCAAGGGTTTTAGAAGCCTGGATCAACGAGGTTACGGAAGACGGCATCATCGAGAGGTTCAGCGTTGAACCAGGCGACCTTTTCCGGTTGTTGGAAGCGGCGAGGTGGCTCATATACGCCACCTATGAACTCGCGGTGTTATTCGGGCATAAGGATTACAGGCTTAGAATCAGCCAGCTTGAGGAAAGGGTTAAGCTCGGGGTTAAACCTGAACTCCTACCCTTAACGCGGCTTGAAGGCATAGGAAGGGTTAGAGGTAGGTCCCTATTCAACGCAGGCTATAAAACGGTAGAGGACTTGAAGAAGGCGTCCGTAACGGAGCTCGTTGAGGTACCCCTCGTCGGCGCCCAAGTGGCTAAAAAGATCAAGGACCAGGTTGGGGGAAAGCTGAGTGAGGAGGAAGCTGCGAAGCTGCGCAAGGGATATGAAAGGGAACAGAGGCTCATCACAGAGTACAAGCCTTAACGTATCGAGGTGCACTTCCTAGGAATCAGGCGTACACCCTTCAACTATGGAAAAGGAGAAATACCGTTTAGGGAATCATCCTCTGTAACGTGGTTACGATGTTCAGGTTTGAGCGGGAACAGCTGATTTACGGAATCCACAACGTTAGGGTCGGGGGGCAACCAGGGCAGCTCCCGCCCGTGATGGTCGGAAGCATATTCTACAGCGGACATAAAGTCGTTGAGGATGAGCGGGTAGGCCTCTTCGATAGGAAAAGAGCTGAGGAGCTGCTTCGGCTGGAGGAGGAATACTCACGGACAACGGGTTTACCTCGGATCATCGACGTGGTAGGCAACTACTCAACAGCCCTCGTAAAGTACATCGACTTCGTAGCCGACGTTGTGGAGGACCCATTCCTCCTAGACGGTATAACGGCGCAGGTTAGAATAGAGGCTTTGAAGCACGTGAAGGAAGTGGGCTTAGCACGTAGGGTTGTCTACAACTCAATAGCCGCAACCTACGAAGCCGCTGAGGTTGAAGCCTTAAAGGACTCAGGTGTAAAAACAGCCGTCCTGCAGGTCCTCAACATGAGGAACCCCACCGTTCAGGGAAGGCTTGAGGTTTTAAGAGACACAGGTCGGGGAAGGGGGCTCATCAGCGTAGCCAAGGAGGCTGGGGTGGATCAATTACTCGTGGACACCTCGGTCTTAGATACAGCGGACATCGGGGTTGCGAGTCAAACGATATATGAGGTGAAGAGGGAGACCGGGCTTCCGAGTGGATGTGGACCCGCAAACGCTATGTCACCGTGGAAGCAGCTGAGGAAGTTTGAACCGGAGGTCCTCAGAAGCTGCGACGTGGTGTCCCAAGCCTTCCCGCTGACTATGGGCGCCAACTTCATCCTCTACGGACCCGTGTCGAACGCGAGGCACGTATACCCAGCCTGCGCCCTTGTAGCCGCCTACATCGCTTACTCCATGCGTTTCCAGGGTGTCAGACCTTTAACCCAGGAGCATCCATTGTTCAAAGTGATCCGTTAAACTTTCCCATTCTTTAGATCTATGTTGGTGAAGCTACGTTGATCCTAACCGTCGGTTCAGCACGTGTTAAGGTTGATGAAGCGCGGTTTGAAGGCTATCTTTCAAAGCTCTACGGAGGATCCGCCAAGCTGCTGGAAATTAAGAAGCTGGGTGAGGGCTTCCACAACGCCGGTTTCCTCGTAACCTTCAAGGTTGGGGATGAGAACAGGGTTAAACGCCTCGTCATGAGGGTTGTGAGGGGTGACACGGGGTGGGGACACGATTACCTAGGGGACAGAGCCTCCGTACTCCTTCTCCAACATAGGCTTTACAACTCAGCCCCAGCGGGTACGTGTTGCCGCTCCATAGACGTCGCGGGTATACTCGGAAGCGGGGAGGTTGTATCCATCGGGGATACCCAGGAGTTCTTCAACCTCGTAGAAGAGGTGACTGAAGCCGATGGGAAACCCTATGTTGACGACCTCTTCGCCGTGGCTCAGCGTGGAAGCCTAACGGACAGGGATCGAAGGCGCTGTCTTAAAGCCGCTGACTACCTTACAGCCCTTCACAGAGTTAAGGCTAGGAACGACGTCCTCTACCGAAGACACATCCGGGACCTTATAGGGCACGGTGAAATGATCATGGGCGTCATCGATTCATACCCAGACCCACAAACCTTAAGCTGGGTTACTCGGGAGGAGCTGGCTATGATCGAGGTGAAAGCTGTAGAGTGGCGGAACCGGGTTAAATACCTAACCCACCGCCTCTCACGCATCCACGGCGACTTCCACCCCTTCGGCAACATCAGGTTTAGGGAAGACGACGCGTTGATGGCTTTAGACCTTTCAAGGGAAGAGTTCGGTGAACCAGCCGACGATGTAGCCACGCTGGCCATGAACTACATCTTCATAAGCCTATGGCATTTCAACGACCTCATCGAACCCTTCGAGGAACTCCTCAACCTCTTCTTCCACAGGTACCTGGACATGACAGGTGATAAAGAAATCTTACGGGTAATCGCGCCCTTCTACGCCTTCAGAGGCCTCGTCGTCATACATCCCCTCTACTACCCAGTAATGGAAAACGAGAAGCGTAGAAAGGTGTTAAACTTTATCAACAACGTCCTCGACGCGGATGCGTTTAACCCAGATGTTGTAAAGGAATACATCATGACGCCACAGGGCTAGCGTTCAACCTGAGGGAAAGCCCCGTATTCATTCGAGGAGAAAAATGGGGTATAAGGCTTACAGTGTAAAAGCATATTTATCGGCTTCAGGGATATGATAAGTGTGTAACTTCTATGGGTGGAAAATCTAAAGCAATCGATGTTAGCAACCGAAGGCAGATGTTCATCGACCATCGTTTCATCGCCCGCTGTGATGGAGTTGAGCTTCACGTCAACCCTCCGATGCTGCACAGGCCGGTTGTCACGGCTGAGCGGCCTTGGGAAGCAGGTTGGATGCACTACGCTTGCCTCGTGCAAGAGAGCAACGCATTGAAGCTTTGGTACGGCTGCCATCCACCAAGCGAAGACGGCGAATTAGGACCTGAGTACTTCTGTTATGCTACGAGCGGCGACGGTGTCGAATGGGAACGTCCAAGCCTCGGGCTCGTGGAGTACATGGGCTCAAAGGATAACAACATCCTACCCCTGTCTGGGAGCATGGTGTTCATAGACCCGAAAGCTCCTCCACATCAACGCTTCAAGATGCTCCGCTGTAAGACGTCTGAAGACTTGGAGCAAGCCGGTCTCTACATCGCATACTCAGCAGACGGTATTCATTGGAAGGAGCATCCTCAACGTGTACTACCCCACCTACCCGACACACAGAATCAGGTCTTCTACGACTCACACCTCGGGAAGTACGTAGCCTACCTACGCTCTTGGGCGCCGTTGCGGAAGGTGGTACGCGCCCAGATGGACGATGTTCTCCAACCTTGGCCCTACGACCAATCCCTCAAGCCGGTGAAGCCCTGGGGTGAAAAATACCCGCCTGTACCCACCCACGAGCTTCCAACGGCCATCAGCTACGACCAACTGGACCCGCCGGAGACGGACATCTACACGCCTGCAGTAAGCGTCTATCCATGGGCTCAAGATGTCTACCTGGCCTTCCCGAGCATCTACTGCCACTTCCCAGACCCACCGAAGGGAAGATGGAGGAACGACGGGTTGCTCGAGATCCAGCTGGCTGTAAGCCGCGATGGCATGAGCTTCGAGAGACCGGATCGGAGGCGAGCATACATCCCACTGGGTCTACGAGGTGAGCCGCAAGGCGGCTCGTTGTATATGGTGCCGGGCTTGGCAAGGATGGGCGACGAGGTTTACCACTACTACGTGGCCTACGCTCACAGCCACGGTGAGTACGTGGGTTTCAGGGAGCTCCGAGGCATTGGAGCCATCTACCTCGCAGTCCAGCGTCTAGACGGTTTCATAAGCGCCGACGCAGCTTACACGGGCGGTTGGCTGGAAACTCCGCCGATCATCTTCTCCGGCTGCAGGCTTGAGTTAAACCTAGACTGCGGTGCCACAGGTCATACCCTGGTCGAACTCCTAGACGCGGGTTGCACACCGATCGAGGGTTTCACCGCTGAAGAGACCGACCCCATCCGTGGAAACCACCTTCACTACACCGTCACTTGGCAGGGTAGGAACGATGTCTCAAGACTCGCCGGTCGAGTTATCCGTCTCAGGTTTACGATGCGGAATGCTAAACTTTACGCTTTCCAGTTTCTCCCGTAGCTTCCCGCTGCCTCTTAAGGTCCTCAGCAGCATTGAGCGCACTTCTGTTCAAAGGATGAATTTGATAACCTAAGACGCACGGCATACCACGGCATTTCGTTTAGAGAGTTGAACTCGTATTACGTGTGACCAGGCTTTGACGGTGAATTGAAGAAGGGTGGGGAAAGTAATGATGCCATAGGTCAGTTTATCCAAAGGTTGCTTATGGTGTACAGGATGTCAGGGTTTCCGATAACCTTATAGTTACATGGACGCATCAGCTTAAGTAAACCTTTTAGTAAATGAAAGCGGGGATTCGACGTGGTAAGTGTTTTATCGGTCGGGATCATTGGTTGCGGCGGCATCGCTACTGCCCACGCTGAGGCGTGGTCACGTTTCCCAGAAGCCAAGGTTGCGGCTGTATCCGATGTGGTTGAGGAGAGGGCTAGGGCTTTAGCCAGTAAGTGCCAGAGCCTGAAAGGTTTCCAGCCGGATGTCTACGTGGATTACGTGAAGCTCTTGGAGTGTAGAGACATCGATGTCATAAGCGTCTGTTTACCTCATTACCTCCACGCCCCGGTTACCGTGGAGGCGGCTAAGGCTGGGAAGCATGTGCTCTGCGAGAAGCCTATGGCGGTAAGCCTGAGGCAGGCAGATGATATGATTTCAACGTGTAGGCGAAACGGCGTGAAGCTGGGCATCGTTTTCCAAAGCAGGTTCAGCCCTGATACGAAGAAGGTTAAACGGGCTATGGACACACAGGAACTCGGTAGACCCGTTCTCGCAGATGCCTGGGTGAAGTGGTTTAGAAGCGATAAGGACTACTTCCACAGAGACGCTGTGGCTGAGTCGTGGAGAGGGAAGTGGGACACCGAGGGCGGAGCCGTCTTAATCAATCAAGCCATCCACACGATCGATCTACTTCAGTGGTTTATGGGTCCTGTGAAGCGTTTAACCGGCTTCTACGCCACTTTAACCCATAGGATCGAGGCTGAAGATGTAGCTGCCGCGGTGCTAATGTTTAGAAGCGGTGCCCTAGGGGTTATCGAAGGCAGCCTCTGCACTCAGCCTAACGAGGCTCAGGTGACGCAGATGCAGATACATGGGGAAAGGGGAACGATCGCGCTGAAGGGGGATAACATAGCGTTTTGGAAAACAGTCAACGAATCCGCTGCCATTCAAGCTCCAACCGTTGAGCAGGTTACTCCTCCGCCACCCGTACCTCCTCCAATGGGGCATCAAGCGGTTGTAAGAGATTTCCTAGACGCCGTTCTTCAAGGGGGAGATCCCTCCATCCCAGGGGAAGAGGGTCGTAAATCCCTGGAGATCGTTCTCGCGGTGTACAAAGCCTTTAGGACGAACTCCGTCGTTACTTTTCCATTGGAGGAGTAAGCGGGCTGATGGAGGGCTGGGCTGTATGGGTTACTGGGCTTCCCTCGAGCGGTAAATCCGTGATCACGCGGCTTCTCTTAGAACGGCTTAAGGAGCTTGGGGTTTGGGCTCAGGTCTTAGAGTCTGATGAACTCCGCAAGGTTATCACACCCCTTCCCAACTACTCGGAGGAAGAGCGGGACTACTTCTACACCGTGATGGTTTACGTAGGTAAGCTTCTAACCCAGAACGGTGTTAACGTCATCTTCGACGCCACGGCTAATAGGAGGAGGTACAGGGAAGCGGCGCGTAGTGAAATCCCTAGGTTTATCGAGGTCTACGTAAAGTGTTCCCTAGAGGTTTGCATGAAACGGGATGTGAAAGGGATCTATAGGAAGGCGCTGCGAGGGGACGCATCGAACGTTCCAGGGGTACAGTCTTTGTATGAGGAACCTTTGAACCCAGAGGCCGTTGTGGAATCCGATATGCTTTCCCCTGAGGAGTGCACGCGGCGGGTCCTTGAGGTGTTAACTAGATACGGCTTCATTAAAGGTGGGTGAAGCCGCGCTTCAAGCTTCTACCTGAGCGATTACCCCTCGACGCTCGGGGACTCAGAAATCATCTCCGGTAACGCCTTAGTTACGTCGACGAATTCATCGCATTGAGATTTAAGCCAACGCCCCGTGGCTTCAGGGAAGAACATGACTATAACTGTTTTCCCATGGGTCTTAAACTTCTTAACTAAGGGGATGTAGTTATTATCTCCTGCGATGAGGACGAGGATTCCGAAGTCAACTTGGAAGAGGACCTCCATACCCTCGGCTACAAGGCTTGTGTGAACGTCTAGGTTCACGGTTCTAACGGCTGGCATACCTATGGATTCAAGGAACTCATCGAACTTAGGAGCCCCAGGGATACCAATGTGTATGAAGTACCTACCAACCTTAATTCTACCAACGTTAGCTACAACCCAGTCCCTCAGCATCTCAAGGTCTAACTCCCTCTTACCAAAGAGGTTAACCCAGCTTTGATAGAGGTTCTGCCCATCAACTAAAACAACAACGTTTTCAACCCTTTGATTACGCTTTACGAAACTCAGATCGACACACCTCCACTTCTCTAACCCTGCATAGAGTAAGGGGAGTGAAGTAACTTAAGCTTTTAACCACCGGGGTAAGCCGGGAAGGTAGATGCCGGGTGGATGCGTTTACTTAAGCCGCATTCTTTATTGATGCCTACCGCAGAGATGAGAAATACACCAAATACCCAGGCACATACATTCTTCCCACGATGACTCTTACATAGCCTTGAAAGATGCTGAAATATTCAGGCTTTTAACAGCTGACTGAGAACTCCACATGAGGTTTAAGATTAAGCTGAATTACTATTTTCTCCACGTGCGTATCTATTCGAATAAACGCTAAACTTGAGTAGGCTGTGGACATGACATAAAGCCCGGAGTTCCTAGAAGTAGGTATTAAACAGGGGGAACGGTGGTAAACGATACGCGATATTTAAGAAGGAGTTTATGGTTAAGTATTGAGCTAGACCTGCGTTGTCACACGTTGTTAGCGTCGTTGAGAAGGAAGCCATCCCGGAAGAGCCTATAATCATCGCCGGACTCCCGGATATCGGATTAGTAGGTGTCATCGCGGCTGTGCACATCGCGTCTTCATTAAACATGAAAGATGTGGGAAGCGTGGAGTCCGACCTGCTACCTCCTCTCGTTGTCCTATACAACGGTCTTCCAAAGCCTCCAGTCAGGATTCTCAGCTCCGGGAAACTGGTCGTGATCCTCTCCGAGACAGCGATCCCAGCGTCAGCGGTTTACAAGGTCGCACACGCCATCGTTCAGTGGGCTCTTGAGAAGAAGGCGAAGCTCCTCGTTTCCATAGGAGGTGTCGCTGTTGAGGATAGACATAGCATCGATAAACCCAAAGTCTTCGCCTCGGCATCAGATGAGGCTACACTCGACACCGTTAAGGGGAAGGGTGTAGAGCCTTTGGATAAGGGTTACATAGTCGGTCCATACGCTTTAATCCTACGGTATTCAGCGATGCAGAATATCCCAGCGATATCCCTCTTGGCGGAGGCATTCTTCAACTATCCGGACCCTGAAGCCGCAGCCTCAGCCATCACTGAGCTTAACAAGATCCTAGACCTGAACGTGGATGTTTCTAAGCTGAGGGAGAAAGGTGAGGAGATAAGGTTGGCTTCGAAGGACATCATGCGGAGGACGCAGCTTGAGATGGCGAAGATGCGGAAGTCGCAGGAATACGATGTGCCTCCTCTTCATGTGTAGGAGGGAAAGATATGAGTAGTGAAAGGAGAAGAAGGTCCATCTTCGAGATGTTCGACGAGTACTTCGAACGGGTGGAAGCCCTCGTTGAACATCAGGTTGAAGCTTTAATGGAGCGTCCAAGCTGGAGACCCGTTTCATCCACCATAGAACCCCTTACGAACATCTTCATCGAAGCCACTGAGGTTGTGGTAACCGCTGACATCCCGTGCACGGACCCAAGGAAGACGCGGGTCAACTTCATCGACGAAGACACATTAGAGGTGACAGCCCCGCTTCAACGATGCGTAAAATACGGGGACTTCAGGGTTAGGCACCGGAGGGGTGAATTCAGACAGTTCCATACACGGTTTAAAGTCCCCGTGCCCGTGGAAAAGCATGAAGCAAAGATAACGTGTAAACGAGGCGTACTGGAGGTCCGTATCCCGAGGAAACTCGGCGTTCCAACAGCCATCGAATAGAAAGCCCACCTCCCTCTTCCTATTTCCTAAACCGTCTGAAATGCTCCCAGCCCTTAGCCTCAACCTCCTCGAACACGCCGTCCGGCTGTTTTAGGAGAACGCCCTTCCTCCCCGTAACGTAACCTATCCGATGTAGGTCCCCGCCTGCGCGCTTCACCGCCTCAAGGGCTTCACGCCACTTTTCAGGCTTCACGGCGAGAAGTAACTCAAACTCCTCTCCACCCTCATATAAGGCGAGGTTCATAGGATCTAATCCATGGTGTTCACTGAAGCTTAGAACTTGGCTTGACAGCGGGACATCGGTGACAACCATTCCCACCCCGCTGGCTTCAGAGAACTGGTGAAGCGAAACGGCTAAGCCGTCGCTAATGTCCATTCCACCGCTGACAGCTCCTACATCAGCTAGGGCTAAGCCCTCCCTCAACCTTGCCCTAGGCATGTAAACCGCGTTTAAAACGTTTACCCTAACCGCCTCATCGGGTGCCTCGAATCCAAAGAGTATGATCTTAAAGCCTACAGCGGTTAAACCCATGGGACCTGTCACGGCCAGGACATCCCCAGGCCTAGCCCCAGTTCTCTTGATCAACCTGTCTTTCATAGTTAAACCTAAGGCTGTGCCCGCTATGGTTAACTCCGTGGTTTCACCGAGGTCCCCTCCAAGAACATAGGTTTCATACTCCCGTGCCCCCATGTTCAACCCGACAGCCAGATCCAGGATGGCTTCCTCTTGAAGGTTTGATGGGAGACCCCATGAGAAGAGGAGTCCTAAGGGTTTGGCTCCCTTCGCTGCGAGGTCTGATACATTGGCTACTACGACCTTCCTAGCTGCCTGCCTGTAACTCATGCCGGGCGGCATATCGGTTCCAGCCGCGAACATATCTGTATGCGCCACGAGAACCTGGCCTCCCGCTGTCTCCTTAGCCACGGCATCGTCTAAACCAAGCCCTAGAAGCTCCTCTGGGTCTCTCTCTAACCTGTCGATGATGAGCTTGATAGCCTTACGCTCGCCCAGTGTATTAACGGTGGACAAGGGATTCAAACCCCTGATGCTGTAAATACGTGTTTCTCCTTAAAGGCTTGCTCAGGTAAAGGCTCAGTAGCTTATCGATGTCAGGGATTTTAAGACAACTCTTAAGAATAGATTAGGTATACAATGGGAGAGGAGGGTTGTTTACGCCTTTCTATACCGGCGGTCAGATCATCGCGGAGCACCTCGTTAAGGAAGGGGTGCCCTACGTTGTAGGCATCCCTGGGCATGGTAACCTAGGTCTCGTTGACGCGTTTAAGGAGAAGGCGGATTCCCTAAAGATGATTCAGGTAAGGCATGAGCAGTCAGCCTGCCATTTAGCCGATGGGTTTTACCGGGTTTCCGGTAAACCGCTTTTAGTCTTCACCTCCATCGGTCCCGGAGCGGCGAACACGGTTATTGGGCTGGGCACAGCCTTCGTTGATTCCACAGCCATGGTAGTCGTCACAGGGGAAACTCACACCTACAGCTTTGGAACAGGGGTTTTGCAGGAGCTTGAACGCCACCACTGGGCGGATTTCCTAAGCGTGGTTAGACCCGTGGTTAAGAGGACGTGGCTCGTGACTAGGGTCGACCAGGTTCCAAGGGTGATAAGCGAAGCCTTCAGGGTCTCCCTAACCGGTAGACCAGGTCCAGTTCACATCGCCTTGCCCATGGACATCCAAGCTGATTCAGCTGATGTTGAAATCCCGGAGCCTCTAATCGCTCAAGGTATAGGTAGGGTAAGGGGTGACCCAGCGGGGATAAAGAAAGCAGCCGAGCTCCTCATCAAAGCTGAGAGACCACTCATACTCGCTGGAGGAGGCGTTATCACCTCACAGGCTTCCTTGGAGCTCATCGAGCTAGCGGAGTTTCTAGGCGTCCCTGTTATCACAACCCTTATGGGGAAAGGCGCCGTACCTGAAGACCACCACCTATGCGCTTTCTACGCGGGTTCTAAGGGTTCAACCGTCGGAAACAAAATGGCAACTGAAGCCGATGTGCTGCTAGCTGTTGGCTGCCGCTTCGCCGACCTAAGCTGCAGCTCATACAAACCCGGGATATCCTTTAGAATCCCGCCTACAAAGCTGATACACATAGACATAGATCAGAGGGAGATCGGGAAAAACTACCCCGCAGCCATAGGGATCGTTGGAGATGCGAAGGCTGTGCTTCAAGACCTCATCACCGTTGTAAAGGCATTAACGCGTAAACGCAGGTATCAGGAATCCGCGTACTTCAAGGAGTTACAAAAGTTGAAAACCCAGTGGATAGCGCTTCTGGAAGGACTTAGAGCCTCTGATAGAATCCCTATGCCCGTGTCCCGTTTTCTTAAAGAGCTACGTGTCTTCCTCAACCGCGAAGCCGTCGTCGTAGGTGCAGCGGGTCATGCGCAGGCACAGTTGTTCCAGGAATTCCCCGTTTACGAGCCTAGAACCCACGTAAGCTCAGGGGGCTTCTCAACCATGGGCTGGAGTGTCCCCGCAGCCATCGGTGTGAAGCTGGCTTCACCTGAGAGGCAGGTAGTCGCTGTCTGCGGCGACGGTGATTTCCAGATGGGCTGTAAAGAGCTTGCTACCGCTGCGCAGTACGACGTGCCCGTGGTCTTCTGCGTCCTAAACAACCTCGGGTGGTTAAGCATCAGAGACCTGCAGATCAGCGTGTACGGTAAAGGAAGGGCTTACGCCACAGAGTTCATACGGGAGAAAACCGGTGAAAGGTACAGCCCCGACTTCGTGAAGCTCGCTGAGGCTTACGGATGCTACGCTGAACACGTTGAGAAACCAGATGATGTGAAGAACGCCTTAGGAAACGCTTTCAAAGCAGGTAAACCCGCGGTACTTGAGGTTATGACCGCGTATGAGCATCCCTACTCCGAGGGAGCCACCACTGGGTGGTGGGATGTACCCATACCAACCTACTTAAGGAGGGGTTAAGGGAGCGTACTGCCCCCTCGATCTACGCGAAACAATACCTTGCCTCTGCTCTTTCCGTAACCTAGGCAATCCTTCAGTCAGCTTTGTCTATCATCCACCGGCCTCAGGTTGGATGAGCGTATACGTTGTTTCTCCAACCCCAAGTTTCTCACAGGCTTTAAGAAGCTGTCTCCAATCAACGTTCGGTAAGGCGGCTTTAAGCTTATCCACGCCGGGGTTCAGGGCGCCTACCTCCTCAGCCTTCGACCCTGGAATACCTGGGGCTTGATTTACGAGTTCTGCTGAGGCTTGGTCGATGGCTACGGGGTCTTTGGAGCCGAGGATACCGATATCCGGTACAATCGGGATGTCAGACCATCCCTGTTGCAGGTGTTCACAGTCGCATAGCCAGTCAACTTCGAGGAGGAAGTTGAGGAAGAGAACCTTATCCCTTCCTACGACGTTGAGGACGGCTGATGCTAGGTCCGCTATACGTAGCTGAACCTCCAAGGGGTCCTGCTGCCTCTCCGTCTTCACAGCCTTCCTACCGCACTTAGTTATGCAGGCTTTACAACCGATGCAGGTTTCAGGCTCTATGTAGGCTTTACCATCCTTAACCTGGATGGCGTTAACAGGGCAAACCTCTAAACACGCTTGGCAGTCATCGCAGATACTCGATTCAACCCTGGGTTTGGCGATGTAATGCATGAGGTACTTACTCTCCTTCCCAGCGAACCCGACTGCCAGGTTCTTCACGGCTCCTCCAAGCCCAGCGATGGCGTGACCTTTAAAATGCGTTAACGTTAACACCGCATCAGCCTCTTTAAGGATGTTTGCAAGAGCTACCTTCGTGAACCTATGCCCTTGAACCTCGCTGTGAAAGAACTCTGTACCCAGCGCCCCGTCTGCTATGATGATCGGTGCGTTCACGGTTTCCGCGGTGTAGCCGTGCATCGCCGCAACCTTCAGATATTTCTCAGCGGTTCCCCTAGGGTCGAGAAGCCCAAGACCGGTTGTGTCGGTTACGATAGGTTCAGCGCCAAGCTCCCTTACCCTATCCGCAACCCTTCTAACATAGAAGGACCTTAGATAACGCGTGCATAAAGGTGCACCCATGTGACACTTGATGAGCACCCTGTCACCCGGTGAAACAAGATCTTCGACACCCGCTGCGTCAAGTATCTTACTAAGCTTTTCAACGAGGCTCTGTTGGCTCTTCCGCGCCCTTGCATCCATCATATAAACAACTGACATCCACGAAAACTCCTAAGCCCAGTTTGGAAACCTTCTATAAGGTGATAAATGCGGGATTTAATCCTTTTTCCAAAACCTTTCAAGAATGGGATACGGTATATTTCCAGAAGGTTATAAAGATCCTAAAATCCATGGTGCATGCCTGATTCTATAGCACGCTCAATCCTTAACTCCTATGACTTACGCGATGGAGTGGTAGATACACATGGCTTTTAACGATGTCTCCGTATTCCGCGTAGACCTCGGTTAGCGTAGGCAGCGTAAGTTATTTATTCCCTATCGATGGCTAAGCTTAAGGCGATGCAGTAATGAAGGTTTGTGTCATCACAGATGAGGTTAGCTCAGACCCGGAAACCGCCATCGAGCTTGCGCTTGAATGGGGGATTCACCACTTTGAAATAAGGGGACTCTGGGGTAAAAGGTTTCCAGACATCGAGCCCTTCCAGCGTAAGCATCTAAATGAGATACTAAATCAATATAACGTTGACGTTGCAGCCGTTTCACCTGGCCTCTTCAAAGTCGATGTTAAGGATGAAACCAGCATTGAACGTCACTTAACACATCGGCTTCCACAGTCTATCGGACTGGCGAAAAGCCTTGGAACCAACCTCATAGTCATCTTCGGCTTTGTTGGGGAAAAGGAGCTTTACAAGGCATGCTTCAACCGTAGCGTTAAGACCTTACGGAAGGCGGCTGACTACGCTGCAGGGGAAGATATGGTGCTCGCCTTGGAGAATGAGCCTATATGCCTCGCAGACACGGCGGAGAGAACTGTTAAACTCGTTGAGGCTGTGCAGCGGGAGAATCTCTTAGTTAACTGGGATCCATGCAACGCCTACTACGCAGGCGAACATCCCTTCCCTGAAGGATATTCCCATGCGCGAAACCTAACCGCTCATGTCCATTTGAAGGACTGCGTAACTGACAGGAATACGGGTGAGAGGACATACGTGCCTATAGGTAAGGGAGAGGTGGGTCTCCGTGAGCTGTTGGCAGGGCTTAAGGTAGACATCTACAGGGGTTTCATCTCCATTGAAACACACTTCACCCCGAAGGTTAAGGGAACACGGGAATGCTGGGAAGGGCTTCTCAAGCTTCTCGAAGAAGTAAATGAGAAACCTGAGTGAAGCGCTTTTAAACAAAGCGCCGTTGAGTATAATAAGTGGAGCATGTTCTGAAACCTAGGGGACCCCCCTCATCCTTCAAAGTCTCTTTCTTCAACCGTTCAGTCTTAGATAACAGCTATTTTCAAGGAGTTGCTTCTAAGGGTTCTAGGGCTATGACCTCGTATTCCCGGAGTGCTGGGAGGGTGAAGGTGATGCCTGAAGTGGTTTCTTCGACGTTGAGGTTCCTGTTCATCCACAGGGTTTTAGCATATCTTAAACCTGAGAAGCCTTGGAGGGTTACCTTGATGTCGTTCAGAGGTATGATGGACTCCATTGGGCGCGTCATCTCCGCTGTGAAGTTCACGAGGTGAACGAGAAGCCTACGCTTTTCACGTTGCTGTCTCAGGACGACCTCGACGCTGCTTGGGCTGTTCTCCAAGATGACGAGGGTTTTAGCCATCCAGTGGGCGGCGTTGGCTACGATCCTCCTGAAGTCAGGGTTATGGTAGCTGTAGTAGTGTTCAAAAAAGTTTCCAGCTATGTAAAGGCACTTACCATCACCATACGTATTGGCTAGGAGTGCAGGGTTCTTGGAGAGAGGCGGTAGCTTCACGTATCGGGAAGGCATCTTCTCATGATACATAGCCAGAACCTGAGCGGAGGTTGGGGCCACCTCTACGCCGTATATGGGGCAGGGGAGAAGGTTAGCGCTTAAACCCATAGTCACAGGATGCCCATCCGTTACAGTCATGTAGTCCATTCTCATAGGGCCGAAGGTGCCTCTGCCAATTTGTACGCCGAGAACATCGGTTAACCCAAACTCTGTGAGAAGGTCTCCGTACCCGTTGTAGCGTGAGGTTTCGAAGCTCGCGATGAGGTTGCCCCCAGCCTTAACATACTCTGTTATTGCCTTAACCCTAGTTTCAGGTATGCAGGCGCAGTTCGGGGCGACTAGGAGGTCGTATCTACCCAGGATGTCGGGTTTAAGGGCTTCCTCGTCTAGCACGGTGAAGGGTATATGGGACCTGACGAAGGCTTCATAGCATCCTAGGAAGCCCGTGTAGAAGTTTCCAGCAGCCTCCCGCTTTTCAAGCTTCTCCCCTTGAGGAGTGAAGTCTGTAACGGGTACCGTTGCCCTGTAATAGTCCGCGGACATACTTGACCAGAAGAGGGCTACCTTAGCTATAGGTATGGTTTCTTCAAAGTACTCCGCGTTCTTTAAGAGGAATGTGTTCATCTCCCCTGCGGCTAAGGCTCCCGGTCTATCCGCTGAGGTCAATGATATACCATACCACGGGTTGGCGCCGTTAGCCACGGAGTCCGCGTAGAGAAGCCTCGTCTCCGTAGCGGTGAGAATATACTCGTCCCATCCCTTGTTAGCACCGGCGATGAAGACCACTGTAGGCTTTCCACCAGCCTGAGTCTCGATGAGTTTAGCCGCCATCCCAGGCTTCCAAAGAGGCGCTGCCCTCAGATCGTAGTAGATGAATCCCCCCTCAGCTCCAAGGAGGTCTTGGTAAGGCATCAGCCTTCGGTTATCCCTGGCAGCGGGCCATGCCGGCCAGAGCCCTGTGCAGTTCATGTAGATGATGGCTTCAGGCTTCAACAGCTTCAGGGCTTTCTCCGCGTCTCTAAGGTACTCAGCGATGCTGTCGTAGCGGAAATCGATGAACTTCCTCCAAGCCGGGTTCTTCCAGTCCTCCACCCTGGGAAGTTCTAAGCCGTACCCACGTTTGAAGCCCTCTTGGCAGCTCTTGCAGTAGCAGGCTCCGGGGGCGACGATGGGTCCGTCTAGGAAGATCCCGTCGATGTCGTACTTTGCGAGGTCCTTAATACCTTGAAAAGACCATTCACGCCAACTGGAGTTTACGCATGGGGCGTTTCCAGAACCGTAGAGGTTGTCGATGATTTTTCCCCCAGCGTTCACCTGAAGCCATTCAGGGTGTTCCTTACCGAGGTCGAGGCTGAGCCAGTGCACGTTGTAGTAGATTAAGACCTTAATACCCCTTTTATGCGCTTCAGGTATGTATTCACCGATGAAATCCCTGGGAACCTCCTTAGCTATCCCAGTCTTGAAATAGAATATCCTTCTCTCCCCACCGTAAACCTGACTGCATGTTAAATGCTCAGCGTTGAAGCCTAGCCTCTTCTTGGTTTCAGCAACCTCCGCTGGGCTAAGTTCCAGAACCTCATCAGCACCGGGGAGTCCTAAGTCGGCTATAGTTAAGAGACCACGCCACCAAGGTTTAACCGGCATACTTCCAAACCAAGAGAGGCATTACAGCGGTTCTCAACTTAAGATTTACCGTTGAAGTAAAGTCCTGATTAGTAATGGATAAGGTTGTGATGCGGGTTATGTTAGAAGTTGATTAACGGAAATATTCTAAAACGTTTTAATGTGGTTATCGGAGTGGCTCATAGAACTTGGGTTACCATGAAGTAGCAGTGTGGATTAAAACCATTAGGTAATGTGTTGAAGCGATTTAGTTTAAAGAGTGGCTGGGTTACATCAGGTAAAAGGGAGGGGCTGAGGGCTTATTTGGGGGTGGTCACCGCCCTCAGCTTCTCCTCGTCGATTTCAAGTCCAAGCCCTGGTTTATCCGGTACCTCTATGGCACCCTCATCCACTCTTAACCCTTCCTTCACAACGTCGTAGGTATAATACATCGGACCGACGAGTTCACATTCAAAGCTGACGTTTCGCGTAGCCGCGGCGAAATGCACACCCGCGGCAGTTCCAACCCAGAGTTCAAGCATGCTTCCTACCATGCATGGGACATCTGCGGCTTCGGCGAAGGCGGCGACCTTCCTTGAGAGGTTTAGGCCTCCCACCTTTCCAACCTTGAGGTTAAGGATGTCCGCGGCCTCTCGTTTCACGATGTTCACAGCGTCGTGGATGGAGAAAATACTCTCGTCAGCCATGATCAGCATGTCAACAGCCTCCGTGACCTTGGCTAAGCCATCGATGTCCCAGTGGGGAACCGGCTGCTCAACATACTGCAAGTCATAAGGCTCAAGTTTCTTGATAACCCTGATAGCGGTGTCCGGGCTGTAAGCTTGATTAGCGTCCGCCCTTATGGCGATGCTCTCACCTACAGCTTCCCTAACGGCTTTAACCCTTTCAACGTCCATCTTAGGGTCTAAACCGACCTTAAGCTTCAGACAGCTGTAGCCTTTAGCCACCATCTCCAGGGCTTCCTCAGCCATCAACTCTGGGCTTTTCATACCCATAGCCCATGCTAACGGCACTTTACCGCGGTATCGTCCCCCTAAGAGCTTGTAGACGGGAACTTGGAGGAGTTTGCCGAGGAGGTCGTAGAGTGCGAAGTCCACAGCTGATTTAGCCAGGTGGTTTGCCTTCACCGCGGTTTCCAGTCTCTCTATGATAAGCTCGACGTTGAATGGGTCCTGCCCGATTATGGCTGGTGCTAAGAGGTCCCTTGTAACCGCTAAGCAGGTTTCCCCGCTTTCCCCTGAGAACTCCGGTAGCGGCCCGATCTCGCCTACGCCAACGCTTCCATCGTCGGCTATGAGCTTAACGATGAGGTGGTCCTTCTCCCTGACCTCCGCTAGGAAGGTTCTGAAGGGCTTCACGAGGGGGACTTTAAACACGTAGGGTTCAACCTTAACGATTCTCATATCCAATAACCCCCCTGACCTACCGCATCTTAAGAAGCTCCAGCTTCGCCTCGTCGAGGTCCACGCTGATCCCGGGTTTCTCGGGGACCTCGAGGAAACCGTTAACGATTTTTAACGGCTCCTTAACCACGTCGTCCGCGCGGAACAATGGGCCTATAAGGTCGTTGGCGAACTTAAGCGTCCGCGCTGCGAGGGCGAAGTGGGCGCTCGCCGCGGTGCCGATGTTTCCCTCAAGCATGCTTCCTACGACGCAGGGGATATCCGCGGCTTCAGCGATGGCGTTGATCTTCGTTGAGTAGAAGAGCCCGCCGATCTTCCCGATTTTTATGTTGATGATATCCGCGGCTTCCATCCTTACGATTTCAAGGGCGTCGTGGGGGGTGCGCACGGACTCATCAGCCATAACCGGGACGTCCACGGACTTCGTAACCCGTGCGAGGCCCTCGAAGTCCCAGGCTGGGGTTGGCTGCTCAACCATCTGAAGCTCGTAAGGCTCCATCTTCTTTATGATGTTCACAGCCTTGCCGGCGCCCCAGGCCTGGTTTGGGTCGATCCTGATCTCAACAGCGCCTCCAACTGCTTTCCTAACGGCTTTTAACCGTTCAAAGTCTCCCCGCCAATCCTTTCCCGCCTTCAGCTTCAGCTCCTTGAAGCCCTTAGCCACGTAATCCAAGGCTTCCCGAGCCGCTTCCTCAGGGTTTTTAATCCCGACAACCCATGTGACGGGTACCTTCTCCCTGTAGCGTCCTCCGAGGAGCCTGTAAAGGGGTACGTTGAGGGTTCTAGCCATGAGGTCGTAGAGAGCCCAGTCTATGGCGCATTTAGCGAAGAGGTGTCCCCTAACGGCGTCCTCCATCTTCTCAAAAAGCCTCTCCGTGTCAAAGGGGTCCTCGCCTATGAGCGTAGGCGTTAGCCAATCCCTTATCACGGAGGCGCATGCGGTAACCGGTTCACCGAACTCAGCCACTAGGGGAACGGTTTCCCCTACACCTGAAACCCCATCGTCCGTCGTGATCCTAACCACCACATGGTCTTTCTTATAGGAGGTCCACATCGCCATTTTCTGGGGTCTGATGAACGGTGTGCTTACAAGGTAAACGTCGACCTTAGCTATTTTCACCTTTAAACCTCCGAGGAAATAGATGTCCATCCCTTTAAGCGCTCTGGGATAAATATTTTTCCTTAATTATGAAATTGTTGCCACGTCGCACAGTCTTCACTCAGTAGGTTATTCATCGGAATGTTGTTCGATGGTTCCTAAGCCTTACTCGATGAGTTTCATCTTAACGCTTTTAGGCTTTTAACTCAAGCTTCAAGAAAGGAGTGGGATCAGAAGAGCTATATTACTTAACCGATGTTCTAAGGATTAAGGATGGTTAAGGTGGCTCAGGGAACAGTTACTAAGCTATGCGAAGGGGTTTACCGGATACAGGAGGGGGGGATGAACCTCTACCTCATCGTGGATGGAGGGGAGATGGCGTTGGTGGATGCGGGTTGCGCCGATGCTCCGGGGGAACGCATCTTCGACTACATCAAATCAATCGGTATGGGTGAGGGATGCCTCAAGTACGTCCTCGTCACCCATGCCCATCACGACCACATGGGCATGAGCTACATGCTTCAGACACGAACCCCTGCAAAGGTCGCGATCCATATCCTTGAAGCCTCTTGGTTTGAGGACCACGACGCACTTTTCAGCGAATGCTACTATAGGTATACACCTCCGCCTCCTGGGGCTGAGGAAGGGTTTAGAAAGGCTGTTGGGCATCCATGCCGCGCAGATGTTCTTCTCAGAGACGGGGATATCCTTGAAGTGGGTGTTTTCAAGATAGAGACGGTGCACATGCCAGGTCACACGCTGGGGAACATGAGCCTCTACAACCCGAAGTACAAGATGCTTTTCACCGGGGATTCCCTTGAAAACTCCCTTGACTTCACAGCTAATAACAGGCTGGGAATCATATACGACGCGGCGAAATACGAGAGTTCGCTTCTAAAACTTACGAAACGTGAAGTTGAATGGGTGCTTCCCGGTCACTTCAACGTCCATCAGGGATACGAGGCTAGGGATGATGTCCAATCCTGCCTGAGAGCCGTGAAACGTGTTGAAGGCATCATCATGGACATTCTTGGGAGAAGCGGGGAAGGATTAACTCTTAGACAGGTCAGGGAGAGGCTTGTTAAGGAGTCGGGTTTAACCCATTACAGGGAGGAGCTTGAGCTTCAGACAACTAACGCTTACCTGCATAAGCTTCTCGCTGAGGGAAAAGTTGATAAAAACGAGACTTGGAGGATACCGTAAACGCCTACGTCCCCTCGATGAAAATGGATCACATCCGGCTTTCATTTGTTCCTTCTATCCATTGGGACAACTGGCAAAGATGAATAAATTCGTGTTGCATCGGGTTAAACGGGTTTCTATACCTAAGCTTTTTTCACCCGTGTATTGCTTCTCCGATCGCGTTTAGAACGGGTTTATTGTCGATATTGATGGCTTGGAATATGATACCGTCGTGTCCTACGTCCCTCGTTGCCCTAACCAGCCTCCCAACGGTTGCTGGGTCCCAGCCTGCGCTGATGCATGGGTAGGATGGAAGCCTCCCAGACTGGGCTATCTTGGATTTTCGGATCTCGAGTTCAACCATGTCGCCGACGGGTACCTCGTTGAACGGTAGCTTCAACATGGGCAACCCCTTCCGTCCACGTCCAGTCTTGTAGTCTATGGTTAAGGGCATGTTGAACCTGTCGTAGTTGAAGAGGCGGTAGACAAGCTTCAAGGCCTCAGCTTCAGTTAATCCCTTCGCCCACTGGGTTAGGAGGTTGGCGTACTCGGCGAAGCACGCGGTGAAGAAGAACTCGACGTGGGGTAGAAGTGTGCTGATGAAGTCTACGCCTTCCTCCCACTTCCTGTACCTGTGACCTACGAGGATGGCGAAGGTTGGGGCGAAGATGTCTGTGCCGTAGGTGAACCCCTTCTTAGCCACCTCGCGAACAGCTTCCCCCCATCCCTTAACGCGGTTTGATATGGACTCAGCCCTGAAGCTGAACCAGTCGATGAGGGCGCCGTCGTGGTCGAAGTAGGTGAGGAAGTCGAAGAAGCTCAGGTTTAACTCGCTCAGCCTCCTAGCCTTATCAGTGTCGAGGCTTCGAATACCCTTCAGGAACCTGAGGACACTCTTACGCATCCTCGGGAAATCGTAGCCCATTTCACCCGTCGCACGTTGACAGTTTGGGCAGGCGCATGCGAAGAGGTTTTGAAAGTTCCCAGGAGGCGAGTAGCGGACATGTGTTAAAGTGAAGCCGTCGAAGTCGTAGTTCACCGCTACGTCGCAGTAGTATGCCCTAAACCAGTTGTCAACCTTCTCGTTGTTCGGGCAGAAGCTCACCCCGTAAGTGTGATACCTCTCATCGATGGGCTGACCCTCCATATCGAGGATGTGAAGCCCAAGCTCCGGGAACTCCTCAGCCTGTCCACAGTAACTTCCTAGGCAAGTCCACACCTCCAAACCCCTTTCACGCGCCTCCCTCATGACGGCGAGTAACTTTGAATCGTCAGCTGACCAGGTTACACCAGGACCCCTAAGCTCAGCGTTAGTCGGGTATGGGTTAAGTCTCTGAGCCTCCTCTGAAAGCTTGTTACCCCCGATTATGACCATGTTCAACCCTATGGCTTCAGCCAGGATGTCCAAAGTCTCAGGGTGCTCATAAAGCTGGTCTGTGTTGGCGTACCATCCAACAAGCTTCATAAACCTCAACTCGTTCTTTGAAAAACGACGCGTAGCTTATAAGCTTATGAGAGTTAGTTAGTTGAGTTCCAATCAGGGGTGTCCACCGTGTCCGTTGAGAAGGCTTTAGCGTACGTGGATGAGAGTGAAGTCGTGGATCTCGTTAAGGCTCTGGTTAAGATTCGGAGCGTAAACCCGCCTGGACTTGAGAAGGAAGCCTCTGTGTTTGTAGCTGAAACCCTTAAGGGGTTTGGAGCAGAGGTTGAGCTGCAGTACCTTACACCTGACCGACCTAATGTGCTTGGAAGGTTTAGGGGAAGGAAGGGTTCGCCTACACTCCTCTTCGAGGGACACCTCGACGTTGTCCCAGTTGAGGATGAATCCGTTTGGGTTATACCACCCTTCAACGCTGAGGAGAGGGAGGGCTACATCTATGGGAGGGGTTCAACGGATGCTAAGGGAAGCCTCGCCGCCATGCTTGAAGGCGTTAAAGCCCTCGTTAAATCAGGGGTGCAGCTTCAAGGCGACCTCCTCGTCCTCGCCGTAGTAGGTGAGGAGTTTAGAAACGCCGGGGTTCGATACGCCATTGAAAAGGGTCTACGGGCTGACATGGCTGTTGTCCTTGAACCCACAGACCTCAAGGTGAAGAACCTGCATAAAGGCATTCTACGTCTACGCGTCACAACCCTAGGTAAGGCTGCCCACGCGAGCACACCGTGGGACGGCGTCAACGCGGTTACAAAGATGGCCTCCGTCATCCATGAGCTCGACCACCTCGCAGCGAGGCTGAAGGGGAAAAGGCATGCTACGCTCGGGTTTCCAACACTCGTCGTAAGCACGGTGAGCGGCGGCGTAAAGGAGAACATCGTGCCGTCGAAGTGCACGGTCACAATCGACAGGAGGCTTATCCCGGGGGAAACCCCTAAGGAGGCACGGGATGAGGTCTACGATGTACTTAACGGGTTAAAGGCATCGGACCCTGAGTTTAACGCTGATGTTGAGGTTTATTACGAAGCCGACCCCGCGGAGACCCCCTCTGAAGAGAGGATCGTAACCGTAACGCGGAGAGCTGTGGAGACAGTAACGGGTATGGACCCTGGTGCAACAGCTTTCACAGCGAGCTGCGACATGGGACCACTCGTGAACATCGCAGGGATCCCAACGGTCATCCTAGGCCCAGGAGAACTTGCGTTAGCCCACAAGGATAATGAAAGGATTGGTGTTAACCAACTCGTTGAAGCCGCGAAGGTCTACGCCTTAACCGCTTTCTACGCCCTAACTTAGCCAACCCAATAATACCGTGTGCAAGAAGACCCCTCTCGTTTAAGGCATGCAGCCGCTTTCTATTTTCAACCATTCTGGGATACATCCAGCCTTAAGGTTAAATTCACATACCTCTGCTTAACACAGGTCCAAAGGCGTGGAAGAAAGGTATAAATCAGCTCACTGGGTAGAGAACAGACAGCGTGCAGGAGTTTGTTACGATGAGCCTAGAAGCTTTAAAGACGCGTTTTAAGGGCGTTTTCGCCTTCCCCATCACACCCTTCAAACCCGCGAACTGGTTGGAACTCGATGTGGAGGGGCTTCGGAGGAACATTAAGTTCCTGCTTGAGAACGGTGTGCGCGCCCTCGTTCCCACAGCTGGCACCGGTGAAATCCACTCTCTGACTCTTGAGGAGCATAAGAAGGTTATCGAGGCGGTTGTGGAGGAGGCGCGGGGACATGCCCTAGTCCTACCGGGGGTGCCTGGAGCGACGAAGACGGCGATTGAGCTTGCTCGTTACGCGGAGTCTATGGGCGCGGATGCTGTGCTGGCTTTTCCCCCAGGGGGCTCCGAGAAAGGCTTACTATTACACTACCAGTGTCTCGCGGACGCCGTTAACATCGGGATGATGGCTTATAACACCATGGGGTGGCGTCCAGAATTCATCGCTGAGTTAGCTCAGGTCGGTAAGGTTATAGCCGTTAAAGACGAGGTCAGCGACCTTAAGGCTTTCTCAGCCATGGTCCGCCTCGTCGGTGACAGGTTAGCGTGGATCTGCGGTATCGACCACTCCGCCATGATCGCGCACTACTACTTCATGGCTGGTATGCAGGGTTTCACCTGTGGGCTCATCAACTTCGCGCCTAGATACGAGTTGGAGATCTATGAGGCAGGCGTACGGAGAGACTACGAGAAGGTTTTAGAACTTCAGCGGTTACTCGCACCCATAGCGAGGCTTAGGGCGAAAACCAGTGGTAACCTCGTGAAGGAAGCCATGAACATGGTTGGCTTAACAGGAGGCTCGCTGAGACCTCCGCAGATACCTATGAGGGAAGAGGAAAGGATGGAGCTTAAGAGATTGTTAATAGACCTAGGATTACAGGTTTAGCGGCTGATAAGGCTCAGAAATCCACGCGTTGAAAAACTCTTATGAAACCTTTTTTACACAGCGGAGCATCAAGGGTAGCCTTAGAGAACAGGACACCTTTCCTATCCATTATGAAGGGGCATCGTTCCCTGATTTTCCGAGCTTCATCGAAGACCCTTCCCGTATTTTTCAAGTGAAACGATTTCCTCCAGCCTCTTCCTAGGTCTCACGTAGTGAAGTAACCTCGCTCCGAGGTCGGTTTTTTCTCCTGGGAAGCCAAGGGCTAGGAGAGCGACGACTTCAAGGTGGAACGGCAACTCCAGCATCGCTTTGATCTCTTCCTCCTTAAAAAGCCCGATCCAGCATGTTCCCAGACCCAGCGCTGTCGCTGCGATTACGAGGTTCTCTAGGGCTATGCACGTCTCGATGGCATACCATCTTGGAGAAGCCTCACTGTCTCCGCATGCCACGATCACCACCGGTGAATCTGCGAGGAACTTCCCGAATTTACATCCACGCGCTATCTCAGCTCTCGCATCCTTATCCCTGACCACAACGAAGTGCCAGGGCTGCAGGTTTCCAGCTGAGGGTGCAAGCCTCGCGGCCTCCAGAACCTGGTGCAGTGTCTCATCTGGGATGGGTGTTGCCTTGTATGCCCTTACGGATTTCCTCCGCCTTATGGCTTCAAGGACGTCCACGAGTTCTCCCCTGGAAAACTTTTCGAAGCCGTTTCAGTAGAAACCTGGTCTAGAATATTTTGTGTTAAGCTGTTCTCGGTTTAAACTTTTTACATTTATACTTCTCTGTTACCTTCTGTTTCAAGAGGACGCAGAAGTAGGCTCCCCTCCGGGGCTTCACATGGGCGCAGTTTACACAGATCTTCTCAAACTCAACCATGGTGAACCCCATCCGTGACATGCTCGATTTTACCCTCTCCTTTTATCCCTTCGCATTTAAAGTTTCCCGGTGCATGTGGGCTTATCCAGTAACAGTGGGCTTGGTACTTTCAAGCCTGTAATAAAGATTTTAAGGCTTGGGCATCGATTACTTTGATCAACGCTACTTGACGGTGAAACCCCGTTTGTCCATGGTAGGTCTGGTATTAGCGGCTGGTAGGGGGACGCGTATGGCTCCCTACACCGACGCGGTTTCTAAAGAACTTCTTCCAATAGCCGATGTCCCCGTGATCGAGTATAATCTCAGGTACTTAGAGGAATCCGGTATCAAGAAGGTTTACGTTGTTCTAGGCGAGGGGAAGGAGCAGATCGTTAGGTACGTGAAGGATGGTAGGCGCCTCAACCTCGACGTGGCGTATCTTTTTCAGGAGATGAAGCAGGGCGCTGGAACCGCTAAGGCCGTTGAGGTGGCGAAGCCTTGGATAAACCAGGACTTCATCGTTGTCTACGGAGACGCTTTCTTCCACCCCGGGTCCTTCATGAAGGACATGATCAGGTTTCACTCTGAGAAGGGTTCAGCCGCGACTATAGGGCTCTACGGCGTCGAAGACCCTAGGAGGTTTGGAGTTGTCAAGGTCGACGCCGAGGGCCGAGTGCTAGACCTTGTTGAAAGACCGAGTTTAAAGCAGGCTGAGCCGTTTAAGACAGATCGCGTATACCTTGTAAACTCGGGTCCCCTCATCTTCGCGCCGATCGTTTTCAGCTACATCGAGAAAACGGGTTTATCCCCTGATGGAGAGTATTGGATCACGGATACCGTTAAACTGATGCTCAGGGACCGCCAACCCGTACAAGGCTTCCGCATAGCCTCAGAGGTTTTCTGGAGGGATGTGGGAACACCTAAGGCTCGGCTTGAAGCGGATGAGTACGCCCTCAGAACACACAGCCGTTAAAACGAGGGAAAACGTGTTCGATAAACTCCCCTAAACATTCAAGCTTCCATAAACTGCTTTCACTTAAATCCCTCCCCCCTCTTTCTAGAAAGCCTCCTTGAAGTGTAAGCGTCATCTTTTCATGTGAAAACCCTCGTTGGTTAGGACTTTAACGACTCAAGCAGTCTTCAAACCCAATCTCATCGAAGGTTATCAGGATTCTCCCCTTTTCCCCAGCTGCTTTTACCGCCGTGGCATCCATTCCTCTGATCCTCGATTCTACAGGTAATTATACTGGAAGCCGAGTGTGAAGCTCATTCCAAGGGTTCATAACTAGGCATGATGTATAAGCAGAGGTTTTAAGTTACCGAGACAGCCCTTCCACTGCTTAAACGTGAATAAACGTACGCCGCTCTTTGGATGACGGTGAAGTGTGTTAGGAGGGCTATGAGGATTACACCGTAGCTCACGATTGAGAGGAAGCTTGAGAAGGCGATGATCAGGAGTCTCTCAGCTCTCTCAGCGATCCCAACACCTGAAAGGGGGACGCCGAGGGATTCTGCTTTTGCCCTCACGTAGCTCACGAGCAGCGCTCCAGTGAGTGCTGTGAAACCCCAGCCTAGGTCAACCAGCTTCCCAGCGATGATTCCTAAGAAGATGAATGCATCGGAGTAACGGTCGAGGGTTGAATCCATGAAACCCCCGAATTTACTCACTTTCCCCGTGGCTCTGGCTACGGCTCCGTCGAGGGCGTCGCATAGACCAGAGGTTAGGACGAGGACGGCGGCTAGGTTAACCATAAAGGCATCGCCCGGGCTGAGGAAGAATAGTATGGACGCTAGACAAGAGAAGGTTAAACCAAGGCTGCCTATGAACGCTGGGGATAGGTGAAGCCGTACTGCTCCCATAGCCAGCGTATTAATAACGCCCTCAACCCTCTTCCTAATCCTCTCAAGCAAGGCAACCGCTTACCACGGATCTACCGAGATGAAGGATAAAATATTTCCCTTCACGGGGATAAACGTCTTCATTAACCACCGATTTGCAGCATACACGGAAAACTTTTTTTCCCATACTTTCCACCGATTACCATACACACTTCTCCTCGAATTATCCACTATTCTCCTAAAAATTTTTCATAGGTGCTGGGATGTGTGATGAGAACCGGTTAATCCCCTTAGAAACTGGTTCTCGGAACTATAAGCGTAATTTATTTAGGCTAAGGATCGAATCATATAATTATTGTCATGAGTTGATTGGGTATGACTGATTTTGATGCGAGGTTAAGGGAACTCATCGAGAAGCTTCAAGTGAGACATCGTGAGATTACGAATTATCGAAGCATGTTGGAGTGGCGTTTCTATCAGGGAAGCGCATCGGACGCCTATAAGGCGGATTTCGACGATTCATCTTGGACACAAGTTGTCATCCCGTTTCCAATCGACGCCCGTATGGGTGAAAGCTGGCTTAGGTGCGTCTTAACCGTTCCAGAGGAGGTCGCCGGGATCGGGGTTTCAGGTTCCACAGCTAAGCTGTCCTCCTCCGTCCTCTTGGGCGGAGCCGAGATCTACGTGAACTCTGTGAAGGTTATGCGGGCTGATTATTGGACTGAGCTGAGAGGTCCGAAAGTCGTTCTAAACGAGAGGGTTAAGCCCGGGGAGACGTATGTGATCGCTTTCCACGTCTTCCCCTACTATGAACCCGTAACGGCTCCTAGGTTTAACGTAACCTACAGCCTCGTTGAGGAGGTAGCCTTCGAGGTCGACGCCTTCATACATGAACTCAAGTTCCTGAAGGACTTGGCCGGGGACGCGGTGAGGGAAGCCGTTGAAGGTTTCAACCTAGAGGCTCTGGGGAGGAGCCCCGCGGAGTTAATCAAGGAGATCAAGGAGGCTAACCAGCGTCTCTCCAAGGCCTCGCGGCTTGCTGAAGATTTCAGGGTGCACCTCGTAGGGCATGCGCACATCGATATGAACTGGCTTTGGCCTTGGAAGGATACGGTGGACACGATTAAGAGCACGTTCGCCACTCAGGTGAACCTTATGGAGTGGAGCCCGGACCTCCACTTCAGCCAGAGTCAAGCCGTCACCTACAAGGTTGCTGAGGAAGGGTTCCCAGAGCTCTTCGACGCCATCAGGAGAAACGTGAAGGATGGGCGTTGGGAAATAACGGCTTCGACGTGGGTTGAGGGAGACCTGAACATGGGGGGAACCGAGGCCATGGTAAGACAGATCCTTTACGCCAAGCGTTACGTTAAGGAGCGGTTTGGGGTTGAGCCTGAGGTCTGCTGGGAACCCGACACCTTCGGGCATCCATGGACCTACCCTCAGCTTCTCCGGAAGAGCGGGTTAAAGTATTACTACTTCATGCGCTGCGGAAAGGGGTATCCACTGTTCTGGTGGGAGGGACCTGATGGCTCAAGGGTTCTCGCCTTCACAAGCGTCTACAACAACGTTGTAACCCCAGGGACCGTGGTCGACATCGCCCGCAGGCTCCATGACCGGTACGGGCTGAAGACGAGTATGTTCGTTTACGGAGTGGGGGACCACGGTGGAGGCCCAACCATCGAGGACGTAGAATCGGCTCATCTGATCCAGGGGAAACCAGCGCTGCCGAGGGTTTTCTTCAGCTCGGTTCAAAGCTTCTTCAAGGAGGTTGAAGCCCAGCTTGAGGGCATCCCCATCCCCGTGGTTAAGGATGAGTTGAACACGATCTTCGATGGTTGCTACACGACGCACGGCGACATAAAGCGTTACAACCGTTTCTGCGAGCGCTTACTCGTTGACGCTGAGAAGCTCTGCGTCATGTCGGGCGTCTACCCGAAGGATGAGCTTCATAAGGCGTGGCTTAACACACTCTTCAACCAGTTCCACGACATCCTCTGCGGCAGCGGCTCCCATGAAGCCTACGTCTATCCCAGTCAGATAGCTGAGGAAGCAGTTGATGTAGCCGATAGGGCGACGAGGGCTTCGATGGAGAAGATTACGGAGAAGATACGTTTTACAGGAAGCGGACTTCCGATAGTTGTCTTCAACACCCTGTCTTGGAACCGCGCTGACGTCGTAAGGGCTAGGGTTCCGAAGGGTCTCATTCCGAAGAAGCCGACCGTGGTTTCCGCGGATGGTGAGAAGGCTGCGGCCCAGGTGAGCGGGGATGAGGTGCTCTTCGTAGCCGACGTTCCCTCCATGGGTTACAGGACCTACTACCTGACCGATGGTGAAGTTGAAGCCGAAGCCCTTGTGAAGGATGGTAACCTCGAGAACGATTACTTCAAGGTTGAGTTGGCGCCAGGCTCAGGTGGCATAGCTTCCATGTACGACAAAGTGAATGCACGCTTCGTGTTCAAGAGGGTGATGTCCGACGCTACGAGACCTGAGGTAAGCAACCTTCTGCAGGTGTTGTATGAGATCCCCCACTCGATGTCAGCTTGGATCATCGGGGAGATAAGCCGCGTGGAGAACCTGGTCAGGGATGCTAGAGTAGAGTTATCAGAGAAAGGCCCCGTTAAGGCAACTGTTACGGTCACGCATAGGTTCAGAGACTCTGAGGTCGTCCAGCACGTAAGCCTCTACAGGGGCATGCCGAGGCTTGACTGCCACACGGTCATAGATTGGAGAGAGGTTTCAAACGAGAAAATCGATGCGCCTATGTTGAAGGCTTCGTTTACACCTATACTCGGCAGGGCTAAGGCTACGTTCGAGGTGCCCTTCGGCTACATCGAGCGGCCCTCAGACGGTAAGGAGGTTCCTGCGCTGAGGTGGGTTGACCTCTCAGACGGGGAGTACGGCGTAAGCCTCCTCAACGATTCAAAGTACGGATTCGACGTTCAGGGAAACACCATGCGGATAACGCTTGTAAGGACGAGCTACAGCCCTGACACACATCCAGACATTGGGAGGCACGAGGTACTGTACGCACTCTACCCGCATAAGGGTGACTGGAAGGAAGCTCAGACCTTCCGAAGGGGTTATGAGGTAAATCATCCCCTGATACCCTTCGTAGTGACGGGACAGTCGCGTGAAGGCTCTAATCCGGACTCCAGAAGCTTTATCCAAGTGAACCCCAGCAACGTAGTGGTTTCATGCGTCAAGATGGCTGAAGACTCAGGGGGCATCGTTATGCGGCTTTACGACGCCACCGGAGAGGGAGCAGAGGCAACGTTTCTCCTCGGCTTCAAAGCTGAGAACGCCTGCGAGGTTGATTTAATGGAGAGAGAACTCGGTCCACTGAGAATGGAGGGTGGAAACGTCAACGTAAGCCTCAAACCCCTCGAGATCAAAACCCTAAAACTGAAACGTGCGGACTGAATCACCATCGAGTCCCGTTGCCGAAAAGAGTTCATTAGGAATCCCTGGATGGTAATGAGGAAACCGTGCCTAAGGTAGTAGTCAATGTCATCAACGACTTATCGTCACAGACGATATGAGCATTAATCTCACATCTCTACAGTCTTAGGAATCTTATTGAAACCTAGACTGGCTTTTCATGGATGCGTAAGAGACGGGAAGGATTATTAAGGGTTCTTGGTAAATGGACTTAGGTGACTTTCATGGCGAAGCTTAAAATTCCTTTATCTTCAAGATTTGGCGGTCTAGTAGGGCCTAAGCCTACGGTCCTCGTGACCTGCCGCAGCCCTGAGGGTAAGGTGGACATCATCACAGTAGCCGCGGTAACAGTGGCTTCCCATGAGCCGCCTATGTTCGTTATATCGATTAAAGAGAACAGGTATTC
>Ga0209314_10000129_pt1 | contig 31632 bp, 28 predicted proteins | sample I19B2metaG_FD_184146 | JGI IMG/M metagenome (GOLD analysis project Ga0209314, IMG submission 184146) | Lake sediment bacterial and archeal communities from Gulf of Boni, Indonesia to study Microbial Dark Matter (Phase II) - ​I19B2 metaG... | ecosystem: Environmental > Aquatic > Freshwater >... | reverse complement strand
TGAGCGGCTCGTCGATGTTCAGGGTGCGGATGTAGTTGGTCTTCACCCCGGCCTTGATCTCCTGAATGACATCCCATTTGTCGTAGACATACTGGGTTGTCGTGCCGTTGATGGTCTTGCTCGTTCTGCGGTTGATGGCGTCGTAACTGAAGCTGGCGGAGAGCGATGGCCCGCTGATGGCGGTGAGGCGGTTTCTCGCGTCCCAGGTGTAGGTGGTGGTTCCCGAAGCGTCCGTCTTCGCCTGCAGGTTCCCGTTCAGGTCGTAGGTGAGGTTTTTCGTGCCTAGCGCCAGCATCTCATTCGCCGCGTCGTGGCTGGTGTTACTGATTGCCGGCGAGAGAGTCTGGGTTGCATTCCTGGTGAAGCTGTTCCGGTTGCCGTTGTCATCCAGGGTGTAGGTCAGGTTCTCGATCTGCGCTGACGGTCCCTGCTGCAAAAGGCTGGTCAGGTGATTGGCGAGGTCGTAGCCGTAGCTGCTGGTGACGTACTTGTTGTTGGTGGCGATGGGGATCTTCAGGGAGGTCCGCCGGCCGCCGTTGTCGTAGGCCAGGGTGTAGGTTCTCGTCTTGGTGCCGTTCTTCTTGGCGACATGTGTTGAAGCTGTAACGGCCAGGCGCATCGATTGAAACCTCGGGTAAAGGAGCTGACGGGCAGGAGTCCGTATGCCACGGGGGGGGGAATGGGCGGATTACCAATGGCTAATACTGGAACGCTATCACCTCCCGCCTCCCTGTCAATCATAGCGACGGCAAATGTTCGATTCTTGACCAAAGTCATGCATCTCTCCGCCCGGATTGGGTATCTTGACCATAACGAAACGGGGAGGAACACCATGAAATTCGAGAGCGGACTGGGAGAGAGGGCGATTCAGGATGTGCTCACAGAGCACCCGGCCATCGGCGACATCCTGGCGAAGCACGACATCGGCTGCGTCACCTGCAAGGTGGGGATCTGCCTGCTGAAGGACGTGGTATCCATCCACGCCCTTCCGGCAGAGGAGGAAGCGGCCATCGAAAACGAAATCAGCAGCTACCTGAATGGGAAAGGAGAATAGGAAAATGGGAAATCTTGGCTGCGGCTGCCCGGGGAGCATGGCGAGGGTGATTGAGAGAAACGAGACAAGTGAACAGGAAGCGAAGGGGAGCATCCCCTCCGAGCTGCGCCAGTGGCCGGTGCAGCTCCACCTGGTGCCGCCGACGGCCCCCTACTTCCAGGACGCGGACATCCTGGTGGCCGCCGACTGCGTCGCCTTCGCCATGGGGGAGATGCACCGCCGTCTCCTGAAGGGGAAGGCCCTGGCCATCGCCTGCCCCAAGCTGGACGAGACCGGCAACTACGTGGAGAAGCTGGCCCAGATCTTTCAATCCGTGAAGAGCGTCACCGTGGCCATCATGGAGGTCCCATGCTGCCGCGGCCTGGACGTCATGGTCCGTCAGGCCCTGGAGAAGAGCGGCCGCCACATCCCCCTGGAGACGGTGGTCATCGGCATCGACGGCGAGAGGAGGTGATGGGGATGAAGCGGGATATCACCTCCGCCCTGGTGGCGGAGCACGTGCTGATCAAGCGGATGCTGGCCCTTATCGAGAGATTCGCCCCCCTCACGGAAAGTGGGGAGTTCAGCAACTGGCAGTTCTACCTGGAGGGGGCCGACTTCATCCGCCAGTATGCCGACCGCTTCCACCACGCCAAGGAGGAGGACGTGCTCTTTGAGGCCCTGATCGAAAACGGCATGCCCAGGGAGAACAGCCCGGTGGCGGCCATGCTCATGGAGCACGACCTGGGGAGGGCCTACGTCAGGAGCTTCGCCGAGGCAGCCGCTGAGGCCGCGGCCGGCGGAAAAGCGGAGCGGCAGGTGATCGCCGAGAGCGCCCTGGCCTACGCCGCCCTGCTGCGGGAGCATATCGCCAAGGAGGATGACATCCTCTACCCCCTGGCGGAGCGGGTCATCCCGGAAAGCATGCGGGACGCCATCATCGCCGGTTACGCCAGGGCGATAAGGGCGGTTGACGGGGATTTCGAGGCACGGTACGAAAGGATCGTCGCCGGGTACGAAGCGCTGGGGTAGGCAAAACACCACTCCTTGAATAAGAGAAGCCCGCGGCACCGGTTGCCGCGGGCTTCTTCGTTACCACTCCGGGAAGTTGCGCAGGAGGTGGAGGCGCACCTCGTCCTCGAAGGCGCTCTCCCTATCCCCCCGGTATACCAGTGAGGAGCCGATCTCCGCTGCCAGGATGGCGGAGAGGTACTTAGGGGGGAGGCGGGTAAGGCGCCGCCTGTAGCGGGGCTCCTGCCGCAGCATGGCCGGGAGGTGGGCGAGGATCGCCCTGCGGAAGAGCGGCTGGAGCGCCAGCTCGGGACGCTTTTGGAAGAAGCGGAACAGCCTGGTGTAGAGGGAGTTGATCTCCGCGCTGAGGGTGTCGGAGATCTCGGTGCCAAGGAGGCCGGGCTGCTCCCTCCTGCGGCGCAGGATCAGCCTGGCCTCATCCTCGGCCCGCCTCTCCAGCACCGCCAGGACGTCGGCCACGTAGCGCTCCTTCTCGGCGAGGAACTCCTTCTCGGAGAGGAGGAGGTTGGCGATGATCTCGTAGGAGGAGGAGATGACCCCGCACTTGTTGGCCGAGGCGTCGCGCATGATGATCACCCCGCTCTGCTGCAGCCGGACGCGGGCCTCGGGGGTGATGAAGGAGTTGGCCCCCTCGACGATGGCCCGGGACGAGGGGGTGCCGTCATGGAGGAGGTAGCGCTCCCAGTTGGCGGCGTCGATGGTCTCCGGCCTGCCGCCGGCGGGGATGAACAGGTCCGCCGGAATGGTGAAGGGGAGCTCGCCGTACTCCCGGGAGAAGTCGTCGATGGAGATCCACTCCTCGCAAAGCCCCTCTTCCGTGCGGCTCACCCGGCGGTACAACTCCTTCAGGCCGTCGCGGCGGCTGCCGCTCCTGAAGAGGATGAAGCCCCCCGGGTGGAGCACTTCGGGGGAGAAGGAGTCCAGATCATCTTTCAGGAGGATGCGGGCCAGCTCCCCGTGGTCAGCCCCTTCCGGGTCGTGGAGTGCGGCGCTGCCGTCGAGGATCAGCACCATCCGCACCTTGGGCGAACGCTCCAGCATGATGCGCATGGCATTGCCGGCCACATCTCCATTGGGGCCGCCGGTGAACTTGACGCTGAAGCTCTCCACGGCGGGATCGATCCCCAGCTCCCGCAGGGTGATCTCGGCAAAGCGAACCACCCCGGTGGATGTGACACCGTACTCCTTGTGGTTGATCCCCACCTTTTTACTGGATATGAGGCCGATCCCCAGCATGTAACCCCGCTTGCGGGAGAGCCAGGCGATGGCTTCCACCATGGAGTCGTGCATGTTCTCGTCCGGCCCCAGCTCGATCGGCTCGTCCTCCCGGCAGTAGTCCACCACCCGGGGGTGGACCGCCACCCCCTCCCGGGTGACGAAGATGTCGAGGAAGGCGTTGATGATGCCGTACTGCAGCTTGAAGAGGCGCCACTCCTCCAGGCCGCTCTCCCGCCGGCGGCGGTCGGAGAGGGCGAGGAGCGTCACCAGCTTGGAGCCCCCCTCATAGATATCCTTGTTCTTCAGGTGCTGGGTGTGGGCCAGGACGAAGTTCTCCCTGAAGATGTTGTTGGCAACGGTGATGAAGTCGTCCTGGCTGCGGGCGATGACCGTGCGCCACCCCCCCCTGGCGATGTCGGAGAAGCCGATGTGGTAGCCGAAGCCGAAGCGGCTGAAAAAGAAGGTGATGCGGAAGGGGGTGGCCGCCGGCAGGTCGGCGGTCGCCTCCCGCCCCAGCTCCGCCAGGTAGGCCGGGTCGAGGCGGAAGGCCAGGGCCTGCTTCTCCAGGACGAAGAAGTTGGTCTTCAGCGTATGGGTGATGAAGGTCAGGCAGCAGCCGAAGATGGCGCGGCGCACCTCGTCCAGGTAGCGGTGGCCGGTGTTGTAGCCGGCGACCGCCCCCCTGGCCTCGGCCAGCAGCCGCTGCCAGAGCTCCTCCCTGCCGGCAATTTCCGGATCGAAGCGTGCCCTGAAGAGGGTGGAGAGCTGCAGGGAGATCTCCGGATGGGCATGGAAGGCGCTCTGCACGTCCTCCAGGCCGAAGCGGTCCGGCTGGTTGTGGGCCAGGTTGGTGTGGCAGAAGACTATGAAGACGTTCATCAGCGCCCCGTCCTCGCCACCCATCAGCCCGGTGGTGACGAACTCCCGGTAGCTGTAGGAGCGGGTCGCCAGGATCTGGGTGGTGGAGAGCTCCCGGCGCAGGGTCTCGAACTCCTTACCACCCTTCTGCAGCACCCCCCCGTCGCGGCGGCGCACGTAGAAGGTCCCCAGGAAATAGGGGTGGATGCCGTTGCTGACGGTCAGGCAGTAGGCGCGCCCCACCCCCAGCTCCAGGCGGTTGAAGATCTCCATCACCTGGAGGAGGAAATCATGCTGGGGTGGGTTCCCCACGGCGAAGAGGAGGCGGTACTCGTCACCGCCGGGCATCTCCTCAAGCCCCAGGTAGAAGCCGTTGTTCCTGTTACCCCTCTGGAAAAGCGACATGATCTGGGCGACCCGGGCCGGGGGGGAGACCCGCACGTAGTTCTCGTTGTTCAGCCAGATGATGCGCAGCAGGCGGTCGAACTCCTTCATGTCGAAGGCGGGGAAGCTGCGGCGCATCTCCCCTGCCACCCGGCGGCTGATGGCTGACGGCACCTCGACCCCCATGTTCTCCCTGACCTCCTGGTCGCTCCGCCGGTCGAACTCGAAGCGCTGGATCTCCAGGGTCTGGTCGCAGCCGGGGAGCGGCCCGGCTGAGTGGGCGATCATGGCGTAGGAGATTTCGTGCTCATCGATGCGGCGCAGGGTCTGGTAGAGGGAGCCGGGGTAGTTGACCACCGCCAAGATCAGCGCCTTCTCCCGGTCGGCCAGGACCAGCTTTCTGTTCTCCCCCAGGGTCCCCAGCTCCCGCTCCAGAATCTCGTTGGCCAGGGGCTCGTCCCCCATGGAGATGAAGTAGTAGGGGTTCATCTGCTCCTTGAGCCAGCGACGGTTTGCCGACACGGCGCCTGTTTTCGTGCACCCCTTGTCGCTCTTTGCCATGGTGATACGCTCCTTGCCGGGGATGATTTGCTTTTGCCAGCCAGCTGTTTTCGGTATAAAGTATACTCCGGATACGGAGATTTTCTAATGTGATGTCCCGATCCATCGACGAAATAAGGGAGGATTCCCATGCGGGAACTCTACGATATAAGCAACATAGCCCACGCCATCCAGCTGGCGGTCGCCCCGGTATTCCTGCTCACCGCCATCGGCGCCTTCCTCGGAGTCATGGCCAACCGCCTCGCCAGGGTTATCGACCGTGCCAGGGTCCTGGAGGGGAAGCTGGCCTCGGCCCAGCCGTCGGAGAGCTCGGCCATCAGGGCCCACCTGCAGATCCTCTCCCGCCGGGCCAAGCTGATCAACATGGCCATCACCTTCTGCACCATGACCGCCCTCCTGGTCTGCGGGGTCATAGCCATCCTCTTCTTCGGCTCCTTCATCCGCTTCGATATCACCATCCCCGTATCCCTGATCTTCATCCTGGCCATGATCCTCATGGTTATGGGGCTGCTCTGGTTCCTGAGAGAGGTGTTCCTCGCCACCTCCAGCCTGAGGATCGGCCCGAACTGACCGGGCATAACCCCATAAAGAGAAGGAGCCCGGACTTTAATCGGCCGGGCTCCTGTCGCATCTCAGTTAGAAGCATGGAGCGACTGTCGTCAGCTCACCCCATGAACCTGCTCTCCCACAGGGGTTCGCGCCTCTCCATGGCAACGGAGTGGTCCGGGTTGGCCGAAAGGTGGAGGAGGATGCGGAAGGCCATCTCCGTCCGCTCCGGGTATCCGAGTAGATCGGCAACCTCCGCCGCGCTGTAACCCTTCCCCGCCGACCCCCTAAGCAGGGAGACCACGCTCTTCTGCAGGGCCAGTACTTGGCCCGCCGCTCTCTTCCCGGCCTCCACCCCCGGCTGGTGATAGGCGTTGATCCCCACCAGCGAGGCATACAGCCCTACCGCCCGCTCGTAGAGGGCGATGAGAACACCGATGGTGAATGGGTCGATCTTCTCCACTGTGATGGTGAGCGAACCCCGCCCCGCCTCGCTCAGGGCCTCCCGCGTCCCGTGAAGGAAGCCGGCCAGGTAGTCGCCGCTGGTGATCCCCGGCTCCACCGCCAATGACCCCCCCTCCCGGTCCCGCAGCACCTCGATGAAGGTGACGAAGAAGTTGTCAACCCCCTCCCTGAGCTGCTGCACGTAGGCGTGCTGGTCAGTCGACCCTTTGTTGCCGTAGACCGAAAGCCCCTGGTTGACCACCCTCCCCGCCAGGTCCCTCTCCTTGCCGATGGACTCCATGATCAGCTGCTGCAGGTAGCGGGAGAAGAGGAGGAGTCGGTCCTTGTAGGGGAGGAGCACCATGTCCCTCCTGCCGCCACCACCGGTGGCATGGTACCAGGCGAGGGCCAGGAGGGCTGCCGGGTTGCGCCGAGTCTCCCCCCTCCGTGTAACCACGTCGCACAGCCGCGCCCCCTCCAGGAGGCGGTCGATCTCCACCCCCTGGAGAGCGGCGGGGAGAAGACCGACGGCCGAGGTGACCGAGGTGCGGCCGCCAACCCAGTCCCACATGGGGAATCGGGCCAGCCACCCCTGCTCCAGGGCGAGGTCGTCCAGTTCGCTCCCCCTGCCGGTGATTGCCACGGCATGGCGGTTGAAGTCTAGCCCCAGTCGTGCGTAGGCGGCCATGGCCTCCAGCATGCCGTTTCTGGTCTCCTTGGTGCCGCCGCTCTTGGAGATGACGATGCAGAGGGTCTCGGCCAGGGCCGGCCCTATCCCGGCCAGTACCCGGTCCATGCCGTCCGGGTCGGTGTTGTCGAAGAAGTGGCACTGCATCCGGTCGCCGCTCCCCCCCAGGGCATCGCTGACGAACTGCGGGCCGAGGGCCGAACCGCCGATCCCCACAACGAGGATTCGACTGAAACGCCTGCCGCACGGAGCCGCAACTACGCCGTCATGGATATCGGCGCTGAACTCCTTCACGGCGCGAAGGGCGAACCCTATCTCTGCGGTGATCTCTGCCGAGGGGGCAAGCCCGGGGGCTCGCAACCAGTAGTGCCCCACCATCCTCCCCTCGTCGGGGTTGGCGACTGAGCCCTTCTCCAGGTCGGCCATGGCTGCAAAGGCCCGCTGCATGGCATCCTCCATGGATGCAATAAAATCGTCTTCCAGGTTCATCCGGCTGATATCCAGCATCAGGCCGATCTCCGCGGCAGTGCAGAGGTTCTTTGTGTAACGCTGCCAGCTGTTTGCAGATGACATGGGGCGTCTCCTTTCGCTTCTTCGCTGCAGCGCAGAATATTAACACAACCTGGGATTACTTCAACCGCTTGCTGCGACGCTCCGCTTAAGCCCGGCGCATCTTCGATGAGGCAATGCCTACATAGACGGCGCGCAACCGTGCGAAGTTCGGGTCGATTGACACCGGGGCAAAACTCTTTTATACTGCCCCATCCGCGACCGGCCGATCATATTTCAACAGTGGCCCGAGGACCTAGTTATGTTCAAACATCTAGCAATACTCATCCCCCTCCTCCTGCCGGCATCCGCCCTGTCTGCGGATATGTCGGCACTCCTTTTGAAGGAGCTGGCCGCAGGAGGCAAGGCGGCCAAGCCAGCGGCAAGGCTGGGGGAGAGGGACCTGCGCGCCGAGAAGTTCCTGGAGATACCCCTTGCCGAACTGACCACATCCGCCGAGGGGAACAGGGGGGAATCGGATGCCGCCTTTCTCAACGAGTCCCTGCCGGACTCCGACATCCCCCTGACCCTGAACAGCAAGGTCAACTACTTCATCGACTTCTTCCAGACGAGGGGGCGCAACTCCTTCGCCCGCTGGATCTCCCGCTCCGAACGCTACATCCCGATGATGAAGGAGATCCTGCGCAAGGAGGGGATGCCCGAGGACCTGGTCTACCTGGCCATGATCGAAAGCGGCTTCACCCCACACGCCATATCCGTCGCCAGTGCGGTCGGGCCGTGGCAGTTCATGTCAGGCACCGGGAAGCGCTATGACCTGCGCATCGACGACTGGATCGACGAGAGGCGCGACCCGATCAAGTCCACGGTGGCCGCCGCCCTTTATCTGAAGGAGCTCTACGCCCTGTTCAACAGGGACTGGTACCTGGCGGCAGCCGGCTACAACGCAGGGGAGAACAAGATCCTGCGCGCCATCAACATGTACGACACCAGGGATTTCTGGGAGATATCCAAGGGCTCCTACCTGAAGAAGGAGACCAAGGACTACGTCCCCAAGCTGCTGGCAGCGGCCATAATCGCCAAGGAGCCGGCCAAGTACGGCTTTGCCGACGTGGCCTACCTGCCGGCCATGGACCTGGACACGGTGGAGATTCCGTCCCGCACCGATCTGGAGGTGATCGCCAGGATTACGCAGGTGCCGTACCAGACCCTGAAGGAGCTCAATCCGGAGCTGCGCCGCTGGTGCACCCCCCCTGACTATCAGGGGTACAGCCTCAAGCTCCCCAAGGGGAAGGGTGAGCTTTTCCTGGCGGAGTACGCCAAGATCCCGGCAGAGCAGCGCTACACCGAGAGGATCACCTACAGCCGCTACAAGGTCGGCAAGAAAGAGACTCTCGCCTCCATCGCCAGGAAGTTCAGCACCACCACGGACAGGCTTGCGGAGCTGAACCGGCTCAAACCCACATCCAAGCTGCGCGGCAAGAACCTCCTCGTGCCGGTGCAGCTGGCATCCGCGCCGCCCCCCACCCAGCAAAAAGGGGAGAGCTCCCCGACTGCCGGGGAACAGAAGGAGCTGAACAGGTACTACACGGTGAAGAGGGGGGACACCCTCTACTCACTGGCCAAGAAATTCAAGGTTACCACCGCCATCCTCTCGGCATGGAACAACATGACGGATAAAGTCGCCCTCAGACCGGGCAAACGGATCATCGTCGCCAAGCTCTCCTCCACAGAGAAGGGCTGAGCCGATCCCAATCAAACCACGGAAGGACCCCCCTGCATGTATAACATCATTATCTCCGTCGCCCTGGCAGCCATCACCTACGCCATCCTCGCCCTTGCCGCCCACCTCTCCTGGTGGATCGCCGCCATAGCCGCCGTGGTGGTCATGCTCGCCTGCTTCCTCCTCATCTCCCGAATGATCATGAAGAAGATCGAAGCCATAATGTCAGGGGCGATGAAGGACCTGCAGACCCAGAAGGTGACCAGCAAGGAGATGCAAACCCAACTGGTGGACAAGGCGATCAAGGAGCTGCACGAAGCACTGAAGTACGAGAAGTGGCAGGTATACGTGGGGGGGCAGGTGAACTCCTCCATCGGCATGCTCTACTACATCAAGCGCGATTTCAACAGCGCTCTCCCCTACCTGCAGAAGGGTTTCTTCAAGAACTGGGTCACCATGGGGATGCTCGGGGTCTACTACCTGAAGAAGAACAAGCACGAGAAGATGAAGGAGACCTTCGACAAGGCCCTGCTCGGCACCCCCAAGGAGTCGCTCCTCTGGGCGCTTTACGCCTACTGCCTCTGCGAGGCCGGCAGCAACGACAAGGGGATCGAGATGCTGGAGCGCGGCCTGAAGAAGATCCCAGGCGACGAGCAGTTGACCGCCAACCTTGCCCTTCTCCGCGACGGGAAGAAGATGAAGATGTCCGGCTACGGCGAGATGTGGTACCAGTTCCACCTGGAGAGCCAGGCCACCCTGCAGAAGCAGCAGATGGCCTCCATGACCGGAGGGATGCGCCGCAGGATAGTGAAAAGATGAGTAGCAGCATCCGCCTGGAGGCTCCTGCCAAGGTAAATTTCAGGCTGGACGTCCTTCGCCGTCGCCCGGACGGCTACCACGACCTGCGCATGGTGATGCAGCGCATAGGGCTGTACGACGAACTGGAGATCACCCTCACGGAGACCCCGGGCATCAGGGTCAACTGCGACGGGGCTGACCTGCCGGAAGACGAGGGGAACCTGGTCTGGCGGGCAGCAGCCGCCATGCTGAAAATATCTGGGAAACAGGCAGGGGTCTGCATCAGGCTTGTGAAGAAGATCCCGGTAGCCGCGGGCCTTGGCGGGGGGAGCAGCGATGCCGCCGCTACCATCCTGGGGCTGAACGGGCTCCTGGGTCTGGAACTGGATGAAAGGGAGCTGATGGAGATCGGCCTCCCCCTCGGTGCTGATGTCCCCTTCTTCATCTTCTCCAGGCCGGCAGTAGCCACGGGGATCGGCGAAAAACTTGCCCCGCTGGAGGGGATAGCCCCAGTATGGCTCCTGCTGGTTAATCCCGGAATCCATGTCTCAACCGCCTGGGTCTACCAAAATTTACTGTTGACAACGGATAAAGTCGCGGCTAAGATTCCTTTTCTCTATAACTCCGCCGATGAAATCTGCGCGATCCTGGCAAACGACCTGGAAGAGGTGACCGAGAAGAGATTCCCGGTGATCGTCGAGATCAAGGAGCTGATGATGACATGGGGTGCCAGAGGGGCGCTCATGTCGGGAAGCGGACCGACCGTTTTCGCAGTTTTCGCGGACGAGCAGTCGGCCAGGCTCGCCGAAGAGAAAATAGTCAGGGATAACTGGTTCACAGCCGTTGTCCCCACAATCTAGATAGTTCACAATTGCCGGTATCCCCGGCATACAATGGGGTGTCGCCAAGCGGTAAGGCACCGGATTTTGATTCCGGCATTCCCAGGTTCGAATCCTGGCACCCCAGCCACTTTCAATAAAGGGCGGCCTGTGCCGCCCTTACAAGTTGGTGCCAGACATGCAAAACAGAATCAGAGTCTTCAGTGGCAACTCCAATCCTGCCCTTGCGGAGAAAATCTGCAACAACCTGAACATCCCCCTGGGCAAAGCCAAGGTTCGCACCTTCTCCGACGGTGAAATCATGGTGGAGATCGGCGAGAATGTCCGCGGCAGGGACATCTACATCATCCAGTCCACCTGTGCGCCGACCAACAACAACCTGATGGAGCTCCTCATCATCATGGACGCTCTCCGTCGGGCCTCCGCCGCCACCATAACCGCCGTCATCCCCTACTACGGCTACGCCCGTCAGGACAGGAAGGCCGCACCCCGCACCCCAATCACCTCCAAGCTGGTTGCCGACCTGATAACCACCGCCGGAGCCGACCGGGTTGTAACCGTAGACCTCCATGCGGGGCAGATCCAGGGATTCTTCAACATCCCCGTCGACAACCTCTACGCCGCTCCGGTGATTCTCGAGCACCTGAAGAACAAGTTCAATGGCGAGGATATCGTCATGGTCTCCCCCGATGCCGGTGGCACCGAAAGGGCCCGCGCCTTCGCCAAGAGACTGGGGTGCACCCTGGCGGTCATCGACAAGAGAAGAACCGGACCAAACGTGGCCGAGGTGATGCACCTCATCGGCGATGTCAAGGACAAGGTCGCCATCATCCTCGACGACATGATCGACACGGCCGGCACACTCACCCAGGCCGCCGGAGCCCTGAAGAGCCACGGCGCCAAGCGTATCTGCGCCTGCGCCTCCCACGGAGTCCTCTCCGGTCCGGCCATCGACCGGATCAACGACTCCACAATCGAAGAGGTGCTGATCACCGACAGCATCCCCCTGCCGCAAAATGGCAAGGATTACAGCAAAATTAAGGTACTGAGCGTTGCGGAGCTGCTCGCCGAGGCGATTCGCCGCATCCATGAGGACGAATCGGTAAGCTCCCTCTTCGTGTAAGCATCGGTAAACACAAAATTATCCCTATATATGGAGGAAAACATGGAAACCAAATCACTCAACGTCGAACTTCGCAGCAAGACCGGCAAGGGTATCAGCCGCCAACTCCGCCGCGACGGCCGCATCCCGGCAGTCGTCTACGGCAAGGGGATCGATCCCTCCGCCATCAGCCTTGACCAGCGCGAGCTGATGAAGCTGCTCAGCGGCGACGGCGGGATGAACTCCCTCATCACCCTGAATGGCGGCGAGGGGCTGAGCGGTTCGGTGGTCATCGTCTCCGACCTCGTTGTGGACCCACTCAAGGGTACCCCCAAGCATGCCGACCTGCACAAGGTCAACATGGACGAGAAGGTGCGCGTCGAGGTAACCATCAGGCTGAAGGGGACCTGCAAAGGGGTGAAGGACGGCGGCCTCCTCGACTTCGTCAAGCATACCGTCGAGGTGGAGTGCCTCCCCGCCATCATCCCGGCCCACATCGACCTGGACATCACCACCCTGACTATCGGTCACTCCATCCACGTCTCCGACCTGCAACTTCCGGCAAATGTCCGCCTCCTCGACGACCAGAAGGCATCGGTTGTCAGTGTTCTGGGCAAGGCCAAGGAAGAGGCTGCCACAGAGGCCTGATCCCTCCGGAGCAGCTGACGAACATGGCTAGCAAACTCATAGTGGGGCTGGGGAATCCCGGCCCCAAATATTTATGGACCCGCCACAACGCGGGTTTCATCGTTTTGGACCGATTTGCCCACCTCGCCGGCATCCCCGTAACCAAGAAGAGCTTCTCCGGGCTCTACGGCGAGGGGAACTGGGAGGGGCACCGCCTCCTCCTCCTCAAGCCCCAGACCTTCATGAACCTCTCCGGCCGTTCGGTTGCCGAGGCTCTCCGCTTCCACAAGCTCTCTCCAGCCGACCTGATCGTCATCCACGACGATCTGGACATCACCTTCGGCCAGATCAAGCTTAAAGAGGGGGGAGGACACGGCGGCCATAACGGTCTGCGCTCCATGCAGCAGCTGCTGGGGACCGGCGACTTCCCCCGCCTGAGGGTAGGCATCGGCCGCCCCGGCAAGGGGGAGATGGCCGACTACGTGCTGAGCAACTTCGCCAAGGACGAGATGAACGACCTGGCGCGGCTGGTGGATGGCATCGTCGACGGCCTGGAGATGTTCATCCGCGAAGGGCTTCCCAAGACCATGAGTCTCTACAACAACAAGAATCTGCTCGCCTAAAGGGGCGAAGCAGGCAAAGGAACCGGAATATGGGCTTCAACTGCGGCATCGTCGGCCTCCCCAACGTGGGAAAATCAACGATTTTCAATGCGCTAACCGCGGCAGGCGCCGAATCTGCCAACTACCCCTTCTGCACCATCGACCCCAACGTCGGAATAGTTCAGGTACCGGACCCCCGCCTGCAGCAGCTGGCGGCCATCGTCATCCCGGAGCGGATCCTCCCCACGACCATCGAGTTCGTCGACATAGCAGGCCTGGTCAAGGGTGCCAGCCAGGGCGAGGGGCTGGGGAACAAGTTCCTCGGCCACATACGCGCCGTGGACGCCATCGTCCATGTGGTCCGCTGCTTCGACGACGAGAACGTTGTCCACGTGGACGGCAGCGTCAACCCCCAGCGGGACATTGAGGTAATCCAGCTGGAGCTTGCCCTGGCCGACCTGGACACCGTGGAGAAGCGGATCCTGCGCAGCGAGAAGCTGGCCAGGAGCGGGGACAAGAAGGCCAAGGACGACGTGGCCTTCTGCCAGAAGCTGAAGCAGACCCTCGAACAGGGGAAACCGGCCCTGGGGCTGGCGGAAAACGATGACGAACGCCTGATCCTGCGCGACATGCACCTCTTGACCGACAAGCCGGTCCTCTACGTGGCCAATGTCGCCGAGGACGACCTGGAGGGAAAGCACCCCTTCGTCTCCCAGGTGGCCGAGATTGCCAGCCGCGAGGGGGCCAGGATGGTGACCATCTGCGGCAGGATCGAGTCGGAGATCTCCGAGCTGGAGGGAGAGGAGAAAGCCGAGTTCCTCGCCGGCATGGGGCTTGCCGAATCGGGACTGGACAGGCTGATCCGCTCCGGCTACGAGCTCCTCGGGTTGATAACCTACTTCACCGCCGGGGTGAAGGAGGTCAGGGCCTGGACCATCCCCCTGGGGACCAAGGCACCCCAGGCAGCGGGGGTCATCCATAGCGACTTCGAGAAGGGGTTCATCCGCGCCGAGGTCATCGCCTTTGGCGACTTCATAGCGGCCGGGGGGGAGTCTGGCGCCAAGGAGAAGGGTCTGATGCGACTTGAGGGTAAGGAGTACGTGGTCAGGGACGGCGACGTGATGCACTTCAGGTTCAACGTCTAGACAAATAGTCTCCGGCAAGGGAAACAAATGCTTGATCCGGCTAAAGAATTGTGCTATTAGGGTAAATTTCCTACGAGCGGCCATGGGGGCCGCTTCTCCTTGCTCCGGGTGGGACCGGGGCTATCTGTTTCGCGAAAAACGCCGAAACAAACAAACCGTGAGGAGGTTGTAAAGATGAGCAGGATGTACGAGACGATTTACATCGTCAAGCCGGACCTGGCAGACGAGGAGAGCAAGTCCCTCACCGCCAAGGTCAATGAAACCGTGGAAAAGATGAATGGTGCCGTCAGGAAGCTTGAGGATTGGGGTGTACGCAAACTTGCCTACCCGATCAACAAGATCACCCGTGGCCGCTACATGTACCTCCGCGCCGACGGCGATGCGAAGCTGATCGCCGAACTGGAGCGCCGTCTCCGCCTTGACGACAGGGTAATCCGTTACCAGACAGTCAAACTGGAGAAGGAGACCGTGGTAGCAGCACCGGCGAAGCCGGTAGAGGCCGAGGAGACCGCTTCCGCACCGGAAGCCGCAGCCGAAAACGAGTAAACTGACGGAGGTTCATATACCATGAGTGAAGAGAGAACTACACAGCGCCCGAGCGGGCCGAGGAAGAAGAGACCATTTCAGCGCCGCAAGGTATGCCGCTTCTGCGCCGACAAGCAGGTGACCATCGACTACAAGGATCCCCGCACCCTGCGCTACTTCATCACCGAGCGCGGCAAGATCGTCCCCCGCAGGATCTCCGGCAACTGCTCCAAGCACCAGAGGGAGATCACCGAGGCAATCAAGCGGGCACGCAACATCGCCCTGCTCCCCATTGCCAGCACCCACGCAATGCCGTAACGGACAGAGCAACCCATGACGCTGCCCGGCAGAGAGCTACTGCTCGATGCAACCAAGGGAGCGGTCCTTACCCTGGCCCTCTTCCTTGCATATGTAACATTCCCCCTGGTGGGGCTGGTTCCAGGAATCCTGGCCCCGCTGCCAGGGGTCTTCTACTACCTGAAACGGGGGGCCGCGGCAGGTTTAGTCACAGTTGCAGTAACCTTCGCGGTTCTCTGCGCCATGGACGGCCTCTCGACCGCCCTGCTGTATATGCTGCAAGTCGGCACACTCTCCATCCTCCTGCCGCTCTTCTACCGGAGGGGGAAGGGGGCTGCCGGGGCAATAGCCTCGGCGGTTGGGATCAACTTCCTGCTCATCGTCATCCTGGCAGTTGGCTACGCCAACTGGTCAGGGATGGACCTGCAGGGGAACATCCTCAAGGGGATCGACAACAGCATAACCCAGGCCATCTCGGTATACGAGAAACAGGGACTTAAGGGGGAGGATCTGCAGACCATCTCCCAGGGGATACGCCAGGCAGGCTCCCTTATAGGTCGGGTCTTCCCGTCTCTGCTGCTGGTGGCCCTCGGCTCCATGGCTGCCATGAACATGGCGCTCCTCTTCAGGATCGCCGGCAAGCATCTGCCGCAGTTGCCGATGCCGGAGAGTTTCCACCAGTTCCGCAACCCGGAACCCCTTGTCTGGGTGGTGATAGCAGCAGGCTTCGCCATGCTCCTACCCTACCCCGACGTAACCCGCATCGCCCTGAACCTCCTGATCGTAAGCGGCTTCGCCTACTTCATCCAGGGGCTGGCGGTCACCATGGCATTTTTCAGGAAGATCGCCGTCCCTTCCCTGGTACGGGTGATCTTCTGGCTTTTCCTGGCATTCCAGCCCTACATGGTGCTGGCAGTTGCCATAATCGGCATATTCGACATCTGGGGGGACTTCAGAACCCCCCGTGAAAAAAACCTGTAAGCAGGCTGGAGGAAAAAATGAAAGTAATTCTGCAAGAAAACCTGGAGAACCTCGGCAACATCGGCGACATCGTCAAGGTAGCACCCGGCTACGCCCGTAACTACCTGATCCCCAAAGGGTACGCACTGCTCGCCAACGAGAAGAACACCAAGGCCATGGAGCACGCCAAGCGCCAGCTCGAGTACAAGAAGAACAAGGTACTGGAGCAGGCACGGGCCATTGCCGCCAAGATCGACGCCATCACCCTCAACCTCGTCCACCAGGCAGGGGAAGAAGGGAAGCTGTTCGGCTCCGTCACCAACATGGAGCTGGCCGAGAAGCTTATCGCCCAGGGGATCGAGATCGACCGCAAGAAGATCGCCCTGGCAGAGCCTATCAAGCAACTGGGCGAATACAGCGTGACCGTCAAGGTTCACCCGGAAGTTGCCGCCGCCTTCAAGGTTGTTGTCAGCAAGCCGGAGTAATTGCGGCCAAGTCGTGAAACGTAAAGGGCGACGCGGGACAACCTGCGTCGCCTTTTTGCTGCAACAGGCATAACAGCTGAGACACTCAACATCATCGACGAAAATGGAGCAACCATGATCAAGATTGATTTCGACAAGATGGGTGGGCTGATTCCGGCCATCATCCAGGACCACGCAAGCGGCGACGTGCTCATGGTCGCCTTCATGGACGAGAAGACCCTCAACCTAACCCTGGAGACGGGCAAGACCTGGTTCTTCAGCCGCAGCCGCAACAAGTACTGGATGAAGGGGGAGGAGTCGGGCAACACCCAGGAGGTGATCGAGGCCTACACAGACTGCGACGCAGACTCTGTGGTCATCAGGGTGAAGCAGAACGGACCGGCTGCCTGCCACACCGGCAACAGGAGCTGCTTCTATGTCAAATGGGAGAACGGCCAGTGGGTGGAGCACTCCAACCCCCTGTTCGACCCTTCGGAGGTATACAAGAAATGAGCAAGCAACTCAACTTCGGCATCCCGAAAGGGAGCCTGGAGGACGCCACCGTAGATCTCTTCAAGAAGGCTGGCTGGAAGGTCAGCATCTCTTCGCGCAGCTACTTCCCCGGGGTGGACGACGAGGAGATGAACTGCAAGCTGATCCGGCCCCAGGAGATGGGGAAGTACGTGGAGCGGGGCACCATCGATGTGGGGATAGCCGGCCGCGACTGGGTAAGGGAGAACGATTCGGACGTTGTCGAGATCTGTGAAATGGTCTACTCCAAGGTCTCCCGCCGCCCTGTGCGCTGGGTCCTGGTGGTTGCCCAGGATTCGCCGGTGCAAAAGCCCGAGGACCTGGCCGGCGCCACCATCTCCACGGAGCTGGTAGGCTTCACCAAGCGCTATTTCAGCGAGCGCAACATCCCGGTGAACGTTGAGTTCTCCTGGGGGGCAACCGAGGCCAAGGTTGTCGACGGCCTGTGCGATGCCATCGTCGAGGTAACCGAGACCGGCTCGACCATCAGGGCCAACAACCTGCGCATAGTCTGCGACCTGATGCAGTCGGTGCCGGTGATGGTGGCCAACAAGGACGCCTGGCAGGAGCCGTGGAAAAGGGCCAAGATCGAGCAGATTGCCACCCTGCTGAAATCCGCCCTTGCTGCGGAGGGGATGGTGGGTATCAAGATGAACGCCCCCGGCGACAAGGTTGAGGCGATCACCGCAGTCCTCCCCAGCCAGAAGGCGCCCACCGTAGCCCACCTCTACAAGTCGGACTGGGTCTCCATCGAGAGCATCCTCTCGGAGAAGGACGTGCGCAAGATCGTCCCCGAGCTCCTCAGGCTAGGTGCCGAGGGGATCGTGGAGTACCCCCTCAACAAGATCATCTAAGACAGATCTTCAGCGGACAAAAAAAGAGCGCCCCATCTCCATGATGGCGGCGCTCTTTTTTGTTTCAGCTCACACCTATCGGCTCAGCCTCCGCTCACCCCCCAGCGGCGGTGCAGCCTCTTCTCCAGGGTGCCGAAGAGGAGACGGTCGGCGAGGAGGCCTATGACCACGATGACTATCATGGTGGCAATCACCAGGGGCATGTCGTGCAGCTCCCGCCCCATCATCAGGGTCGAGCCGAGCCCGGAACCGACGTAGATCAGCTCGGCCGCCATCAGGGCACGCCAGGCGAAGGACCAGCCGAGCCTGGCACCGGTGAGGAGGGCTGGCATGGAGGCGGGGAGGATGACATACAGGTACCCCTTCCAGCCGGTCGCCCCCAGCACCCTGGATGCCCGGATGTAGAGGCGGGGGATGTTCTTCACCCCGTCGCGCACGGCGAGAATGATGGCCATGACAGCCCCCATGACCACCACGAACTGCATGGAAACCTCACTCAGGCCGAACCAGAGCACCGCCAGGGGCATCCAGCATATGCTGGGGAGGGCCTGCAGCCCCAGGGCCATGGTTCCAAGGGTGTTGTCAAGCAGCTTGATCCTACCCAGGAGGAGCCCGAGGGGGATGCCTATGAGCAGGGATAGGGAGTAGCCGATAGCCAGACGCCTGATACTGGCCAGCATTGCCAGGGGCATGGAGCCGTCGCCGAAGGTTACAACCAGAGAGTCCAGCACCTGGCGCGGATGGGGGAAGAGGAGCTCGCTCCAGAGGCCGGCGGCGGCCAGCCCCTGCCAGACAAGGATCAGCAGGACGAAGAACGCAGCCCTCGCGCCGCTCTTGCGCAGCAGCTCCGACCTTCTCTCACGAACCCTCTTCCGCAGAAGTGCCTCTACCCTCTCCCTATCCTGTATGATGCTCCGCTCAGACATCAGCCACCCCGCTGCCGCGCATCTCGTCCCGCAGGTCGTCCCTGAGCACCGAGGCGATCTTCACCAGCTCCACATCCTCAAGATGGCGATGGCGGGGGAGGTTTATGGGGTACTCCCGGCAGATCCCTCCGCTGCGCGGCGACATGAGGAGCACCCTGGTACCCAGGCGCACCGCCTCCCGCACGTTGTGGGTGACGAAGATGATGGTCTTGCCGGTCTGCTCCCAGATGGATTCGATCTCCACGTGGAGCTGGTCCCGGGTCTGGGCGTCCAGGGCGGCGAAGGGCTCGTCCATGAGGAGGATCTCCGGGTCCAGGGCCAGGGCTGCGGCCAGGGCCACCCGCTGGCGCATGCCGCCGGAGAGCTCGTGGATCCAGGAGTTGGCGAAGGAGGATAGCTTCACCAGTGAGAGGAGCTCCATGGCCCTCTCCTGCCGCTCCCTCCTGCCGACTCCGGCCATCTTCAGGCCGAAGGCCACGTTCTGCACGGCAGTGAGCCAAGGGAAGAGGGCCGCCTCCTGGAACATCACCACCCTGTCCGGCCCCGGGCCGCTAACCTCTTTGCCGCCGACCAGGACCCGCCCATGATCAGGCTTTTCCAACCCGGCGACGAGATTGAGCAGGGTCGACTTGCCGCAGCCGGAGGCGCCGAGGACGCAAAGGAACTCACCCTCCTCGATGGGGAGGGTGACATTGCTCAGAACCTGCAGGGGGCCGCTGTCGGAGAGGAACAGCTTGGAGACATTATCCAGGAGAACCTTGGGCATGGGGGAGAGCAACCTTCCTTGAAATGGCGACCGCCAAGGCCGCATCTTAGAGCCTGCCAAGATTAGCAGGAAACGGCCGGCCGGGCAACCCTATCTTCGCTTCCCCTTCGGCGGGAGGAGTCGATTGAGGCGCGAGAGATCGAGGGCCCCCTGGGGGGGGGCCTTGGCCGACCTGGGGAGGAAGCCGAGTTCCGTTGCCCTTGTGGCCGAGGTCATCAGGGCCTCGGGGAGCGGATCATGGGTTATGGTCAGGCGGGAGAAGGCATCCCTCAGCACTGTCTCGGCCAGGGGCTTGCGCGTCACCCTGGCCAGCTCGGCGTTGATAAGCTTCATCCCCCTTGATGGGTTGGCATTGATCCACTCGGTCGCCTCCAGGTGGGCCTTGAGGAGCCTGTCGACCAGCTCGCCATTGGCGGCCAGATATTCGCTGCGCCCTACCAGCACGGCGGTGGGGAACCTGCCGCCCGGCCAGAGGGTCCGCTCGTCCACCAGGATGCTGCCGCCGGCCTCATGCACCAGGCGCGAGGCCCACGGCTCCGGCACCCAGGCCGCATCCAGCCTCCCCTGGAGGAAGAGGTCGAGGATCTCAGCATTCTTCACCGGCATCACCTTCAGGTCGCTGTCGGCCCTGAGGCCGTTTACCTTGAGCCAGTGACGCAGGGAGATGTCCTGGGTGTTGCCGAACTCCGGGGAGGCAACCCGCTTCCCCTTGAGATCCGCCGCGCTCCTCACCCCGGCCCCCTTGCGCACCACCAGGGAGGCGCCGCCGCTGGCTGCGCCGGCGATGATGCGCAGCGCCTTGCCACCACTACGTACGTAGGCGTTCAGCGCCGGGTTGGGGCCGACGTAGGCCAGGTCGATCGCCCCGGAGAGGAGCGCCTCCATGGCGGCCGGGCCGGCGTTGAACAGCTTCCACTCCACCCTGCGGCCGGCAAGCCTCTCGAAGCTGCCGTTGGCCCTCCCCACTATGGCCTGGGCGTGGGTGATGTTGGCGAAGTAGCCGATCCTCACGCCAGGCTCGGCGGCAGCGGTAACGGCCGGCCAGGCGAGCCGAACCATTAGCAAGAGGGCAATTATGCAGAATCTCATATATATATCTCCGCGCAAAAAAAAGGGGGCGATTAGCCCCCTATGCTTCTATTTAGGTCAGGATCAGATCACCAGCGGGTAAGTTGAGATAACCACGCCTGTCGTGCCGACGGTGAGCGGCCCCATGGTGGAAGGGGTCTGGGTTGCATAAGAGTCATCCCAGCCACTGCTCAGAATGACGTATGCTGCAGATCCATTAGTAGTGCCACCGCTGGTGTATTTGGCTGACACCCGAATTTCATCTCCAGTGGAAGCAGCTGAGAAGATGTCAGTAATAACCGCAGCATAAACTGATTTGGTTACGTTCTTGATCGGCCCGCCAACACTGCCGGCGCTTAACACCACCGGGTTGCCGACACCTACGCTCTTGTCCCCATCAATGGTAATGGTGCAGTCTTGACCATTTGCCACGCCGGTGCAGGCGCCGGACCAGTTGAGTGCGGAGAAGCCGCTATTGGCCTTTAGTGTAACAGATGTGCCGGAAAGAAACTTGGCGCTCTTGACATTAAGAGATATACCCGCAGGGGTGCTATACAGCCAGCGGTCGCTGGAGTTGGGGGACCAGTCCACAGTCAGGGTGTAGTAGGTGCCGCCGGCAGCCGGGACGGCGGAGATGGTATGGTTGCCGGTCAGGCCGGTGAAGTTGTAGGAACTCAGGGTGCCGGCTGCAGCACCGTCGACCGTCACGTCACAGGCGCCGGTGGGATTGGCGATGGTGAAGAGGCGCCCCTTGGCGTTGACCGGCACGCTGCCGCTGGGGGAGATGGTGCATGCCGGGGTGGCGGAGGCGGTTATGGTGTAGGGGAGGAGCGGGCCGACGAAGCTGCCGAAGCTGGTGGGCTTGGCCCCTGGCGGGAGGCTGATGGTAGCGGTAACCGTGTTGCTGGCGGTGTCGAATACCTTGACGGTCTCGCCGGCGGTGGAGGTGTTCATGGTGATGTAGAGCTTGCTCCCGTCCGGGGTGGCGGAGATGCCGTAGGGGCCTGCTGCCACTGCGTAGTTGCTGCCGACCCTGATGTCAGGGGCCGCCGAGGAGTCGATGGCGTTCAGCTTGTCGACGCTGTTGGAGGGGGCGTATACCTTGCTGCCGTCGGCCTTGACCACCAGGGCGAGGTTGCCGGTGCCGATCTGTGCCGGATCGCCAACGCCGTCCTTCAGGCTGTACACTGAGCTGTCGGCCAGCTTGACGGCGCGAACGTCACCGGAGAGGCTGGAGGCGTAGAGGGTGTTGCCGTCGCTGCTCAGGGCCAGCCCCATGGGCTGGGTGCCACCCAGGGATATAACCGCAGAACGGCTGTAGACATTGCCAGCTTCGTCCAGGGAGACCTCGGCCACGTTGCCGGTGGAGGTGCTGGAGACGTAGGCCTTGTTGCCGGCGGCATTGATGACCACGCCGTTGGGATTACTGATCGACGAGTCGTCGACAGCAACCCTGCCAACCTCGGAGGCGCCTGTGCCGCTGATATCGATGACGATCAGGGTGTTGCTCATGTTGCTGGTCACATAGAGACGCGTTTCCGCGTCATTGACCGCCAAACCGCCGGGGACGTCGGTGCCGAGCCCGATCCTCTTGATGACCGCCTTGGTGGCCGCGTCGATGACCGCTACCTCATTGGTGTCCTGCAGGCCAACATATACTTTCTGCCCGGAGGAGCCGACCGTCACGCCGAATGCGTAGGGGTGCACCGTCGGCAGGGTGTCCGGCAGGGGAACGCTGGCAGTAACCGTATCGGTGGCGGTATCGATTATTGACACGTTTTTGGTCCCGCTATTGGCCACATATGCAAACGGTGCGGCGTGTGCGATGCTTGCCGCAGCCAGTACGCAGATGGCAGTCATAACTGACCTTGATTTCATGTGATCCTCCTCGGGCTAATCATTTGTACGGTTAGAGCTTCGAGTTAAAGAAGCAATTTTTACGCCAACATTCCGGACCTCGACCCATTAAGGGAACAAAAGAAAAATGCCTGAGTTATCAGCACGTAAGCGCCACCCGGGCAGCAACTGACCCCCCAAACGGCAAACGCTGTCAGGATTTCACTACGTTAAATGGCCGGAAGGGGCGGCATCTGCCATGGATTTCACCACCCCCCCTCCATCTCTTTCACCCGCCTCAGCAGCACCTCACCCACCCCACAACCACCCCTTTTGTAACGGGGGGTGAAGAGCCCGGTGATGAAGCCGGCGCCATAGCAGCAGTGGAGAAGAGTATACACGAGGGGGAGACGCCAGGCAATGGCGAAGCTCTCCCCCAGCGCCGCTGCCGCCGTGCTGGCCAGGGCCAGGAGGGCGTAGAGAGCGGCGGGGAGGAGGTACCACCACCTGGGGAAGAGGGGGATGGAGATGAGGTAGCAGACGAAGAGGGATGGGATCAGTGCCTTGGCATCCAGCGAGCGGCTCAACAGGGTCTGCTCCGCCCTCCCCCTGCCGTAGGTGAACATCTGGCGGACGAAGGCCCGCAGGTTGGGGCGCTGGCCGCGGGTGACATACATGTCCGGGTCGTGGACCAGGCGCCGACCCTCTGCCAGGAGGCGATCCACCAGCTCGTTCTCCTCGTTGGGGTAGAGCCTCTCGTCCAGGCCGCCGGCGGCGAGATAGACATCCCTGCGGAAGGCCATGTTGCAGAGGATCAGCTCCCTGTCGTCCGTGTCGCGCAGCACGCCGTGACGGCGATAGCGGTTGCGGATGGCTCCGCCGCCGAAGAGGGATGCCAGCGCGCAGGCGACCCCCCGCTGGAAGGGGGTGTTGTCGGCAGGCGTCAGGGAGGGGCCGCCGGCCACGGCCACCGCCGGGTCCCCCATGTGCCGCTCCAGGCGGAGCAGGGCGTCGGGGACTACGATGGAGTCGTCGTCGAGAAAGTAGAGTATCTCACCTCCTGCCTCTGCCGCGGCCCGGTTCCGCTGCCGGCTCGGCCTGCGACCCTCGGCGACTATGACCTCGTACTGCGGCGACCCCGAAGCGAGGCTGCGCAGCCCCTCGAGGGCCGCCACCTCTCCGCCGGGCTTTACAGGGATGATGACCGATATCTTCATGGCAGGGGAGATTAGCACAGCCATAAGTTAGCTGACAAGCGTTTGCTCCGGGGCATTTGCAGCTTGGCAGGCCGGCCGGATGGGGTTATCATGCCCAATCCGGCCCATGGAGGAGAAGATGATCCAGTTCGGCGTTTCCCCGGAAAAGCAGAGACAGCTGACAGAGCGGATGGCGGAGCTGGGGATCAGCGAGGCCGACCTGGAGGAGCGCTTCATCCGCTCCTCGGGGAGCGGCGGCCAGCACGTCAACAAGAGCGCCACCTGCGTTCAGCTTACCCACAAACCCACCGGCCTGGAGGTGAAGTGCATGCGGGAGAGGAGCCAGGCCCTCAACCGCTTCCTCGCCAGGAGGGAGCTGGCGGAAAAGGTGGCAAGGAGCATGGGCCTGGCAACCAGCCGCGACCAAATGGCGGAAAAGATCCGCAGGAACAAGGGGCGCCGAAGGCGCCGCAGAAGCGAAAAACGGGATGAGAGTTAAATGAACGGCACACCACTAAAGCTACTGGAGTTCGGCAAGATTCTGGAGAGGATAGCCATCTTCACCCATGGCGCACCGGCGGTGGAGAGGGTGATGGAGATCGCCCCCCTTGGCAGCAGGGAAGAGATGGAGCGCCGCTTCGGCCTGATTGAGGAGATCCGCCAACTGGGGCGTAGCGCCATAGGGCTACCCCTAAGCGACTACGAGGACGTCACCCCGATAGTCGAGCTTGCCAGGCCTGCAGGTGCGGTACTGAACCCCCTGGAGCTGGCCAGGATCCTCCCCATACTCCGGATCAGCCAGGCCATCCGCAGACAGCTTGATTACCGCGGCGACACCCCCCTCCTGGCGGAACTGGGGAGCGGGATAACCGGCTTCCCCGACATCATGGAGGCACTGGAGCACGCCATCGCCCCGGACGGCACCCTCCTGGACACGGCCTCCACCCTCCTCTTCCAGCTGCGGCGCAGCATCAGGCAGCTGACCTCAAGGGTGCGCAAGCGCCTGGAGGAGATCGTCAGGGAGAGGGAGGTGGCCATCTTCCTCCAGGACGACTTCATCACCCAGCGCAACGGCCGCTGGGTCATCCCGGTGCGGATGGACTCCAAGGGGATGGTCCCGGGGGTGGTGCACGACGTCTCCAACTCTGGGGAGACGGCCTTCATGGAGCCGATCGAAGTCATCGCCATGGTCAATGAGCTGGAGAACCTCCACGCCGAGGAGAAGGGCGAGCAGATCCGCATTCTGCGCCAGTTCACCTCCTGGGTGCGCCAGGACGGGGACGGCATTCTGGCCAACATGGAGGGGATCGTCGCCTTTGACCTGCATAACGCCATCGCCGGCTTCGCCGACCTCCTCGGCGCCAACCGACCCGAGCTGAGCAGTGAGCTGCGCCTCAGCATCCGCGGGGGGCGCCACCCCCTGCTGCTCCTCATGGAGCGGGAGCGGGGCGGCAGGGGGGTGGTCCCCCTGGAGCTGACCCTGGGGGATACGGACTCAGGGCGGGTGCTCCTCATCACCGGACCCAACACCGGCGGCAAGACCATTGCCATCAAATGCGCCGGACTGCTCATCGCCATGGCCCGCTCCGGAATCCCGGTTACGGCCGACAGCTCGTCGCTCTTCCCGGCGGAAGCCACGGTCCTGGCAGATATCGGCGACGAGCAGTCCATCGAGGAGAGCCTATCCACCTTCTCAGCCCACATCAGCAAGATATCCGCCATCCTTGGCAGGGCTGACGCCGGCACGGTAGTCCTCCTCGACGAGCTGGGGACGGGGACGGACCCGACCCAGGGGGCCGCCCTTGCCTGCGGCATCCTCGCCGACCTGATGGCCAAGGGGTGCCTGGTGCTGGCCACCACCCACCTGATCGACATCGTCGCCTTCGTGCAGCGTAGCGCCGGGATGGTCAACGGGGCGATGGAGTTCGACCGCAGGACCCTCACCCCCGGCTACCGCCTGGCCATCGGCGAGCCGGGGCAGTCCCACGCCCTGGATATCGCCCGGAGGTGCGGCCTGCCGGAGCGGATCATCGCCAGCGCCGAGGGGATGGTGGGGAGGATGGAGTCGGAGTTCCACACCCTCCTCGCCGAGCTGAAGGAGATGCGCCGCCGGCACGAGGAGACCCTTGAGGAGATGCTGCGCCGCGAGAGGCTCCTGGCCTCCCGCGAGTCCGACCTTGCCGCAGCGGCAGCCGAGATGGAGGTAAGGATCAGGGAGAGCCGGGCAAAGGGGCTAAGGGAGGCAAAGGAGCTGGTCCAGGGGGCGAGGAGGGAGATCAACCGGATCCTGGAGGAGGCGAAGCGGGAGAAGGGGAGGGATGCCGTAACAAAGCTGGCCGAGGTGGAGGAGAAGCTGGACGCCCCACTGCGGGAGCTGGAGGGGGGCAAGGTTATCCCGGCTGAGGAGATCAGGGCGGGGATCAGGCTCTTCGTGCGGATGCTCGGCATGGACGCCACGGTGCTGAGCGTGGATGGCAGGCATCGGCGGCTGCGGGTCAAGGCCGGCACAATGGAGATCGAGGTCCCCTTCGAAGGAGTTGAGCACCCCAGGGGGGGTGGGGAGGCGAAGAAGAGATCCGCCGGCAGGCACAGCGTATCGACCGCTGGTGGCGCGGACGAGAAGCGCGAGATAAACCTCATCGGCAAGCGGGTGGAGGATGCCATCCTCCTCCTGGACAGGTTCCTCGACCAGGCAGCCCTGAGCGGCTGGCAGGAGGTGCGGGTGATCCACGGCAAGGGGACCGGCAACCTGATGCGCGGCCTGCGGGAGCATCTGGCCAGACACCCCCAGGTGGCATCATTCCGCCCGGGGGAGCCCTACGAGGGTGGCGAGGGGGCGACCGTAGTCACCATGGGCTGAGCAGAAGAGGGGGCAAGGGGCGACCCTGCCCCCCTTCGTGACACGTTTACCGGTGACTGGCTACTTGGCAGGCGCGGCTTGCGTCGGGGGCTGGGGAGCAGCCATCTCCTGGCGGAGCCTTTCCACCGCCTGCAGCGCCTCGACGCGGAAATCGCTCTGGGGATAGGCGGCGAGGAACTCCTCCAACTGTTTCAGGGCCTGCTGACCATCCCCTTTCAGCCTGCTCTCCACCGCGGCGCTGAACTGCTGCAGCTCCTCCTCCCCCGCTTCGGCCGGTTTCTCCTTCCCCTTCCAGTAGATGTCGGTGGCCTCGTCACTCTTGGCCCCCCGCACCCCCCCTACGGCGGTTGTGGTGACACCCTTCTTCACCGGGGTGATCTTCTCCAGCTTGCCGGAGAGGCTCTCCCAGAACCCCTCCCTCTTCCCCCCCTCACTGCCGTGGGCAAGGGTGGCTGCCAGCATCAGGCCGGCAACCAAGAACAGACACTTTTTCATGAACGACACCTCCGTTTGCGGCCTCAATGGCTCCGGCCACCATGGGTTTACATGCTTCCGAGAAGCTCGACTGCTATGCTGCGGTACTTCTTCACCAGGGTGGCATCCTTCTTCGTGGCCCGGAGGAAAGTTTCCGCCGCCTTGTCACGGTTGTCAAGGCGAAGATGGCAGAGGGCAAGGTTGACGAGGATGTAGGGGTCCCCCTCGTCCAGTTCGGCCGCCTTCTCGTAGGCGCTCCTCGCCCCCTGGTAATCCCCCTGCAGGTAGCGGAGATTGGCCAGGTTGTTGATCACCTCGGCATTCGCAGGCATGAGCAGGTTGGCCTTTTCCAGGAACTTCCTCGCCTCGTCAAGCTCACCCGCCTCTCCGTAGATGATCCCCAACTGCAGGTGGGCGTTGCCGTCGCCGGGCTTCTCCTTGATCCGGGCAAAGTACCTGCTGCTGGCATGCATCAGCCTCATCCTGTTGATGCGGGCGATTTCGCCGCCGAAGCGCTTGTCCACCTCGGCGCGCCTGGCAACGGTTGCGCGCCACTCGGTAAGCGGCAAGCTGGCCGGCTTGTAACGCCCCCAGGCCAGACCCAGGTCGGTGATCTCCAACCCCTTCTCCCGCCATTCGTAATATGCCTTGCTCCCGGCTTCCCAGGCTTTCATGAAAGGAGAACCCACCAGGGTCAGCTCCACCGGTGCCCAGACTATCCCCTCGTGGATGGCGAACATGCCGTTCATGGTGGAGTCCCCCAGTTCGCTCGCCTGGCCGACGGCAAGCATGATGAAGATATGATCCAGGGTGCCGAGGAGCATGGTGCGGATGCCAAGCCCCTCCAGGGCGGCGGCGTAGAGGACAACCAGGTCGGTGCAGACCCCGGAGTTGCGTTTCAGGGTCTCCCGCGGGTACTGGACGTAGTCGACGATACGTGTCTTCCCCTCCACGATCTGATAGGGGTTGTTGGGGTGCTGCAGATAGGTCATCCCCATCTGGCCGAGGTATTCGTAGATTGCCGCCGCATATACGAGGGGTGAGCCCATATCACCGTACTGGGTGACGATGGCCCGGGTGAACTCCAGGATTACCGGGTCCTTGGAGGTGACGAAGGTGGCCACCCGGTCCTTGTTGACCCACATCATGCGGTGCTTTTCATAGAGATTGATGGTGTTGTTCCTGGAGAAGCTGTGCTGCTTCTGGTTCTCGTAGTAGGTGGCCTGCAGTTCGGTCTGCACCGGCGTATCCTCGGTTACCTCCAGGATCTTGTTGTTGAAGACGGCCTTCAGGTCGACCACCCGGCTCTGCCGCGGAACGAGGTTGCGGATCTCCACTTCGGTTGGGAAATCCATGAACTCCTTGACGGCAAAGGCAAGCTTGAGGATGCCGATCTCGTCCCTGGTGTTGTTTGTCAGGCGGACCTTGCCGATCCCTTCGGTTTCGTAGATCTTGTAGGTGTTGGAGAAGATATCTTCCATCTCCAGGATGTCTATCTCCAGGGGGGGCTTGGTGGCGACCATGGTGCTCACATCCACCCCGCTCCGTTCGCTCTCCACCCCATCGATGCTCACGGCGCTCACCAGATAGGTGTAGTCGCTATCCGACTCCAGCCCCCCCTCGGCGAAGGAGGTCTCCTTGGTTTTCCCCACCAGGAGCGGCGGGGCATCCTCCTCGTCGCTCTCCCTGTAGACGGCAAAATGGTCGATATAATCGCGGCTCCCCGCCTGCCAGGTCAGATCCACCGACCACTCCTGGCTCTTCGCCTCCAGGTTGCCGGGGGGGGGCGGGACGAACTTCTTCGCCACGGCAGTAGCCCTCTCAGTGGAGATGTTCTCGTTGCCGCCGCGCACCACGGCGCTCACCATGTAGGAGTAGGTCAGATCCGGCAGGGCCTTGGCGTCCCTGAAGGAGTTCCCCTTGACAACCGCCACCTCCCTGTATTCACCCCCGCCTGCCTGGGAACGGAACACCCGGAAGGACTCCACGAACGACTCGTCGCTCCCCCGCCAGCTAAGCTCCACGCTGCGCATGCCGCCGACGGCTACCAGGTCCTTGGGTGGGGAGGGGGTGTAAATGGTGGTGAACTCCTGCACCCTGCCGATCCCCGGATCGGAAACGAGGAAGCTGATGTCGTCCATCACCGCCAGGGATGACGGTTTGCGGAAGTCACCCTTCCCCTCACCCTTGGCCCCGAACTCCCTCTTGTACTCCCCATAGAGGTTGAAGACCTTGACGCTGTTCGTGCCGGCGTCGAGGACCATCACCTCGCTGCCGCTGACCGCCACCTTCACCGGCTTCTCAAGCCTCCCCGGGCCATCCCCCCTGCCGCCGTACTCACCCAGCGGTTCGCCATTGGGCTTGAGAACTGTGATCACATTGCGGGAGCCGAGGAGCACATGGAGGTTCCCCTTGGCATCCTGATCGAGAGAAATCGGCCTCTCCAGGGGCTTCCCCCCCACCCCGCGGCCGAAGGCGCTCAGGAATACCCCCTCGGAGTTGAACAGCTGCACGCGGTCGTTGCCAGTATCGGCCACGTAGATAACTCCGTCCCTGGCGATGCGGATATCGCTCGCCCCGGAGAAATACCCCTCCCTGCTCCCTTCGGCACCGGTCCTGGTGAGGATCTTCCCCCCGTCGTCAAGCCTGAGGAGCTGCCACTCCTCACCGTCCAGGATCCACGGCAGCCCCTGGGGATCCACGTCAATGGCCAGGGGCTTTCTCCCCGCAAGACTGAAGCTCTTCTCCACCTGGCCGGAGCGGACGACGACGATCGACCGCTCCTCGGCATCGATGCCGTAGATCCGGCCGTGGCTCCTGTCGAAGGCTAGCTTCCCCACGGGGAGCGGGAGGTTCCTGTTCCAGCGCACCGAGGTAGGGGGGGGGATGCTCAGGGGGAGGTCGCTCACCCCCCCCTTGTCCGTGGCTATCACCTGCACCGTACCCTTCTCCCTGTCGACGGCATAGACCCTGCCGAAAGAATCGGCAAAGATTCCCCAGAGATCCTTGAACTGGACCTTGCCGTCGCCCAGGGTGCCGAAGGAGAAGAGCTTCTCACCCTTGGAGCTGTACTTGGTGATGTTGTAGTTCCCCTGGTCGGTGACAAATACGCCGTCTTCGGCCACCGCCAGGGAGTAGGGCTTCTCCGGGCCGCTGATCACCCCCACATAGGAGCCGTCCTGGCGATAGATCTTCACCTGGCGGCTCTCCCCGTCCACGGCGTACACATTCCCCCGGTTGTCAACAACTACGTCGGTGGGGCTCTTTAGCCGCGCCCCCCCCTCGCCGCTGCTGCCTATGGAGTGGAGATAGACCCCGTTTGGGCCGAAGAGCTGGATGCGATCGTTGCCATAGTCGGCAACATATATGACCCCCTGATAGACGAAGATACCGCTGGGGTTGCTGAGCTGCTTCGGACCGCTCCCCCCCTTGCCAAAGCTCTCCCTGTACCCGCCCCCCCTGGAGAAGACCACCACCCGGTCGAGGGAGGTGTCGCAGACATAGATGTTGTCTCCGTAGACCGCGATGCCCGCGGGCTTCTTCAGCAGCGGATCGCCATCCGGGTCCATACCCTGGATGGTGAGGACGTTCTTTCCTTCCAGGGTATGGACTCTGACGCTTCCATCCCTGGTGGTGACATAGAGGTTGCCGCTTTTGTCCGCTGCCACCCGTTGCGGTTTTTCCACTGCAACCTCGGCTACCAGCCTGACCTGATGGGCTCCATGGGCAAGGGTTGCCATAAGGAAAAACATTGCTGTCACTGCTATCCTGAACATGCTGAACCTCCCCGCAGACTGATACGGGTTCTGACTCTCCCCCAAAAAACGCTCGCGCCACTATATACCGGCATTTACGAACGCAACCCCCTGAGGGCATATATCTCTACCGGCATCTTCTTCCCCTTGACCAGGATCTCACCCATGGGTTCGGTCTCCATGAGATGATCGATCCTGTCGCGCAGGGAGCGGGTGATGACGGCAGAGTGAACGTCCCTGCTCTTGTCCTGGATCCGGTAGGTCAGGTTGACGTTGTCGCCGATGGCCGTATACTCCATCTTCTTTCCCACTGCCCCTATGTTCCCCACGATCACCTCGCCGGTGTTTATGCCGATCCCCCAGGAGAGTGGCTCGTCCCCGGCCAGGCGCCACTTATCCTGCAGAGGCCCCATGGCCTCCAGCATCTCCAGGGCGCAGCGGCTGGCCAGTTCGGCATGGTTCTCCTGGTGAAGCGGGGCGTTCCAGAATGCAAGTATGCCGTCCCCGAGAAACTTGTCCAGTGTACCGTCATGCCTGATGACGATGTCGGTCATGGCGGCCAGATAGTCGTTGAGGATGCGCACCACCTCCGCTGGGGAGCGGCTCTCGCTGTAGCTGGTGTAGTTCTTCACGTCGGCAAAGAGAATGGTCAGCTCCCGGGATTCGCCGCCGATCCTGGCCATCCCCGGATTTTTCACCAGTTCGTCCACCACCCGCTTGGATACGTAACTGGAGAACATTGAGCGGATGTCCCGTGCCTGGCGGTCGATGATGAAGAATCGGTAGTAGGCGGCAACCGCATAAACCAGGAGGATGGCAATGAACGGGTAGACGACGCTGATCCACATCCCGCCGAGGAAAAGCCTCGTGGAGAGATAGGCATGGCCGGCGAGGATGGCAATTACCAGCGGGAGGGAAACGGCATGGCGCAGCTTCCAGCAGACTGCGGCGGTCAAAGCCCCCCCAAGGATGATGATGAGCTGGTCGATTGCCCCCTCTCTCCCCCCCCGGCT
>Ga0209314_10000128_pt1 | contig 31922 bp, 31 predicted proteins | sample I19B2metaG_FD_184146 | JGI IMG/M metagenome (GOLD analysis project Ga0209314, IMG submission 184146) | Lake sediment bacterial and archeal communities from Gulf of Boni, Indonesia to study Microbial Dark Matter (Phase II) - ​I19B2 metaG... | ecosystem: Environmental > Aquatic > Freshwater >... | reverse complement strand
GGGCTTGGAAGCAGCGAGATTTATATGGAACTGGCTTTTCTAGGCTATGAAACCCCCTCTGTGAGACATCTTGTCGCCGCGCTGAAGTTCGACCCTGAAGAACGTTTCAAGTACGTGAACGGTGTCTGGGCTGTGAAGGCTTCTTAGGAAGCCTCTTGAAAGGCTCAAGTACGCGCTAGAAGGCATGGGAATCCAGGAAATCCACGATCTCACGTCTTCTAAGCAGCGTCACCCTTCTACGTTTGGCGTAAGACTTGGCATCTTCGCTGAACTCCCTCGCCACCATGAGTGGGTTCGGCAACCTCACATCGGATGAAGCCACATCCAAGCCTATGGCGACGTTAATTCCCACAGACCTCTTCCAGTCCTTAACCCGAACAACTCTCTTCAACCCGCCTCGATCCGTCACGACCAAGTCGAAGATGTGGCTTGTCCCACTCTGCCCCTCCAGCGTAATCGCTTTCTCCACACGGCATTTCCACCGCTGAAAGTACTGAGCCGCCAGGTCGTGTAACGTGTATTCCTCTGTCTGAAGGGTTGTCAAAGCAGGAATAAATCGTATCTCCGAGATTATAACCCTTATTAGGTAGGAAAAACAGGTTATTTGGGCTTTCCGCAAACACGCCGCAGAATATTCGCGTTTTACCCGTTCAGCCTCTACAGAAACACAATCGAGCCTAAATTTCGCACAGACACCGCCCTATACTTCTCCAACGGATTCAGTCCACATCCAAGGAGTTCCCGTAAGAGCATTTACGTAAAACTAAAGGCTTCCCCAAGGAAAAGCTGTCTACGCGACTCAACATAGAAAATCCATAATCCCTCCAGCTAACAGATCTCCGCCACATAGACTGTTCTACTTTTTAGAACACTCGTTCTAAAGAATAGCCTTTTCATCTATAGGCTTAGTATCTACATCGGTGGCTAGAATGCGGCGACACACCCCTTTACTCCTGATAAGCCTCGTCTTCCTAGCGTTAGTGACTAACACATTCGTCCTGTTGATCCTGAACCCTATAGGCGCAGCGGAGCATCCGCAGCTGAAAAGCTTCACTTCATACGAGGAGCTTCAAGACTTCGTGAAGAAAAACGCGAAATCCTACCCCTACTACTACGGGGGCACAAGGATAACACTCCAGACGGCTAGTGGTAAAGAAACCTCACAGGACCTTAGCTACTCGAAGACGAACGTCCAGGTTGAGGGAGTGGATGAAGCAGATGTTGTGAAAACCGACGGCGAATACCTCTACATCGTGTCAGGCAACAATGTTACAATTGTGAAGGCTTACCCAGCTAAGGCAGCGGAGGTGCTTACCAAGATCACGTTGAACGGAAGCGTAGCGGGGATCTTCATCGCCAAAGACCGGCTCATCGTCTTCGAACAGCCTAACTACTACATACTATATAGAACCATTCCCGAGAAAACCATCTCCGAGACCTTAGAAACCATCATTAAAGTCTACGATGTAACCAACAGACGTAGTCCAACCTTAAAGAGAGAAGTGGGTTTAGACGGTTGGTACTTCAACTCAAGGCTCATCGGGGATTACGTGTACGCGGTGATCACGCAGTCCGTTACCCGACCAACTGGGAACGGGACAACAGTGGTTCTTCCCAAAGTCTCCGCGGCGAACGGTGTTAAGGAAATCCCTGCCACAGAGATCTACTACTCAGAGATTCCAGACTATGCCTATACCTTCACCACCATAGTGGCGCTCAACGTGTTCAAAGACGGGGAAGAACCCAGCTCTAAAACCATCATGATGGGCGCGACCAGCACCATGTACGTCTCCAAGGACAACGTGTACCTGGCGATCCCCAACTGGCAGACTTCCCCTGTGAAAACCCTCACTGGATCTCTAAGCGCACCCACCGTTCGCATAGTACCTGAGCAGGGGGAGACCACAATCGTGTACAGAATCTCCTTAGATAAGGCAACAATTGTATCAAAGGCAAGCGGGGAAGTACCAGGCTGGGTGCTGAATCAATTCAGCATGGATGAGTACAACGGGTACTTCAGAATCGCTACGACTAGGGGACAGGTCTGGAGCAGCGAAACCCCGTCGCAGAACAACGTTTACATCCTTAACATGAACCTCACCATCGTCGGGAGACTTGAAGACCTTGCACGAGGGGAGAGGATCTACTCCGCCCGGTTCATGGGTGAAAGAGGATACCTCGTAACCTTTAAAAAAGTCGACCCACTCTTCGTAATCGATTTAAAGGACCCCTTCAGCCCAAGGCTTCTCGGGCAGCTTAAGGTCACCGGGTACTCAGATTACCTCCACCCCATCGACCAGAACCATGTCATAGGCATCGGTAAGGAAACCGTGGAGGCTGAGGAAGGGGACTTCGCCTGGTACCAGGGTGTGAAGATATCACTCTTCGACATCAGCGACGTCGCCAAGCCCAAGGAAATCGATAAATACGAGATCGGCGACCGTGGCACTGACTCCCCCGTTCTAAGAGACCATAAAGCCTTCCTCTACGACAATGTGAGGGGAATCCTGGTGATCCCCGTTCTGGTAGCCGAGGTCGATGAAGCCAAGTACCCGAAGGGGGTTCCTCCCAACACCTACGGTGACTACGTCTGGCAAGGCGCCTACGTGTTCCAGGTATCAATACAACACGGGTTAACCCTTAAGGGGAGAATCACCCACATCAAGAACGTTGAAGAGTTGATGAAGAGCGGATACTACTTCGACTCCCAATACTCCGTTAAACGAAGCCTCTACATCGACGATGTGCTATACACCCTATCCGATAAAATGATTAAAATGAATGACTTGAACAACCTGCAGGAGATTAAAACCCTCGAACTACCCTAAACAAAGCCTGGAACTCACCTTAACAACCTATGCAGCGACGAACTAGAACCCTCCTCTTTTTCATCACTCCATTTTTTTCCAACAACTTCGACTTTACCCCCTACAAATCAGGTCTGCAGCAAATAATCCAAGCGTAAACTCGGCAGGATTGGAACATTTCATATATACCTAGGAATAACCTTTGTATAGTCCTTAGTTTAAAGGAAGTAGCGGAAAGGTGTCTAAGGCTATGCGGGCGTTTCTCAAGGAGCTGAACCCAATCGTGGTTAAGGAGCCGGTTAAGACGAGACTGGAAGTCGCGGCGTATCTTAGGAAACACACTCAACCGATCGTTTTCGAAAACGTGAAGAATTATCCCGGCTTCAGGATCGTCGGCAACCTCTGCTCTTCCAGGGAAGCCTTCGCCAAGTCGTTGAACACCACCGTGGCAAACCTTATCTTCACAATGGAAGGAGCCCTGGATAAACCGATGAAGTACCAGGTTGTGGAGAAGGCGGGTTTTCTCAAGAACAAGGTTGAGGAACCCGATGTGAAAGCCCACATCCCCCTGCTCATGTATTATAAACCCAAGGAGCGGTATTACACCTCAGCCACGATCGTCCTCGCCCGGGACCCGGAGACAGGGAGGCAGAACGCGTCTTTCCACCGGATGATGTACCTTGAAGGGAACCGTTTCGCCGTAAGGATCGTGCCCAGAGACCTCTACAGCTTCCTCCAGAAAAGCAAGGAGATGAGGCGAGACCTAGACATCGTTGTCATCTGCGGTTCACATCCCGCCATCTCCCTGGCGGCGGCAACCTCATACCCCAACCTCAACGAACTCGAGCTGGCAAGGGTTTTCCACGAGTTCCAATGCGTTTCCATCCGCGGAATCCACGTGCCCGTAGCCTCCGAGGTTGTCATGGCTGGGAGAATCCTACACGACGAAACCGTTGATGAGGGACCGTTCGTCGACATCACGGGGACATGGGACATCCAAAGGAAGGAGCCTGTAATCGAGGTTGAAGAAATTTACACACAGGACGACCCTATGTGGCAGGTAATCCTACCCGGAGGCGCTGAGCACAGGCTTCTAATGGGGTTGCCACAGGAACCGCGCATCCTTAAAGTAGTCAGGAACGCTGTGCCCTCGGTTAGGAACGTAGTCCTTACGCCCGGGGGCTGCCACTGGCTTCACGCCGTGGTCTCCATAAAGAAGAGAGTTGAGGGTGAGGGAAAGAACGCGGGTCTAGCCGCCTTAGCGGCGCATCCAAGCCTGAAGCGGGTCGTAGTCGTAGACGATGATATCGATGTCCACGATCAAGAGCTGGTCGAATGGGCTATAGCGACGAGGCTGCAGCCTTCCAAGGGAGTTATACTCATACCTGAAGCCCACGGGTCCTCCGTCGACCCATCCGGGAGTAAAACTGGGCTAACAACGAAATGGCTCGTGGACGCAACCATACCCACTGACTTGGATAGAAAAGGATTTATGAAAGCCGAGGATGTCTCCTTCTAAGGAAGTTAAAACTGATAGGTATGTTCCTCACACGTGAAGAAGAAGCTGTACTGAATGGTGAAAGGGGCTTAGTTAAGCAGAAGGCTATGGAAATCCTTGTTGCTCTAGGAGAAATCTACGACGCTGAGAAGCTTATCCCCGTTTCCTCAACCCAGGTCTCGGGCGTAAGCTATAAAACCCTAGGTGAAGCCGGTCTCGACTGGGTTGAATCCCTAGCCGGCGAAAAAGTTTGCGTAAAAACAACTCTAAACCCAGCGGGTATGGATCTCGAGCTCTGGCAGAAAATGGGGGTTCCACATGGCTTCGCTGAGAAACAGGTTAGGGTTATCGACGCCTTCGGTAAGCTCGGTATACCCCCCCTCTGCACCTGCACACCCTACCTCATCGGGAATTCCCCGAGACTCGGTGAGCACATCGCCTGGTCCGAATCCTCCGCTGTCTGCTACGCAAACGCCGTCCTCGGAGCTAGAACGAACAGGGAGGGTGGTCCGTCAGCCTTAGCGTCAGCCCTCGTCGGTAAAACAGCGTGTTACGGGTGTCACATACGGGAAAACAGGGAGGCTTCATTAAGCGTAAAAGTTTCAACCCCGCTGAGTGAGGAAAGCGACTTCAGCGCTCTCGGATACTGGGTTGGGAGGGCTGTGGAGAAGGGTGTTCCATATTTCCAAGGTGTCGAGGAAGCGGGAAACGATGAACTGAAAGCCCTAGGTGCGGCTTTAGCCACATCCAGTGGCATAGCCCTATACCATGTGGAGAACATAACCCCCGAGGCCATGCTCACCCTTAAGCATCCTCCAGAGGAAGCCCTGCAGTTCGGGGAAGCCGAGTTACGCGATTCCTACACGCGATTAACCACGGTAAAGCCGCGGCAAGTCGACCTCGTATGCTTCGGTTGCCCCCACGCTTCCATCGATGAGATAAAGCGTATCTCCGAGTTCCTTAACGGAAAGGTGGTTAGACATGGTACGAGGCTTTGGGTTTTCACATCAATCGGGGTAAGGAAAGTAGCTGAGAGGTGCGGATACCTAGAACGCATAAAGCGCGCAGGCGGCGAGGTCTACGCGGACACGTGCATGGTCGTCGCTCCTCTGGAACAGATAGGCTTCAACACAGTCGCTGTGAACTCGGCTAAGGCAGCTGCCTACATGCCTACAACGTCGAAGGTTGAAGTCTTCTTTGGAACGCTCAGGGAATGCATAGACTTCGCCACAGGTAACCATTAAGGGATCAAGAGGTCAACGTGTTGAAGCTGAGATGTAGGAAGATCTCAAAGGGCTCCGCTTCTGGCGTGGCCCTCATGGCTAAGACACCCCTTAGCCTCTTCGGCATGGTCGACGTTAAGACCGGACTCGTTGTCGATAAAACCCACGAACTCTATATGAAAAACGTTGCTGGAACAATTCTCGTGTTTCCCTACGGCAGAGGCTCAACGGTAGGCTCGTATGTCCTCTATCAACTCGCAAAGGAAGGTAAGGCTCCTAAAGCCATCATCTGCCTTGAAGCCGAGCCCATAATCGCCGTAGGCGCCATCATAGCAAACATACCTATGGTGGATAAACCAGAGCGCTTTGAGTTTAAAAACGGTCAGAAAATCAGCGTAGATGCGGATAAAGGGGAAATAACGGTCGAGTAAAGGTGTTTAAGTGAAACTACGTACCGCTGAAACCTTACCAGCGTTTATGAGGACCTCAAGCTTTCCGTAAATCTCTTTACGATAGAAACTTATGCTGAGGGTTTTCACACGTTACAGCATTCATCGAGGTTAAGGGCGTTTTAATCAGGATTTGGAACTCGCGATCGGGGGGCGTATAAAGTACCTCTCAAGGAAGATCGTGAAGCCTTGGTTTCCGAGTAGGGCAGCCATCAGGAAACCTAGGATCACCATCTCCGCAAACGCCTTAACCAGTATCGCTGAGAGGAACATGGCGAGGAAAGCCATGTTCGGAGCGAAGAGTGGGATCAGTGTTTGGAATACGAAAACCGTCCAAGCGGCCTCTGGCACGTACCCTATAACCACCATGAGTATAAGAGCTAAGGATCCATACCGGCGTTTAGCCGGTTTAAGCCACTTCACGAGGAGACCCGTGCATAGACCTGTAAAAGCTTTCCCTACCGGTATCGTGAAGCCGAATACACCAAGCTGTCCCGTTACATAGCCAAACATGATCGCTGGAGTGAAGCCGCCTATGAACCCTGTTAAGGCGCCTATAACGGGGCCGCCGTAGATGGCGGCGATGAACGTTGCAGCGTGGCTGAAGTCGAGGTTAACCTGCTCACTTATCGGCGCAACCATTATGCTGAGGAGGGATAGGACATTTCCCAGAGCACCTAACACGGTGAAGAAGGAAACTGCTTTAACCCTCGCCACTGAGCTAGCAACTTGACCTCCTGAGTTACTACCTTTAACCGCGTTTGACATAAGACATCTCTGACATGAGGTAGAGCTACTTATTTATCTATTTCTACTCGTAAATGAGTAACTCATTTAACACCCCCATCTGAACCCCGTGTATAAAAAAAATTAGACGATTACGCCTTCTTCAACGCCTCAGCCATGTTTTCAACGGCTTTAACTGCTGGACAGGAGGGAGCGTAGTCTATCGGCGCCACTCTCTTCATATCCGCTTCAGCGACCATGTCATCAAAGGGAATGACCGCGAAGAGCGGCATGCCCATAGGTTTTAAAGCGTTCTTTAGGAAACACTCATCCCCCTCATTCCTGACCTTATTCGCAACGATGAGCATCCTTTGGACTCCAAGGTCTAAGGCGAGTTTACGGATCCTCAGCGCGGTTACAACGGATTGGGCGCTGGGTTCTACGACGTTGAGGAGTTCCTCAAAACCTTTCGCAACACCACGTCCAAGGTGTTCAAGTCCAGCCTCCATGTCCATAACGACTAGTTCTCTTTCCTGGATCAACAGATGCCCTAGAAGCGCCCTGAGAAGCGCGTTCGCCGGGCACATACAGCCAGTACCGCCTGATTTAACGGTTCCCATGACCAGCAGCCGCGTTCCTTCAGGGCCATGTACCCCGTATCTCTCAGCGATGTCGCTAACCCTCGGGGTTAAGCTGAAGATGGCTCCTGATGAACCCGTTCTGGCTCCGGTTCTTTCCTCCACAAGCTCATCGTTCTCAGCGATCGGAACGATGTTTTCAGCAACATCAGGGGGGACGCCGAGGGCGTAGGCGAGGTTCATAGCAGGGTCAGCGTCGATAGCTAAAACCCAGTACCCACCGCGTGCAAATAACCGAGCTAGGGTTCCCGCGATGAAAGTCTTACCAACCCCGCCTTTACCTGCCACTGCCACTTTCAAGCTGTATCCCTGTTCCTCAAGCCTCACTATCCTAGGGGCTGCATTCAGTTAATTAAAGGCTGTCATCGAGGAAAAGCTGAGGTCCGCTTAAAGGTTAAAATAGAGGCTTCAGTGTGGGAATCTAGCGATGGCTGAAGGAACAGGCGGTAACATTGATTGAAAACCTACACTCAGTCGGATTGAGGGTAATGGGAAGGTAGGGAAAACCATGCCGTGTCAAAACGATTCCAAACGCGAGGCTGATGACGTTTTCACACAAGCGGTTGAAGGCGCTGTGAAGACTCTGAACCTTGCTGAGGAGATGCTTTCGAAGGCGGTCAAAGGTCTAGGCTCAGATTTTGATATAGGCTACACCGGCACAGCGTACAACCTCCCAACCTACTACGGGCTGACTGGGAAGAGGGCTGAGAAGCTCCGCGACCTTCACCATATAATAGAGGGTTTGAGGTCTTGTATTAAGCCTCAACCAAGCTTGGAAAACGCTCTAGAGGCGGGTTTAACCGCACTCATTGCCTCCGAGGTTATCGAGGTTATAGGGCACACGCGGCGTATAGTCCCATCAACGGCTCCATCCCTAGGTTTCATACAGGATCATACCCTTAGAGAGCTTGGGGTTAAACTGGTTTCAGGTGCTGTTGTAGGCATCGCAGTTATCCTTGGAAAAGCCCCCGAAGTGGAAACTGCGAGGAAAATATGTGAGGAGCTACGGGCGAAAGGACTCCTATGCCTACTCTCAGGGCCCGTTGTGGAACAGGTTTTTAAGGCCGAGGTGAAGCTTGGTCCCGACTACCTCACAGTCCCTTTAGGGGATAGGCTCACCTCGATCGCACACGCCGCCAACCTCGCAGTCAGGGTTGCCCTCTCCTTCGGAGGGGTAAAACCCGGGGAGAAAGAAAAGGTTCTGGAATATGTCAAGCTGAAGGTTCCCGTCGTCGTCATCTCTTTAGGTCCATTGGATGAAACCACGGTTTCATTAGGCTTCGGAGCAATAGCTTTAGGCATTCCTCTCCTAAGCGATCAGTGGGTTCCAAGAGTATCAGACGTCCTCGCCTACGAACCTGACTACGGGAGGGTCGTGGATAAAGCGTGTGAAATCCGCGGCATCAAGGCTAGAAAGGTTGATGTCGCGTTGCCCATAGGCTTCAGCCCAGCCTTCGAGGGAAAGAGGGTTAGGAAGGAGCAGATGTACGTTGAGTTCGGCGGTGGGAGGGCTCCATACTTCGAACTCATATTGGCGCGGGGCCTCGATGAAGTTGAGGATGGTAAGGTCCGTGTAATCGGAGCTGAACTCGACGCCCTGCCTGAAGGTGGAGCTTACCCTCTCGGAGTCCTCGTTGAAGTCGCTGGGCACGGGATGGAGAAAGACTATGAACCTGTCCTTGAACGCCGCATACATGAGATCATAAACTACGGGGAGGAAACTTGGCATATCGCTCAAAGGGACGCTGGTTGGCTTAGGATAACCAAGGAAGGCTTCAGAAAGGGCTTCAGGCTTCACCACCTGGGGCTGATGATCTACACGGCCCTAAGGAGAGACTACGGGGAAATCCTTGACAAGGTTCAGGTAACGCTCCTCAGCGATGAGGAGAAGGTTGTTGAGATGCTTGAGACGGCGCGGAGGATTTACGCGTCTAGGGATACGCGGTTGATGAACCTCACGGATGAGCAGGTGGAGGAATTCTACAGCTGTCTACTATGCCAAAGCTTCGCCTCAAACCATGTCTGCATCATCACGCCTGAACGTGATGGGCTCTGCGGCGCCCAAAACTACCTAGACGCGAAGACGGGGTACAGGCTCCAGGGCGCGGCTGGTCCAAACAGGCTCATTAAAAAGGGGGAGCCATTAAACGCCCTAAAGGGTGAATGGAAGTCAGTCAATGATTTCGTAAACAAGGAGTCACATATGGCCGTGCCTCGAGTGCACCTTTACAGTATCATCGGCTATCCCACAACGTCCTGCGGATGCTTCGAATGCATATCCGTTTACATGCCTGACTGCAACGGTCTCATCATCCTCAGCCGGGACTACCCTGGGGAAACACCTCTAGGTATGAGGTTCTCAACCCAAGCAGGGATCATAAGGGGACAAACCCCCGGCATGCTTGGACATTCCAAGAGATGGATTGTAAGCCGGAAATTCTTTAGAGCCGACGGTGGAATCAAGAGGATCGTGTGGATGCCCCATGAGCTTAAGGGATCTCTTAAGCAAGACTTCAAAAGACGATGCGTGGAAGAGGGTGTACCCAACCTATACGACAAGGTCGCGGATGAAACCGTTGTGAAAACATTGGATGACCTTACGGCTTGGATTAGGAGGGTTCATCACCCGGTTTTAGAGCTGCCGTCTTTAATGTCGTAGGGTTGGTAGACGAGGCTTGAGTAACGTTTCTAGAAGCCTTGAGTATTCCACGATTGCCGATGTGAAGATCGGTGTATCGAGGAACTTAGGGGTCGAGGATAAGGTGAAACATAGGACACTTATCATACACGGCTTAGCGTCAAAGCTTAGAGGTGAACTGGAAGAGCTGACAGGCTGGGAAGTCGTTGCCGGTCCCATTAAGTCCAGCCAGGTGCGAAGCTTTCTCAAAACGTTTTCGAAAGGGAAGAAGCCGAGCTGAGGTCGGTGCTCCTTGGAAGACATTTACAGACTCCTAAAGCCACAGTTCGAGCTTCCTCCTCCAAACTACACCGGCTCTGTTTCAGAAGTCTACATCGGGGCTACTAGGGATGAGAAGGGGACGAGGAGATACCGTTTAAGGCTTGGGGGTCAGCGTTGGCTACCTTTCTTCTCAACCACTGAACCTACTGTAACTAAACCTATCCTCGCGATGCAGGTGTTCGATACCCCAGCAGGTATACCCCCAGAGGTGTGTAGAATATTGGGTGACATCGTCGAAGACCCAGTCCACTGGTGTAAAGTATGTGTTGAAGGGTTTAAGGCTGAAGCTGTTGCCCTCACACTTACCAGCACGGCGCCAGCTGGGCAGGATCGGTCGCCTGAGGAAGCTGCAAAATTGGTTGAACAAGTCATCGAAGCGGTTGATGTACCACTTATAATCATCGGGTCAGGTGATGCTGGGAAGGATCCCCTGGTTCTGGAGAAGGTTGCTGAAGCTACGGTGGGTGAGCGATGTCTCATCGCGTCGGCGACCTTAAGCAGCGATTATCGAAGGGTTGCCGAAGCGGCTATAGAGAATGGACACGTTGTCCTAGCCTCCACGGACTGCGACCCGGTCTCACAGAGAACATTAAACATGCATCTTCTCAGCCTTGGTTTGAAGCCAAGCCAGCTGGTGATGGACCCGACTACGGCAGCTCTAGGGTATGGGCTTGAGTACTCAATCTCGATCATTGAGCAGATCCGCCTTAACGCCTTGAAGGGTGATGAGTGTCTCCAAATGCCTATCGCTGCCATAACGTCACAGAGCTGGACAGCCCGTGAGGCCTTAACCGATGACCTTGTGCTAGGTCCTTTAAGCATACGCGGCCCACTTTGGGAAGTCCACACCGCGGTTCACCTTTTCCTCGCTGGGGCTGAGCTCTTCATCATGCTCCACCCAGAGGCTGTGGTTAGGTTTAGGGAAGTAGTGGCCGACATGCTGTTAACCGGGGAGCCACACCCCAGAACATCGGATTAATCTGGTGACCACGATGTCTGCGAAGCCGACACCTCTAGGCATCTACGGGCTTCTACCCAGGAAGAACTGTGGCGTATGCGGGGTTCCAACGTGCATGGCCTTCGCCTTCAAGCTCTTCGAGGGAAGCCTAAACCCTGAAGCCTGCCCCTTCCTCACCGATGAGGCGAAGACGCAGCTGGAGCGTACGGTTTCACCACCTGTGAAGAGGGTTTCCATCGGCGTTGAGAAGCAGGTCGTCATCGGTGGGAAACGGGTTCTTCACAGACATGAGTTGAGGTTTACAAACCCAACGGCTATAGGCATAGAAGTCGCTGACTCAGCGTACGACGAGGCCATCCGTAAAAGGCTCATGGACATTAACGGGTTCAGGGTTGAAAGGGTTGGACAGGCGTTAGGCGTTGACTTAGTCGCTGTGGTAGGGACTTCAAAGGAACCCCGACGATTCAGGGAAGCTGTCTCAGTCGTCCACGCGGAGACACAGCTACCATTAGCCCTATGTGCTGATGACCCCCGTGTGGTCGAAGCAGGCTTAACAGTTGTCGACAAGAAACGTCCACTCATCTACGCCGCGCAGCCCGATACCTTAACTGGTTTCATGGAGCTTTCCAAGAGGTATAGATGCCCTCTGGTGCTCAAGGCGCATGACCTTAACACACTCAGGTACATGGCCTCAATAGCCGTGAAAGAAGGGGTTAGCGTTGTTTTAGACCCCTGCACATACCTTAAGGCTGCTTTAAGGGGAACATTACATAACTTTGTAACCGTTCGCCGCGCGGCTGTAGAGCATGGGTACAGCGAGTTTGGTTTCCCACTTCTCGCCTACCCAGCTTTAGCTTGGTCATCCGAGGTAGACCCAACCGACGCCCGTTGGCGGGAATCCCTGCTGGCTTCGATGCTCATCCTAAGGTATGCTGATATCTTGATCCTCCGCTCGCTGGAAACATGTTGGCTCCTACCAGTCTACGCGGCGCGGCATGGTATTTACACAGACCCACGGGTCCCCGCCTCCGTTAAGCCCGGGTTGTACTCCGTAGGCGTTCCCGATGAGACTTCACCGGTTCTGGCTACAACGAATTACACCCTAACCTATTACACGGTGATGAGGGACTTGGAAAAAGCTGGGGTTAACTGCCATATCCTCGTGCTCGACACGGGCGGCATGTCCGTACTGAACGCTCTAGCTGGTGGTCAGTTGAACGCGCAGCTTATGGCTCAAGCCCTGAAACAGCTCGAGCGCTCATGTAGAGTAAGGCATAGGACCGTCATCATACCGGGTTCAGCGGCGAGGCTGCGGGGTGAAGTTGAAGACCTAACGGGTTGGGAAGTTATTTTAGGTCCTATGGACTCAGCTGGGATCCCAGTTTTCCTGAAGACCAGTCGATTACGTTGGGAGTAGACCGATCTCTGCGACGATTCTAGTCATAGCCTTCACAGACGGTGCGTCTTCTGGAAGTTCAAGAAGCGGTTGTCCAGCGATGTTGTAGCGCATCACGTTCGCGTCTGCGGGGATTACCCCGGCGAGGTTAAGCCCAAATGCTTCAACATGTTCCTGCAAGGTGTCTACCATATCCTCTGGGAACTGATTACCGATTACGTACATCTTCTTAAACTGGATGTTCACTTCCTTAGTTAACTCCTTTATCCTCGCAACTGTTTGCAGTCCCATCTTCGAGGGATCAGTGACGATGAGCATTATGTCAACGTCTCGGTCTGTCCTACGGCTTAGATGCTCAAGCCCAGCTTCCATATCCATCAACGTCACGTCATAGTTCTTGGAAAGCGTGTCAACGATCATCGTTAAGAGGTAGTTTACGCTGCAGTAGCATCCTTCACCCTCAGACCTCCCCATGGCTAGGAGGTCGAAGCGTGGGTTTTCAACGAGGACGTTGTAGACCCAGGCTTCAAGAAGCTCCTTCTTCGTCACGTTCGGGGGGATAACACCTTCATCGAGCTTCCTTCTAAATTCTGACTCAACCATGCCGACTGTTTTTTCCACATGCACTCCGAGTACATCGGGTAGGTTTGTTGAAGGATCAGCGTCGACGACGAGGATTGTCCTATCACTGTGCTCTAGGAGGTGTTTCAGTATCAACGCGGCGACCGTCGTCTTACCTGAGCCGCCTTTACCTGAAACCGAGACAACCAGCTTCTCGCGCATACCCCTTCCTTCACCGATACCATGGGAGAGGAGTGGATAAAGGTTTCTCGACCTCCACCGTGGTATCTCTGTGAGACGCTTAGAGGTTTACCTCGGTGAAGGCCTTAAAGAAAGGTCGAGTAACGTGATGGAGTTACGATAGCTCCTTGATTTCAATGGTTTTTGCAGAGCCTTCTCTTAGCACGTTTTCCTTTAGAGTTTCAAGGCTTAAGGTGCATTTCGAAGCGTCGGCGATGGCAACCCACTCCGCGTGCTCCCCCCTCCTGATGGTCGTTGAGGAAGTTGAGAGGAGGTCGATGTTCGCCTCGGCTAGAACCCGTGCGACATGGGCGAGGGCACCCGGTACATCCGCTAAACCTATGTGGAACTCGATCAACTTGGCTTCGGGGTCGGCGAAGGCTGTCACCCTGATGTCTCGAGTTTCCAAGTCTGCGATAACCATGACGTACATTCCTTCCTTAAGCCCAATCGCTTCCCGCATGCGGATTGGGAGGAAGACCCTCCCCTTAGCGTCTAATTTAATGATCTCTACAACACGCATGGATTAATCCACCGGTAAAGCTATTCGTCAGCAGTTTAAGTTTTATCTGGATTTAGTATTTCAGTTTGTGGGTATAACACTTATCACTGAGGCGTTGTTCACCTCAGCTCACCGGTGGAGAAGCTGGTAACAGCTTTTAGAAACCAGGGATAAGGGAGTCGTTGAAAGCTATTGTACCAATGCTCGAATCGTTTTTAATCCTCACGAGTTTATCCCGTTAGGGGTTAATACGCCTAACACTTTCTGTGTTCCTGGGTGAAGCCAGACTTCAACCCATCGGTATTCTCGGGTGAAGGCGACTTTGACAACGGGGATCGTTTTTCCATTATACCCCAATCCTACCTCCGTTGCCTTTAACATTCCAGTGTTGATGGTTGAGTTGTCGAACCACACGTTGGTCATGTCTGGGTGTTCAACAAAGCGTCTTAACTCTGGTTGACTTGAGGGATGGGTTAAAACAGCTTCTCTGGCTGCCGTGGTGAAAGCCGTTTTGTCCTCGTAGATACACCCGATCTCAGCGGCTAGGGCTATGATTAAAGGCGCAGGTTGGCATGGGAACATTGCCTCAGCGATGGTTTCCCCGAGCACATCGATCATCCTGGGGTCGCGGATGCCTAACCCCCCTTCCTCAGCCATCTTGAAAAGCGGCATGGGTATGGGGTTGAAGCCCATTAAAGCCGCTCCCACGGCGTCTGTGGTAAGCGCGTTGTAGCCTACAACCACGAGGTTTGACTCAACTGGGACTCCATCCCAGGGTCCACTCTTCTCCATGGCGATTACGCCGTCGAGGACTGTGAAGGACGCTGGGAACGCGGTGTTTACGTCAACGATCCTCCTGCGGCATACCTCGTCATCCCATATCAGCATCCCCTTCCCCTCTAAGACGCTCATGAAGCCCTTTTCCTCAGGGTTCAGCGCCCGAACCTTCTCCCAGTCGAGTTCACGGTAGTGGATGAGGCCTCGGGTATGAAGCCTCGCAGGCTTTGACGGGAGGAGGCCTAGGAGGTTCTTCATTCCAAGGGTTACCTCGGTTGTCGGGTGGGTTTTCATCCTCTGAACCGTTACCAGAACGTCGGCTTCTAGGAGCGTTTCGTTGAACACGTAGTCGCTGTGTGCTGATCCACCACCGGGGACGTTTACCCGCACATAAGGAGGCGCATCTATGTTGATAGGCTCCACCCCATATTTCTCAGCTGTGTAGCCACGGTCCCTGTTCATCATAACCCTCTTGGCTTCACATTCAAAAGCCATCTTGGCAACTTCAACGATGAACATGGGCTCAACGTGGGCTACCTTCGGGTCTGCGTTTGTCTTTATAAATACGGTATCCCCGGGCTTCACCACTTCCTGCAGCCCACCGATCAACCCAGCCGCCTTCCGAGTGGCCGTGGAGATGTCGTCAGTAGGTCGGCAGTGAACGATGCCAACCCTTCTCATACGCGTCCGCTGTGTAACACGGGGCTGAGCCTCGGGTACGTTTAACATGAAATCAGGCACCCACGACTTCAAAGACTTACCACCTGAAGCGTTTGTGTTAGGAACGTCCTTTACAGATTTTGCTGATGATAGGTTTAAGTGTTTCCGGGCAAGTTAACAGAACCTGTTTCCGCAAACTTTTTAAGTCTGTCTTTTGGATAGGATTTGTCCCACAAAATTCCCACAAGTGATCCGCATGAACAGTACAAATCAAGAAACCCGAAGTACACGAGGTGTACAAGGCTTAAAATCCAGTCTCTGAAAGGGAGGAACCCTTCTTGACAAACCTTACACGTTCAATAATAAGCCAGATAGCAACATACCCAGACCCAGAGGAGCTGCCGCGGGGGTTTGTGAAACTTAACGCCAACGAAAATCCCTATGAGCCATCGCGGAAGGTTTTCTCAGCCATCGTAGAGAAACTGCCGAGTATAAACCGTTATCCCGTAAACCCGTCAAGGCTGAGAAGCCTCATCGCTGATTACACCCTCTTGAAACCTGAGAACGTCATCATCGGTAACGGCTCAGATGAAGTCATCAACCTTCTAACCAAGACGTTCGTAGACTCAGGCGACGAGGTGGTAATCCCCTACCCAACCTTCCAGATGTACGATGTTGCAGCATCCATCGCCGGAGCTAGGGTTAGAACCGTGAAAATGCTTGAAGGGTTTAAACTCGATGTTAACGGAATCCTCAAGGCAGTTACGCCGAAGACTAAGCTTATATTCCTCTGCAGCCCCAACAACCCTACTGGAAACACGGTCGCTGAAGACGATGTTATCGCCATCGCGGAGAAGGAAGCTCTCGTCATAGTGGATGAAGCCTACGTTGAGTTCGCTCAGAAACCGTTAACACCTGCTCTTCTGAAAAGGAGTAACCTCATCTTCCTTAGAACGTTTTCGAAGGCATTCGGCTTAGCAGGTTTAAGGATTGGATACGGTCTTGGAAACCCTGACGTAGTCGCATACATGTACCGGGTTAAGGTTCCATACAACGTGAACAGGTTAGCCATAGCGGCTGCTGAAGCAGCCTTAGAGGATGTCGAACATGTTAAACGTGTAACCACCCAGGTGAAGGGGGCTCGAAGCCGTCTCTATAAGCGGCTTAGAGAAATTAAAGGGTTGAAACCCTACCCCTCGGAGGCAAACTTCATCTTCGTAGACACCGCGGAGACAGGGCTTGCATCAGACGTGGTTGTAGAAGCCCTACTTAAACGCGGTGTAGCAGTACGCGGCTTCGGAAACCTCAGAGGCTTTCGTGGAAGCTACTTCCGTGTAACCGTGGGAACACCTTCTGAGAACGAGTGTTTCCTAACTGCTTTGAAAGCTTTCATCACTGGAGGCTGAGGCCTTGATAGTTGTACCCTCGGTTGACATCAAGGATGGTAGATGTGTTAAGCTCGTACAGGGTAAACCTGGAACGGGTATAGTCGTATCAGACGACCCTGTGAAGGTAGCGGAACACTGGATAAGCGAGGGGGCGGAGGTCCTGCACGTGGTGGACTTGGACGGCGCCATCTACGGGGAGAGAAGGAACAGCCCCATTGTCTCCCAGATCCTAAAGGAAGTCTCAATCCCAGTTCAGGTAGGCGGAGGCATAAGGACTGTTGAAGACGCTTTAACCGTTCTTTCAGAGGGGGCCTCATGGGTTATTCTAGGCACGGCTGCGGTGGAGAACAGGGACTTCGTGCAGGAGTTAGCGAGAGCAGCAGGTCCTGAAAGGGTGATCGTATCCCTAGACTCGAGGAGGGGTAGGGTGCTTAAACACGGTTGGAGAGTTGAGGCTGGGGGTTCATTGATCCAGTGGGCGCGGACGTTTGAAAACCTCGGCCTTGCAGGTTTCCTCTTCACAGATGTTAAGGTTGAGGGGACGATGGAGGGGATAAGGCTTAACTACATCAAGGAACTCGTTAACGCCACGCGGATACCGGTGCTCTACGCGGGAGGCATTTCATCCTTAGACGACCTCGCACGTCTCGCGGAGACTGGTGTACACGGTGTCGTCGTCGGCATGGCCCTTTACGAGGGAAGGTTTAGCCTTAAAGAGGCTCAGGAGTTGGCGGAGAATGCGCGTCGCAGAGCTTGAAAGGAAGACCTCTGAAACCGTTGTCAGGGTGAGGCTGAACCTCGACGGTTCAGGGCGGATGAGCATCGATACAGGCGTAAACTTCCTCAACCACCTGCTTGGCGCCTTAACAAAACACGGGCTCTTCGACCTTGAAGTTGAAGCCCGAAGCCTAACCGCACCCGATGAACACCATGTAGTTGAGGACACAGCCATTACGTTAGGTCAAGCGCTTGCTAAAACCCTAGGGGATAAGAAGGGAATAAGAAGGTTTGGCTACGCCATGGTTCCAATGGATGAAGCCTTAGCTGAGGTTGCTGTAGACCTCAGCGGTAGGAGCTACTTGGTCTTCCAAGGCTCCTTCAAAGGCATGAGAATCGGCGACCTTGAAACAGGGCTTGTAACCCACTTCCTTAGAAGCCTCACCCAGAATGGGAGGTTTACGCTACATGTAGCCAGCCTCTACGGGGAAGACGACCATCATAAGGCTGAAGCCCTGTTTAAAGCCCTCGCAGTCGCATTAAGCCAAGCCATAGCACCGGAGCCTAGGCTGAAGGACGCGGTTCTAAGCCAGAAGGGGGTTTTAGAATGAGTGGACAGAGGATTAAACGTATAATACCGTGTCTTGACATGTTCCGTGGCCAAGTGGTCAAAGGCGTCAGGTTCCAGCAGTTGATAAAAGCGGGAAGCCCACCGGAACTCGCTGAAACCTATGAGCGGCAGGGCGCCGACGAGGTCGCCTTCCTAGACATAGCGGCTTCAGCTGAGGGAAGGAGAACGATGGTCGATGTGGTTCAACGAACAGCAGCGAGCATCAGCATCCCCTTCATCGTAGGCGGGGGAATCCGAGACTTAGACGACATTAGGCGGCTTCTCAGCGCAGGCGCGGATAAGGTCTCTATTGGGACAGCCGCGGTGAATGAGCCTGGACTCATCGGAGAAGCATCGAAAACCTTTGGAGCCGATCGGCTTATCGTTGCCATAGACGGTAAGAAACTCAAGTCAGGGCGCTGGGAAGTCTACATCTACGGCGGACGTAAGCCTACGGGCATCGATGCCATCGCATGGGCTGTGAAAGCCGCGGAGCTCGGCGCGGGAGAGATTCTATTAACAAGTATAGACGCCGACGGTACACGGGAAGGCTACGACATTGAGCTGACAAGGGGTATCGCTGAGACCGCTAACATACCTGTCATCGCATCTGGAGGCGCGGGAACCGTTGAGCATATCCACAGAGTTCTCACCGAGGGAAAAGCCGACGCTGCCTTAGCGGCTTCCATCTTCCACTTCGGCGTCTTAACCATCCGCGACGTAAAGACGTACCTCAAGGAGCGAGGTGTCACTGTTCGGCTCTAGGTGGTGAGGAGAGGTTTGCTAAAACCCGTGAACCTAAAAGAACTCGATGCAGGTCGTAGGAAGAGAATCCTTGAAAGGTCGAGGCTAGAAGTAGAAACCGTCAAGGCCAAGGTTGAGGAGATCCTTAGAAACGTCCGAGAGAGGGGAGACGCAGCGCTTCTTGAGTACACCACCCTCTTCGACGGAGTACACCTTAAGCCTGAAGAGATCAGGGTATCCGTTGATGATAGGAAGGCCGCGTACTGCGCCGTGCCTCAGGGAGTGCTAAATGCCCTAAAGAAGACGGCTGAAAACATAAGGGTCTTCCATCAAACACAGCTACCACACCCTGTTGAAGCTGTGGAGACCACAGCAGGCGTTTCGCTCATGGAGGTGTGGTTACCAGCTGAGTCCGTAGGCGCCTATGTCCCCAGAGGGCTGGCTTCGTCGGCTCTCATGACGGTTATCCCCGCACGCTTGGCAGGTGTAGACCGGGTGATAGCCTGCACGCCTCCCAACCCCAGGGGCTCCGTGGAACCAGTGGTTCTTGCAGCCTTGGACATGGCGGGTGTAGATGAGGTTTACAGGATTGGGGGAGCTCAAGCCGTAGCGGCGATGACTTATGGAACGGAGACCGTAGATAGGGTTGATAGAATCGTGGCTCCAGGGAACATCTACGTAACCGCGGCTAAGCTCTTGGTTCAAGGCTTGGTTGGCACAGACCTTCCACGGGGGCCAAGCGAGGTTCTCATCGTCGCCGATGAAACAGATGACCCCTTGTTTATCGCCTTAGACATGGTTTCCCAAGCTGAGCATGGGATTGACTCTGTAGCTGTTCTGGTAACCACTTCTGAACCCTTAGCTCGGGCTGTGGATAAATGCCTTGAACAGGTTATTCAACAAAGTCCAAGAGCTGGGTTTGTCACGCGTTCCCTTCAGGCGAACGGGGCTATACTCATCGTGGAAAGCCTGGACGAAGCCCTTTCTTTTCTAAACACGTACGCTCCCGAGCACCTCGAGGTCTTAACGCAGGACCCAGCCCGCGTGTTGAAGGGTGTGAGAAACGCGGGCTCAATCTTCCTAGGTCCCTACGCACCTGTGGCTGCTGGTGACTACGCAACTGGGGCCAACCACATCCTGCCCACAGGAGGCGCTGCGAGGTTCCTTTCAAACCTTTCAGTCACGGACTTCATGAAGCGTGTAACCGTTCAATCAATAACGCGTGAAGGGTTAGCTGGGCTCTCAGACATCATCTTTGCCTTAGCTGAGGCTGAGGGTTTACCGGGTCACGGTGAAGCCGTTAAAGCGAGGCTTAGAGGAGGGATGTAAGCACTTGAAGAAGCTGTTAGCGGAGGAGGCTGATGCAATCGCTCAAAGCCTTAATTACAGGCATAACGGTTTCATCGTAGCTATAACCCAAGACGCTTTAAACGCTGAGGTTCTTATGACGGCTTTCATGAACCGAGAAGCCTTCATAAAAACTTTAACCACGGGGGAAGCCCACTACTGGAGCCTCAGCCGTGGAAGGCTTTGGAGGAAGGGAGAGGAATCGGGGCACGTACAGGAAGTTCAGGAAGTCTTCGTAGACTGCGACGGAGACGCCGTGCTCCTGAAGGTTAAACAGACGGTTGCCGCATGTCATATGGGTTACAGGTCATGCTTCTTCCGTAAGGTAGTTGATGGAGGGGTAAAGGAAAGCGCGGAGAAACTGTTCCAGCCTTAACGGCAAACGATGAAACAATCTTCCAAGGATCCATTGGCACACCCTGCTCCCATAACCCAACCTGGGTCATTCGACGGGCACCGTACCTAAGCATGTCTCGCGGCGCAGATCCTAGGAGGGTGATTGAGCTGTGTACACGTCTCTTCTCCCCTCCCTTCCGGTTCTACGTAGGACGCCAGCTCGGGTTAGGGTGTAGGTGGTTCTCGAAGCCAAGGAGTATGATATCTTCGCCGCCTTGGCTAAGTCATGGTTTGTGAAGAAGCTGGGAAGACTTGCCGGTAAAAGCTTCAGTAATTCCCATTTGGTCTCGATCACCTCTCGTGCGAGGGCCTCTACGATCATAGTGTCTCTGTTAAATCCCTCGAGAAGCCTTGACCTCGGGCGTCCTCCTCTCCAAACCGTCTCCCTTAAAGCGTGGGAGAGGCGTTGCTCGTGGAGCAGGAGTATCTCCAGTTTCACACCTGGGATGGAGAGAAGGTCTGGGAAGTAAACAAGCTCGCGGAAAACGTCGAGGAGCGATGCTTTTCTCCTGTACGTACGAAGATGGCTTCTCTTCGAATCCTTGGCTCTGACAGGTGTGGTAACCATGGCTTGGATGGGTAAAACCACGTGGACCGAGTAGCCGTGGTCTGTAAGCGTTTGCAGTTTACGCCTTAAAGCGCCGAGTTTACCGACCTGAACCTCTACAACGACATTACCCTTCAGAACATCCACCTGGAAACCTTCAACAGTCACTTCAACCCGCCCATCATGGATTTTCGCGTATCTCCGCTTCAACTCCTCATGGAGCCGTGACTCAGATTTCGTCTTCACGCTCCTTGAACCCCTCATTTCACACCGCCCTTCGTAATCTCCGCCCACCTGCAGCTTACGGATACGTACCTTAAAGATAAGACTCAGCTCGAGAGTCAACCTATCAACTCGTAAATCCGTTGAGGTAAATATCGAAGGTTTTTTAAGGGTTCCTGAGGACAGAAGTGGATCGTGTTACATGAGGTAGTAGACTTTGACGAGGATCGGCGTGGGAATCGTTGGTTTGGGGTGGCCCGGTATAACACACCTTAAGGCTTATCAGGCCTGTGGTGACTCTGAGGTTGTGGCTTTATGTGATGTCTATGAAATGCTCCTTAAGAAAACCGCGACAGAATATGGTGTTAAAGAAGCCTACAAGGACTATAAAGAGATGCTTAGAAACGAGGCCGTTGAGGCGGTTAGCGTATGTCTTCCAAACTACCTGCATCACCCCGTCACCGTGGATTGCCTGAAAGCCGGACGTGACGTCATATGTGAGAAACCTCCGGCTTTGAACGCTGGACAAGCGAGGGATATGGCTGCAACAGCGAAGGCTCAAGGATGTATCCTGATGTACGGGTTGATGCAGAGGTTTAACGCTGAATCCACGTACCTGAAAGGAGTCATAGAATCCGGTGAGCTTGGCGACCTATACTTCGCTGAAGCCGCCTACGTGCGGAGGAGGGGTATCCCTATAGGAAGTGGAGGCTGGTTCGTGGACAAGGAGCGAGCTGGAGGCGGAGCCCTCATCGACATAGGCGTCCACGCCCTCGACCTGGCTTGGTGGCTCATCGGAAACCTTAAGCCCCTGACTGTAAGCGCCTCCACCTACGCTAAGTACGCCTCAACTGCACCCAAGGATGTTAAGTACAGCGTTGAGGACGCGGCCTTCGCCTTTATAAGGTTTGAAGGAGATGTAACCCTAATCCTGAGGGCTACATGGGCTTTAAACCTGAAGGGTGGTAACTACACTTTTATCGTAGGGACACGTGGAGGCGCCTCTATGTCTCCTCTAACTATTTACTCCGAGCGCGACGGTGTTCAGCTAGACATCACACCCCAGCCTCCTCAAGTCAATCCCTTCGACCGTGAAATCACCCATTTCGTCGATTGTGTAAAGAAGCGTGAGACACCAATTCCATCAGCTGAGCAGGGCGTTACATTGATGGAGATGCTGGACGCCGTATATGCCTCTTCGATCTCTAGAAAGGAATTGGTTCTTTAAGCGACTTGGAACTTATTTACTTCATCTCTAGGTTAAAGTTTCATTAGGCATGGCTTCAACAAGCCGCTGAATCTCTTCCTTCTTCTCCCTCGTCGTCTTCACGATGACGATGCCTTCACCTGGTTGGCCGTAGACGACGATGGAGTTCAACGGCGCGGCTAGGATAGAGGGCAGCGTGAGCAAGTCCTCCTCCCCTTCCACCATGATCCTCACAGGGCCATCCTCCTTTAAGGCTTCCTCGATAGCTTTCACGGCTTCAAAGGCGATTGTTCCCGGACGGTTCACGACGCTAAGAACCCTCGTAGCCTCCAGGGAAGCTTCACACGTTTCCTTCCTCATAACCTTGTTATCGGTTAAGTAGAGGTTCACTTCAACCCCGCCTTTATGTAGGGTTTGGGAGACTATGTCCCCTACAGCTATCGTCTTCGAAGGCTTTTCCTTTAACACGAACTCCTTAAGCCCTTTAACAGCGATTTCCGGTGGTCCCGGGACCAGTATGCCTAGGGGCTTCTTCAACCGTCTGCGGAGTGACGGTGTTAGGGTTTTCACATCGTTGTTCTCCAAACAAGTCTTGTTGATTCACAATCAATGGGCTTCACTTAAAACTTTTCCCCGCTGGGAATGCATAGGGTTTAGAAAGGTTAATCGCTTTCACCGTATAACATCCACCGGTTGTTAGTGGGCTTAGCGGAGGTGTTGGGGTGGGCCGTTGGGTTCATGGTAAGGGTGAGCTTTCCATCCAAGACCTTATCTCCCGTATTAAGGATAAACCGAATTTCTTTCAAGCCGGTGCTCTAGCATTGTTCATCGGAGTCGTTCGGGGGGTGCACACGGAGGGAAGGGTTACCAAACTTAAGCTTGAGGCCTATGAGGAAGGGGCGGATGCTGCTCTAGAAAAAATCTGCCGCGACCTTAGAAGTGGGAAGGGTATTGTTGATGTGCAGATACACCATTTTCTCGGGGAGTTCACTGCTGGGGAAGACCTTGTATACGTCGGCGTAGCCGGAGCCCATCGGCGCGAGGTATTCACAACCTTGTTGGAAGCTGTTGAGCGTTACAAACGGGAGGCTCCGATCTTCAAGAAGGAGACTTTAGAAACAGGGAAGTCATACTGGGTCTCTGAAAGCGGAGCTGAGCATGGAGGCTCAGAGAGTGGTTTATAGAAGACGGACACTCATCCTCGACACCTGTTGCTTCATCACTGGCTACAACCCACTTGTCGTCGTTGAGGAACAGCTCTCCGTCCCATCGGTGCTCGAAGAGCTTAGGACTGGAACAATGGGCTTAGCGAGGTTTCAAACCGCTGAGGAAGTTGGGAAGTTGAGGATTTCAAGTCCTTCAAAGGAGTTCATGGACCGCTTGAAGACTTGTTCTTCAAGCATGGGTGAAACCGGGTCACTCTCCCAAGCCGACCTCGAGGTTTTAGCTCTAGCCCTACAGCTTAAGGAGCTTGGGGGAAACCCTGTCATCGTGAGCGATGACTATGGGGTTCAAAACGTGGCTGAGAAGATCGGGGTCCAATACATATCGCTGGCTGTCCTCGGGATAAAGTACTGTTTCCACTGGGTTCCCTACTGCCCCGCCTGCCACCGCCGCTTCGAAGTTACTTACCAAAGTAAAGACTGTCCAGTATGCGGTACCGCGCTTTCAAGAAGAGTTTTAAGCAAGGTAAAGGCTAAGAAGAAGTCCTTCAGATGTTAAGCGGTTTGAAAGCTATGGAGAGACGGGAACGGCTATTAGGATAGGGCTAGTGTGTTAAGTGGAGTATGCTTGTTGAAGAGGTTGATCCCAACATACTCCAAGAGACCTCGACTTTGACATCGAGTGTGAAGAGACCGTACGGCAGGCCTATCCGGGCTTTACACACCACGATTATAGCCCTTGAGATCACCTTAGCCATACTAGTAATCCTGAGTGCATACACCCTATTCTCCTCCCTCTCCGCTATAATCCAAGGCGGGGAGACCGGGGTGTTCAATGTAGAACAGAGAGACGACCCTGAAACCGGTGATTGGCTCATGTCCTTTCATGGACAGCCAAGGAACCAAGGGTTCCTCGAAATCACCGTCGTGGCGAAGGTGAAACTGCTTTCCCTCACGAACGCGACTATAGACTCAGGTGAAGACACGGCGCGCATACCACCCGGTGGAAGCGGGACGTTCACGGTTACGCTCAGAGTGCCCAAGGACCTTGTAGAGCAGGGACAGGGATATATGGAGTTTGAGCTGCACATGCGAACGCTTATGGATCTCGTAGGGTTCTCAGTTAGAATACGTATCAAGGGTGAGGGATAACCTCCATGCGTAGAAGGACACGAGGGATCATCAACGCCGCACTCCTCATCGGGCTGTTTGTGATGTTGCCAAGAGTTATCTTATCCATGTTGCCAGCCGAGCTCTTAAGGATGCTAAGTATGGACGGCATGGACATAGGCATGGTAATATTAGGCCTAACTATCCCCGGGTTAGCGTTAACCCTCCTAGCCTTAATGGGAGGCTTCGTTGAACCACGATCCCCAATAAGCTTAGTTACCGCGATTTCCTCACATTTGGTTTGGTTCTACATATTCCTTTTCACCATCGGCATAGGGAATCCATGGACATTTGGTCAGTCTCAGATCACCGGTGGTGGAGGACCCGCAGCTATAACGTTTATCCTCGACAGCCGATTCTTCATAGCCTTCGCAACATTGATCCTCGGTTTTAAAATCGTGAAAATAAGTTTCGAACGCCTCTCCTTAAGGCGCCAATCCTCAGCCCAGACATCACCACAGGCTGAGATTCCCATGGGCAGCGAGGCGATTAAGGAGCCTTAAATCAGCTCCGCTAAATCACCCAACTAAACAGGCTCCTAGAATTCCATTGATAAGAAAAGATACCGGATCTACGTAGCCTTTAAGACGTGGAAGAATTAAGTCCTATCCAGGGATCAAGGAAGCCACAGCCTTTCCCTCTAATGTAAGCTTCCTCAGTCGATCAACTTCGCGTCTTCGGCAGAGCTCTAGGAAAACCGGGATCTTATCCAAGAGGTCTGAGGCAACCATGTGAAAGCCCTTATCCTTACTAACCATGTCTCCAGCGCCTCCGTTTATGAAGGCGGCGGAGACTGCACTTTTATAGGGAGCTATGCCTTGGGCCATAAAGGCTCCAACAATGCCTGAAAGCACATCCCCAGTTCCGCCAACGGTCATCCCAGGGTTGCCTGTGAGGTTGAGTTTCACATTCCCCCCGTCAGTTATGATGTCTACAGGGCCTTTCAAGAGGATTGTGGAGTGTAAGGACTCAGCGGTCGCTTTAACAAGTGAAACCTTTTCTTGGAGGGGTTCAGGGAGCGTTGCACCCGTTAACACCTTGTATTCCCCAGTGTGAGGTGTTATAACCATTGGGAAGTCAACCCGGCGTTTGAAAGCGGCGTAGGCTTTTAAACCATCAGCGTCGAGCACTGTCGGTAAGCGTTTAACGCTTACCCACTTAAAGACTTCTTCCACTGCTGATAGTGTTTCCTCGTGGAGCCCTAAGCCGGGTCCCATGACGACAGCCGTGGCTGCATCTAGGAAGGGCTTGATTACTGTAACTCCCTTTAGGTTAAGGTGTTCCCCGGGAACCTTGACTGTGATGAGGTCTGGTGACATCGAAGAGATTGTAACCGCCGTTCTCTCAGGTGCTGCCACATAAGACAGGTCTACTCCAGTTCTGAGGGCGGCTAAGGCTACGAGCGCTGGGGCTCCAGAGTATGTTTCGCTTCCCCCGATGACGAGAAGCCTTCCGAAGTCGCCTTTATGCGCGTTGACTGCGCGTGGTTTAAGGGCTTGCACGGTGTCTCCTGGGCCGGCGTAGAGGGATGCCTCAGGAGGAATCCCGATGTTTACAACCTTCATTTCACCAACGTATTCCTTAGCCTTCAGTAAACCCCTCTTGGCTTTATGAAACGTCACCGTCACGTGGGCTTTTACCGCTTCCCCTTTCACCTCGCCTGTGTCGGCATCTATTCCCGTAGGGATGTCCACTGCTACGCGGAAAGCTTCGGCTTTATTAATCAACTTAACGGCTTCAGCGGCAGGGCTTCTTAGGACACCTTTAACCCCGATGCCTAAGAGGGCGTCGACGATCACATCACTGCTAGGTCGCGGTAAAAGGGATGTGTCGTAGGCGATAACTGTTTCTATAGAGGTTCTCAAGGATGTTAAGGCGTTCCAATTAACTCTGGCTCCTTCATTTTCGATGTCCTTAGGGCTTCCTACGAGGATAACTCTCACTTTAAACCCGTAACATGCAAGATGTCTGGCGGCGACGAATCCATCCCCTCCGTTTCCCCCAGTCCCCGAGAATACCATTACTCGGTGCTTCTTTGGGTTAAACCTCGAGGCGACCTCTAGGGCAACGTGGCTGCCGGCGTTCTCCATCAACTGCAGCTCCGTTACTCCGAGGTAACGGGCGTTTAATTCATCAGCCGCCATTTCGGAGCCTGTTACGGCATCCATAAACAACCATCGGTTATTCATAGTAAGGAAGTGGCTTAAATCCCTAGTTGTTTAGCGCTTAGCCAAGGCATCTTTAAAAAGTGTGGCTAAGAGATTTACAGCCTCTTGAACCTCAGGTGAAAGCCCCTCCCCCAGCGACAGGTCTTTAGGTTGGACACCTAATACAATGACCTTAGCCTTGACACCAAGTGCACGCATATACGATATTAGGAGGGCTAGGGAAATCCTATGGGTTGAGACTGAAGCCGTTGATATGTTTCCCTCGTTAAAAACACCTATGGACCCTGGGAGATTTGAAGCTTCGACGGCGTCGACGTATATTACATGTGAAGGTCTAAACCTCCTTACTTTATCGATGAAGTTTTCAGGGGTCATGCCACAGTTTAAGACCAACACGTTCTTCGAAGCCATTGGTTTAAAGAGCTTGGTAAAAGCCACCCCAGCCGCATCGTCTCTCCTAAGCTCATTTCCCACTCCGAGAATGGCGATGCGCTCAGCGCTCTTTAACTCTTTTACAAGCTCCTCTTTGAACTCCATAAGTGATAAACGCCCCCTTGGACTTTAAAACATGACTGAAGGTTAATAACTCGAATAAGCGTCACCTATTCCTACGCATGCGAATAAAATCCTCTACACTGAGCGGAAAAGTGATGGTTTATTGGTATCGTTAGGATGGTGTTACGTGGCGTTGTCATAATAGAATCCCTGTACCTAGTATTTTGCTTTAGGTTAGAGGGGGGGAAATCTGGTCAATCATGGCATCTTTAATTAGAATGATCCCTGAATTTATTCATACGGGTACGAATTACTTTTAGGGGTTTTGAATGCCTTGTCCCGTTCTTTTAGGTGGCTTTAGAAGGAGAGCCGCTAATAATCCTATCGCGGTTAGGATGGCGGCTGTTTGAAAGACTTTCATGTAACCCTCTGGGGTGGGTTTGGGCTCTGTGAGTATGGAAGCTAACACAGGAATTGTTAGCCCTCCGAAACCGTAGGCTGTAAAGAGTGCACCATAATTTGAGGAAAGATGAAGAGGCCCATAGAAGTTAGCTGTGATAAGCGGCATAACAGCTAGGAAGCCTCCGAAGACTACGCCTACGATAACAGTGGCCGCTATAAGCACGTAGAGATTATCTGCTAGAGGTAGTATAAGCGTTAAAGTGAGAATGTCTAGGAGAAACATTAGTATTATGGTTTTTTTAGGCGTTAATATGTCGGCTATTTTACCCATTAAAGGTCTGCCCGATGCATTGGCTACGGCTAGGAGGCTTACTACAAACGTGGCGGCGGCGTCTTCCAGCCTAGTTAGAGTTAGGCCTATGGGTTTTAAAGAACCTATAATCATTAACCCTACTCCTGCCCCTATGAAGTATATGAGCCATGCTGAGTAGAAGGAGGGAGTTTTTAAAGCCTCCCTGAGCGTTAGGGAAGGTATGGATGTCTGGGAGACTGCTTTAGAGGCTTTGGAAAGTTCTTGGGAAGGATACTTCATTAAGCTTCCTAAAACCGTTAATATAGACAGGAAGGCTGCGCCTAAGGCTAGAAAAGCCCCAGATAGACCTAGGGTTTCTAGAAGTATGGTGGCGATAGGCGCTGTGATAAGCGCTGAAAGCCCGAATCCCATAACCGTTAACCCTACCGCTAAACCCCTATTATCCGGTATCCAGGTGCTGGAGACAGTTATAGGCACGTTGTAAGCTATGCCTACGCCTAGACCGGCTACTACACCGTACAAAACCGATAACGTGAAAGCCGGGTTTAAAGACGAGAAGCCTACAAGGGAGCAGGATATATAACCTAACCCTGTTAGGAAGCCCCCTATAATAGCCGGCTTCCTAACCCCTGTTTTCCTAATCCATAAGCCTGAGAAAGGCATAGTAAGTCCGAAAACTAGTAGAAATAGGCTGAACGGCATTATAGATTCAGCGGGGCTGAGTCTGTAGGGTTCTTTATGCAGGAAGGGTCTGAAGGCACTCCAAGAGTACACGGTTCCCAAACAGAGGTTTATTATAAAACCTAGGACAACGTAGCTCCAGCGTTTAGAAGGCATGAAACCCCCTCTTAACGATTACTAAGAGGAACAAGAGAGGGGAAGCTTACCTCCTCTCAGCGGCGATACGGGCTTGTATGCTCTCCAAGACTTCGGGGTTCATAAGCGTAGTAGTGTCGCCTAAAGCCTCTCCTACGCTGAGCTTTCTCAGAAGCCTTCTCATAATCTTCCCGCTTCGAGTCTTAGGTAAGTCTTCTACAAAGTATATTTTTTCAGGTCGGGCTATAGGACCTATTGTGGTGTCTACAATCTTCACCAGCTCTTTAGGGTCTGGCGCTGTGAAACCTTGCTTAACTATTACGAAGGCTACAGGCGCTTCACCTTTGATCTCCTGAGGGATAGCTATCACGGCGACTTCTGCCACAGCCGGATGCCTCGCTAACGTTGTCTCCATCTCCGCCGTGGAAAGCCTGTGACCAGCCACTTTCATCACATCGTCGACGCGTCCGAGAAACCTGAAGTTACCGTTCTCAAGGACTCTGGCTCCGTCCCCTGCAAAGTAGATTTTATCCCCGAACTTAGACCAGTAGGCGTCCACGTACTTCTCATGGGCTTTCCACAATCCTCTCAACATACCTGGGGCGAAGGGGGAAACCTGAACTAGGTAGCCTTCTCCCCCTATTTGGTTTACAGGTTTTCCATCATCGTCTAGAACGATGTGCACCGTTCCTGGAAAGCTTCTACCGGCTACGCTCGGTATGAAGGGTCCTATGCCAGGTAGAGCGGACACCAATATACCCCCGGTCTCTGTCTGCCACCAGGTGTCCACTATGGGGCATCTTGACTGACCTATCATGTTGAAGTACCACATCCATGCGTCGTAGTTTATCGGCTCGCCCACCGTGCCTAGAAGCCTTAAGCTGGTTAAGTCGTATTTTTTCGGATACTCGTCTCCCAGTTTCATCAGCATTCGTATAAGAGTAGGAGCTGTGTAGAATATGGTTACGCCGTTCTTCTCTATGATCCTCCAAACTCTCCCAGGGTCTGGGTAGTCCGGTGCACCTTCATAGATGAGTAGGGTGGCACCTATGATTAGCGGGCCGTAGCAGGCGTAGGTGTGGCCTGTAACCCAGCCTATATCGGAGGTGCACCAGTATATGTCTTCGTCGTGTATGTCGAATATCCATTTACATGTCCAGTAGGCCTGGGTTAAATAACCCCCTGTTTCGTGAATCACTCCTTTAGGCCTAGCCGTGGTGCCGCTGGTGTAGAGTATGTAAAGCAGGTCTTCGCTGTCCATAACTTCCGGTGCGCAGTATTTTTCAGCCGTCTCCCTAAGCTCATGCCACCAGTAGTCCCTGCCGGGAACCATGTTAACCTTTAAACCATTCTCTTCCCCTATTCTCTTAACAACGATGATCTTTTCTACAATTGTTTCCTCCACCGCCTTATCGGCGTTTTCCTTAAGGTTGATCATCTTACCTCTTCTATAGTATCCGTCAGTGGTTATCAGGGTCTTCGCCTCACTGTCCTGAAGCCTTTCCCTTAATGACTCAGCGCTGAAAGCTGAGAAGACCACGGTGTGAGGCGCACCTATCCTGGCGCATGCAAGGACGGCTACGTGGGTTTCAGGCATCATAGGCAGATATATGCCTACACGGTCTCCCTTCTTTACACCCAGCGTCTTTAAAACGCTGGCGAACCTGTTAACTTCTCGGTAAAGCTCCCTGTACGTTATCTTTACAGTAGGTTCCTTTAAAGGCTCAGGTTCCCATATGATGGCTAACTTATTCTCCCGCCAGCCGCCCATATGTCTATCTAAAGCGTTGTAGGAAGCGTTGACCTTAGCCCCTATAAACCATTTAAAATAAGGAGGCTGCCAACGATAGGCTTCATCCCAGGTCTTAAACCAGTCTAAACCCTCCTTAGCAAGTTCAGCCCAGAAGCCCACAGGGTCCTTCACCGACTCCTCGTAGATTTTCTCATCGGATACCCAAGCCCTCTGCTTCATAGTATCAGTAGGGATGAAGTAATTTTCTTTTAAAAGCTTGACATAGGTTTCGACTTTAAATTCACGCTTTGAAGACATACAAGACATGTTTCTTCTCTCGCAACAACCCATGCAGCCTGCGTTCGTAGGTGAGGGGTTTTCAGGGGCTTTCTCGTCGCGCTTCATGCAAGACCACGGACAATACGCCCACACGATATAGAATATATACTTTACGCTTTCAATCCTTGTGCATTCGCCTATGAGCCAAATCTTCATAGGCAATGTTTAACGCCATGGTTTCGGTGAATCGGCGTTCACCTAAACGCAGAGGTTTTATGCATCAACTCTCATAAAGCTGTATGAAACTGGGCTATGAGAGTTCTCTGAGCGGAAAATTATCGAAGTTTACCAGCTTATACGAGTGGTTCATGTGTTTTTGCGTCAACAAGGGCTTATAAACTCGGGCATATGGTCGAATCCGTAAACCTTAAGAACTCATCTCCAGCTTTTGGATAACCCGTGTAGGGTGGTCATCATTCTAGGAGCTTGGCTCTGCTGGACTGTACCGATGGCTGGAGCCATCCTCACGCCTCTTCTTGCAAGGCTCAACCCTAGGCTACGCGACTACTCAGCTGTTGGCTTCTCCCTAGTCGCGGCGATTCTAGCTGCTATCATGATACCAGACGTCCTTGTCCACGGTACTATCAGCGATCAAGTTGAGTGGCTTAAGCTCCCCCTTCCATCTGGAAGCCTGAAGGCAGGAGTCCTCGTCGACCCACTTAGCGTTCTGATGGCAAATATCGTAGCGTGGATAAGCTTCCTGATCATGGTCTACTCGCTAGGCTATATGAAGGGTGAGCGAGCCCTTACGC
>Ga0209314_10000127_pt1 | contig 32025 bp, 29 predicted proteins | sample I19B2metaG_FD_184146 | JGI IMG/M metagenome (GOLD analysis project Ga0209314, IMG submission 184146) | Lake sediment bacterial and archeal communities from Gulf of Boni, Indonesia to study Microbial Dark Matter (Phase II) - ​I19B2 metaG... | ecosystem: Environmental > Aquatic > Freshwater >... | reverse complement strand
CCACTCACCAGAAGAACAGATCGCAGTTGTAGGAGCCAAAGAACAGGAACTCAGGACCTTGCCAACCATAAAGATGGAATGTGAGAAATGTCGCAACACCGAGGCCTACTGGTGGCTCGTCCAGACGCGAGGTGCGGATGAGTCTCCGACAACCTTCTATAGATGCGTAAAATGCGGATACACCTGGCGAGACTACTCGTAGCACCAACTCTATCGTTGGATTCTTCACGCCTTTCTGCGCAAACGTTAAACGAACTGTGTCACAGTTTCCTAGAGGAAAGCGGTGAATCGACCTGTTCAAGACCCGAATGGCAGACGCGAGGATGTGGAAGAACATAGTTACAGCAGTGTCAACCCTCATTGATGAAGGAACTTTCGAGGCCGGGCAGGACGGAATAAAACTTCGAGCAATGGATCCTTCTCATGTAGCTATGATAGACTTGGCGTTGCCCTCATCCTCCTTCGAAGAGTACGCTTGTGATAAGCCCCTCAAGATCTCTGTCAACTTGGGTGAAATGCTCAAGCTTCTGAGGCGCGTGAGCGGAGACGAATCCTTGGAGATGAACTACGAGGAGGACTCGGCGAAACTGAGCCTTAAGCTGCGTGGCAGATACAGCAGGACTTTCAGAATGTCAACAATCCAACCGACTGGCGAAGAAGTTCCGACCCCAAGGATAACATTCAACGCGCGGATCAAGATGTCGGCTGAAACCCTGAAGAACGCTGTAGACGACGCCTCAGCGGTCAGCGACCACCTGAGATTTGAATCAAACACAGAAAAGTTTGCGATAAACTCTTCTGGCGACCTTGGAACTGCCACGATAGAGCTCGAAAAGGGAAGCGAATCTATACTAAGCTATGATGTCCAACAAGAGAGCAAAGCGACCTTCAGCATCAGCTACCTCAGCGACATAATAAAATCAGCGACAGCGGCGTCAGATATCGTGACTGTCGAATATTCCACCAACATGCCGATCAAGCTCACCTTCGACCTGCCTCAAGGCTCAATGGTATTCTATCTTGCTCCGCGCGTCGAAGCCTAGACATCCAGCAGATTGACCGAACCAAACGGATTTAACCTTTGAACCGTCAACACGATCGGAAAATGTTACATTCGAAGACCGACCTGGCCAAATATCCCTTTTCTACTGAGGCTGGAGAGTACGTCAAGCAACTTAGTATCAGGATAGATGATTTTGAAAGACCAGAATTCCAGAACGTTCTAAGCAGAGCCGAAGGGAGAGTTAAGGAGTCTATCCTGAACGGTGTAGTGTCGCCCGAGTTCCGGGACGCCGATGTCGAACTACTATCTTATCCACTGGGACAGGTCTTGGTAGCCATCGCAGGAGAGGCATACCTGAAGAGGAGGCATGCACTAGCAGAAGCCAAGAGAAGCCACGAGCTCTTGAAGGCTGAAGAACCAGAGAAGGTCATCCGCCTTGCGACGGACACCTTCAGATGGAGGATTGGAGAGCCCGACCGAGACGCTGGAAGCCCTATTCATATGCTCAAATTGAGCTTTGTCGACTATCTTAGGACAGCACCACAGTTCCATGATCCAAAATGGAAGCTCGTCAACAGAGTAGTCTCCGACGGTTTCGTTTACATATCAATAGACGAAGCTGCTCGCCTCCTCTCAGAAGAAGTCAGAATTCAAATTCTAAGGAGGCTCGAGACCCAAAGAGAGTTGTTGGTTCCTGACATCCTCGCCAAAAGAGCGAACGAGCTTCTGGCACTGTTCAAACAGCAGAGAGGGCCTTTCGAAGAGTATGGCCCGCCACCCGCTGCGATGGAAGAAGCGTATCCACCCTGCATCAAATCGCTCATGCAATCTCTAGCCGACGGAAAAGACATACCTCATATGGGGCGATTCAGCCTTACGGCCTTTCTCGTGAATGCGGGGCTTTCCTCCGAGGATCTCTTGAAGCTTTACGGGGCCACGGCGGACTTCGACGAACGGATGACGCGGTACCAGATAGAGCACATCGCTGGGAAAAAGGGTTCGAGAACGCGATACAAGCCACCCAACTGTGACACTATGAAGACGCACGGTTTGTGTCCCTACATCGATGACATATGCAAACGTATCAGACATCCTCTTAGCTACTATAGGAGAAAGACTAGGATGCTCCAAAAGTCATCCAGAGGAGGCAGACAAAATTCGAGCTACTGATGATTATCTCAGACATCGGTTCTCAGAATACTACACCAAGAACAAAGTGGGGGTGCCGCGTCAATTAGATGGAAGAGAGTTTGGCTTTACCCTTTTCAAGGAAAGAATGATGGTGAGGCACAGAAAGTTCGACTCTGAAGACGCCTTGACGGCTTTTCTTGCTGCAAATGGGCCATCAGATGTCTATGCATCAGCGGCGTACTACCTGAATCCGGAACTCGAGATGGACAAAAAGGGGTGGCTTGGGGCTGACCTGGTATTTGACGTAGACGCCGATCATGTGGAAACACCTTGCAAGAAACTCCACGATCGATGGAAATGTTCAGACTGTGGACATGTAGATTCTGGGACAGCTCCACGAGCCTGCAGCGAGTGTGGCAGCCAGAGGTTGGAGCAGTACAAAGAGATCTGCGAACAGTGTCTCCAAGCAGCCAAGTCTGAGACTAGAAAGCTCGTCGACATCATGATTGGGGATTTCGGCTTTACCGACAGAGAGATGGAGGTTCATTTTACTGGGAACAGGGGCTATCACACGCTGATCGTTTCAGACAGAGTCCGCTCCTTAGATCAATTAGCCAGAAAGGAGATAGTAGACTACGTTTGTGCGACGGGACTGAGACCTGAGCTTCACAATCTGACCCATGGGGACAAGCTGCGCTGGGAGCTAGACCGTTCGGCAAGCTTTGGATGGAGCCGCAGGATTGCTCGAGCGCTGGATCATTTTATGTCGACGGCCGATCAATCAGAACTGTCGCAGATCGGCCTAAGCAAGGCCACGATCAGAGAGATCATGGAGAAAAGAGGGAATCTAGCAACGCATCCGGAGAAGATAGACTGGCGGTTTGTCCCTAGAATCGGAGAAAAGACTTGGGAGAGGATAGCTCAAAGGGCCGCCCGTTTAGAGAGCTCGCAAGTTGATACAGTAGTCACGACAGATATCCATAGGTTGGTGAGACTGGCTGGAAGTCTTCACGGCAAGACGGCCTTGAAGGTGCAGATTCTCTCGATCGACGAGCTGGAGGATTTTGACCCTAGGAGTGACTCCATCGTATTTCAAGAAGGCGAGGTCACCTTGCATGTTGAGCAGGTAGAGAGATTTAGGCTGGGGAAGAGAGATTATGGGCCATTTCGTGATGAGACCGTGGTCCTGCCAGACGCAACTGCAATGTACCTACTGTGCCAAGGCCGGGCGCATATAGGAGACTGAAGGATTGCTCGACGAACTCTACGAAGCTTGGAAAAGGGATCTGGAGGATCGCGATCTTCAACCGCTGTCAGCCGACTTCTTCGAAAGAATAGCGGACTACCTACACAGACTAAAAGAGGACCTACGCATGACAGACGACCGAACGTTAAATGGCAGACTCAAAAGGCTCGAGTATGAAAAGGCAACGAAGCTTAGCCGCAACTTGATGCAGCTCCGACAGAGAAAGATATTGCAGATCGCATGTGAAAGAGAATCGCTTCCATCGAATTTGCTCACGGAGCCAGAACAGACGTACTACGATAGGACTCGTCAAAATCAAGAGGGGATGCTCAGACTGCAGGAGCAGGTATTGGAGGGGAGAATGCCAGTTCCCGAGGAGCGGGATCAAGGATCTGAAAGACGGACCTTGGTGCTCCGATTTCTCTCAGATATGCCCTCGATCGTTGGATCAGATATGCGAATGTACGGACCATTTCGAAAAGAAGATGTCGCAGTTCTGCCGCCGGAGAATGCCGAAACATTGCTCCGCCAGAAAGTGGTCCAACGCGTGGAAACATGATCTTCTCTTCTTGAGTGGCACTCGCTGTCTGGTGGCGGCACGGAGAATACATATATAAGAGCTTAGCGGGCCGTTTATGTCCCAACTTGGCGGTCAGCTGCATGAAACTCCCCAAAGTCAGGAACACCTACTGTCCTAAATGCAAGAGATCGACCGCTCATACCTTGTCGCTCTACAAGAAGGGGAAGGAGAGATCACTTTCTGCTGGCGCACGAAGGCATGAGCGAGAAAAGCATGGTTATGGGGGCCAGAAGTATCCGGAGCAGGTTCGGTTTGCAAAGACTACGAAGAAACAGACGCTTAAACTGAAGTGTAAAGAGTGCGGTTACACCCTTCAGAAATTTGGCGTTAGACTCCGGAAGGCAGAGCTAGAAGTGTAGGTAGATCACAAATGTCAGGATGGGACAAATTGATACCCCGCCCGAAGAGCCAGTTTCTAAGGATCAAGTGTCCGAACTGCGGTAACGAACAGAGCGTATTCAGCGCTGTCGCCACGGAAGTGAAGTGCAACGTCTGCGGGGCAGTTGTAGCTGAGCCGACTGGGGGAAAGTCCAAGATCAAAGGCGAGATCCTTGGGTTAAACGAGTAAGAGGTCGCAATGATTTGAGTAAGCCAGAGGATTGGCCTGAAGTTGGCGATTTGATTGTGGGTACGGTCTCGAGGGTGACCTCTTATGGCGCATACGTGACCTTAGATGAATATCGCAATCGAGAAGGGTTAATGCACGTTTCTGAAATCGCCTCGTCTTGGGTCAAGAACATTCGAGACTTTGTACGCGAGGGGCAAAAGGTTGTACTGAAGGTTCTCAAGACGGATCCTGAGAAGGGCCATGTGGACCTTTCAATGCGTAGAGTTACAGAACGCGACAGAAAAGAGAAGATGCTCGAGTGGAAGCGAGACAAGAGAGCTGAAGCATTATTGCGAATGGCAACCGAGAAGGTGGGCAAGAAGGAAGAGGCCGACGCCACAGTTGCGCCGAAGCTCCTACGACAGTTCGGGAAATTGTATGACGCATTCGAAGAAGGGGCAACCAAAGGAGAGTCCGTCTACGAGAAGGCTGGGATTTCCGAGGAATGGGCGAAAGCTTTGGCCGAAATAGCGAAGACGAAAATCAAAGTGAGAAGGGTGAGAATCAGAGGAGTTCTGCAACTGTCCTGCCTTAGGGGCGATGGCGTGGACCTGATCAAGAAGGCCTTGACAAAGGCGAAAAATGTACCAAAGCCTCGAGACTCGAGAGTCGATCTCCGCGTTCTTGGAGCCCCAAGGTACAGGATCGAAGTGATGGCTCGAAACTACAAAGACGCTGAGAAGGCTTTGAAAGCTGCCGTCGACGAAGCAATCAGTGTCATGGAAGCCAGTCAAGGACAGGCGTCTTTTCAGAGAATGGAATCCTAATGCCAAGGCGACGATAGTTGGTTTGGCTGCTGAGGAAATGTGCGGTGTGTCAACGATATACCCTATGCACAGATCGCTGTCCGGTCTGCGGGGGAGAGGTGCACGTTCCACACCCTGCCAAGTTCTCTCCTGACGACAAATATGCGAGATATAGAGTTCGAAAGTGATAGAGAGAGCTTCGAATGAAGAGCGTCCAGATCATAGAGAAGAGTAGACCCAGACTTGTAGACCCTATCCTTGTAGAGGGCCTTCCAGGTCTCGGATCTGTTGGGAAAATCGTCCTGACCCATCTCGTGCGTTCACTCAAAGCAAAGGTATTTGCGGAGCTATATTCATCTCACCTACCTCCGCATGTACTGGTCGACCGAAGTGGCAGGATCAGACTGATGAGATACGAGTTTTTCGCTGCGAGTGATGAGCACAATCAACGTCCGAGTCTAATTCTGCTCACAGGTGAGACACAGGTTCAAACGCTCGAAGGACAATATTCAATGTCGGAAGAGATTCTGAAATTTGCAGCGAAGAAGGGCGCGAAAACTATCATAACGATCGGCGGTTATGAAGGAGAGGCCTCAAAACATCCAAGCGTCATCGTCATGGCATCGAACAAGCAGCTATTTGAAGAGCTTGTTGCATCAGGAGCTATGCGAAGCCCCGAAGGAAGCCCGATCGTGGGATTGGTTGGGCTGCTTGTCAGCATGGCTGCTCAGAAAGGGATGCCAAGCGCATGTTTGCTTGGTGAGACTGTGGGGCATTTTCCAGATCCTCGTTCGGCCAAGAGCGTCTTGCAGGTATTGGGTCGGTTCCTCAAGAGGGACATTGACCTTACCCTCATTGATCGTGAGATCATGAAAGCTGACAGAACAATGAAGGGCATGGAAAAGATAGAGCATAAGACACGGATATTCGATAGAGCTCTTGAAAGAGACGATAGAATCACATACATATCGTAGTACCGCCACGGCAAGTCGATGCACGCATCCAACGAAATTATCGGACAAGGCGCTGAAGGTCGATCCACACTCAGGGACCACCCTCAAGACGCAGACGGACACTGCGAAATAAGACCTGATCTCACCTCTTTTCTTTGGCGAAGGGACATCACAGATAAGCTTTTTACCATGGCCAGTTCCGTAGAACGGCCATCGCTTGATGGCGTTTGAAGGAATCTCGCTGGTGGGAGGTATGCGCCACACGTTGAGTCCCGGTCTCGCGGTGACTTTGGGATGCCTTTCGCTACCGATGCGCCATCAATGGAGCCCTGCGCACTCGTCATAGATGGGATGTAGGCCGGATGTCAAGAGCGCTTCCAATCAAGTTCAATCCAATGAAGCTCGAAGATGATGTGAGGACATTTTGGAGAGAAAATGACGTCAAGAACAGGATGAGGGATCTCCGTCTCTCTGATTGCGTGGGTAAGTTCGGTTACGTCGAGGGACCCCCAACTTTGAACGGATTCCAACATGTAGGACACGCAAGAGGGCGAGTGATGAAGGATCTTTGGTACAGGTTCAGAACCATGCAAGGATACTTTGTCCTCTTCAGGGGAGGTTGGGACTGCCAAGGCCTGCCCGTCGAGATTCAGGTGGAGAAGGAGCTTGGTATGTGTGAAGGGAAAAGAGAGCTACTCAGGGGGGTAGGAGAAGAGCGCTTTGTCGAAGAGTGCAAGAAGCTCATCATGAGGTACTATGGTCACTGGAAAGAGATGGACGAGAAGCTCGCAGTCTTCATAGATCATGAAAAAGCCTTCTGGACATACAAGGACGAATACATAGAACGGGAGTGGCAGTGCCTACGCAGAGCAAATGAACAGGGCCTCTTGGGCAAAGGATACAGAGTCGTAGCCTACTGTCCACACTGTCAGACATCGCTTAGCAACACAGAAGTCGGACTTGGATACGAAGAGGTCGAAGATCCATCTCTCTACTTCAAGGTCAGACATCAAGGGACGGAAAACGAGTATTTTGTGGTATGGACGACGATGCCCTTCACCATCGTGACTGACATGATGTTGGCTGTACGTCCTGAAGCTGAGTATTCCAAGGTCAGAGTTGGTTCGGAGATCTGGATTGTGGCCAGCTCGAGAGTTCAGAGCGTCCTTAGTGTACTTGGCCTGGGGAAATATGAGATTCTGGACAAGACCCATGGGAAGTCTTTGGAGGGCGAGAAGTACGAGTTCCCGTTTCTAGATCTTATCCCTAAGCAACAAGAATACGATAGATTAGATAACGTCCACCGCGTTGTGGCAGAAGATTTCGTGGATGTAGAGACCGCTACCGGAGTAGTGCACCTCTCACCGGGAAATGGGGAAGACGACTTCAACACTGCCCAAGAACGCGGCGTCCCGATCTTTGCGCCGTTTGATGACGAGGCTAAGTTCACCGAAGATGCTGGATTCTTCGCGTCGATGTTTGCGCGAGACGCGGATCAGACTGTAATCTCGAAGCTCAAGGAGAAGGGCCTTCTGCTACTGTGCAAGACTGAGAAACATGAGTATCCAACCTGCTGGCGGTCACATCACAAGCTTATCTACTTGGCAAAGAACGAGTACTTCTATTGGACAGATCGCATCGTCGATAGAATAGTCAAAGCGGCTGAAGGCGTGAACTACTTCTATGAGGGTCCGAGGAACCGGTTCATTTCGATCCTTCAGGAAAAGAAGCCGTGGTGCATATCTAGGGAGCGAGTTTGGGGGACACCACTGCCGATATGGGTCTGCGAGACTTGCGGCTCGACCCAACATCTGTTCAGTAGGCGAGAGATCGTCGCTCGTGCTTCGCATCTGCCGGATGGTGCTGCCTTTGAACTTCACAAACCTTGGATCGACAGGATAGTCATCGACTGTTCGAAATGTGGAGGACGGATGAGGCGAGAAGACTTTGTTTTAGACGCTTGGCACAACAGTGGAGCCGCGTCATATGCAGGATTCAGCAACGACGAGTTCAGGGAATTTGTTCCAGTGGAGTTCTTGACGGAGGCCATTGATCAGACGAGGGGCTGGGCTAACAGGCTCTTAATAGCACATGTCCTCTTCACAGGGGAGGCGGAATCTCCATTCAACTCCTATCTGTTCTATGGCCATGTGCTAGACGAGAAAGGTCGCAAGATGAGTAAGAGCCTTGGAAACGTCATTGAGACGGCCGATGTTCTCTCCAAGTATCCGGCAGATCTTTACAGACTATATATGCTCTGGAAATGCTCTCCAATAGATCTCATGTTCTTCAGCTTCAAAGAGATGAACGAACGTCCCTACCAGTTCTTGAATACGCTATACAATCTTCACAGGTATTTGCAAGAGAATGGAGCCTATGATCGATTCAATCCAAAGGGTTTTACACTCGACTCGGCAGAAGCTAGGTCGCTTCTAGAGCCAGCTGATCGGTGGATTCTTTCAAAGCTACAAGATTTGATTCAGAGAGTGACTCAGGGCTACGAATCTGGGCAGTACAACTCGCTTCTCAGCCTTATAGAAGCATTTGTGGTTGAGAACCTCAGTAGAAACTATGTGCCAATGACTAGGAGAGATCTCTGGAGCGACGCGCCCGAGACGTATGAGCGTAGAATGGCTGTTTACTCCGTCCTTTGGTACGCCCTGAGAAGTGTGACGCTGCTACTTAACCCGGCGATCCCGCACTTCGCCGAGGCTATGCATCAGAACGTCTTTCTCAACTTCGATAGTTCCTTGCCGATATCGGTCGACTTCGAAAGTTGGCCCAAGGTTGAGAACAGGTACAGAGATCAGAGTCTAGAAGAGTCATTCATCACTCTACTTGAAGTGGCATCACTTTCGAACTCTGCCAGACAAGCTGCGAAGCTGAAGAGAAGATGGCCCCTCAGCCGAATGGTCGTGGTTATTCCGGAGGAACGACTACAGGGAATCGCTCCGTTGAAGGGCCTTCTATGTGAACTTGCAAACGTTCGAGAGGTGCTCATCTCAAGTGATCCTCGGGGAAACGAAATAGGACTCAAGGTTTCGCTGAACCTTTCTTCAGCCGGTCCGAAGCTCCGAGGGCTGACGGGGCAGGTTGCCTCCGCCCTCAGGTTGCTCAACGGCTACGATGTACGCCAAAGACTTGAGAGTAGTCAGAGACTACTGCTTGAGGTGGAGCAGACCAAAGTCGAGTTAACCTCAGAGAATCTTGTTTTCACCTATGAGCCGCCCGAAGGCTATTCGCTGGCAGCGGACGAAGGGATTTTGGTCGGCGTTGACACGCGTAGGGACGACGTTCTGATCGGAGAAGGCCTGATGCGTGATATCGCTAGGAGACTACAGGCGTTGCGCAAGGAGTTGAACTTGAAGCCCAGCGACTACTTGAGATCGGCCTATGTTTTCGGCTTGGATGACGAAGGCCGAGATCTGATACAGCCTCACTTGTCTGAGATGCGGGATCTCGTGCGATCGAGGGAGATTGTGATTTGCAGAGACAGAGAGGACGTGGGAGCTCGGTGGAATGAGTTTGAGATAGACGACAGGAAGATTCTCCTTGCTCTCCTTCCTTGATTCGGTATCAGAGTAGACCAAGATGAAGAAGCTGGGGCTCTTAGTAAATCCGATTGCTGGCATGGGAGGCGCGGTCGGCCTAAAGGGAACAGATGGTGAGGAGGTTCTAGGGCAAGCTATCACCCTTGGTGCCAAACCAATCTCACCAAAGCGATCTACAGAGTATCTCTCAGCACTACGAAGAGAGTTGCAAGCCATAGAGCTCCATGTTGGCCCGGGCCAGATGGGCGAGCTTGAAGCCTTGGAGGTTGCCTTGGACTTCACCGTTGTCGGTGGACCATTAACCGGGAAGACATCAGCGGCAGACACAAGACGAGTCGCCGATTCGATGGAGAGGAAGGGCGTCGATCTCTTGGTCTTCTGCGGGGGAGACGGCACAGCTCGAGATATACTAGACTCCATTGATCAGAGAGTCGTCAGCTTGGGGATACCGTCGGGCGTCAAGATGCACAGTTCGGTCTTCGCAGTGACCCCTGTCGCTGCAGCAGCTCTGACGATCGAGCACTTTCGAGGCAGGGCGACGAGTGCGGAGAGGGAGGTTATGGACATCGATGAAGATGCGTACAGACAGGGGCGCCTCTCGGCGCGCCTTTACGGGTATCTGCGGGTGCCCTTCGAACCAAGCTTCATCCAAGGAACCAAAGAGGCTAGCTTGGGGACACAGAGCGAGAGAGAGGCCCAGTATTCGATAGCGAAGAGAATCGTCGAGGAGATGAATCCGGACACATACTATGTGTTGGGTCCGGGCACGACGATCAAGGCTATAACAGATTACTTGGGGCTCCAGAAGACAGTTTTGGGGATCGACATCATAAGAGACAGGAAATTGGTTTTGAAGGATGTCAATGAAGGGCAGATTCTGCGTATTTTGGCTGATGGACAGTCGAAGGTGATCGTGACTCCTATCGGAGGACAGGGGTTCATATTTGGTAGAGGTAATCAGCAGATCAGCGCTGAGGTTCTCAGGAGAGTAGGGAAAGGAGGCGTAGTGGTGGTCGCGACGAGAACGAAGATAAACGCGATTCCGGGCATGAAGCTGAGGATCGATACTGGAGACTTGGCCCTAGACGCCCAGTTTGCTGGATACGTTCGGGTTGTTGTCGACTACAACGAGGAGATTGTGATGAAGGTGGATAGATAAGAGTCACTCACGTTATCGTTTCTCAGCCAACTTGGTTAGGAGCTCGGCATATTGCTGACTGTTCATGAGCTTGGGTAGTTCTTCCGCGAGTCTGTCAGGTCTTAGCAGAGCGATCCACCCCTCATCATAAGGCTCCCTGTTAAGCAGCTCAGGACTATCGAGGAGTTTCTCATTAACCGACACAACTGTTCCTGAGACTGGTGAGAAGATGTCGGAGACGGCTTTCACGGATTCAACTGTTCCCAATGACTGTGTCTGATTCGCTTTCATCTGTGGTTTGGGTAGGTCCACGAACACGATTTCATGAAGATTCTTCTGGGCATAGTCAGTGATTCCGATTCGTACTAGTTCAGGCTCCGCCTTCAACCATTCATGTTCAGCAGTATAGTACAGGCCTTCAAGGATTTCGTAATCTCCCACTTTCATTATTGCTTCCTCCGCCAGCCATATTTTTCAGAGTTATAGAAGGGGAAGTTGACTATTGAAGCATCAGCCAATTTATCTCTTATCTTGACCTTCAATCTCGTTCCTTCCTTAGCGTAGTCTGGTGGAACGTATCCTATCGCTATGCCTGTTTGGAGTATCGGTGAGAAGGTTCCGCTTGTGACGAATCCTACTGGCAGTCCATTGGCTTGCAAATCATGGCCTGGACGGGGTATCCCTCTCTCCAAGAGTTTTATGCCTACTCGCATACGTTTTACCCCTTCTGTCTTCTGCTTGAGGATGTAGTCTCTGCCTATGAAGGGTCCTTTGTCGAGCTTGACGACCCAGTCAAGTCTTGCTTCGAGAGGCGTGGTTTCTTCGTTGATATCGTTGCCGTACAGGCATAATCCGGCTTCGAGTCTCAGCGTATCTCTGGCTCCAAGACCGCAGGGTTCAATGTTGAATTCTCTGCCTGACTCCAATAGCGAGTTCCAGACAGATATGGCCTTGTGGGGTCTGTCCACCGGCGAGTCATATACAAAGATCTCGAAGCCATCTTCCCCGGTGTATCCAGTTCTTGAGGCCAGTGAGCGTATCCCGTTGATGGTTATCTCGGTCGCTCGAAAACGTCCAACCTTGTCGATTTCTCCGGTGGAGGCCTTTCGCAGGGTTTCGTAAGCTCTTGGCCCTTGCAGGGCAATCATGGCGACTTCATCAGAAACGTGCCTCACGTCGACATCAAAGGCGGAAGAGTGGCTTTCAACCCACGTCCAATCTTTCTCCCTGTTTGAGGCGTTGGGGACCAACAGGAACTTGTCAGCGGTTATGCGGATGAAGATAACATCGTCCTTTATTCCTCCTTTCTCATTGCAGATGGTGGTGTATTGCGCTTGCATCGGCTGCACGGTTGCGACATTGTTGGCGGTGATATGGTTCAGGAACCTCTCGGCATCTGACCCCTCAATGAAGATGCGTCCCATATGCGATACATCGAACATCCCCACGGAGTTCCTTACCGCAAGATGTTCAGTCACGATCGTCTTGAACCATAGAGGCATCTCAAATCCTGCATATTCCACAAGATTTCCATGTGCCCTGTGGTATTCATTAAAATGAGTCACCTTCAAAGGCAACCCGTCCACCTCAATTCTCAATCCGCTTGTAATGGAACCTCTTCGTCCTAATACCGCTGTCGGAACCAGAGGATGTATAAGTGGCCGTCAGGCGATGCTTAGAAGTGCGGGAATGAGCCGGCGAAGGGCATAGCAACTCAAGCTCTCTTGCCAGAAGTTGCCAGCTTTATTTCAACCCTGTTAGATGCAAATTCAAGCTTCTTGCCGCAGCCCGGGCACTTTGCGTCGAGTTGCTGAATAATCTCATCTGGAGGCCTGAGTTCTAGATCGTTGTAGAGGACGGTTCCGCATCTTTCACAGAAGACCTTCTGCGGCATCTGTGGCCTCCATGCTGGGGTAGTAAGACTTACAAGTCGCTATTTTAACCTTCTGTGAACTCTCGATCTGGGAAAGCGGCCGCCTTGGATTCAGATAGTGTGCTCATCGTAGCGGAGAAACCCGATGCGGCGAGAAGGATCGCACTTGTCCTCGATGAAAATGAGAAGCCTTCCAAGGAGAGCTTGGGAGCTCTGTCGTATTATCGAAGTGTGCGAAGTGGGAAGAATCTCCTGATAGTTCCTGTCTTGGGGCACATGTACACGCTAGTTCCGCGGGAGGGTGGAAGGCAACATTATCCTGTCTTTGATTGTGCATGGTCTCCCAAAGGTCTCATCGGCAAAGTGGACGAACGAGTGCGAGCTTTGATTCGGGAAATCGAGCATCTGGCATCCGAGGCGAAGGAGTTTGTCAACGCCTGTGACTATGATGTGGAAGGAAGCTTGATCGGTTACACCATTCTCAAGTTTGCATGTCAAGGCAAGGACCCGATCGCGAAGAGAATGAAACTGTCGACCTTGACGAAGAAGGAGATCCTCGAAGCTTTCAACTCATCGATGTCTGCCCTCGACTTCGGACTGATAGAAGCTGGTGAGACTAGACATCTTGTGGACTGGCTGTACGGCATCAATCTTTCAAGAGCACTGACACTAGCTGCATTGAGGAGTTGGAAAAGATACGCAACACTAAGTATCGGGAGAGTGCAGGGGCCGACGCTTGGGTTCGTATCGGACAGGGAAGGGGAGATCCTCTCCTTCGTCCCACAGGTTTTCTGGGAACTCAAGGCAAGAATTAGCGTCGACGGGCAGGCCGTGATGGCCGAACTATGCAAAGGAAGGATAGACACGATGCACGATGCCGAAAACACAGTGCAAGAATGTCTCGGCCATGAAGGTCTCGTATCTGGCATAGAGGTGAAAAGATATAGTCAAGAGCCACTGAAGCCATTCGATCTGGGAACACTGCAAGCCGAGGCGTACAGGATATTTGGATTCTTGCCTAGTAGGTCTCTTCGCGTCGCCGAAAGGCTATACCTCTCTGCTCTGATCTCCTATCCACGCACGTCAAGTCAGAAGATCCCAGACTCGGTAGACTGCGAAAGCATACTCCGCTCGCTCGCGGGACTCCCATCTGTATCTGCACTTGCCCAAGAGCTGGTTCTGAAAGGACGCTATACTCCAACCCAAGGTGCCAAAGAAGATCCAGCTCACCCAGCCATCTATCCAACAGGGGATCTACCCCAAAGTGAACTCGGGTCTGATGAAGCAAAGCTCTACGACCTCGTTGTCAGGAGATTCCTTGCATTGTTTGGGGAGCCCGCCTTCAAGGAAAGCGTCAAGGTCGTGATTCAGATAGGCCCCCACCCGTTTCAACTGTCAGGAAGACGTGTTATCAGCGAAGGATGGGCTAGGTACTATCAGCCATACTTCAGAACAGATGAGGTTGCGCTGCCCTCATTCCAGGTTGGACAGCGTTTGAGAGTATCCGAGATCCTCTCGGATGAGAGGTTCACTTCTCCCCCATCGCGGTTCAACGCCGCCAGTCTTCTCGATCTGATGGAGAAGAGTGGTATTGGGACAAAAGCAACCCGGGCGGAGATCATAGATACGCTGTATGATCGAGGATACATCGCACAGAGTAGAATGGTGGCCACGGACTTGGGGCTGCAAGTTTCCAGACTTATTCGGATGTATTGCCCTGTCGTCGCGTCCATCGATCTGACTAGGCAGCTTGAGCAGGAGATGGAGTCGATCGAAGTCGGCAGAGAAAGGAAGCGGGAGATATTGGCGAAGGCCATAGCAGAGCTCAAGCCCGCTCTCGAGAAGCTGAAGGAGAATGAGCTCGTCATCGGGGAGAAGCTGCGCCAAGCATTGAGATCGGTTCAGGTTCAAAAGAATCGAGTAGGGCCCTGCCCGATATGCGGGAAAGGCGACCTTGTGATCATGCAATCCAGAAAGACAGGGAAGAGGTTTGTCGGGTGCACCGACTACTTTGACGGTGGCTGTCGGGCATCCTTCCCTCTACCGCAGCGAGCCTTCCTTAAGCCGCTCTCAAGAACCTGCCCACGTTGCCAATGGCCCATGATCTTGGTCAGATCTTCGAAAAGACGACCGTGGAATCTCTGCATAAACCCAAGATGCCCCCGCAAAAAGCATCAGGGGGATGTAGCTTGAAGTGTGAGGTCTGTGGAATCGAGTCGGACGCCACTTTCTGCGCGGACCATTCCAAGGCATTCGATCAACTTCGTGATAAGTTTGAAGTGTGGGCGAGGGCATTAGGCATAGGTTGGGAAGCTTACCTTCAGAAAATCTCAACAAACCCCAATACCGGTCGATGGGCGAGAGAAGTGGCAGAACACTTCTTACTGAAGTCTAGGCTCCAAAAACACTAATTAAGGCCAACTCGTGAGAAGGCGCATTGCGGAAGTGCTGGCCAATGAGTCTGAAGAGGTTCTCTGAGAGGCTTACCAGACTCATTCGGAGACCGGGAGCGGGGGGGATCGAAGTACCGCGTCCCTCTTCGACCTATGTGGCCGTCTTGATTCTGATCGTGGCCATTTTCATCATGGGTGGCGGAGTGTACGATCTAGTCACGGAGAATCCTATAACCATCCTTCCTCAACCAGGTGTCCCTGTAGTCTATCCTGGACTTTCCGGACAGTTCCTTGCCCCGGAAAGCGTGGGGGCGATGATACTCCTAGGAATAGGCGTGACGGGTATCTACCTTGTATATCGGGGCGGCAGGACATCCTTTAGACCAAAAGAGTTGAATATGCTGGTCTTGGTAGGGTTGATTCTCTTTTTCATCGGATATTTTGGCTGCTACTACCTGCTCCAGCTGAAGCTTGCCGGATGAGATCGATCCCTTTCCCGTTCGCGACGTAGCAGGGCTACCAAGGATTTTTCTTGAGTCCCGAGAGAAACGCGACCATATTCGTGGCCAGATGAATTGGAATCGTGACGAGCATCACAGAGATGAAAAGCTCAAAACTGACTGGGTAGGTTATCGCAGCGAAGGCCATCGCGAGGACGGCGAAGGAAATCTGGTCAACGATTGGCAGAGCTCTTCCCGGCTCCATGCCCAGTCTTCTCTTAAGAAATGAGCCTGTCATGTCACCGACGAGAGCGCCTGCTGAAAGAAGCAGGCCTAATGAAGAGCTATGTGGAATCAGCGGTTCACTGAAGAAGCCATATGCGACCAGTAAACCATTGAAGAAGCCATACTCTGCCAATCCAACACATGATCCTAAGATCAAGCCTGAGACCAGTCCTCGAAAGGTCTTGTTGGGCCCGAGGATGGGTCTTCCATCAATGAATGACCTGCCGCGATCGATAGGTGGTCCGCCGCCGAAGAGTATTGGAGCGGCATTAGCAGCGTAAGCCGGAAAGATGAAGTAGATGGCAAATGCCAGACCTTCGAGCGAGAATGCCAGCTTTGGCACCTTCGGGGTGAAGTTGGATCAAGGACTAGGCCACGTTTCTTGATAAATAGGTTTGGAATGTGTCTGAGCGATCTCCGAGTGTTGGGCGGCATGGTGCTTCTCGTCTTCCGAGGGTCTCTCGAAAGATGGCGAGCCGGATTTGAACCGGCGAACCCCTACGGGAAGGGATCGCTCTTGCAGGGATCTTGAGTCCCCCGCCTTTGGCCTGGCTTGGCTATCGCCGCCCAGCGTTCAATCTCGAACATTTAGATTTAAGAGTTCTGGGCTTCAAACCTGTAGATCCACCGGATGCATTTGGAAGTGTCACCGGCATCGGAGTCGCGAGTTGTTGAATGATGAAGTTAGTCGCGATATTTGGCAGCAGGCAGCAAACTAGGCTCGTCGAGCATTTCTTGGAGAACCCTGAGCGAATATACAACCAAGCAGGTCTTTCAAGAGTCTTGAACTGCTCGCCGTCAACTGTTGCTAGGCTCGTGGAGCCACTCATGAAGGAAGGAGTTCTCAAGGCTGAAGTAGTCGGTGGCCAGATGAAGGTGATCGGGTTGAACGTCGAGTCTGAGAGGGCTCAGGCCCTGTTGGATTTCGCCAAGCGAATTCGAGACCTCTAGATCTAGTGTCTGTCGCAGATCAGTGTGCCTACCTCTTCTCCTTTGACCACTCTCTCGAGGGTATCGGGCCTAGTCCCATCGACTACTCTGACGCGAAGTCTTGACCTCTTGATGATCTTAACGGCCGTCACGTCGAAGAGATCGTATTCGCCCGCTTTCTGGCCTCCCTTTAGTAGTAGAGACATCAGCTCGTCGGTTGAGATCTCCCTGAGCAACTTTGCGTCTTTATCGACTCGGGGGTCGGCACTGTAGACTCCATCCACATCTGTCAGGTTTATGATCCAGTCAGCTTTCATGACTTCGGCGGTGAGAGCTGCGACAGCGTTCGTGGATTGACCTGGGACCAACCCTCCCAGAACGACGATCCTATCAGTCTCGAGCGCTTCGTATATGTCCTCAAACTTTGTCGGCACCTTTCTGTATGCGAGGTCTCCCAAGGCCGCCACTAAGAGGGCGGCGTTCAGCCTTGAGACGTGAATTCCAAGATCGTCTGAGAATGACTCGCTCGCCTTCAGCGCTCTGGCGGTTTTTGCATATGTTCTCGCATTTTCGCCTCCGCCCGCAACTACGACTAGGCTATGCCCTTTAGACTTCAGGCGGCTTAGCGCCTTGGCAAGTTCTTTGATCGGTTTGGGATCCAGCCTTCGATTGAAGCAATATCCTCCCACTTTTATGACCAGTTTCACGGTGCTCACTTCAGGCATGTTCCGTCTGTGGATGATAGTGTGAGTTCACTTCTCCCGGCAATATATATAAGGCACTTAGCTTGAGCGATAGACGCGCTCATTCGGAGATCTGTCGATTGTCTCAAAGAAGCTCCCTGCTCAGATTTCGACTGAAGAAGGCCTTGGATCTTCTTGCGTCGAAGCAGGGACGGGGGACGGAGCTCATTTCTCTTTATGTCGCGCCCGGACGGCAGATCAGCGACGTGATAAAGTATCTCCGTCAGGAGTATGCTACCGCCTCGAACATCAAGTCGAGAACGACCAGGAAGAACGTCCAAGAAGCTATCGACAGGGTTACGCAGAGACTGAAGCTTTTCAAGGAGCCCCCTCCGACGGGCCTGGTCATCTTCTGCGGGGCAATACCCAAGGGTGGGCCTGGGTCGGAGGAGATGGAACTCTATACAATAACTCCGCCTGAGCCGATCAGGGTTCACTTCTATCGGTGCGATGACAAGTTTGTCCTAGAGCCTCTCGAAGACATGTTGAAGGAGAAGGAGACTTTTGGAATAATCGTCTTGGACACGTCAGAAGCCTCGTTTGCGACTCTGAGAGGTAGAAATGTCGAGATCGTCAAGGAGATCACATCTGGAATTGCGGGAAAGACGAGGGCGGGAGGGCAATCAGCTAGAAGATATGAAAGGATCAGAGACCATGAGGTCAATGCCTACTACACTAGGATCGCGGAGTATGCGTCGAAGATATTCCTTGAGATACCAGACATCAAAGGGCTGGTTGTGGGCGGCCCCGGACCTTCGAAATATGACTTTGTAGAGGACAACTACCTAGACTATAGGCTGAAAGAGAAGATTCTGGCCACGGCGGATACGGCCTACGTGGGTTCCCAAGGCGTTGAGGAGATGGTTGAACGCTCTTCAGATGTCTTCAAGAACGTCCGCTACCTTGAAGAGAAGAACCTTGTGCAGCAGTTCCTCTATGAAATCGGGCATGATACAGGATTAGGCACGTATGGTGAGGAGGAAATTCGCAGCTGCCTAAGCAAAGGAGCCGTCAACACCATCCTCGTTTCCGAAGGCCTAGATCTCATACGTCAGCCCATCGAATGTACGGTCTGTCACTATGAGGAGACACGCACCATAAGGAGCATCGATCGCCTGCGACTGGAGCAGGACACGCTCTCCAAGAATTGTCCTCGGTGTCTGAACCAAACGTTGTCTCTAGGCGAGTCAAGGGACATGATCGATGAGCTGGCGGAGCGAGCTGAAGAGTCGAAGAGTGATATTCAGGTGATCTCTTCAGAAACTGAGGAAGGGCAGATGTTACTCAAGTCTTTCGGCGGAATCGCTGCTTTGCTCAGATTCAAGTGCTAGTCTTCTGACAGCACGGAAGACTATCCGTCAGCGATTCTAGGTGTACTGGACCTCTGAATTGATTAGGTTGTGCATCGCGACGAGATCCTTCTCGAAGCTTCTGAGTTCGTTCGGGACTGCCATGTGAATGACACTCTTTAGTGAAACCCCGCATTTCTTCTTCCTATTCCAGACTTCCGAATTGAAATCCACGATCTTGGAAGTCAGAGAGATCAGTCCTTCATTCAGCTGCCTGCGGGGCTGGGGCAACATCTCGCCATGTATTGTTCTTGCGCCATACAGTTCCCTCCAGACATGGTCTACGATGAACGGCGTTATCGGTGCCAGAAGAACCAGCAGCGTCCTCAGGCATCTATGGAACGTGTACCAAGATGCTTCTTGCTCCTGTCTGTCGAAGCCTTTGCCGTATGATCTCGCTTTCGCCATTTCAAGATAGTGTGGAGCGAAGAGTCCCCAGACAAATTCTCGGATTCTGTTTGCTGGTATGAAGAAATTGAAGTCACTATAGCCCCTCAAGCACTCTTGGACGAGTCGATCGAGCTCAGCAAGGATCCACTCGTCAGTCTCTGTTAGCTGGGCTGTTTCAGGCTCTGGGAATGTGGAGACGAATCTACAGATGTTCCAGAGCTTGGTTAGGAACTTTGAAGATCCGGCTATCTTCCGTTCTGAGCATCTGAAGTCTGATCCTAGGCTCGCCTCTTCAGCGTTCCAAAATCGGAACGCGTCTGCCCCGAGGTTTTCCAGCAAAGGCAAGGGGTCTATCACGTTTCCCTTGCTCTTGCTCATCCTCTCTCCTTTTTCATCGACTCCATATCCCATTATCCAGACATGTTCAAAGGAGGATTTTCCTGTGAGCTGGTAGCATCGGAGGAGGGTGTAGTAGAGCCAAGTCCTTATGATGTCTTTTGCTTGAGGTCTGATGGAGTTCGGGTATAGCTTAGCCAGTCTCCGACTATCCCTCAGGTATCCTGAAATGAAGAGCGGGGAGATGCTGGAATCGAACCACGTGTCGAAGGTTCGTTCGTCTCCTTTGAATCCTACAGTGCTTCCGCAGTGCGGGCAGGAGGAATAGGGCGGCGGATCTCTCCACGGTTTGTAGTAGCGTCCAGGATCCGGTAGCGTAGGCTTGCCACAATGGTTGCAGTACCAGATGGGAACCTCAGTTCCGTAGTATCGTCTACGTGATATCGGCCAGTCGATGGCGACGGAGTTGATCCAGTTGAGCAGGATCTGTCTGTGTGCCTCGGGATGGAAGGATACTTTCTCGGCGATTTCTCTGACGTCCTTGAGAAATTCGATCTGCCTCAGATAGTACTCTTTCATAGGCACGATTTCTATCGGGGTCTTGCTTCTCTCGCATATGGGTGTTCGATGCATGATCTTCTCTTTCTTTACGATGAGTCCGTCTCGTTCGAGGTCGGAGATTATGTTTGTGCGACACTCCTTGATTGTCTGCTTTTGGTATTTCCCTGCTTTTTCGGTCATTTTTCCATCTGTGTTAACGGCAATGATCTCTTTGAGGCCTAGCTCTCTGAATAGTTGGACGTCTGAGTAGTCACCGTAGCTGCAGACCATCATGACTCCTGTGCCGAACTCTGGTCTTGCCGCAGGATTGGAGAGAATCGGTACAGCTCGTTCATAGATTGGAATCATCGCATACTTTCTTGGAAGGTCGCGGTATCTGCTATCCTCAGGGTTGACTATTAGGGCTTGGCACGAGCACAGAAGTTCTGGTCGAGTCGTGGCAACGGTGATGACGTGGTTAACTCCTCTGATGCGGAAGTTCACGTGGACAAGGAGTGTGGGCTGCTCCTCATATACGATGTCTGCATCCGCCAGAGTTGTTCTACAGTCTACGCAGTAGTTGTTTGGCCGGGTATCTTCGTAAATCAGCCCTCTGTGCCATAATTCTATGAACGTGGCTTGGGTGAGTTTTCTGTAATCTTCCGAATCTGTTCGGTAGTAGTCGTCGAAGTCGCCGCTCATGCCCATGTTTTTCATTATTTGTATCATTTCCGCTTCTAGATCGTCAAGCGCATGCATACAGAGTTCGATGAACTTCTCCCTGGATGTCTCGTGCATTCGAACCTTGTACTTCCTCTCGGTATAGAGCTCGACAGGCATCCCGTTCCGATCTATGCCGATTGGGAAGTATACTTCAAACCCCATCATTCTAGCAGTCCTTGCGATCATGTCGATCTGCGAATAGTGGGCTGCAGCTCCCACGTGCCATGGTCTTCCCGATGGATATGGGGGAGGGGTGTCTATAGAGAAGATTCTCTTGTCTGTGTCTAGGTTGAAAGAGTAGGTCTTCTCTTTGATCCACGTCTTCCAAAGGCGCTTCTCTGCAGAGGGGTTCCAGCGCTTTTCTTTGAGCTTTGCTTCTATAGATGGAGTCTGCATCCTTATCATCGCTTTTCGGGATCAAGTCAAAGATGCGTTTCCAGCTTTAGAAGACCGTGTTCTTTCAAAAGGCTTTCTGTGAAGGTTTGTATTTGCTGATCACGGCTCTTGCTGGGATCATATCTTCAGACTAGGATTTCTGAGTCTCTTGGGTCTCTGTGCTTTGACCAATTCGTAACTCCATGTCCTTTTTGCCACGTAAGGGGGACGAAGATATCTAGCGCAGCCTTTCCCAACAAAATGGGCTTTGATCGCTATGAATCCTCCGGAAGGAGGGAAGACACAAAGCCAAGCCTCTCATACAAGCGGCATAGCTTGTTCAACAGGTCGTTGTCCTCATCCTCATTTACTTCACATGAAGAGGCATCAAGATTCATCGACACTTCGCCACAGTCTATGCGTGAGGACTCATTATGGGGATGTATGTGAAGGATTGAGGGGTGTTTCGAGCATCTAGGCAGACTCGTGCAAGAATTGCTCTTTTAGTCATCTGATCTTGATGCTGGAGATGACCATCAAACTCATGGGATGTAAGTTCTTGTTGTCTCGGCTTCAATCGAGAACATCTTGCCTCCTCCTCTGAGTAGTTTCTGTCTGAGACGTTAGAAAGTCCAGAGGGGGTTAGCTTCATGATCAGAAGCGATGCTCGACTGAAATTGATGGGAAAGACGACGGAGACATGCTATTGCCAAGGATTACGGTGTCCTATAGTACTCTGGGAAGCTCGGCTCGGCTCTCGTTCCGTAGAAGGGAATCGGATACTTCACTCCAGCCGAATGGGTCTTTTCAACTCCTTCCAGTACGCTGACTAGATATTGCTGCGGTATTACAAAGACTATTTCGTCATCTTGAGTCACTCCGTAGATCCTCTCGCCGTAGCATGGAATTACTACCTGCGGCCGACCGCTCAACATGGTTTGGGCGATTCCGTCGCCGCATGTTGAGTATTCGCCGGCGGTTGAGAATTGAAGTCGTTCTCCAGTCGTCCACAGGGCCCCATGAATCAGTCTCATGATCTGCGCAGAGTTCCCATAGATCATTACGAGATGGGGTGCGAACGTTGCCGATTCGAGCGGTGCGGTCAGAATTGCCTGATATTGGTCAAAGGCGATTCTTGGGACGCTCTCTTGCATCCGCCTGGCCGCTTCAATTGTTTCTTGATGTATTCCATGGCTGATCCTTCCTGAGACGATATTATCAGGCATCGAGATTAGCCCGAGCGCCGCGGCTCCAGGTGCGCACGCCATATCTTCTTTCTTAGCTATCATCGTCCATCCATAATACCTGGCCAAGTTGACTAATTGGCATACAGCGAGCTTACTCCTTGGTTTCCTCGATTTGATTGACTGATCGAGCTGCTCCTCTTTTCTGACCAGTTTGACGGCGACCGGCGAGGTCTTCAGTCTCAGATACCTGTTGAGTAGATTGAAGCTGTCCGAGTTCGGTTTCTGAGCCATGGGGCGGGTTGTATCTTGGTTCAGCTTATAAACAGGCCTGTAAGCCGCGTGGAAAGAATGTGAATAATCCGACGTTCGCTATCCTCAGCTGTAGGCCGAGAGGCATTGAACCTTCAGGGCCACGAGTTGCTCTATGTTTCATGGAGCGCCCTGGTGCTATTCTATGGAGCGAACATTGGGCCCCGCGTATTTCCTCAGCTTGTCGTCGTCTATCTCGACGCCCAGGCCCAGGCCTTCTGGGACTTCAGCGCGACCGTTCTTGAACTCTATCGGCCGTTTGACTATGTCATCTGCGATCCATTCTGGATAGCCGGAGAGTTCGCACTTGTATCTCAGGTTCCTAAAGTTGGAGGCGATGAGGTGCGAGGCCGCCGCGAGTGAGATTCCGAGTTCAACGTCGTCGTGCACGAGACAGGGAATATCCATGAGTTCAGCCATGGAAATGAGTTTCTTCGCATTCGTGAGTCCCCCTCCAGGTCTGTAGACCTTCAGGCCTAGGACATCCATCGCTTCGTACTCGATTAGTGTCTTGGCGTCGGACAACAGGTAAAGGGACTCATGTGGCATTATGGGTGTGTCGACGGCTCTGGCGACCTTGCCTAGACCCTTGAAGTCCCACCACGTAGTCGGCTGCTCGACAAGCTCTATGTCGTATCTCTCAAGGGCTCTGATCACGCTGATCGCTTTGTCTGGCAGGTAGGCTTGGTTTGCGTCAAGCCGTATAGAAGTGTCATCTCCTGCCACTCTGCGAATTTCTCGAAGGCTCTGTTCATCTGTCTGGAGGCCGCGCCCAATCTTCAGCCTCAGACCAGTATATCCGGATTCAAGGTAACTCTTGACCGAGTCAACGGTTTCTTTGAGGGGCATGAGTCCTATCAGTCCGACCAATGAGAACTCTCTGCTGGTGAGGCCTCCCAAGAGATCGTATACGGGGACTCCCAGCTTCTTTCCCATTAGATCGTAGAGGGCTATGTCGAGAGCGGCCTTGGGTAGAGGGTATCCGGGCATGGCCGAATCCATTTTCTCCCATATTCTTTCGATACAGAAGGGATCTTCTCCGATGAGAATGGGAGCAAGGTGTGCCTCAAGAAGAGATAGGATTGTGCCTTGAGACTCTCGGGAGAGTGGGGGAAGTGGCGGGCATTCTCCAAGGCCGACGTATCCCTCGTCGGTGTGGACTTTCACGATGACGAAGTTGAAGGTTCTGAAGGTCGCGTAGGAAATTGAGAGAGGCGTATTTATTGGAGGATTCACGGGGATAATCTCGATCTTTGTAATTCTCAAGTGGTTCACAACCGTTTTCGTCCTGAAGAACTCAGCTTCTTTTCCAAATAAAGGGTATTAATGCCTGGCTCAGAGGCTCGTGTAGGCCTGAACCCCTAGAGCGCGCAATCCGAGAGATTTCGACTAGATCAGGATCAAGCCAAACGCCTGTTCTCTCGATTGCCAAGACGCGTATTAGTTGCAGTCTCAGAGTCACGCTGCGCGCGCTACAAACCGGGTATTTCACAGCAGAGAACATGGTATGGATAGGCAATGTCTGGGTTGCTATTCAAACTCGTGAGAATAGCGGATGAAGAGATGTTCAATGAAAAGGAAGGTGCTGAGTAATGTGATCACGCTGTCTGCATCTGCAATGGTTCAGTGTCGAGTCTCTCCTGCCTTAGAAGACGTTCGTAGTTACGATCGGTCATCTCCTGTATTGCCTTGATGTCATCTTCGGTCAGGTGTCTGAAGCGCCCCTGCATCTTTAGGTAGTCTTTCACAGGTATCCTGTTTTTGACTTTCATCGTAACCTTCATTTTGCCATCCTCGATCTCGTAGAGCGTCCAGAATCCGCTCTGTACGGCAAGCCTTCCTATCTCCATCAGATTCTCCGATGGGTAGCGCCAGCCGGTCGGGCAAGGTGAAAGGACATGAATGTACTTGAATCCCTTGATCTTGGAGGCCTTCTCCAGCTTCCGTCTGAAGTCTGCCATGTACGCCGTGCTGGCCGTTGCTACGTATGGGACATGGTGTGCGGCCATGATCGATGGAAGATCCTTCTTCATGCCTAGCTTGCCAGCTATTCTGGTTCCGACTGGCGTATCAGTTGTGGCTGCTTTGTGCGGCGTAGTACCGCTTCTCTGGCCACCAGTGTTCATATAGCCTTCGTTATCGTAGCATAGGACGATGATGTTGTCGTTTCTTTCGGCAGATCCTGATCCAGCCATGAATCCCATGTCGCCGTAGCTTCCATCGCCGGTGAAAAGGACGACGTTCACTCCTTCGTCTTTGCCTTGGGATTTGAGTCCCTCATAGACACCCGAGGTTGTGGCGCTTCCTGCTGGAAGCCATGAGAATACTGCTGGTATTGTCGTAGCGGTTTTTCCTGGTGCTGTCGACATCCATGCCATGCAGCCGGCCGTCTGGACGTAGACCGCGTTTCTGCCGAGAACGTCGAGCATGTGTCTGTAGGTTAGGACCATTCCGCATCCTTGACATGCACTTGTCCCAGGATAGGCCATCTTCGCGAGTTTGTCTTGCGGAATTGGGTCTGGTTTCTTTATGATTGCCTTCACTGGGGGATACCATTCAATCTCTTTCTCAATCTTTCCTTCGTTGGCGGCTTTGAGGGTTTTTTCAGCTAGGTACTTGAAGTCGCGGACGCCTACTTCAGTTCCGCGAAGTCCTGCGATGAAGCCTAGTATCAGGGGTTTCTTCGGTTGATACCAGAGTGCGTTCTTGATCTCTAGCAGCATTGCGCCAGCTTCGGTTCCTTGGACTACGTTTCTGTCGCATACTGCGAGTGCCTTGAGTGATGGGGTGACTCTCTGGAAGTCCTCTCTTGGGAACGGTCTGAATGTTCTAAGCTTGATTAGTCCAACTTTCTTTCCTTCTTTTCTCAACTCTTCAACGGCTTCTTTCGCCGAGCCTGTCATGGATCCCATCGTTACGAGTGCGACCTCAGCACCGTCCATCATGAACGTCTCGATCAGTCCGTTCCCATAGCTTCTGCCGAACTTCTCTTCAAATTCTCTCGCGACTTCTTGGATGACTTCCTTGGATCGTCTCAGCGCTTCCTCTGACGCGACTCTAACGGCCATAGAAGAAGGTCCCATGCCAATCCTGAATGAGGCGGGATTCTTCGGATCAATCACGTAGAACGCGGGCTTGAATGGAGGCAGAAAACGGTCAGCTTCTTCTTGTTCTGGAATGTTCACTAGCTCGGTCGTGTATGATAGGTAGAATCCGTCGACACATACGAACACTGGCAGTGAAACGCGTGGGTCCTCTGCTATCTTATATGCTTGGAGGATTGTGTCCAACGCTTCTTGGGCGTTCTCCACATACATCTGTATCCAAGGCCAGTCTCTGACGGAGAGGGAATCTGTGTGGTCTGGCCAGAAGCCGTCAATAGGCCTGTTGATGATAGCGGCGACGATCGGCAGCCTCCTTTCCGACGCGCTGACTATCTGCTCATATGCATAGGCGAGCCCTTGGGAGCACGTGGCTGTGAATACCCTCGCTCCCGTCGCCGCGGCGCCTATGGACTGCCCCATCATTCCATGCTCGCCTTCGGACTCGATAAATCGCGCGTTTAGCTCTCCGTCATTCACGAAGTCTGAGATGTATTCGACGACTGTTGTCTGCGGTGTTATGGGGTACGCAGGAACTACGTTGACCCTTGCAAGCCGGACGCCATGCGCCACGGCTTGGTTTCCGTTGAGAGATTCAATCTTTCCCATTTCAGTTCACCCTATTCGCGAACCATCTCTATGGCTTTGAATCTGCACTCCTTGGCACAGACTCCACAGCCCTTGCAGTAGTCGTAGTCTATGCTGGGCCCGGTGTCGGTCTTTGAGATCATTCCTTCGGGGCAACTCAGCTCGCAGAGCCAACACTTGGTACAAAGTTCAGCCTTCAAGACAGGCTTGAAGACTCTCCAATCTCCAGTTGGGAGACTTCCTATGTCTGTAGTCCAACCGCCTAGGGTGACCTCGACTTGGATGGGTTCCTTGCTCATCCCCACAAATCTCCATGCCTTGCCAGCGTGCTAGAACAAAGGGAATCCGCTTTTAAAGTATTCAGTAGGCTAGGTTCGATGATCTATTTGGTCTCCTGAATATCCAAAGAGCTTATCTTGGGTTCTGTGAGTATAGCCATCGCTGCCGAGGAATTGATTATGATTGAGTGTAGGTTCTATGGGCGCGGTGGGCAGGGAGCTTTGACTGCGTGCGACATCATGGTTGCAGCGCTAGGGTGTGAGGGCAAATATGGACAGGGTTTTCCATTTTTCGCGGGCGAGAGACGAGGAGCACCCATGAATACCTACCTCAGGATTGATGACAAACCTATCAGGAGGAGAGAGCAGATCTACAGTCCTGATGTGGTCTGTGTCCTCGACTCGAAGCTTGCCGACAACAAGATCTGGTATCAAGGGCTGAAACAGGGCGGAATTGCCGTCCTGAATACGAGGAGAAGCTTCGAATCGTTCAGTCTCCCCATAGAGCTCTCGAAGTTCGGCTCGCTTGATGCCACGCAGTTGGCGATAGATACTTTCGGGCCCACCGCTATTCCCATCACGAATACCTCAATGCTAGGAGCGCTCGCGAAGACGACAGGAATCGTGAAACTTGACAGTCTGCTAGAAGCCTTCCGGCACAAGTTTTCGGGACGCATGGTAGAGTCAAATGTCGAGGCAGCCCGAGCTGCGTACGAAAAGACCTTGGTTATCTCGTTTTGAGGAGGAATGGCGATAGACGCCTAGATCAATACCGCATTCTTACTCCTCGGCTATGCGAGAGTAACGGCTAGGTGCTTGCCGAAACGGCAATGCGATTCTCGGTGTATGGATCATTCAACATCCGCTGATTCGCGGCCGTGTTTCAACACGTTGGCGTACCAGATCAATTCTTCGAAGAGGTTTTCTAGCCTAGCATGATATTTTTCACGCAGTTTCTCCTCTTCCTCTTCGAGCAGCTTGTCCACGTTTGGGAAGTATACTGCATTGCGTATCGGTACCATCTGAAGCTCGACTGCCACTAACCTGAGCTGCTCAATTGCCCTTCCGCCTCCCAACAAACTGATTGACAAGCCGCAAAATGCGACTGGCTTCCTTCTATATTCGTCATACAGTTGGTCGAGGACAAGTTTGAGTTCGCCTGGATAGCCGTGGTTGTATTCTGGTGTCACGATGATTAGAGCGTCTGCCTTGGTCATTATGTCATGCCATCGCTTTGCCTTCTCGTTTGGTTCTTCACGGTACCTGAAGGTTCTATTGCTCGCGAGCTTCCTTGCATCGACGAGCCGGGTCTCGACCGGATATTTCCTCAGTTCGTTGACGACAAACTTCGCGATCTTCTCTGACAGCCTCCCGCGTCTTCCTGTTCCGAGAAGAACAGGTATGTACAGTCTCTCTGTGATGCGCGTTACCTCCTTCTGCTACTGTGATTCTGCAGCTTGGGTGAGTGTTGTCATTGGAGTTTCAGATGCTCGTCCTTAATTTGATTCCGCTGCCCATTTTCGACCAATAACGGACTAACCCAGAGGTGCCTCTTGACACTTAGATTGCCTGAACAGCTTGAGGGGAGTGGAATGCGCTAGGATTCAAATAGCTTGACTTTGATCAGTGTGAACTATGGGTACAGACTGGAGTGGCGTGGGAAGAGCAGCAGATGGCATATTGCAGACGATAGGCCGCACTCCCATGGCACGGCTAAGCCGAATCCCTAAGGTGATGGGTGTGGAAGCGGACATTCTTCTGAAACTCGAGTACACAAATCCTTCCTCTAGTCTGAAGGATAGGATCTACTATGAGATGATCAAGGCAGCCGTGGAAAGTGGGGAGTTAAGGCCTGGAATGGAGATCCTCGAAGCTTCCACCGGGAATGCTGGGATCGCTTGTTCGTTCGTGGGCGGACTACTCGGCTACAAAGTGACCATAGTGATGCCTGCTGGCATGAGTGAAGAGAGGAAGAAGACGATAAGGGCGTTTGGAGGACAGCTCGTACTCACCCCAGGAGGAGAGAGTGATGTCGATCTCTGCAAAGCCAAGATCGCGGAGTTAAAGGCAGAGCATCCGGGCAAGTACTGGGAGCCCGGCCAGTTTGAGAACCCCGTGAACCCGTTGGCCCACTATCGTACAACAGCGCCGGAAATATGGGAGCAGACCGATGGCAAAGTGGACTGCTTCTTGGCTACACAGGGAACAGGCGGAACCTTGACGGGCGTGGGGAGATATCTCAGAGAGAGGAAGAGTGGGACTAGGCTCTACGCCGTTGAGCCTGCCGAAGCACCTCTTCTATCCAAGAGGCTGTGGGGTGCGCATAAGATACAGGGTATAGGAGATGGCTTTGTGCCTCGAAATCTCGACGTGAGCCTGCTGGACGGAGTTGTGATGACAACGTCAGACGAAGCAATTACGATGGCGAGGAGGCTGAGCGTTGAGGAAGGCATCTTCTGCGGGATTTCCTCAGGCTCCAACGTCGCAGCGGCCGTAAAAGTCGCATTGAAACATCCAGAGTTGAAGAGCATAGTTACGATGATAAATGATCGGGGCGACCGCTATCTCTCCACGGAATTGACAGGAGAGGCTGTTGAGGTTGAGATACCCGAGCGTGAACACCCGCTCGACGAATATACAGTGGAACAGTTGGATAGGTATCAATCAAAATGGGAGATCATAGAATAGCGAGATAGGGGTAGCTTCCTTGCGAATCGAACCATATGCTATCAGATGAGATGCCGAAATCTCGGCTTCCTCTTTCGCTTATTTTAGTCTGTTTCTCGTGTCTGGTTAATGAAAAAAGGAAGGCTATTGACGATCGACGCCTCTAGGTCTGTGTCTTGATCCAATATTTGGCAACATCGACCAGTCTTGCAAACCAGACATCAGGCTTCTTCTTCATGTATGAGACCAGTCTGTCGAGCATCTGGACTCTCGATGGCCTGCCGATTATCTGTGGATGCATGGTTAGGACATAGCATCGGGCTTCGCGGTAAAATCCGTCGAACTCACTTCGCCAGATCTCGTACACTGCAGATGGACTCGCCATAGTCTTCATGTTGTGATATCGAAGGGTCCAGTTGAAAAACGGCGCATCGTCTAGAACCCAGTGGAACGGTATTTCCACCAGCTTTCTCCCAGCCTTCTGCTTCAGCACATATGGGATTTCGTCGTTCATGAGCGTCGATTCATAGATGAAGCCGTAGTCTAGAAGGAGGTCGAAGGTGTTGACGCTGAACTCGCCGGCTGGCGAGCGGTAACCAAGTGGCTTCTCTCCAGTCAATTCCAGAAGCGGGGATAGTCCCTTGTCGAGTATCTCCTTCTCCTTCTCTATTTGCATGTCGTGGGAGATCCATTCATGCAGATATCCATGGTGTCCTATCTCATGTCCAGCAGCATGTATCTCGCGAACCATATCGCGATACTTCTCCGCTATCCATCCGGGGATGAAGAATGTAGCCTTCAGCGCATGCTTCTCGAGCAACTTCAGTATCCGTGGAACCGCCACCCTAGGGCCATATTCACCCTGAGACATGAGGCCAGCTCTCTTGGCGTTGTCGGGGTCTCGGGCCAGCCACATGGTTTCGCCGTCAACATCGAAGCTGAGGCAGACCGCGCACTTCTTCCCTCTGGGCCAGACCGATTCAACTCCACTGGAAATCTTTGGCACTTTGCGCCACCTCGTATTTGATGATCTTCGGGTCAGTGCTAGATAGCTCTATGCGTCACGAATCGGGCAAAGGGCACCAGTACAATTGAGGCGATTATGGGGCTCTCTTGAAGCTATCTGAGGACCCTAGGTCTGAGGTGGATAGACTGATAAGCCGTACCGAATCTCGTAAGACCAAGACTATCCATATGAACCATGCTCGGAACAGACAACCTGAGAATCGGCGAACAGAGCTGGATAGAATGTTGGAGAAGTGTGGTTGTTGAGCCATTCCGTAGCGCTTGATGAGCCTGGAAAAGCCGTCTTGCTGATGGGAAATGAGGCCATAGCCAGAGGTGCGATTGAGGCCGGCGTCTCTGTCGCTGCATCTTATCCGGGTACTCCAGCCTCCGAAATAGGCGACACTTTGTGTAGGGTGGCAGGAAGATTTGGAGCTCACTTTGAATGGTCGTCCAACGAGAAGGTTGCATTTGAGGTCGCCTTTGGAGCCTCGATGTGTAATCAGCGTAGCCTTGTCTCGATGAAGCACGTTGGATTGAACGTGGCGTTGGACATTCTGAACCTCGCGAGCCTTCGAGGCGTGAAGGGAGGCCTCGTGCTGGTCTCCGCTGACGATCCATCGCAGCACAGTAGCGGACAGGAGCAGGATAACCGATGGCTTGCCAAGATCAATTGCATCCCTGTCTTGGAGCCTTCGAATCCGCAGGATGCGAAGGATTGTACTCGATACGCTTTCGAGCTCTCAGAGAAAGTGAGGCTTCCTGTGATGGTTCGAACGGTGACGAGGCTCAGTCACATGAGGAGCAATGTGACACTCGGGCCTATAGAGAGGCAGCGGAGAAAGGCGGAGTTCGACTGGGAGGGGTTCAGCTACCGTGTGGCGGGCTTCGAGAGGCTGTTCAGGAGAGAGAAGGAGCTTAACGAGAAGCTCGACCGTGTCCAGGGAGAATTCGAGGGCTCTGTCTTCAACGGGTTGAAGATCGACGGTGGTGAAAGTCTTGGGGTCATCGGAGTCGGTTTCTCCTTTAGCTACGCAATTGATGCCCTTCGGAAGCTCGGGCTGGAGAACAAGTCGGCTCGCCTCAAGCTAATGACCTCGCATCCGCTCCCGACGAGGCTCGTGAGCAGGCTTCTGAAAGGCGTCGACCAGTTAATGATCTTCGAGGAGGTCGATCCATTCGTCGAGCTGCATGTGAAGGCGTTGGCAAAGGATGTGAATCCAAGCTTGGAGATATGCGGTCGGATGAGTGGTCACCTTCCGAGGGAGGGTGAGCTCAGTCCGGTGATCGTTGGAGACGCGTTGGCGAAGCTGTCCGGAATGGGCAGGCCCTGTGTGCCGCGTGCGGAGCTCGATGCGAGGGTCCGGCAGACACTCTTTGATAGGATGCTGACGCTCTGTGCTGGTTGTCCACATAGAGCGACAGTCTACGCTCTGAAGGAGTCCGTCAAGAAAGTCAAGGGAGACCTCAGAAGCGTAGTGGTGAACGGGGACATCGGCTGCTATGGTCTAGCTCATGCTCCTCCGTTGAGTTTCGAAGACACCTACTTCTGCATGGG
>Ga0209314_10000126_pt1 | contig 32033 bp, 16 predicted proteins | sample I19B2metaG_FD_184146 | JGI IMG/M metagenome (GOLD analysis project Ga0209314, IMG submission 184146) | Lake sediment bacterial and archeal communities from Gulf of Boni, Indonesia to study Microbial Dark Matter (Phase II) - ​I19B2 metaG... | ecosystem: Environmental > Aquatic > Freshwater >... | reverse complement strand
AAAAGTTTCCCCTCCTTTTGAAGGAGGGGTGGCCGGGACAATTGATTATCTGATTATTACAAGGTTTATTTCCCGGCCGGGGTGGTTGATTATTTGATTATTTTACATTCATTTCTGTTGATAACAAAAACCGATTCACATAAAAGTTTTAAATTATCTGGATCATCTTTTGGATATGATGTAACTCTGCTGCTGTTCTAAGATTCGAAAACAGATTGGATTTTAAAGACTTTTAATATTTAGAATGGAGATAATGAAAGATTTCAGAAAAACAAAGAATATAATTATTGAAATCAACCACCCCGGCCGCAAAGAAGCATTGCAACAATTTAATAAACATTGTGTTGCGGCCACCCCTCCTTCAAAAGGAGGGGAAACTTATATTTCCATTTCCTGTAACATAAATCTCCTTAAGTTGACAGCTATACCCCAGGGGGGTTGGGGGGTAAAGAAAGGATTTTGAAAGAACTTTGTTTCTCTCTGTGATCTTTGTGTTTTCCTTTGTGTCCTCTCTGGTTAATGGATTTAAAATTCTTTTAATATCTTAGTAAAGAAAAAGCATTTACCTCTCCCATAAAACCTGATTCGATGAAAAAAACTGCTTCATTCCTGTTTATTTTAACTGTATTGATTTCTTCCGGCTGTAAGGAAACAACCAAACAAGCTGGTATTGAGCCGATAAAAGCCTACGACATCGACTTCAACTGGGGCGAGGGCGGTCCAAATGGCTTTGCTGCTCCCGGACTGTGGGCCGATGCCGACCCTTCAGCACATGTTGAATGGTATGCAGCACTCGGTTGCAATGTCATCCAGTCATTTGCCGTTTCATGCAACGGGTATGCCTGGTATAAAAATGGCATAGTTCCCGAGCAACCGGGACTGGTCCATGATTTTCTTACAGAACAGGTAAAGCTGGCACATGCTAAGAATATCAAGGTATTCGGATATTTCTGTGCCGGATCAAATACCCGATGGGGACTTGAAAAACCCGATTATAGTTATGGTATACCTTCTCTTCCTCATATCCCGTATACCACTAAATATCTCGATTTCCTCTGTGCTTCAATTGAAGATGCAATAAAGAAAACAGGAATTGACGGTGTTTTTATTGACTGGCTATGGAATCCTGGAGCTGTGATGGAACCATATCCCCCTCTCAAATGGCTGCCCTGCGAACAGGAGATGTATTCAGAGCTCATGGGACAACCTTTTCCTGGAATCGAAAAGATCACTTCCGAAACGGAGCTGCAGTTCCGCAGAAAGGCTATCGACCGTACATGGAAAAGGATCAGGGAAACAGTCAGAAACGCTGATCCTGATTGTATAATCTGGCTTACATGCGCCCAGCTTACCAACAGGGATATTGCAGGTTCCGACATGCTCAGGGAAGTTGACTGGGTGCTGAATGAGGCAGGTGACACGGCAACAACTGCCTCAGCTCAGGCAATGCTCGGCGAAAATACAAGGATGGTGACCTGTCTTGCAAACTGGAATGGTCAGGATGCTGCTGTTGTAATACCTGATGCGATACGGAAAAATATTGGTCTCTATGGATTTACAAAACCGGTCAACGGGTCAATAATGCCACCTGTTGATTATTACCTCTCTAATCATCCGGACAGCCTCAAAGCCGATGCAAGAAATATTGCCCTTCTCGCCAGGACCTATAACGGTTTGCCATTTGATTATGTGAAAAAGTAAGGCGTAAGGCTACAGGCATCAGGCTAGAGGATTTGAAGGGGAGAGAGGGTGACTGGGAGAGAGGGTGACTGGGAGAGAGGGTGACTGGGAGAGAGGGTGACTGGGAGAGGGGGAGATGTTAGATATGAGATGTGAGATGTGAGATATAAAGTGGTGAGTTCCACTCCCTGGAGGGGCTAGGGGTGGGTACAACGGGATGCTAGATTCTAAACATGATAAGAGATTGTAATCAGGTTAAATGAATTAACAGCAAATACATGAAAAAACAAATATTATTACTGTTCCTAATATCTTTTTTAATAGCTTCATGTAAGGTTGACCAGATTAATAATCTGACATTTGAGGGCGATCTTGTTGCCAAACAGATTCTTACCATTAAATACGATCTTCCTGAGGGCTATTCAAACCCTCAGTTCACCTGGTATATTTCTGAATCTCCTGACACCGGATGGCAGAAGATACCCGGCATATGGACTCCTGAAATAGTCCTGCTTACATCATATGAAGGGAAATATCTTAAAATTGAGATTACGGCAACTTCGGGCAACAATGGCAAAATGATATCCTCCTCAAGGATTTCTTCTTCAGCCGTTGAGGTAAAGGGCAATCCGGATACCGACTGGTTCCGTGATGCAAGTTTCGGGATCATGGTTCACTACTTAAGTTCAAACATTGTACAGGACAAGGGTTCAAAGGAATGGAATGATGCCGTTGACAGCTTCGATACTGATGATTTTGCACTGAAAGCAAGTGAGGCAGGTGCCGGTTATGTTATGTTTACCCTTGGTCAGAACTCAGGTTACTACTGTTCGCCAAACGCTGCATTCGATAGTATTGTGGGTACATATCCGGGTGATCTCTGCTCAAGGCGTGATCTGCCAATGGACCTGATCAGGTCACTGAAAAAATACAAAATTCCTCTGATTCTCTACCTTCCGTCAAATCCGCCGATAAGCAATAAACTGGTATCGGAAAAATTCAGGTATACCTACGGAAAGGATTCTGCAACAAGCCAGTATAACCAGGCTATACTGGAAAATATGATACGGGAATGGAGTGTCAGGTATGGCACGGATGTTAAGGGCTGGTGGTTCGACGGACTCTATTCATGGAACAATATCAGAAGTATCAGGATGGACATGTCTCAGAAGCACAACATCAGCACTCATACTCTTGCTGCAAAAGCAGGTAATAAAAACAGCATAGTAACTTACAATTATGGTTTTGGAAAGATACAGGTTAACACTCCTTACTGTGATTACAGTTCGGGTGAAAAAATGACGATAGACGAGTTTCCTGAATCACGCTGGGTTGAACCGGGTGTTCAGTGGTTCCTTTTTACATATCTGGGAGAGAAGTGGGGAGGCCATGGCAGCCAGTTTAAAACAGAGGAGCTTGTTGAAAAGGCAAAAAAGATCGTTCAGAATGAGGGAGTCCTATGCCTTGAAGTAGTGGTAACTCCAAAGGGTGATATACTGCCGCATCACCTGGAGCAGATAAAAGCAGTGGGAAAGGGTTTGGGTAAAACTCAGTACTGAAATAATTGACAGAACTTTATATATTAACTTTTTAACCACAGAGGGCACTGAGGATTACACAGAGAACACAAAGGATTGATTTTCAGTTTCTCTGTGCTCTCAGTGTTATCCTGAGCCAGAGGCGAAGGACTTTGTGTCCTCTGTGGTTAAATTTTATAACTCTTGATTATGAAATCAATCATCCAGTTTTTTAAGTTGCTGGTTCTTATCATTTTTATTGCAGGATGTGATAATGAGTCGGATATCTCAGACGGTGGAAAACAACTTTCCATTATACCCCAACCTGTAAAACTGGAGCTTACCTCCGGGGAATTTGAATTAAAAAGCAGTTCAGTGATTGTTCTTGCCGGTGATGAACTGGTTCCGCTTGCAGAATACCTGGCTGATGAAATCAACACTGCTACAGGCCTTCAGCTTCAGATAATTGAGGGCAATGGCAAAGGAATCAGTCTGGTGCTTCAGGATGACCTCCTGAATACTCTCGGTACCGAAGGTTACAAATTGAATGTTAATTCATGGGGAATTGAAATAATCGCCCCAAAGACCGCTGGATTGTTTTATGGAATCCAGACATTGCTACAGATGTTACCGTCCGGTGATGCCTGTGAGGAGTGTGATGATGATGAAGTTGAAATTCAGTGTGTTGCAATTGAAGATTTTCCACGGTTCAAATGGAGAGGCCTGCTGCTCGATGTCAGCCGTCATTTCTTCACAACCGATGAAGTAAAAAGGATGATCGATGAGATGGTACGCTTCAAATTCAATATTCTGCAACTTCATCTCACCGATGATCAGGGCTGGAGGCTTGAAATAAAAAGCATGCCTGAACTTACATCCACAGGAGCCTGGCGTGTTCCCAGGACAGGTTTATGGTGGGACAGGGAGCCTCCGCAGGAAGGGGAAGCACCAACTTACGGGGGCTATTATACACAGGAGCAGATGAAAGAGCTTATTGACTATGCCATGTTCAGGAACATCAATATTTTACCTGAGATCGAGGCTCCTGGCCACAGCCTGGCGGCAATTGCTGCATATCCGTATCTGTCTTCAACAGGAAAGAAATACAATGTAAATCCGGGAAGCAAATTTTATACTATCGATGATAATTCCATCTGTGCAGGTAAGGAAACATCATATGAATATATGGAGAAGGTATTGTCGGAGGTTGCCTCCCTTTTCCCTTTTGAATATGTTCACATCGGCGGCGATGAATGTTACAAGGGTTTCTGGAAGAAATGTCCGGACTGTCAGAAACGGATGAAGGAGAACGGACTGAAGGATGAGAATGAGAATGAGCTTCAGAGTTACTTCATCAAAAGGCTTGAAAAGATACTTGAAGCAAAAGGCAAAAAGCTCATAGGGTGGGATGAGATTCTGGAAGGAGGCCTGGCTCCGAATGCATCTGTTATGAGCTGGAGAGGTATGCAGGGAGGTATCACTGCCGCTAAAGCCGAACATCATGTTGTTATGAGTCCTGTTGAATATGCCTACCTCGATTTCTACCAGGGAGACCCAGCAATTGAACCACCTACTTATGCCATGCTCAGACTGAAGAAAGTGTATGAATTTGAACCTGTTCCTGAAGGTGTTGATCCTGAATTCATCCTTGGCGGACAGGGTAACCTCTGGACCGAAAGTGTTCCCACTTTCCGTCATGCTGAATATATGCTGTGGCCCCGTTCCTTTGCCCTTGCAGAAGTCCTGTGGTCACCCGCACCAGCAAGGGATTGGGGAAACTTTGTTCAACGTACTGAGGCTCACCTTAAAAGGCTTGAACAGGCTGATATCAATTATGCTGTCAGTTTCTATGATGCCATAATTACCCCTTCAAAAAGTGAAAAAGGAGAGATGCAGGTTGAACTTGATTCAGAGCTAGATGGAGTAGATATATATTATACTTTTGATAATACTTATCCTGATGATCATTCTACTGTTTATAAAGAAGGAGAAAAGCTTACCATTCCAAAGGATTCCGATACCTTCAGGGTTATTACATACAGGGATGGTAAACCGTTGGGAAGGATGATCACAGTGCCACTTAATGAATTAATAAAGCGTATTTAAAATGTAAAATTCAAAGACTTTGTGAATCCTTTGTGCAGATCTTTGTGTGACTTTGTGGTAAAAAAAAATTAACCACAAAGGATCTCAAAGGTTGTCACTAAGTAACACAAAGGAATACAACAATATAGAATTATTAATGAGTTGCACTAAATAAACTTGCTATTATGAAAAAAGTATATTTACCAATAATAATTATTGCCCTGGCAATAACTATTTCGTGTAATTCTTCTGAATCAAAAAAGACAGATTCTTCTGTTCCTGATTTAACAATAACAGTATCAAAGCGATACCTCAATATTCCCGTTTCCCAGGCTGCCGATCGTGCAAAGATGACATTTACAGCAGACGGCAAACAGACAAAGGAATTTGTTATCCGTCTTGCCCCTGAAAAACCCGATTACTGGGTATTCTGGGATATCTCAAAATATACGGGTAAGGAATTAAAAATCAGCTATGATGGTAATAGTTCCGGACTGAAGGATATTTACCAGGATGACAAAATTGCCGGTCAGGACAGTCTCTATAATGAGTTTAACCGTCCGCAGATCCATTTCTCATCTCGCAGGGGGTGGAACAATGATCCCAACGGACTTGTTTGGTTTGATGGTGAATATCACCTTTATTATCAGCATAATCCATTCGAGAAATTTTGGGAGAATATGCACTGGGGACATGCAGTAAGCAAAGATCTTGTTCACTGGGAGGAGCTTGGAATTGCCCTGGAACCTGACACTCTGGGTACAATGTTTTCAGGCTCGGCAATTATCGACAAGAATAATACTGCCGGCTGGGGAAAAGATGCCCTGGTTGCATTCTACACAGCTGCCGGCAAAAAAATGACACAGAATGTCGCTTACAGCACCGACAGGGGAAGAAGTTTCACAAAATATGAAGGCAATCCCATTCTCGGTCCCGACCGTGATCCTAAGGTTTTCTGGTACGAGCCGGCAAAAACCTGGGTGATGGTGCTTTATAACGACAACTACCTTATCATTTATAATTCAAAGGATCTTAAAAAATGGGAGGAGAAAAGTATAGTACCCGGTTTTTATGAATGCCCTGAGTTCTTTGAGCTTGCCGTTGACGGAAATCCTAAGAATAAAAAATGGGTTATGTATGGTGCATCAGGCACTTACATGACAGGCAGCTTTAACGGTGAGAAGTTTACGCCGGAGCATGGAAAGTATTTTTACAGCTGGGGCAGCCAGTATGCTGCACAGACATATAATGATGTAGCCGACGGCAGAAGAATACAGGTCGGATGGGGAAGAATTGAACATGCCGGAATGGCCTTCAACCAGATGATGCTGTTTCCCTGTGAATTGACGCTGAGGACTACAACCGAAGGAATAAGGCTTTTCTGTGAGCCGGTTAAGGAGATCGCACTTCTTCATGAAAAAAGCTATTCATGGAATGACCTTACAACCGCTTCGGCAAATGAAAAATTAAAGGAAGTTAAAGGAGATCTGTTTCATCTGAAAATGGATGCAGAAATTGTCCATGGACTCGGACTCGAACTCTTCTACAAGGGCAATCCAGTTGTTTATTATGATGGAAACTTTAACCGTTTTAACGGAGCACCATATATCTGCGATAAGCCGGGTATATTCAGGTTCAGCATTGAAGTCATACTCGACAGGACATCGGTTGAGGCTTATATCGGGAAAGGTAAGCTGTTTATCTCAGAACAATTGAAAGAGAAAAAATCTGATGAAGGTCTTGCTTTTAAGGGAGATCTTAAGATACATTCACTTGAGGTAAATGAATTAAAGTCAATCTGGTAAACAATTATGAATCTAAGAAACATTAAGCGTATTATCATCTTTTTATTAATACCGCTTACTGCTTGTACCGGTACTCTTTCAGAAAAAGATCCGGTTGATTATGTTGATGTATTCATTGGTACATCAAATTCACGCTGGATGCTTGGCCCCTATGCCTGCGTTCCCTATGGCATGGTACAGCTTGGTCCTGATAACCAGGGTGATGTATGGATGGGAGGTTATGATTATTCCATAAACAATGTAAGCTATTTCAGTCATTTTCATGGTTGGACAATGGCCGGTCTGGCAGTGATGCCCGCTTCCCAGGACCTGACGGTATATGACTCTCCTGTAGACGGAGCTTACAGAGGTGCAGGAGCACCCTACCACTCACGTATTGATAAAAGTACAGAGAAAGGACACCCCGGATACTATTCCGTTTACCTCTATGATGCACGTGCAAAAGCTGAGCTCACGGCAACAACGCATTGCGGTTTTCACCGTTATACCTTTGAAGAGCTCAATGATGCAAGGATAATGATCGATCTGGCCTTTCCTGCTGAATATTCCTTCAGGGTACGCGATGCTCAGATTACAAGAATTGATGATAAGACTATTGAAGGGTATGCAACCTCACGCCAGCATTATGGTGATTATACCTTATACTTTGTTATTCAGATGAGCAAGCCGTTCAAGTCATTCAATGGCTGGTCTGCAAAAGGTATTGCCCGGGATATAGTGCAGATAAGGGACAGCATAGATGTGGGCGCCTTTATTACATATGATACCGGGAAGGGTGATCAGATACTGATGAAGACCGGTTTGTCGCTTGTTGATATGGATGGGGCAAGGAAAAACCTTGAGACTGAACTGGGCAGTGTAAACTGGGATTTTGATAAAGTATGTACTGATGCCAGGGAAAAGTGGAACAGGCTGCTTGGAAAAATAGAGGTTAAAGGAGGTACCGAGACGGATAAGATTAAATTCTATACGAATCTCTACCGGTGTTATGCCCAGAAACAGACCTGGACTGATGTTGACGGGCGTTACACCGATCCGATGGAAAGGATCCAGCAGCTTCAGCCGGGTGATGTAATGTACGGAGGTGATGCATTCTGGAACACCTATTGGAACCTGAATGGTCTCTGGTCACTTATCACGCCTGAGATTGTCAATAACTGGGTAAGGACAGAGATAGAGCTTTTTGATAAAACAGGATGGACCAACAACGGCCCGACAGGTGTTGAGCATACCGGGGTTATGGAAGTAACACATGAAGTGGCTCTTATGGTTGGTGCCTACATGAGAGGTATAAGGAATTATGACACTCTGAAACTTTACCAGGCTGTCAGGAACACCGTCTCACAACAGGGTCATAAACAGCCTCTTTCAGGACTTGCAGGTAATGATCATCTTGATATTTACAATAAGCTGGGTTATGTGCCATACAATGTTCACAGGACAGACCGGGGATTAAACTACTGTTTTACGGACTTCTGTGTTGCCCAGATGGCAAAAGCATATGGTAATGAGGATGATTATCAGTTCTTTATTAAAAGGTCAGGGAGCTGGAAAAACGTATTTCATCAGGAGCTTAAATACATTGTGCCAAAAGATTCTGAAGGAAAATGGAAGGAGGATTTCAATCCTTTCTCAGGGGCATCTTTTACCGAGGGTAATTCATGGCAATACTCATGGTATGTGCCACACGATGTCCCGGGACTTATCGAAGTTATGGGAAAAGATCTTTTCAACACCCGGCTTGAGGAAGGATTTACCAAATCTGAGGCAAAAAATTTTACTGCTCATGCATTCGACCGTACACAGAAGACTATCCATGAATATTATATAAATCATGGAAATCAGGCAAATATGCAGGCAGCATACCTGTTCAACTTTTCAGGAAAACCATGGCTCACCCAGAAATACAGCCGGGCCATACTCGATAAGTTTTATGGTTCAACACCTTATCACGGATGGGAAGGAGATGAGGATGAAGGACAGATGGGTGCCTGGTTCGTTATGTCGTCAATGGGTCTTTTTGAAATGAACGGCTGCACATCTCCCGACATGAGGGTTGAACTTACAAGCCCGCTGTTTGAGATGATAACAATTCATCTTGATAATAAATATTACAACGGAGATAAATTTGTTATCAGGGCAACTAATAACTCTGCAGATAATATTTACATTCAGAAAGCCCGGTTAAACGGAAAATCACTTGAGGAAATGCATATTTCGTTTGAAGACATTGTGAATGGCGGTGAACTTTTGCTTGAGATGGGAAATAAATCTTCCGGCAAATAAATTATATCAACATGGCTGGGATATGAGCTCATGCTGAATTTAATATTACTATTTTTGAAAATATCACACTCAAAATTAATTTAACAGATCATGAAAATAACAATCCTTCTCCATCTTGTTATACTATTTGTTATCAGCATTATCTCATCGACAGGTTGCAAACAGAATAATAATTCTCCGAAACAATCTTTCACATTTGAGATACCTGATGATTATCTCAGGCAGGCTCCTGTAATTCCTGATTTCTGGGTGTCAGAATATAAGGAAGTATATGCTTTTCTTGATAATACTGTTAAGAAGGGTTCTATTGAAGTCATTGGCAATTCTGCAGGAGGCAGGGAAATAAAAGCTGTACTTTATGGCTCACCCCGTCAGGGAAAAGGCACAACCACTTTTTCCGGATCCCTCGGTTTTGGTGATGTGGCCGCATACAGGGGACCAGATCACGGCAAAACAGTATACATGGGAATGGCCGCAGTGCATGGAGGTGAATTTGAGGGAATTGTAGGAATGGTCAACCTGATTTCTGTCCTTGAAACAGGAAAGGATCTCCGTGGCAAAGAGTGGCCGCAGATTAATGAAGTTGCATCAAAAATTGACAGGCTTGTCCTTATTCCTGTAACAAATCCTGACGGTAGGGAAAGGATCCCGCTTCGGATGGAATTTTACCGGGATACCGATTTCACTGTTGCTGAATACCTGAACACAGGTGGTGACGATAAGGGGAAAATTACAGGCTGGCCCCAGATCAAGGAATTCATCCCCATGGATTTCTCAAAGCCAGGTTTCCCTGGAGGTTATCCCAATGATAACGGAGTTAATTTCCAGCATGATAATTTCCTCGGAAATATCCAGCCTGAGACTCAGGCTCTGTTTGATCTTACTGACAGGGAAAAACCCGATGTGGTAATAAATCTTCATACCGGAGCAGTTTACATGAGGATGGACAGACCGCTCGGAGAACCTGCTCTTCATTCTGCATTTGATACACTTTTCCATTATGTTCATTCAGAGCTTGCTGTGAAAGGTTTGCAATACACCAATGATCCTGCCATCGAGGGAAATGCATCTGAACAGGCTTCAACCGGAGCATATAATCTTGATGGCGCTCTTAACTGGCATTGCGGTGCACTCAGTGTTGTTGTGGAATCACCAAGCCATTCATTCTCAGGTAACAGGGAGACTCAGAAACGAAACATTGAATTGCCTGATAACCTGCTCGATGCACAGCTGATCTGCCACCAGCAGGCAATGAAGTTCCTTGCAGAAACAGGAGGCAGATCAAAATGGTTACCGGGAAGAAAAAGATAAAGAATAATTAAATAAAATCCCATACCATGAAGAATCATCTGTTTTTTCTTTCAGCACTGATCCTGACGGCCTGCCAGGATAGTTCGTATAATAAGATCCGTAATTATCTCGACACGATTGAGATAGTTGATACTCATGAGCACATACAGGTGCCTGGTGATTCAGCTGCTTTCCATTTATTTGATAAAGTATCTTACTTCCCGAGTGATATGGCATCCGCCGGACTGCCATCTTACAAGGCTGATAATAAAAACGGTTTTGATCCGGAAAAAGTCTGGGAACATTTCGGGAAGAATTATAACTATTCAAGGGCAACAAGCTATCATGAGCAATTCATGAACACCCTAAGGATACTGTACGATTTTGATAAACCTTTTCTTGAAAAGGAAGATATCAAACCATTATATGACAGGATGCTTGCAAATAACTATAGAAATTATGATCAATGGTTTGCTGAAGTTTATAAGAAAGGCAGATTTAAAACCATGATTCTTGACCAGTACTGGGATCATTTCAATACGGATATTGATACATCGTACTTCAAACTGGTTTGTAATATAAACACCCTTGTAATGCTTGTCAGCGAAGCTGCAGCAGAAAAAAAAGTTACAAATGAACAGGAATTGTTCAGGTTGCTGAAAAACCGTGAGGTTTCAGCCGCAAATCTTGATGAATATCTTTCCATTGTGAATTCAGTGCTTGATATTTTTAAAAAAAAGGGAGCAGTATGTATCAAGAATACACTGGCTTACAGCAGAACCCTATATTTTGAGGATATCTCATATGAAGATGCTTCATCAATTTATAACAAGCAGGGAGAACTTGATTGGGCTGAGAGAAAGAAACTGGAGGATTTTATCTTTCATCATATAATACAGCAGGCAATAAAACTCGATTTGCCTGTTCAGATTCATACAGGTTACCTGGCAGGTAATAACAGCCGTCTGGATAACGGCCAGCCGATGAAGCTTCTTAACCTGTTCCTTAGATATCCCAAAGTCAGGTTCAGTATTTTTCATGGCGGCTATCCATGGACAGGCGATTTTGTTGCAATCGGAAAAAACTTTACCAATATCCATCTCGATCTGGTATGGCTTCCACAGATATCCAAAACCGAAGCTGTAAGTACCTTGCATGAAATGCTGGATGCCGTTCCCTATAATAAGATTATGTGGGGAGGCGATGTATCGTGGATCGGTGACAGTATCGGTTCACTGGAGCTGGCTAAAGAGGTGGTTGCGACAGTTCTTTCAGAAAGAGTTGATAAAGGCTGGATGACTGAAGAACTTGCAATCGAAATAGCCGGGAGGATATTCAGGGATAATGCCAGAGATTTTTTCAGGTTTTAAAAGCGTATGTGTGAAATTATTAACAATAGTAAAATGAAGTTTAGAATCTGTTTCATCGCGAGTCTTATAATGTTTTTTCTTACAGGATTTTCTCAGAATAGAGTTACTCCTGCCGATCCGGAATACTACGTTATGGACCGTCAGCAGATCAGATTCGACGACTACCAGGTAATGCTCATTAACTACAGGGGATTTGCCTGTCCGCGACAGTACAGTACAACATGTTTCACAAATGTGCAGTTTCTGCCATTCAGCTCACCATCATACAGTTTTAATCTCAATTTCTTTGACATTAACACCGGTAAAACAGTCAGAGATGATGTTCCTGCGATTTGGGATGAATGGATAAATAACGGAAGAGGGGATGATCCCCTCGGTTCCAACTTTCGTCCCAACTCTCCCTTTCTTATGGTAACACAGGATGAGAAATGGCAGCCAAATGCATATTTCAGAAATGGAACTTTTCATAAGGAAATAGAAGGAAAATGGCTCAGCTTCTCTATAAAAACAGTTACAAATGTTTCATACAGCGATGATGAGGTATTCCTGAAAGTTACACTCAGAAACAGGGAAGAAAAACCTCTTAATCTGACTATTATCCCGCAACAGGTTGCCCGTCAGATGATTTGTGACGGTATGCCCGGATCTGATAAGCCTGAAAGGATAGATGCATTTACCTGTGGAAGCGAACAGATGATGGCAACAGTCTCCTCTGACATCTCAAAGTCCAGCGATAGGGGATTTGAAATAACACTGCCTCCCGGTGAATATGTGACATCATACTTTGCTGTTAAGTTTTATAAAACCGGACAGGCAAGACCTGAAATAATCCAGAAGGATATCAGGCAGCGCATGGAAAAGGCAGATCAGGTCACCCGTGAAAAACTCAAATGGGCTTATGAAAATGTTCCAAAGCTTGAAAGCACAAATGCAAAGCTTCAGGAATATTATTACAGATGCCTGTTATCTGTGCTTATGAGCAGGTATGAAAATCCGAATTACATCACAAACCCGTTCTGGGCAGTAGGTTACTGGCCTTTCACAATCAGCTGGGACAACTCCTATTCTGCTGATATTCTCGCAATGCTCGATCCGTCAGGTCTTAAAGAAGCTATACTTACAGATTTCAGGGAAGTAAAAATGAAGAGGACATATGTAAGCTGGAAAGGGGCATTCTGGGATAATCTATACATACAGGAACCATTTGCACTGCAGTTAATGATTGAGGCATATATAAGGCATACAGGTGATTATGGAATTTTTAGCCAGAAAGCAGGTGAAACCACGGTATGGGAATGGATGCAGAGATGGGTCAGGGAACTGCAGACAAACTATACAAATAAAAATGGTCTTATAGACGTAGGTTATAATACGGAAAAGATAATCGAGATAAGGACTGACGGTTATAACCATATAGTACCTATTACAAATATTCTTACTGTACATCTTCTTTACAGGATGTCGGAGTGGGCCGGATTTCTGAAAGATAAAAACAGGGATATCTATTACAGGGATGCTGAAAAGCTTAAGAGCCTGATGATTGAAGAGCTCTGGAATGACAGTAAGGGCTGGTTTGAGAATCTCTATCCTGATGGAAGCAAAGAGGCAATATGGACCAATCACTTATTCGATGCACTCGGGACAGATTACCTTTCAGGAAATCAGATCAACAAAATTGTCAGTCACCTGCGTGAGGGGGTATTTATGGGTAAGTTCGGAATCTATTCAATTGCAAGAAATGATACAATCCACTGGGATCTTATTGATTCCGACTGGGGCGGAGGTGGTCAGTATGCAGGTGCTCCGGGCAGGCTTTCCCGTTATCTTTATAAGCAGGGTTTTGCAGAAATGGGGTGGAACATAATTCAGCGACATATGGGTTACATAGAATATTTCCCCTATCTGCCTCAAAACCCCAGGACAGATGCCCCTATCCAGGACAGGTCTTCGATGCCTGTTGAAATAGCTTCGGGAGCAGGGATGGAAGCGATAATCTTCGGAACCTTCGGGATAAAAATTGAAAACGATAAAATGATGATTAAACCGAATACACACGAGGAATTAGGTGTATGCACACTGAAAGATTTCAGATTCAAAGGAAATTCATACAACATTCAGATCAGAAATAATAGCTTTTCAGTGTACAGGAATGGTATTCTTATCTCAACAAAACCATTCGGAGAAACCTTTGTGATAAAATGACATAAAAGATATTGGAAAATGAAGAATCCCGGAAGCTTGATAATACTTTTTTTAATCATCATAAGTACATCCTGTACACAAAATCTTTCAGTTAAATCTCCTGATAAACAAAACATCATCACACTTGATCTGAATGAAAATGGTACATTGTATTACTCCATCACTTCACATGGAACAGATGCTTTATTGAAATCCATGATGGGCATGGAACTGGCAGATTCACTGTTTGATTTTAATTCAAAACTTTCGTTTGTTGGGTCCAGCCGGTCAGTAATTGATGAAACATATTCATTACCCACGGGAAAAACCTCACTTTATATTAACAATGCAAATGAGGCAGTCTTCATTTTTGAAAACAGACATGAGAGGATTCTTAAGGTTGTCTGTCGTGCATATGATGATGGTGTTGCATTCCGGTATATTGTTGAAAATCCTGCAGGAATAACAGTGAGAAAGGAATTGACCAGATTTGGATTACCGGAGAACACTATGAGCTGGATGATGAATTATGTTCCTCAATATGAGAATATTTACCAGGAAAGGGTTCTCGATACCATAGGCAGTAAACCACTTTCATTTCCCTCATTGATGCATATTAATGAAAAATTATGGTTATTGCTGACCGAAGCCTCTGTATACAACCAGCCGGCTTGTCATCTCAATAAACCTGGTACAGGAACAGAACTTGAGATAGAACTACCGGAGGAAAGTTATACAGTTGAATCAGTGTGGGAATCTCCATGGCGGACATTCATTCTGGGAACAGAACTTGGTACAATAACTGAATCTGTAATCGTGGAAAACCTGAATCCTCCTTCTGCAGTAACTGATTTGAGCTGGATCAGACCCGGTGTTGCTGTGTTCCCATGGTGGGGTAACTGGATGGCTAACAGCTATATCGACACTCTGAAGATGTACGTAGACCTCGCTGCTGAAATGAACTGGGAATGGATTGAATTTGATGTTTCACTTGTTGGTTCTCCATTCAGAACTTCAAAACTATGGGAAACAACTAAATGGCTGCCTGAATTTACTACCTATGCAAAATCAAGAAATATCAGAGTATATGGATGGGATGAGATTAATATACTGAAGACTAAAGAAGGCCGGGATCATATTTATGGCAGATATACTGACCTGGGTATTGAGGGTATCAAAATTGACTATCTTGATTCAGATAAGCAATATGCAATGCAGTTCCGCAATGCTGCAATGAAACATGCTGCTGAAAATAAGCTGATGGTTAGCTTTCATGGAGAAACATTGCCAAGGGGGCAACGCCGTACCTATCCCAATGTAATGACCCTTGAGGCAGTTATGGGAGCTGAATATTACACCTTTAAGGCAGATCATTCACCTTCACCTGAACATAACTGTACACTTCCGTTTACCCGCAATGTGGTGGGGCCGATGGATTATACCCCGGTTACCTTTACAATACGGCCCGAAGTTCCCAGGACAACCACCTATACTCATGAACTGGCTCTTTCAGTCATTGTTGAATCAGGCTGGCTTGTAATGGCTGATCGTCCTGAAGCTTATCTTAATTCACCTGCAAAGGATTTCCTGAAAAAACTGGAATCAACATGGGATGAAACCCGTTTTATAGCCGGTTACCCGGGTGATTATGTAGTCCTGGCACGAAGGAAAGGTGATAAATGGTTCATCGCAGGTATAAACTCCGGAGAGAAGAGAGAACTTGATATAAATCTTGGTTTTATCAAAGATGGTAAATATGAGATTGAAATTTTTATGGACAAAGCCAGCGAAGAAATGACTGATCTGCAGATCAGAAAGGAAACTGTTACAAAAGATAATACATTGCATATTGCATTATCAGCCAATGGCGGATTTTGCACGCTTATAGAACAATAACTAAAACTCCAAATATTTAATCCATGAGATAATATGAAAACAAACTTAAAACCTCTGTTGGGTATCGCTCTGTTCACAGCGATAACATTTGTTTATTCTTCATCAGTCTGGTCACAGCCATTATGGGATGCAGCAAATAAAAACAAGGATGTTTTAAGAATCTCCACGTTGTTCACAGCGCAGGATGTCCGCGACCATCTTTCAAGTCCTGAAGGACTGGAGAAGGCTATAAAATGGTGCAAGGAAACCGGTTTAACCAGGGTATTTATTGAAACATTCAGAGGACCATACCGAGCAGAAAGAGAGGCGCTTGAAGGAGCGAGGGATCGTTTTGTCAAAGAAGGATTTGAGGTAGCCGGATGTGTTACCCCGGTACATATTGGCAAAGGTACTGTTGGGGGGTGGGGGCTTGTTGCATGTTATACGAGTGAGAAAACCGCTACCGAGTTCGAGAAGATATTTGAATTCACGGCATCGATTTTTGACCTGATAATGATCGATGATTTTCTGTTTACTGAATGTACCTGCGAGGAATGTGTGGAAGCAAGAGGTGATAAAACCTGGTCGCAGTTCCGTTGTGATCAGCTTGTAAAATTCAGCCAGGATCATATCATTAAAGTAGCTAAAGCTAAGAATCCAAATGCAAAAATTATCATTAAGTACCCTTTGTGGTATGACTCATTCCATGACAGAGGCTATGAGGTAGTTCGTCAGAGCAGGGATTATGACTTTACCTGGGTAGGTACCGAAACCCGCGACTATAATTATGATGTCAAACCAGGCGGAGATGTGCAGTACAATGCTTTCTTTTTAATGAGATGGCTGGATGGTATCGGTGCCGGCAAAGCAGGTGGCGGCTGGATCGATGCCCTTGGAACCACACCAAAAACCTATGTAGAGCAGGCAAGGCAAACAGTACTTGGTAATGGTAAAGAGATTATGCTTTTCCATTACGGAAACCTGCTTACAGAATCAAATACTTATAGTGGATGGCCGGGCACACCTACTGCTAATATAATTGCACTCAAACAGGAGTTGCCTTTACTGTTTGACCTTGCAAGGAGCATTAAGGGCAAACCTTTAAAGGGAATTTATCTGCCAAAGCTCCCAAACAGCGACAATGTTAATGAAAGATATATATTCAGTTTACTTGGTATGCTTGGACTCCCTCTGGTTCCCGGCAATGAATTTGCAGGAAATTATGGATCAGCAATCTATACTACTCATACATTGAAAGAGCCCGGACTCTCACCAAAGCTCTCCGGAATTCTTGCCTCTGGAAAACAGGTTCTGATAACTGAAGAGCTTGCAAATCGGCTTACTGATCAGGAAATTCGTAAAAACAAAAATCTCATGGTTTTGAAGGTTGACCCCGATCCAAAGAAGCTTCTCAAACTTACTCAGGAAGAACTTAAACCAATCAGGGAAAAACTGATGGCACCACTTGGAATGAAATTCGATGCCCCTAATAAAGTGAGTATTTATCTTTTAGGTGACAATACCCTGATCCTTGAAAATTTCAATGATAATCCCATTGATGCCACTCTCGAAATGTCAAAAGTAGCATCGGTATCCACAAAACTTACAGTTCCTGCTGATGGCACTTCAAAAGTATCAAAGTCGGGTAATGCAATAACTGTTAAGGGATTAACAGCAAGGACTCTTGTGGTTTACGAGTACAGATAGTTCAGACAAATAAAAAAATTACAATCATTATATGAGAAAGGAAGGTCTTTCCATTGTCATTTTTTTGCTGCTGATGTACAGTCTGTCAGCACAGAATGAAATTCAGATAAATTACTTCAAACCTTATGAGATCAGGACAGATGAAGGGAAGCAGGTGGTAAAAGCATGGATAAAAACTGATGACGGTACTAATTCCATATTCCTTGACGGTAAGGAGATCTCCCTTTCAAAAGCTGACTCCGGAAAGTCAGTACTTTATCTTCCGCTTACCGGTGCGGAGAAAGAACTGAAAATTGTTCAAGGGAAGGAAAAGTCAGTTTCCTTACAGATGTTCAGGCCATTGGTTTCATCCGACTGGGGCTATTTCGGGAAAGGTACGATCCATATAATCTGCTCCTCACACCAGGACATAGCATGGATGAACACTCCCGATTCCTGCCGTGAGGAAAGGATCCACGATATCATTATTCCTGCACTCGACCAGACAGGAAAAAATCCTGCCTTCAGATTCGAAATGGAACAGACACTTAACCTGATGGAGGTGCTTGAAGCTGTACCTTCAGAAAAGCAAAGAATAATCGAAGCTTATAAAAAGGGTCAATTCACATGGGGTGCAACATTCAACCAGCCTTATGAGGGTCTTGAATCGGGTGAGCAGCTTGTGAGGCAGACTTACCTGGGCAGGAAATGGATAAAGGATAATCTTCCCGGTATGGACGCCTTTGCAGCCTACAATATTGATGTTCCGGGAAGGACACCGCAGATGCCTCAGATTCTCGATAAATCAGGAATCAAATTCCTGGTCATCAGCCGGATGAAGGAGGGTTTCTACAACTGGTACAGCCCCGACGGTTCAAAGGTGCTTACTTACAGCCCTGGTAACTATGGCTGGGCTCTTCTTATTTACCAGTATTTTGAAGGTGATGTCATAACTGCATTCCAGAAGCTGAATAAAGTTCTGAAGAACTGGGATGATTACTATGCAGAACACAATCTGCCACCGCATTACGGAGTGATCATCAGTACTGATGCAGGCGGCCCCAAAGATTATACACCCATCATTAATGAATGGAATGCCATTGCAAAAAGCTCCGGATCAGATATTCCTATGCTTCGTCATTCAACTGCCGAGGACTTTCTGCAAGAGATCGATATACCACAGGCAAAATTCGATTCAATTTCAGGTGAGCGTCCTGATCTCTGGCTTTATATTCACGGTCCATCTCATTACCAGGCTATTGCAGCTAAAAAATCAGCTGCAGTTAATCTTCCAGCTGCTGAGATGTTCGGTGCAGTGAATGGAGTTATTAAATCTGATCTGAAATCCTATCCTACCAGGGAATTATCTGAGGGATGGTACAATTCAATTTATCCCGATCATGGCTGGGGAGGTAAGAACGGCGAGATAACAGACAGTATCTTCAGGGCTTCACTCGAAGCCGGAAATGAGACTGGTGAAAATATTTTGTCAGGTTCACTGAAATCTCTTTCCGGTGCAATTACAATATCAAAACCTGGTGCAGTGCTGGTTTTCAACGATCTGTCGTGGAACCGTGACGGGATGGTGAGTATAGACGTTTCAAATATGAAAGGCAACTGGATAATTAATGACCAGGATGGAAAAGAAGTCCCTTCAGAGGTATATGAAAATGGTGCGAGGAGGTATCTGTCATTCCTCGCCGAAAAGGTTCCTTCCATAGGTTATAAAACATACTACCTTAAAAAGGGTACAGGAAAATCCTTAAATAATGTTACTACAGGTAATAATTTCTGCGAAAACAATTTCTTCAGGATTGAATTTGGTCAGGGTGGTGTAACGAGGCTTTATGACAAGCAACTGAAGAAGGACCTCCTGAATACAACGAAATATGCCGGTGGTGATTTGCTTCACCTGGGATATAACGGTAACTGTGCAGGTGAGTTTGTAAGAATAACCCCGGTTAATTATGAGGGTTTTGAATCTCTTTCAATGAAAAAACAGCTTTGGACCCTGAAAAGCAATTCAGTTGTTTCTTCTGTTTATGAGTCAGAAGCAGCCATGAGTAATTTTACCGTTAAACAGGTAATTACAGTTTATCATCAGATCAAGAAGATAGACTTTAAATATGAGATACCCGACTGGCCCGGAATTCATAATCGCCAGGTAAGAGTGGTATTTCCGCTTGCAATGAGTGATGCACAGGTAACATACGATGTGCCAATGGGAATTGTCAATGTTAACAAGGATGAACTTAATATGTCACCGCGAGGATGGAGCTGGGAAGGAACATACAGGCAGATGCCAAAGGAGATCCACCCGCGGGAAATAGAAAATTTCATTTCAGCCAGTGATGGCAGGTTTGGAGTAACCCTGTCAACCAATATTGCAGTTGCTGACTGGATTGATCCGGGACGTGAATCTGTCGATTATCCTGTTCTTCAGGGTATCCTTCTTTCATCGCATAAGAGTTGTCATTACCTCGGTAACTGGTACCATCAGAAGGGCAGTCATACCTTCAGGTTTACCCTCTCTTCGCATGCTTCAGGATGGGAGAATGGCTATCATTCTGGTGTTGAGGGGAATCACCCTTTGTATCCGGTTTTAAAGGAAAAACCTCAGAAAGGAAATCTTCCTTCCGAACAAAGCTTTGTTTCATTTTCATCGCCTCTTGTGAGAGTAACAGCTTTGAAAAAGGATGATAAAAGCAATAGTCTGATCATGAGGATGGTAAATATGGAATCAAAGGACAGGAGTGTAACTATGAAGCTTTGGTTACCTTCATCTTCTTTTATAAAAACCAATATGATTGAAGATGGTATAAAAGATACAGGACTTAAAGGGAAAGATCTAAGTATTGACCTTGGTAAGAACTCAATTGAAACATTCAGGATTTTATTTTAGCTTTTAACCTCACCCTAAATCCCTCTCCCAAGGGAGAGGGACTTAATATTTTTAGTCAAGCCCCTTCTCCCCCGGGAGAAGGGGTTTGGGGATGAGGTTCATTATTTTCAGGTGTATCGCACCGGAATATTAAATTTTCTATATTTATAGGGTAACAGAATTTCCAATTATTAACAAAATATTTCCCGTTATGAAAAAGAGATCTGTAACCCGCCGCCAGTTTATTCAGACCACGGCCGCTCTTACCGGAATGGCCCTGATTGCTTCTGAATGTAAACCAAAACCTGTTGCTGATATCACCCCGTCATCAATACCCAAATGGAGAGGTTTCAACCTGCTTGAGAAATTCATTGCTTCAAACAGCAATGATCCTTTCCTCGAGTCAGACTTCGCCCTGATGGCCGAACTGGGATTTGATTTTGTCCGTCTGCCGATGTCGTATCGCTGCTGGACAGATCCGTCTGACTGGAAAAAGCTTGATGAAAAAACTCTTAAGGAGATAGACCAGGCAGTGGAATTCGGAAAACAATACGGTATCCATGTTAATGTGGCATTTCACAGGGCACCCGGTTTTTCAGTGGACAGGTCCCTGCGTGAACCATTTAATCTGTGGCTTGATGAGGAAGCGCAGCAGGCATTCGACTATCACTGGAGCCATTTTGCACAACGATACAAGGGAATTCCAAATAAGAATGTGAGTTTCAACCTTGTTAATGAACCCGGTTCACTTGATTTCGAAAGAACAAAACCACTTACACCTGAATTGCATGGAAAAGTTATGAGAAGGGTAGTGAAAGCAATCAGGGATGTTGATCCTAACCGTTTGATTTTTGCAGATGGTATGTGGTGGGGTCGTGATCCAATGCCTGATCTTGCAGATCTAAATATAGTTCAGAGTACAAGAGGCTATGAACCATCGCAGATTACACATTACCTGGCAGGCTGGGTCGATGGTGCAGATAAATGGCCTGTACCAGCCTGGCCATTTGTTCCGGAAATGTCTACCGAGTTAAGGTATCTCAGCGATGAGATGAATCAGACTTATAAAAATAAGATTGAGAAGTGGGGTATAACACTGGGTATGGAATGGAACAGGGAAAGAATCAAACTTCAGATGATAGATCCATGGAAGAAAGTTCAGGCTATGGGTGTTGGTGTACATGTTGGTGAGTTTGGTGCTTACAGCAAAACTCCTCATGACGTTGTGCTTGCATGGATGAGAGAGCTGATGGGTCAGTGGAAAGAAGCAGGATGGGGCTGGGCAATGTGGAATTTCAGAGGCGGTTTCGGAATCCTCGACAGTGAAAGAGCAGATGTTCAGTATGAGGACTTCAAAGGCCATAAACTCGACAGGAAGATGCTTGAATTGATAAAAGAGTTTTGACCTTCCGTTTAGTCATTTTTAAGACGTATTTTTAACCACAGAACACAGAGTTTTCACAAAGGCCACAGAGTATAAAATATTAGTGAAATACCTTTGTGTTCTTTGTGTTTTCCCTCTGTGACCTCTGTGGTTAATGGATTTAAATCAGATAAGAAGAAATATATTATGATGCAAGAGTTTAAAGTGATACTGGTCGTTCTAGTGGCAATAATTATAGGGATGCCATATTCCTATTCTCAGAAAAAATCTTCCAAACCTCTTTTCCCGGAATCAGTTGAATGCACAGTAAAACCCTACTATCGTCACCGGGCCGATGGAAAGCCCGGAAGGGAAGTTATCCTTCATTTTGCCGGTCAGAAATTCTCAGGCAAGGGGACAGTAAAGCTCGAATCAGGTAGTATTAGTGAGACCATTCCACTTGATGTTGCTGCACCAGTCGATAGCCTGGCAGTAATCCTGCCAGAAGGTTTAGGAGTCAATTCTGAGGCAAAGGTCACATTCAAATTTGAAAACGGGAAAAAGCAAATTGTAACAAATGTTACAATTCCTCAAAAACGCCAGTGGACGGTTTACATATACCCCCATTCACATGTTGATATCGGTTATACAAATACGCATGAGAACGTGGAACTTATTCACAAACGAAACCTGATTTACGGTATCGATCTGGCCAGGAAGACTCAGGATTATCCCAAAGATGCAAGGTATCTCTGGAATCCCGAGGTATTATGGCCAGTTGAACGATACCTCAGGAATGCCACTACTGAACAGAAACAATCCATAATTGATGCTGTCCGGAAAGGCTGGCTTCACCTCGATGCAGGTTATGTACATACAAACACAACTGCTGCTGCAGATGAGGAGCTTTTTGAGTTTTTCCGTGAGTGCACAGCGATGAGAGAACTTACCGGAAAGAAGATCGAGACGCTTGTACAGGTCGATATACCGGGCATGACCTGGGGTATTGTCCCAGTTGCTGCTGAAATGGGGATAAAATATTGTCTTGCAATGAATAACGGATCTGACAGAGTGGGACTATCAACCGATTTCAGCTTCAAACCATTCTGGTGGCAGAGCCCTGATGGTAAATCAAAAATACTCTTCTTCCAGCCGGGCAGCTATAATCCGGGAGCCGTTTATAAGGGATTTCAGTACTGGCCCTTAATGGCAGGACATACCGATAGTGCAACTCTGCTTAAAATTGTAAAAACAGATAATCCGAGGGCTTTCTTTATTGATAAATACCTCGATGACAAGCTACCAATGCTCGAGAAATCAGATTATTATCCATATGATATTTTTCTTATGACCTGGGCTATGGCCGACAATACTCCGATTGACGCCGATCTGCCTGATGCAGTGAAAAGCTGGAATGAGGACTATGCCTATCCTCACCTGGTTATCGCCAGTGCTACACAGATGATGGAAGCCTTCGACCGGAAATATGGAGATAAACTACCGGTCCTTTCGGGTGATTTTACCGAATGCTGGACTGACGGACTTGGTACTGCAGCAAAGCAGACTGCCATGAACAGGGCTTCAAAGGAAAGGCTGATACAAGCCGAAACACTCTGGTCAATGCTGAATCCGTCAACACCTGCCCCAAGGACGGAGATCAGTGAGGCATGGCGAAATATCATTATGGGTACCGAACATACCTGGTGCTACATGGATCCTAAAAAGCAGCCGATAACTAATGATATTCTCAAGGTTAAATTTGGTTTCTTCCAGCAGGGTGAAGATATAAGCAAATCTGTTGTTGAAGAGGCCTTGCTAAATGTAACTCAGTTGCCGTCGGCTTCAGCCGACGGAAGCAGTGAAATAGGTGTATTCAATACTCTATCATGGAGCCGCAGCGGACTTGTTTATCTTACCCCCGGACAATCGGGAAAATACAATTCTGTTGTCGATCAGCAGGGCAGGTATGTTCAGGCCCAGAAACTTTCGACAGGGGAGCTGGTATTTATGGCAAGCCAGGTTCCTCCCCTGGGATCAAAAAAATATATTCTTAATGAGAGGAAAGTTAAGAATGTTGACGGAATCGCTTTTGGCAACATACTTGATAATGGACTTGTCAAGGTAGTTCTTGACGATCAGACCGGTGATATCAGGAGCTTTGTAAGCGGAAGCTATGAGTTTGCTGACAAAAATTCATCCACACTGATAAACAGTTACAGGTATCTTCGTGGTTCGGATGATCCGGAGAAAGCAACTTCAGCAAGTAATGTTAAGATATCGGTGAAGGAGAACGGTCCATTGCTGGCAACATTGCTTGTAACCTCTGAGGCAGAAGGCTGCCGCAGTCTTGCACGCGAAATTACTCTTTTTGCAGGTCAGGCACATCTTGAGATTAAGAATACAATTGATAAAATCGCGGTAATGGAAAAGGAGGGTATCCACTTCGGATTCGGATTCAATATACCGTCACCGGTTACAAAATTTGATATCCCATGGGGAATTGTTGAGCTTGAAAAAGACCAGCTTGCTGCTGCTAACCGCAACTGGATTACCTTCCAGAGGTGGCTTGACATATCAAACGAAGAGAGGGGAATCACGTTCTGTTCGCTCGATGCACCTATGTTCCAGAATGGTACAATGTCGGCTAATGTTCTGGGGGCGGCGACAAATTCTCCAAAATGGATCCGCAGGCTGGAACCGTCTCCAACAATCTATTCCTGGGCTCTTAACAATCACTGGCATACCAACTTCCCTCTGAGCCAGGAAGGAATTGTCTCTTTCCGGTATCGTATTCTTCCCCACAATACAAAATATGATGCCGCCTCCGCAAACAGATTTGGACTGGAGCAGGCACAGCCACTTATCGCCACAGCCCTGAAGAAGGGAGCTATTACAGAACAGCCGTTTACAGTTGAGGGCAACGGCAATGTTTATGTTTCCATAATTAAATCCGGTAGTGGTAGTGAGTTGTCAAAGATCCGCCTGCGTTCTGTTTCTGACAAAGCCGAATCTGTTAAGCTGAACTGGAAAAGCAATAAACCAAAATCAGTTAAGCTTAACGGAACCGATGTAATAAGTGAAATTCAAGTACCTGCAAAAGGATTTGTGACACTGGAACTGGTTTACTGAAATACCTGATAAGTGCCTCTGTGTCCTCAGTGCAATTTCTCTGTGCCCTCTGTGGTTAATGGATATCATAAATCGGATATTATAAAAATCCCTGAAAAACACTATTTTAGTTGGGAATGAATATCACCTTAAATTATTTAGTATGAAAACATCTCAGATGATTTTAAAGATAACATATCCTGCTGTTTTTCTGCTGATTATATCACTGAATATTTACGGGCAGCCTGCAAAGTCAGATGCCGGCAAAAAAGGTGATTATTCATATTTCAAAGGCGGAACAATAAGTGTTATACCATCCTCACACCAGGATATTGCGTGGATGGACAGCATAGGTGCCTGTATTGAGTTCCGTGACAAAATGATGATTACCCCGGTTTTAAAAAGACTCAGGGAGAATCCGGAATTTAAATTCTCGGTTGAAGATGCTTTAAGCCTCAGGGAGTACCTGTTAAGGCATCCTGATTCCTGGTCTGAGATCCTTAAATATACAAAGGAGGGTCGTCTTGACTGGGGTGCGACTTACAAGCAACCATATGAGTCGATGTATGATGGAGAATCGCTGATACGACAGACCTATCTTGGCCGGAAGTGGCTGAAAAAAACTCTTCCAGGCTGTGATTTCAGAACTTACTGGAACGAGGATGTTCCCGGAAGATCACTGCAAATGGCCCAGATCCTCTCAAAGGCTGGAATACCCTATATGCACTTCAGCCGGCATCAGCCGGGAATTTACAGATGGTACAGCCCCGATGGCAGCTATGTTACCTGCTATACTCCCGGACAGTATGATGAGGTTGGTATTCCTGTAAGACAGGCACATACTGATGTAAGTCAGCTGACAAAGGTATTTACAACAATGCTGTCAGAATGGAACAGCTATTTCAGGGAAAGAAAGCTTAATCCGGAGTTTCCTTTTATCTATTCACATGATTTTGCAACACCTCCCGATTATGATGCATTCTTTAGCGACTGGAACAAAAAAACAAACTCACTCGGGAAGCCCGCTATAAAGTATGCTACCGGAACAGAATTCCTTCAGGCCGCATCAAAGGGAGAACCTGGTATTGATGTTATTGAAGGTGAACGTCCTGATGTATGGTTGTATATCCATGGTCCCTCTCATCAGAAAGCATTGAAAGCTTCACGTGAAGGATCCCGCCTCCTGACGGCAGCTGAGAAATTTGCCACCTTCGATGCTCTCCAGCAGAACAGTTTTGCCGCTTATCCGCATGCTGAGCTGACAAAAGCCTGGGAAAATGCCATTTACCCCGATCATGGCTGGGGTGGCAAGCATGGCGTACTGACCGACAGGGCATTCCGCACCGCATATGAAACAGGAAGGGATATTGCAGCTGATGTCCTCGACAGATCCGTAAAGAATATTGCTTCAAGAATTGATTTTTCAGGCAAAGGGATTCCGGTAACTGTCTTCAATCAATTGTCATGGAAACGCACCGACATTGTTAAATTTACCTTTGATGCGGAAGGAAATGATCAGAATAATTTCAGGCTGCTTGACGAAAAAGGCAATGAGATCCCTTACCAATTGATAAATGACCATGAAATATCCGGAAAGAGGGATGAAGTAATTACCTTCCTTTTTGTTGCAAAGGATGTTCCATCAGTAGGATACAAAACATACTATCTCGAAAAAGGAAAACCCTCTGCCTTTAAAACCACTTCAAAATCAGATGGACCTGTGTTTGAAAACGATTTCTATAAGGCTGAGTTTGCGGATGGTGGACTTAAATCAATATTTGATAAGGAACTGGCGGTTGAACTCCTTAATACGGGGAAGTTTCTCGGAGGTGAGTTATTCACTATGCAGTCGGTGGGAAACGGTGCAGGAGAATTTACCGATGTGCAGCTGCCGACAATGGAAGGATTTGAAAAGATGAGTCAGTATAAACAGCCCTGGGCGCTTATTTCATCAGGTCCGGTAAGGGTTGTGTACGAATTCAGAAAGGAAATCACTCATACCACGGTAGTGGAAAGAGTTATATTTTACCAGGAGCTGAAAAAAATCGACTTTGAAGTTGAGCTTCTTGGCTTTGATGGTGAACGATACAGGGAATTCAGGCTGGCTTTTCCTCTTAATCAGGCTACTTCCGATGTTGCATATGAGGTACCAATGGGTGTCTTAAGGGTTGGAAGGGATGAAATGGCAGGTGCCGCAGGTTTCTCAAAGGCTTCACAGATCTACAGTACTCCATGTGTACAGGTGCATCCCCGTGAAGTGCAGGACTGGTTCTCAGCATTTGACGGAAAGAATTCTGTTACAATAAGTTCGGATGTGGCTGTCTTTGACTGGATTGATCCTACAGATAATCCTGTCAGATATACTATTCTGCAGCCACTGCTTCTTGCAAGCCGTAAAAGTTGTCATGGTGAGGGTAACTACTACCTGCAGCCCGGAGATCATTTTTATTCTTTCTCGCTCTCTTCAAATACCTACGACTGGCGTGGAGGTTACAGGAAAGCAACCCAGGCAAACCAGCCAATGAAGGCTGTTGTTACAGATCCTTCGAGAAAGAAGGGAAGCATGCCGGAAACGATGAGCTTCGTTTCTGTTGAGAACAGAAACCTGATAATCAGTACTGTAAAGAAATGCGAGGATGATGACAATGTTATTGTAAGGTGCTATGATATTGAGGGTATCGATTCGGAGGCTGATATCAGAATCCCTCTTTCCTTCAGGAAGGCTGAACAGACAAACCTTATAGAAGAAGAGGGTAAGGAAATTCCCGGCTCCGGGAATAAACTTAACCTGAAGGTAGGTCATAATTCAATTGAAACTATTAAATTGATTATGAAATAGTATAATTATAAATTTAACCACAAAGTGCACAGAGAAATACACTAAGGCCACAGAGAAATTATCAATCAGAATTCTTTGTGTCCTCTGTGTAAAACTCTGTGAACTCTGTGGTAAAAAAATGATATTATGCTGAAGAAAACAAGTGGGTTAAGTATTTTATTAATACTCACATTATCAGTCTATTCTCAAGATAAGGCTCCTGTTTTTAAGTGTAATAATGACACTTATAAACTGCTGAAGGAGATCTCATTTTCAGTAGCTTCAAAAGGAGAAATCCTGCTCTCAATCACCACTCACCAGGACCTTGGCTGGGTTGATGAAGTGGAGAAATGTGTCATAATGCGCGATACCCTCTGGATGACTCCATATCTTAAAAGACTTAAGGAAGATCCTTCATTCAAGATGGATATTGAGCAAACCTCCATAATTGTTGAGTATCTGAAACGCCATCCAGATAAGAAAGCTGAGATACAGAAAGGTCTTGATGAGGGCAGAATACTTATTGGTGCAACATATACACAGCCATACGAGGAGCTGTTCAGCGGTGAGTCACTGATACGGCAGCTGTACCTGGGGAAGAAATGGCTCACAACAAATTTTAACGGGTATAAATCAGATACATATTATAACTCGGATGTACCCGGACGTACTTTGCAGATGTCGCAGATACTGTCAAAGGCGGGGGTTAATAATATGTTTGTCAGCCGTCACGAGAAAGGTGTTTTCGACTGGTACAGCCCTGATAATTCAAAAGTCACTATGTTCTCCTCGGGTCATTATATTGACTTTTACAATATACTTGGCAAGGAAAGCGGTGCCGGGATCAAACAGATGGCTGAAGAGGTTCTGTTCTGGGGAAAGTATTATGATGAAAAGTCAAAAAAAGTGATAATTCCTGCTCTTCTCAACTATGAATTTATTTGGGACCAGAAGCCTGTGAAGAATTGTGATCCCTTCATGGCCTTGTGGAACAGTATCAAAGTCATCGAAAATGAAAATGGTGAGAAAACGAAAGTTTCCCTGCCACCTTTAAAATATGGCAACCTTAACACATGCCTGAATGCAATCAGGGAAAATTCAACCAAAATAAAATCCATTTCAGGTGAACGTCCTGCAGTATGGCTTTATATCCATGGACCATCGCATCATTTTGCCATTTCTGCAAGTCGTGATGCTGATATTCTGCTGCCTGATGCTGAGAAGTTTACCACCATAAACAGCCTGCTTGAGGGTAACTTCAGGAACTATGATGTGGCTTCCTTTGATGAAGCCTGGGAGGCAAAGATCTATCCGGACCATGGCTGGGGAGGCAAGGGTGGAGAGATTACCGACAGGTTGTTTCTGAGCAAATTTGTGAAATCCCGTGAAGATGCTGCAACTCTCCTTAACGGAGCCCTTCAGCGGATTGCCTCAAAAATAGAGTACAGGCATTCGGCAATCCCGCTTGTGGTATTTAATGGTTTGAACTGGAAAAGAAATGATCCTGTAACCTTTAGTTGCAGATTTAAGGAAGGAGAGGCTTTTGGAGTCAGAATTACTGATCAGGATAAAAAGATCATAAGCAGTCAGCTGATCGATCCGTTGTATTTTAATGATGGTTCACTCAAATCAGCAGGGATAACCTTCATAGCAGAAAATGTTCCATCAACAGGTTATAAAACATACTATCTGGAAGCTGTTAAAACCTCTGATAGGAATCAGTCACTCACTTTTACTCCGGATTTTGAAAACCGCTTTTTTTCAATCCGGTTTGGGAAAGGTGGTATAGAGAGACTATATGACAAGAACCTGGGAAAAGAGATTATTGATGCTTCCAAATTTACTCTTGGAGAAGTTTTTACAATGCAGTCTGTCGGTAACGGAGCTGGTGAATTTAAAGATATCCAGCAACCAACGATGGAGGGATATGATAAGACAGGATATTATGAGACAAAGTGGGAGAAGATTAATGACGGTCCTGTCAGTACTTCATTTAAATACCGCCAGCCTGTAAAATATGCCGTGGTGGAAGAGATAGTCACGGTATATCATCAGGTTAAACGCATCGATTTTGATATTGATATCAAAAACTGGCAGGGTATTCTATACCGTGAGTTCAGGGCAGCTTTCCCTTTTAAAATGAGTTCTTCAAAAGTCACCTATGAGGTACCCATGGGCGTTGTTGAGGTTGGAAAGGATGAACTTAAAGGCGCTGCAGGTAACATTTATACTACAGAGTGTAAACTTGTGCATCCTCGAACAATGATCGACTGGGTAAACGCATCGGATGATAACTTTGGTGCAACACTGAGCTCAAGTGTAATTGCTTTCGACTATCTCGATCCAACTCCTGACCCGGCTCAATCGACGCTTATTCAGCCGATTCTGATGGCTTCGCGGAAAAGCTGTCACTGGGAAGGGAATGATTATATCCAGCTTGGTGATCATCATTTTTCATTCTCGCTGTATCTGCATGAACCCGGTTGGAAGAATGGATTCCGTTCTGGTAAACAGGGTCAGCAAAATCTTTATTATGTACTCGATCCTGTTAAAGGAGAGAGTAAAACTCTTCCTGAACAAAAGAGTTTCATCTCAACAGGTGAGGACATGATTCTTCTTACTGCCTTTAAGAAGAGTGAGGATGATGGTTCTGTCACTTTGAGAATGACTGATTTGAGTGGTGCTGAACAGCTTGTCAAAATGGAAATGTTTATGCCATTTCAAAAGATTTTCAGGACCAACCTGATTGAGGAAGATTCAAAGGATACTGGTCTGACCGGAAATAAAATCAATCTTAAAGTCGGCAAAAATTCGATAGAAACTTATAAATTAATTAATCCTTGGTGAACCTTGGTGCCTTTGCGTCTTGGTGGCAATAAAAATAATACTATGAACTCAATTATTAACGAATTAAAACAATACAGAAGCTTCTTCCATAACGAGCTTCATAATAATATTCTGCCCTATTGGATAAAGTATAGCGTTGAAAAGGAAGGTCATGGATTCTATGGTGCAGTTGATCTTAATAATAATCCTGTGCTCACGGCAAATAAGACCAGCGTATTGAATGCCAGGATTCTCTGGACTTTCTCAGCAGCTGCAATGCTTGACGGAAACAAGGAATATGCTGCTATGGCCGACAGGGCATACATGGTTGTAACAGAGGATTTTGAAGACAAGAAGCATGGCGGGTACTATATGGAACTTGATTCTTCAGATAAAGTTGCAAACGATATCAAGCATACATACGCCCAGGCCTTTGTTCTTTACTCGCTCTGCAAATATTATGAATTCAGGAAGAAAGAGGAAACACTGAAGAAGATCAAAGATTTCTTTCATCTTCTTGAGGAAAAAACAAAAGATCCGGATCATATTGGTTACCGTGAGTCATTCACCCGCGACTGGCAGATTTATGGTGAGAACCGCATGGCCGACAACAATGAACCCAAATCGATGAACACACATCTCCATGTGCTTGAAGCATGGGCGGCACTTTATCATGTCTGGAAAGATCCGGCAGTTGAAAAAAGACTGACGGAACTGATGTATCTGTTCCTCGATAAGATAATAAGGAAGGAGGGGCATTTCGGCATCTTTTTCGATGAGGCATTCAATGAAGCTTCTTCTTCACGCGGCATATGTTCATTTGGTCATGATATTGAAGGATCATGGCTTTTATGGGAGGCTGCAGAAATACTTGGCAATGAGGATATCCTGAAAAGAATGCGCCCTGTTGCAATTAAAATGGTGGATAATATTGAACGTGTGGCTGTCGACAAAGACGGAGGACTCTTCCTTGAATCTACAAGGTTTGGAAGCCATGTTAAAACCAACAAACACTGGTGGCAGCAGGCAGAAACGATGGTAGGATTTATGAATGCCTTCGAACTGACAGGAGATGAGAAATACTGGCAAACTGTTAAGCTTTCATGGAATTTTATTGATAAATATCTTATTGATCATGAAAGGGGCGAGTGGTATACGAAACTTAACAGGCTTGGTGTGCCATTCCTTATTGAACCACCTGATGATCCGTCGCCTTACTATCGCAACGACTGGAAGATTGATCCCTGGAAATGCCCGTACCA
>Ga0209314_10000122_pt1 | contig 32218 bp, 27 predicted proteins | sample I19B2metaG_FD_184146 | JGI IMG/M metagenome (GOLD analysis project Ga0209314, IMG submission 184146) | Lake sediment bacterial and archeal communities from Gulf of Boni, Indonesia to study Microbial Dark Matter (Phase II) - ​I19B2 metaG... | ecosystem: Environmental > Aquatic > Freshwater >... | reverse complement strand
GTTCAAGAGATGTATGACCTGACCTGCCTTGCCTTCGACCTCTCCGACAAATATCGGAACCCTGCCATGATCTTGGGCGACGCCCTAATTGGTCAGATGAAGGAACCGCTCCTTCGAAAGAAACCTGAGAAGATGGAGCTTCCACCAAAGGATTGGGCTTTGACCGGAGCACAAGGGAGAAGGCCTAATCGGCTTAAGTCCCTCTACCTCCAGGATGGGGAACTTTCAGAACATAATTGGAAACTTCATCAGAAATATGAACGATTAAAAAAAGAAGAGGTTCGCTTTGAAACTTTTTGGGTCGACGACGCTCAATTGGTTGTCGCGGCCTTCGGAAGCATGGCAAGAGTCTCAAAAACCGCAGTCGAGTTGGCGAGAGAAGAAGGGATAAACGTTGGCCTCTTTCGGCCCATCACCCTTTTCCCCTTTCCAGACAAAACTCTTTTTAATCTCTCCAAGAAGGTTAAATTGTTCTTAACCGTTGAATTGAATACAGGGCAGATGGTGGAGGATGTAAAGCTTTCGGTAGATCGTGATTCCGAGGTCTATTTTTATGGAAGACCTCCAGGCTCTCTTCCTTCTCCGGAAGAAGTGTTGGAGGAAATCAAAAATTACTATCGCTGATTTCAGATTGCAGATTTCAAATTGCAGATTGAAAAGTCTTAAATCCCAAATCTAAAATCTGAAATCTAAAATGAGGTTATTATGGAACTCGTTTTTAAACGTCCCGAGAGTTTAGTTGACGTACCTTTCCATTTCTGTCCTGGATGTCATCATGGAATTGCTCACCGGCTGGTAGCAGAGGCCATTGATTACTTTAAGATCAGGGAGAAGACCGTCGGTGTCGCTTCAGTGGGCTGTTCTGTGTTTATGTACGACTATTTCAATATCGATGTCTTGGAAGCGCCCCATGGAAGGGCCTCGGCTGTGGCCTCTGGAGTAAAACGGGCCAGGAAGGATCGGATCGTCTTCACCTATCAAGGAGATGGAGATCTGGCATCTATCGGGATCGCTGAGGTCATCCATACAGCCAACCGTGGAGAAAACATCACCATCATCTTTGCCAATAACACCGTCTACGGGATGACCGGCGGACAAATGGCACCGACAACCCTTCTTGGGCAGAAGACGACCACAAGCCCCTATGGAAGGGACTTCACTTATGACGGGTATCCCATTCGAATGGCAGAAATGTTGGCCACCTTGGAAGGAAGCGCTTTCGTCGCAAGGGTTGCGGTAAACAATCCTGTCAATTTGATGAAGGCCAAGAAGGCGGTTCGCAAGGCCTTCCAGATGCAAGTCGAGGAGATCGGATTCTCTTTCGTTGAAGTATTATTGGCATGCCCCACCAATTGGGGGTTGAATGCTCTGGAGGCCAACCGCCGGGTCGAAGAGGAGTTGATTCCCTACTATCCATTGGGTATCCTAAAAGAACGGAAGATGGCAGATTACTTATAAATGTAAAATGAGAAAATTGTTGTTGGGTAAAGGCTAAGAAGCCGGTTTGGTTTAGGGGTGAGGGGTTAAGCGGTAGAGATTTTAAGACCAATAACATAACCCATCAACCAAACGGGCATCTTTACCTTAACCCATTGACAAAGGACTTTTGTGGTAACGAACAAGTTCTATTACGATGTGATTATTTCCGGGTTTGGTGGTCAAGGGGTCATGATCATCGGGAACCTCTTAGCCTATGCTGCAATGAAGGAGGGAAGATATGTCAGCTATCTTCCCATTTATGGAGTCGAGGTAAGAGGGGGAACAGCCAACTGCACTGTTGTGATCTCCTCTAAAGAAATTGGATCCCCTGTGGTGGAGAAACCCAGTGCTGCAATCGTGATGAATCTACCTTCCTTGATCAAATACGAACCTCGAGTGCTGCCAAAGGGGCTCCTACTGTTCAATTCCTCCCTCATCGATCCGAAAGAGACGTTCCGAAAGGACATCGAGATCCTCCCCATCCCTTTCAATGATATCGCCATTGAAAATGGGAACCCTAAACTGGCCAACATGGTGGCCTTAGGAGCTTTTGTCGAAAAGACAAAATTAGTTCGAATGGCCTCTCTGTTTGAGTCTTTCGAAAACGTGCTCGATGAACGTTACCATCACCTGATTCCATCGAATATCGAGGCGATTGAGATTGGGGCCAAATTCGTTCTGAAAAATTTCACCCCTACCCTCACCCTCCCCCATCAAGGGGGAGGGGATTTCTAAGTGATCCCCTAATTGTTTCCCTCTCCCCTTGCGCCTGCCTGCGGTAGGCAGGGGAGAGGGTTGGGGTGAGGGGAAAATGAAAGGGAATTTTATGGAAGAACAAAAAGAATTCGAAGAGGTTCGTGTCGGAGAAAAAATTAAGGCCTTGAGGGAACAAAGAGGCCTCTCGCTAAAAGAGTTGGCCGATTTGACAGGGTTTTCAACAGCCCTGCTTTCTCAGATGGAGAACCACCTTGTCTCCCCTTCCCTTGGGACGATTATTAAACTGGCCGGGGCGTTCGGTGTAAAGGTGGGAGACTTCTTGGGTGAAACCGAAGGGGAGCCCTTCACCATCGTGAGGAAGGACGAACGGAAAAAGGTTTCCAGATTTGCGTCAAAGGATGGGGTGAAATACGGCTATTCTTATGAATCTTTAGGATTCGAGAAAAAGGACCGTCATATGGAGCCTTTCATCGTCACCCTCGAACCTGCCACAGTCAAAACCTCAAAGACCTCTGTCCATGAGGGCGAAGAATTCATCTTTGTCTTGGAGGGTGAGATGGAGGTGATTCTTGGAGACCATACGGATATCCTTTATCCTGGAGATTCGATTTATTATGATTCGACCATCCCGCATCGGGTCCAATGTCACCAGGACAAGATAACAAAAATCCTTGCCGTGCTTTATGCGGCCAGCTCGTGAGACATATAGATAAGCACCAAATGACAAGCACCAAATCCCAAATAAATTTCAATAATAAAAACTTAAATATCCAAAGTCGTTTGGGTCATTGGATCTTTGAGATTTGGAATTTATTTGGATTTTGGAATTTGGGATTTGGAATTTGGCTCTACCTTTCCGTTTTCGCCCTTATTTTCGTCATCCCATTACCTAACCCTTGCTTCAGCCAGCCAGCTCTTAAGGTGGGTTGCCTCATTCCTTTCACCGGCCGATGGGGAGATTCTGGGAGAGAATGTGCCAAGGGAATGTTGGACGCCAGCAAATGGCTCAATCAACGGGCAGGCATCTTTGGAATGAAATTGGAGGTCCTTTTTATCGACGATACCTTCGAACCTGCTGAAACCGTGGCCGCATTCCGGAAACTGAATGAAGCGGATCAAGTCCTCCTGCTCTACATCCATTCCATGGAGACGACTCTTCGCCTTCTCCCCCACATACATTTCAATCGTGTCCCAACCGTAAACAGTTCTCTTCCCTCGCATCTAACGAACGCAGTAAAACACCCCTATATTTTTTCGGTGACCCCAACCCCCCTTGACTTATCGAAGATTGCCATGAAGTTCATTTCCGAGAGGTCAGGCATTAAGGTGAGAAAACCAAAAATCGTCTTCGTTGGATCTTCTGATCATGCAAGCCGTCATTTTTTGGATGAGGCAAAGGAATATGCGAAACAATCGGGACTCGACATTGGTCCGGACATCCGGGTTTCTCCGCCACAGTCTGCAGACATGGCGATGAAAGAGTTAGCCCCTTCCCTCTTGACCATGAATGCATACAGCCCGGACTTTGCCCATTTGAGCCTCACTTCCAAGGAAGCCTCCTCCCTCCTACAACAGGCCAAAGAATCGGGATTTCGAACCAGATGGATTTGCAACACGAAGGCCTTTGATGAAAATCTTAATCCCTTCGATGGAGTTCTTGGAGTTCAGCCGATTTCGCCCTTTGGAGAGGATGTCCCAGGAATGGTTGGGATCAAGGAGGCTCATCAGAGATGGCACCCTTATGATTCCCATACCCTTTCCTATGTGGAGGGATGGGCGACGGTGCACGTCATCGCAGAGGCACTGGGAAGGTCGCTCCGTGAACAAGGATTATCTCGCGAGAGGGTAAAGTTGGCATTGGAAAGCTTTCGGAATTTCGTTGTCGGAGGTCTCATCCCTCCCCTCACCATCACTGCCAAGGATCACCGGCCGAGTGTCGAGTCCAGAATCTTGATCATCAAAGATGGAAAGCCTTCACGACATACCGGTTTTATCTCCATAGGAAGATAGGAGAGAGCTCTGAAAAAATCATTACAGCTCTCTGATTACACCGATTTTATTGGCATCATTATTATCGTAATCGATATTTAATCTGTTTAATCAGAGACTTCCGGAGTTTTTCAGAAATCTCATAGGAATTATCTTGACAAGAATCACATGTAATTGATAATAAAGAGCTACGGAATAGGCGGAGAGGATTGCCGATTCCGACATGAGTATCATCTCTCACCAAAAGACCTCATGGCATTCCTTAAGGGTGGGGCAAATTTCTGCAAGGAGGTAAGATCTATGAAGGTGAAACATTTATTCGTTCTGGTGGGAACCTCGATTCTGATTTTTGGTTTATTGAACTTCACCATTTTGGGGTCCGAGACCAAGGCAGCAGAAAAGCCGATTGTGATCGGAGCTCCTCTTTCCACAGCCTTTCTATATGGTTGGGATGCAGAAAGGGCTATCAAATTGGCTGTGGAGGAGATCAATGCGAAGGGAGGTGTAACGGTCGGTAAAGAGAAGAGGCCCTTTAAAGTAGAGGTGATCGATACGCGGGATCTTGAGCCCGGCGTGCCCGTCAGTGACGCCTTGCTGGTAGTAGAGAAACTGATCTTGGAAAAGAATGCCGATTTTATCATCGGCGGTCCAGTGAGGTCTGAGGCTGCCTTGGCAGCAATGGATTTACTTTCCAAGTACAAGAAAGTATCCATATTGACGACAGGAGTTTTAACTCCTGCCTATCACAAAAGAGTCGAAGCCGAGTACGACAAATTCAAATATTGTTTCAGAATTACTGGCGAAGTCGGCTGGATGGTGACAGGAGAGTTCATACCCGCTCTGATGGATATCAAGGCTAAATTCGGTGTCAATAGACTCTTCATTATGCTCCAAGATGTTGCCCATGCCCGAGCTGGAGGAGATATCGTGGCCAAAATAGCTTCAGAAAAAGGGTGGGAGGTTCTGGGTAAGGAAATTTATCCTACGGGAACTACAGACTATTCTGTAGGTTTACTTAAAGCCAAGAAGGACAACGCCCAAGTGATTCTCATCTGGATGGATATGCCTGAAACTGCGATTCTTCTGAAGCAATGGTATGATATGAAAATTCCTGCACTTCCTTTCGGTACGATTATTTCTGCTGCGGAACAGCCTGGATTTTGGAAAGCTACAGAGGGAAAGGGAGAGTACTGCCTCGCAAGCGTCGTCAATGCAGGCAATGCCCCATCCAAAGCCACCCCGTGGACAATGAGATTTGTTGAGGCCTATCAGAAAAAATACGGGTTGGAACCTGAAGGTTACGGTACTTCCACAAGCTACATGACACCCTATGTCCTGAAAGATGCCATCGAAAGGGCTGGCTCTCTTGATTCCGATGCTGTCATTGCAGCTCTTGAGAAGACAGATATGGTTGGGGTCTACGGAAGAATAAGATTCAATCCCAAGAATCATCAGGTTATCCCCAGCGTTGATCCAAATGAAGGGGCTGTTGGGACGATCTTCCAGTGGCAGGCAGGGAAAAGAGTGGTGGTCTTCCCTCCGAAGATTGCCATGGGCGAGATTAAACTCCCTCCCTGGATGAAAAAATAGCCGCATAGGGCACAGCGCATAGCGCAGAGCGAAAATCCATAATAAATCCGAGTGCATTACCTCTATGCTTTATGCTCTATGCCCTTAGCGCTATGCGTTTTTCTTGTCTTTCATGGACATCCTCATCTACGGAATCATCAATAGTTTTTCCTTGGCCTTGATGGCCATCGGTTTCACCTTAGTCTATGGCATAAGCAGGCTCCCAAATTTTGCCCACGGTGCGCTATACGTGGTCACAGGATTCGTTGTCTGGAGTTTTCTAAACCTCCTTAAAATCCACTACGCTTTGTCTATCCTCATTGCTTTGGTCATCATGGGATTGGTGGGGGCATTTATTTACCGATTCATCCTCATCCGCGTAAGAGGCATGGCGACCTCTGAGATCATTGCCTCTTACGCCATGGGACTGGCCATCCTTGAGGCCTTGCGTTGGGGAGGGTTTAAAGGGATGACCTACACGCTTCCCGTTTTCATTGAGGGCAGTATCGAGATAGGAGGTATCCCTGTTGATCTTCAGCGAGTGATCGTCATCGGAGTAGGAATCGTAGTGGTCACGTTTTTATGGCTTTTCACTCACTACAACAGAATTGGACTGGCATTGAGAGGGATGGCCCAGGATGAACATGCGGCCATGATGTTGGGGATCGATTCCGATTGGATGGCCATCATCGCCATGTCCCTTGGTTCGATCCTGGCAGGGCTCTCTGCAATGGTCTTACTGCCGCTGGGGAATATTGTCGTGGAAGCCGGTTACAATGTCCTGATTCTCTCGATTGCTGTGTGCATCGTTGGGGGTTTAGGCAGTTGGGTAGGCGCAGTCCTCGCCGCTTTCATGATCGGGTTCATCCAGATCATTACGGTCGCTTATATTCAGTCCCATTTCCATATGGTGGTTGCCCTCTTGGCAATCATTATTACTCTGATCCTGAGACCTTCGGGACTCTTCGGCAGACAGAAGGAACTGGAGGAAAGAGTTTAAAATAGAAATTCGAAGCACGAAATCCGAAACAAAGATGTTAAACTCTAAACTCGAAATCCTAAACTCTAAACAAACTCAAATCTCCAAAACACAAGACCCCAAACTATATGGCTTAGAAAATATTCGGTTCAGTTTGTTATGAAGTCAACATTACCTTTTGAGTTTTATATTTTAGATTTGTTTAGGATTTAGAGTTTAGTATTTAGAGTTTAAACAACTTCGGACTTCGATATTCGTATTTCGGATTTAGGATAAAAAGTTGAATACGATAGAGAAGCGGAAGGAACGACTAGACCGTGGTATAAAAGTTAGAACCGAAGGGATCTACGCTATCTCTTCATGGCAGGAGGTGGGCTACCTTCTTCTCCCGCGATTGGTCCTCATTCTGGGTCTCCTGCTCCTTCCTCTTTTGATGCCATCCCTTTACTGGAAAAGGGTCATTTCCATCGTCTCTATTTACGCATTGCTTGCACTCGGATTTGATTTCCTTGCGCACTTTGTTGGGTTGGTTTCCTTGGGAGGTGCATTCTTTGTCGGAACGGGCGGGTATATTGCAGCCATTCTCAACAAGACATTCGGACTGTCGCCAGCACTGACGATCCCGATGGCCACCCTTGCCGGAGCACTGATCTGCACGCTTCTCCTTCTGCCTGCCCTCCCTCTTAGGGGAGTCTACTTTGCCATCGTGACCCTCATGTACCCTCTGGTTTTGGCAAGAATTATTGAAGCCCTCAATATCCTCGGAGGGACGGATGGGATTTTGGGAGTGGCCAGCTTTGCAAGCAGATGGGTGGAGCAATACCTCATCACCATCATCTTGATTCTCTCTCTTTTTGGTTTGAGAAGGTTGGTCAACGAAGATATCGGCCTTGTCTTTCGAGGGGTGAAGGATAATGACCAGGCGATCCGAGCCTCTGGGCTGAGCATCACCTTTTATAAATCGATTGCTGTGTTCATCGCATCGGCCCTGGGCTCGCTTGGAGGCGCTTATCTGGCCCACATTTATATGTGGTCAGGCATATCCCAATTCGCCCTTGACTTTTCCATCATCCCGATCGCCGCCACGGTGATTGGAGGCGGAGGAACCCTCGTGGGCCCTCTTCTGGGTTGTTTCATCCTCGTCCCGATCTCAGAATTATTGCGAGCCTTCGGCACACTTAGGATTGTTTTCTATGCCGTCATCCTGATGATGTTCATCATGTTCCGAAGTGAAGGCATCATGGTCTATGCCCAGCGAAAATACCATCAATTTGAGAGGTGGGTGAAAGTTTGAGCGCAGAACCTATCCTTCAGGTGATCAATGTGTGCAAATCGTTTGGTGGCCTCCAGGCTTTAACGAACGTCAGTTTCAACGTTCATGAAGGCGAGGTCTTTGGAATCATTGGTCCCAATGGATCAGGGAAGACAACGCTCATCAATTGCATCACCGGTTTCATTAAGATGGATTCCGGCGAAGTTCTCTATCGGGGCAAGGAGATCACGAACAAGGCGCCCAATAAGATTGCGAATCTGGGCGTGACACGGACATTTCAGATTATGAGACCTTACTACAGTCTCCCTGCCTTTAAGAACCTGGTCATTCCCCTGTTCTCTCCCAGGGCCCGACGGACCGGTGGATGGAGAGGAGGAGGCAAACTTGGAGATAGGGGGACGGTGAGTATTGATATCCTCGAGGAGATCGGTTTTGAAAGGGATTCCTTCGTCCCGTATAAGCTTGCATCGAGCCTTCCCACAGGGTACCTGAAGCGCCTCGAGCTTGCCAGGTGCCTTGCCCTAAGACCGGATGTGATCCTCTGCGATGAAGTCTTCTCAGGGCTCAGCATGAGCGAGATTGCAAGCATGGTCCCTCTCATCGAAAAGTTGCAGATGGATGGCATCACCCTGGTGATGATCGAACATCGATTGAGGGAACTCTTCCGGGTGGCCAATCGCGTCATGGTTCTCAACTTCGGCGAGAAATTGACGGAAGGCATTCCAGAAGAGGTCATGCAGGACGAGAAGGTAAAACAGGCCTACCTTGGCTCAGAGAAGTTATTGGATTATACGTTTGAGGGCTGATAAAAGATCCCTGCCTACCGGCAGGCAGGATTGCAAAATGGACAATGATCAATTAGCAATTAACATTGAAAAGATATAAAACTTTCATTGCTAATTTCGCATGGCTAAATTTACAATTTGAATTGTGATTTTATGAAAGAAGAATATATCTTCACCCGATTTGAGCAGATGTGCGAAAAATACGCTGAGCGACCGGCGATCATCTATCTGGGCCAGACGTTCTCTTATGCCAGATTAAAAAATCTCATCGATCGATTCGCTGCGGGTCTGAGCCAGTTAGGGGTTAAAAAAGGGGATCGAGTGTTGATCTACATTTCGAACTCTGTCCAGTGGGTGGTCACATTTTTTGGAATTCAAAAGATTGGAGCAGTCGCTGTACCCGTTGCCCCTATTTATACTTCTTTTGAGATCGAATATATGATCAATGATTCAGGAGCGGAGACGATCGTCTGCCTCGATACCAACTTCTGCTATGTGAAGGAGATATTTGCCAAGACATGTCTAAAAAGGGCGATCGTCACAAACTTAGTGGACCTCCTCCCTCTGTGGAAGAAAGCGGTCGGTTTCCTCTTTGACAAGATTCCCAATGGAACGGTGGAGAGGGATGAGAACGTCCATTTTTTTAAAGACCTCCTGAAATATCCTCCCCTGAGAGAGGAGGTAAAACTCGATCCCTGGAATGACCTTTCCTATATCCTCTATACAGGTGGTACGACTGGCTTTCCTAAAGGAGTACCGGGGAATCACGTCGGCATGACCTCGTACGTCAAAGACATCAGAGAGGATGTGGTCGGAGGATACCTCAAGGAAGGTAGGGATACCTATATCGCAGTCAATCCCTTGTTTCATATCATGGCTCTTGGATTGTTCGTGGCGGTTGGTCTGAATCATGGGAACACAACCATCCTCATGCCTGTCCCGCAAGTGGATCCCATCTTATCTGCGATACAAAAGTATAAAGTGAGATGGCTCCTCGGTGTCCCCGCTCTCTACCGGATGATCCTTGAGAATGACCGACTGGATCAATACGACCTCAGCTCTCTAAAATACTGCTATTGCGGAGGAGATGTTCTTCCCGTTGAAGTTTTCAAACGATGGAAAGAACATCTGGGGATATCGATCTATCAAGTCTATGGTTCCACAGAAGCAGGTCATGTCACATACAGCCGCTTGAACAAGGAACCGGAGCTCATGTCCATTGGCCTGCCACTAAAATCAAGACAGTGTAAGGTCGTTGATCCAGATAGCTTAGAGCCAGTACCTGTGGGAGAGGTCGGCGAGTTAGTGGTCACGTCCGATTACACGATCAAGAACTACTGGAATAAACCAGAAGAGACCCAGCGATCCTATGTGGAAATTGGTGACAAGATATACTACCGGATGGGCGATTACGTCCGAAATGATGACAAGGGAGAGATCTATTACATCGAGAGATCAGCCGACATCATAAAGTATAAGGGGTATCGTGTCTCGGCCTCTGAGATCGAAGCTGTCTTGCAAGATCATCCCACGGTGATCGGTGCGTGCGTTGTGGGTGTCCCTGATCCGAGGGTGGGTGAACGCATCAAGGCAATGGTCGTTCTCAAGGAGGATGCAAGGGGAGTGGATTCATCCGAGCTCCTCAAATGGTGCCGTGAACGATTGGCTCCTTATAAGATCCCTCAATACATCGAATTCAGGGACATGCTTCCCAAGTCCAAAGTGGGAAAACTTCTAAGACGAGAGATCAGAGAAGAGGAACGCCGGAAGATAACGAAGGAAAAGAGATAACTCCGTTTTCAATGCCAAATGTCAAAATCCAAATTTCAAATTAAGTTCAAATTTCAAAGTCCAACGAAAAATATTTTGGAATTTAGTCGTTTGTCATTCACTTGACATTTGAGCTTTGGAATTTGGCATTTATTTTTTTAATCTGAGGGGTTTTAAGAAACGAGTATGGGAATCTATGACGAACTTCTGATCAAGGGATTTGAACGGGCCTGTGAAAAATATCCGGATAAGGCTGCAATCATCTACGTTGGGGAGAAACTTACCTACAGAAAATTGAAGGAGCTGATCGATCGATTCTCCACTGCTCTGCACGACCTTGGCGTGAGGGAGAATGATAAGGTCATGCTTTACATCCCGAATTGCCCGCAGTTCCTGATCGGATATTTTGCGGCTCAACAGATCGGGGCCATCCCTGTACCGGTCTCTCCTATTTACACTCCCTACGAGATCAGATACCTCATAAATGATTCGAGTGCGGAGACGGTCTTATGCCAGGACACAAATTTTAGATATGTGAAAGAGGTCTTTCCAGAAACCTGTTTAAAGAGAGCCATCGTCACGAATTTTGTCGACCTGCTCCCATGGTATAAGCGAGCCATAGGTGCCCTCTTCGATAAGGTTCCAGATGGAGTGGTTGAGCGAGACAAAAATACGTACTTTTTTAGAGATTTAATCTCTCACTACCCTCCTCAGCCTCCAAAAGTGAGCATCAACCCCTCAGAGCATCTCTGCTACATCCTTTATACAGGTGGGACGACAGGCTTTCCAAAGGGCTGCCCATCCACCCATACAGGGATGGTCTCCTTTGTCAATGAGATTCGCGCCGTGGGTGAGGGCCATATCTCAGAAGGTGAGGAGATATTTATCATGGTGAATCCTCTTTTCCACCAAATGGCCCAAGGGATCATCTTGGGAATGGTTCTGAGCAAGGGGAATACAGCGGTGTTGATGCCTATTCCTCAGGTCGATGCCATCTTAGAAGCCATCCAGCGGTATCGGGGAACGCTATTCCTCGGTGCCCCTACTCTTTACCGTATGATTCTCGAAAATGATCGGCTCAACTTGTACGACCTATCTTCACTGAAGTACTGCTGGAGCGGAGGGGATGTTCTACCCCTCGAGGTTTTTAATCGTTGGAAGAAAAAGTTCGGAGTGCCGATCTATCAGGTCTTCGGCGCAACAGAAGTAGGCTTCGTCGCAATGACACCCTTAGACAAGGAACCCGTGCCAGGAAGCATCGGGTTTCCATTACCTTCGAGGGAAATCAAGATTGTGGATCCAAACACTCTGGAGGACTTGCCAAGGGATACCCCAGGTGAACTCCTGGTGACCTCCCAGTACATCCCCAAGGCTTACTGGAACAAACCGGAAGAGACAGCGGCTTCGTATATCGAGATCGATGGCAAGATCTGGTATCGGATGAAGGACTTTGTCCAAACGGATAACGATGGACAGCTTTACTACGTCGATCGAAGTGCAGATGTCATAAAATATAAGGGATATCGGGTTTCCTGTTCCGAGATTGAGGCCGTTTTACAAGACCATCCTGCAGTTGTGGGAGCATGTGTGGTGGGTGTTCCAGATCCGAACGTGGGCGAACGCATAAAAGCAATGGTCGTGCTTAAACAGGATGCCAGAGGCGTGGGTGGAACCGAACTGTTAAAATGGTGCCGAGAGCGACTGGCAGCCTATAAGGTTCCGGGTTATATTGAATTCAGAGATATGTTACCAAAGTCGAAGGTCGGGAAACTTCTGAGAAGGGAGATCAGGGAAGAGGAGCGGAGACGGATTGCTAAGGGAGAAAAGTCGATTCGCGTGTAAGCCAGTGCCACTTTCGGAGGACAGTGTTTCTCTTCTTTACCAATATAAGTTTCCGGCCCTTCACTTCATCAATCTGAGGAAAACCTGCCGAATCATCCTCTCGATATTCGTTTTCCTCCTGTTATGGCAGTCCCCGGCCAATCCCGAGTCAAGAAGTCCTTCAGGAATTCGTGTGCCTATTCTCCTCTACCATCGGTTTGGGCCTCTCGCTGCCGATGGCATGACAGTCACCACATCCACCTTCGAATCCCATCTCAAGTATCTGAAGAGTCACAGCCATAGCGTCATCCCTCTTAGGCATTTGGTCGATCATTACCTCGGGAAAAAGGCTCCCTTTCCTTCTCGGTCGGTGGTGATCACTGCCGACGATGGCCACAAATCGGTCTACACTGAAATGTCACCTCTCCTAAAAAAATACCAAGTTCCGGTCACCCTCTTCTTATATCCCTCCGCTATATCCAATGCCTCTTATGCCATGACGTGGGATCAACTCAGGGAACTGAAAGAGACAGGGCTTTTCGACTTCCAGTCCCACACATTTTGGCATCCCAACTTTAAGGAGGAAAAAAAGAGGCTAAAGCCTGCGGAATATGAAGACTTCGTTGAAAAACAGCTAAAAAAGTCGGGAGAAAGGATCGAGAAAGAGCTCGGTGTTAAGGTCGATATGCTGGCATGGCCATTTGGCATTTACGATGAGTGGCTGATCCGCAAGGTTATCCAGTCCGGATATGTGGCCGCGTTCACCATGGAGCGACGTCATGCCAGTCCCTCTGAGAATATGATGACCCTTCCCCGGTATCTCATGGTCCATCAGGAAAGGAGGAACGCAGACGACACAATTCGAATCCTGCTCGGTGAGAAGTAAACCGTTCCCTTCCCGGCTGCGCCTGCCTGTCGGCAGACAGGGTAGGCAGGCCTGAGATGAATAACAAGGAACGCAGTTGCCACCCACTTCTTAATCTTGCCGATCGCCGATAAATCTTTTTAAAAGAGTAATGCTTCATCCTACCGTCCGAACTTGCCAAGATCCGACAGGGATGTCGGCGAAAATCTTATGGCGGCAACCTCAACTCGTCCCTCAAACTAAAGAAAGGCCCTAATAGACCGAGGACTGCGCTAGGGTTATGAAAGTTACCCTTACCCAAAAAATTTAGACAATCCGCTTGATAAGATTTTAGGAGACATTCCTGGCGGATTTGCGGATTTCTCCCCATGTAAGTCAGGCATCGCTCAAAAGATCTGTTCCATACCGAGTCTGGCATTGTGCTTGCACAAACCAATCACTGGACAAATTCTTCAACCAAAGAGGACATGGTCTTGAAGATTCCAAATTTGTTGTCAGATTTTACCAATGAATTTAACATATTACGTGTTTCTAAGAGCAAACGCCCTGCCTTACAAAATCCCTTTTTGTATACCTCTACAGCCCTACTTTTGACCCTTTTCCTGTCAATTCCTGATAACGCATTTGCGTACAACATTGGAAAAGTGGTCGATTTCTTTACAGGAAAACCCCTGAAAGGAGCAATCGTTGTCAGCAATCATAATGGTCATGTTGAGCATACTGACGAAAATGGCATCTTCTGCATTAACAGCAACGGAAACAAGGTGGGCGTGAGGGCCTATGGCTATTTAAGATCTGACCAGATCCTGATCCCCTCTCTGGCAGCGGCACCCCAAGAGGTCAGGCTCTTTCCCTTGGCCCCAAAAGCTCTCTACCTCTCCTTTTATGGCATAGGCGAGAGATCCCTGCGTGAATCAGCCCTGAAGCTTATAGAGGAGACAGAACTCAATTCTCTTGTCATCGATGTCAAGGGAGACAGGGGCATGATACCTTACAGGAGTCTGGTTCCTCTTACCTCGGAGGTCGGAGCTCAAAAAATAATCACTGTAAAAGATGTGACCAACCTGATACGAACCTTAAAGGAAAAGCGAATCTACACGATCGCACGGATCGTCGTTTTTAAAGACAATCTCTTGGCTCTGAAGATGCCTGATTTAGCAGTGAGGAATCAGAAAGGAGAGATATGGCGCGATCGGGAAAACCTTGCGTGGGTGGATCCGTTTAAGAAAGAGGTGTGGGATTATAATATTGAGATTGCCATGGAGGCCGCTCAGTATGGATTTGACGAGATCCAATTTGACTATGTCCGTTTCCCTGATGCCATTGACCTCCGATTTTCTCAGCCAAACACAGAGGAGAACAGGGTTAGGGCAATCTCTGGATTTCTGATGGAAGCGAAAAAGAGACTAAGGCCCTATAACGTCTTTCTCGCCGCCGACATTTTCGGTTATGTCTGCTGGAATCTTAACGATACATTCATTGGACAAAAACTGGACCACCTAATCGTCCATCTGGACTATCTTTCCCCAATGCTCTATCCTTCTGGGTTTCAATATGGCATTCCTGGGTATCGCCTTCCTGTTGCAAACCCCTATGAAATCGTATATCTTTCCCTCAGACGAGCCCAAGAACGCTCCCGTCTGTCATCCGTTCGCTTCAGACCATGGCTCCAGGCATTCAGAGACTATGCCTTCGACAAGAGGGGCTTCAACGGTCATGAAATTAGGAGCCAAATCAAAGCGGCTGAAGAGTTTGGCTCCCATGGCTGGATGCTTTGGAACCCATGTAACGTTTATTCCAGGAACGGACTGAAAGACTAATCCTCTAAGAGGTACTTCAAGTGGAGGCTAAGAATTGTGATGCGACTGAAAATTGTTCTCATCACACTGATCCTCTGTATTCTGATGCAACCGCCTTTGGCAATCTTGGTAAGGGCGCAGGATGAGTCAGAGGGCACCCCAGGAATCAACGAAAGGCAGTTGACTGCCATCGCTGGAATCATCGACAAGGCGATTCGTTCTGGTAAGATTCCAGGAGCGGCTGTCCTGATTGGGAATCAGGGCAAAGTCGTCTACCGCCGGGCCTTCGGTTACCAAGCGATTGAACCCAAAAGGCTGCCTATGAGGATTGATACGATCTTCGATCTCGGCTCACTCACGAAAGTGGTTGCCACCACGACGGCGTTGATGCAACTCATGGAGAAGGGAAAACTGCGTATCGAAGATCGGGTTGCAGAGCATTGGCCTGAGTTCAAGGCCAACGGTAAGGAAGAGATCACCGTGCGCCAACTCCTCACGCACTATTCCGGACTTCGACCAAGTCTGGGAGTAAGTCCAAAGTGGGCAGGGTATGATGCCGCATTCAAGATGATCGCTGAGGAAAAAACCTTCTCTCCTCCGGGTACTCGTTTCATCTACAGTGACATCAATTTCATCATTCTTGGTGAGCTCGTCCGTCGAATTTCGGATCAATCCCTTGATGCCTACTGCGCCGAGCACATATTCAAACCCCTTAAAATGAATGACACAGGGTTTAAACCTTCTCCTTCCCTCAGAAGCCGCATTGCTCCCACCCAGTACCAGCACGGAAAGAAAGGAAAGATGCTCTGCGGAGAAGTCCATGACTCTGTTGCCTATCACATGGGCGGGGTGGCGGGTCATGCCGGACTCTTCTCCACTGCTGATGATCTTGCCATATTCGCGCAGACACTCCTCGATGGCGGAGCCAAAAAAAGCGTGCGCATCTTAAGCCCGCTCACGGTTGAAAAGATGACCATCCCCCAGACGCCGCCCAATAAGATGGTTCTGCGAGGATTGGGTTGGGATATTGATTCACCCTTTGCTTCTAATCGAGGGGAGCTCTTGCCAGTAGGTTCCTACGGACATACAGGGTTTACCGGAACCTCAATTTGGATTGATCCAGTTTCCAAGACTTACATCATTCTCTTAACCAACAGAGTTCACCCAGACGGAAAAGGCGATGTAGGAGCGCTTCGGTCTCAGATTGCTACGCTTGTTGCTGCTGCTCTCAAACCTGTTTCAACAGAACAAATTCTATCGACCCATCGATCCCTGACCGGTTATTACGAGGTCATGAAGAGTTATCGCATGCAAGGCTTTCGGAGCGGTAAGGTTCAAACCGGAATCGATACATTGAAAGCCCAGAAGTTTGAACCGTTATCGGGTCTGCGTGTCGGACTGATCACCAACCATTCAGGCCTCGATTCAGAAGGGCAGCGTACCATCGATCTCCTCTTCAAGGCACCGGGCGTGAGCCTCGTCTCCATCTTCGTCCCGGAGCACGGTCTCTCTGGAAAAATGGAAGAGAGGGTCTCTTTTTCAGTCGATCCTGCAACAGACCTTCCTGTCTACAGCTTATATGGGGAGGTCGATCGTCCTGCGGGGAAGATGCTCCATGGTCTCGATGCGTTGGTCTTCGATATCCAGGAGGTGGGAGTCCGTTTCTACACTTATGTCACTACGATGGCTTATGCGATGGAGGCTGCAGCTAAGAAGGGCATTGCCTTCTTTATCCTCGACCGACCCAATCCTATTACCGGTTCGGTGGTACAGGGCCCTGTGTTGGATGGAGATTTAAAATCATTTGTCGGTTATTTTCCCATGCCCCTCCGGCATGGTATGACAGTGGCTGAACTCGCCTCGATGTTCAATGCTGAAAACCAGATCGGCGTGAAGCTAAAGGTCATCAAGATGCGCGGCTATCAACGCACGGATTGGTACGATGAGACAGGCCTGCTGTGGGTGAGTCCATCTCCGAACTTACGGACGCTCAACCAAACAACCCTCTATCCTGGCGTTGCGATGGTCGAGGGAGCAAATGTGAGTGTGGGGAGAGGAACAGATACACCTTTTGAACTTCTCGGAGCTCCATGGATCAACGCAAGGGAACTTGCTGACTATCTGAACGGACGCAAAATCCAGGGTGCCCGATTTATGCCTGTTGAATTCATACCGAGGGCCAACCGCTTCGAGAACCAGTTGTGCCATGGTGTCCAGATCGTCCTGGTGGATCGGCATGCATTAGACTCCCCTGCCCTTGGGGTTGAGATCGCCTCCGCACTCCATCGGCTTTATCCCAACGATTTCCATCTCGATAAAACGCTGCCCTTGATCGGTTCCCACGAAGTCCTTCAGGCTATCAAGGGCGGACAAGATCCTAATTCAATCGTCCTGAACTGGCAATCCTCCCTTGAGAATTTTAGCAAGATAAGGTCAAAATATTTACTCTATTGATTCCGCTGAGGTGTTTGGTAAACCCCGTTAGAAATTCCAGCGGGGGACTAAACCTCGCCGAAGTTATTCTAAAATCTAACCGCGCTGCAGAGCAGCGGGGCATTATTTCTAACGGGGTAAATGATGATTTCCTTATTATGTGAGGTGATAATATGATGGTTACCATAGCGGGTTGCGGAGCTTTAGGAAGTCTTTTAGCTGCTCGATTGATCGAAGGAGGTATAGAGGTTCAAGCCTTCCAGAGAAAGGGAGCACAACTTGAAGCTCTCAAGCGGAACGGGATCACAATCGAAATGGACAGGACAGGTACGACGAGAACCTTTCAACTGGTAACGGCTTCTGACGATCCTTCTGAGCTTAAACCATCCAAGCTGATCATTGTTCTTGTAAAAGCCCACAATACTGGAGACATCTTTCCTGTACATGAGGTTCTCGAAAAAGAGGGGATCGTACTTACGCTCCAGAATGGTCTTGGAAACGCAGAAAAACTTGCTTCCATATTTGGGGAGACGAAAGTAGCCGCGGGCATGGTCACCTACGGAGCTTATGGAATATCTCCTGGAGTCATCGGCTGGGGAGGCGACGGGGGTATCGTTCTTGGTCCCTGGAAGCAAGGACTGGACATGTCTTGGATTGGGGACTTACTGAAGGGTGCCGGGTTAAATGTGGCGTACGTGGAAGATCCAAGACCAGTCATCTGGAAAAAACTTGCGATCAATGCCATGGTCAACCCCACATCCGCCCTCACCAGAATGGGAAACGGAGAGATGTTGAGAAACCCCTTCGCACTTGAAATGATGAAAAGGCTTGGTCAAGAAACGGTTATGGTGGCCGGTCTGGCAGGGATTCATCTTGATTTCGATGATCTCTGGTCGATGCACATGGAAAACCTGAAACGTACTGCTGCAAATAAGCCGTCCATGCTTCAGGACATAGAAGCTGGCAAGCAGACTGAAATCGATGCCATTTCTGGTAAAGTGTTGCAATACGCTCGTAATGATGAAGAATTGCCTTACACGCGCTCGATGTATACTATCCTAAAGGCGATCGATATTCACAGGGGATACTAAACAAGAAACGAAAATAAAAGGTGTCACCCATTAAAAGGCACCTGAACATACCACGCATTGTGTGGTATACCTGGGCAAAGAGACAAATCTAAACCCCTTGAAAATGCTGGGAAGTTTGATTATCCGAAAAATCTGTACCTTTTGTATTGGAGATAGTGTTCGGCGATGAAGTTGAGGGGCTTTCTGGCCCTCGGGAAAGCTTCGTGAAGGGTCCAGAAAACATCAGACAAATCGAGCTCTCTGGCTGACGGATGTTCCGCAGCCAATCTGTAAAAATTCCGGCCTTCCTTTTCATAGTCCTCCGCACCCATTCTCACCCTTCCGCGAAACGATGGCCTGAGTTGTCCTGAGAAGGGATACCGGTAATCGTTTTCGGCGTAATCCGGAAAAATCCCCAGAATGAAAAGACAGATGTCAGCAATCCTTTTATAAAACCCCAGCCTGTGCTCATCCGCCACTTCGTCACACAAAGCCATAAGGCTGAACATATCGAGGTCATTGAACCTAATATTCTCGAAGAGGTGTTTTCCTACCTGAATTGAAAAGGCATACGTTTCAACTCGCGTGAAAGATGAAAGCATGTCAGCCAAATAGTCTAACAGGGATTCTTTGCCTAACAGCTCCACCACATCTTTCGTATCAAAAACCGGAATTTTCGCCGCCCCTGTTTTTTCTATGGTATAGCTCACTTCTTTGAGGTCTCTTGCTACTTTTCTAAGAAGGATCTCAAAGAAGAGACCCGGCGAGATTTTCAGGAATATCTCCTCCTCATCCATCAACCTCCTGAACACTTTTTCATCCTCGATGAAGGTATTCCTGAATTTCTCGTCTTCCCCGATTATCTGTTTGAGCTTAGGTTTATCGATGACTCCGGGCGATGCAGTTTCCACCAAGAAATCGAGATCCTTATCGGATAGTCTCAAACTTCCAAATTTTGATCTGGCCATTTAATTCACTCCTTTATCCAACCTAAATTTTAAATCTTCGAAAAGATATCCGCAAGAATTCTGCGCTCCTCTTTACGCCATCATCTATGCCGCCTTTTCTCTCTTTGGAGAACTCCCGCATCGCCGTCTTGGAATCGGCTGGGCCGCGCTGGTCCCCCTTTGAGACTGTGTCATAATTAACGAGAAATTACTTCCTCCGGAATCTACCGTGCATCATGATTACGACACAGTCTCTTGAGAAAAAAGAAGAACTTAAAAGTTAGATGAAAGATAACCTACAAACCAAAATAGGCGGATTTCACATCTGGGTTTTCCATCAGTTGCTGAGAGGTCCCTTCCAAGACCGCTCCCCCATTTTCAAGAACATAACCATAATGGATGATCGGCAAAATGGGACGGGCATATTGCTCTGAAATCAAGATCGTAATCTCCGTCTGTTGATTGATGTCGCGAATCGTCCGGGCAAGCATGGCCTCCATCAAAGGGCTTAGCCCGAGCAGAGGCTCATCCAGAAGAAGGAGTTTCGGCTGTGCCATCAAGGCCCTTCCAATGGCAAGCATCTGCTGTTCTCCACCGCTGAGAAAACCTCCCTCTCTCCTCTTCAGGGTCTTTAATGGCGGGAAGATGGTAAATACATAATCCAGCGTCTTCTTGGCCTGAGATTTCGTAGCCAAGTAACCTCCTATTTTTAGGTTTTCCAATGCGCTGCTCTCAGGAAAGATTCTTCGTCTCTCCGGACAGAGAACAATTCCCCGCTTTGCCCTTTCGCTTGGCTTCATGTGAGTAATATCCAAGCCATCAAAGAGAACTGTTCCAAGGACGGTGATCCTTTCCCCTCCTTTCATCTCCTCCTTCTTCTTCACGTCCAGGATGATTCCTGAAATCGTATACATCAAGGTCGACTTGCCTGCACTGTTGGCTCCGAATATTCCTGTGATCTCCGCCCGCTGACACCTCATATTGATATTATTGATCGCGATGGCATTTTCATAAAATACCATGAGGTTCTTGACTTCTAACATATTCTCTCCTCCGTCCCGAGGTAAGCCTGCCTGACTTCAGGTTTGGCCATCACTTCTTCCGGACTTCCTTCGGCAAGTTTTTCACCAAAATTCATCACCATGACCCGATTGACCAGCCGAAAGAGCTCCCTCAGCCGATGTTCAATCATGATAATGGTGATCCCCTCCATTTGAAGTTTCTCGATCACAGGGATCATCGTCGCAATTTCAGCCATACTGAGGCCTGAAAAGATCTCGTCACAGATGATCATTTCAGGCTTTAAAGCAAGGCACCGGGCGAGCTCAAGACGTTTAAGGTATCCGAGAGGAAGTGAAGAAGCTATCTTATAGGGGACATAGGCATCCCTTTCAAAACCGATCTCCTCCAAGATATCGATGGCAACCCCATCCTTGTCACCCAGTTTGCCTCCTCTTGTTCGCCGAATCCTTGGCGAATTCAAAGGCACGATCAGGTTCTTGAAGGCAGGCAGACTGTGGTAGGGCCTCATGATTTGAAACGTTCGCGTCACCCCGAGATCGGCAATCTTATGGGGCTGCATGCCGGTGATCTTTTTGTTCTTGAAGAAAACCTCTCCGGAATCGGGCTTCACAAACCCGGTAATCAGGTTGACCAAGGTCGTCTTGCCTGAACCATTTGGACCAATGATCCCCAAAATCTCACCTAGGGTCAGTTCAAAGCTGACCTCTTTGACAGCCATGATGCCGCCAAATGACTTGCTCACTTCTTGGACCTTCAGAAACATCCTTTCGTTCATCCTTATACTTCTTCCCAGTGCTCAAATTGATGATATTTTCGTTGAAGATAATTCATCAGGCCTTCGGGTTTGTAGACGATGAAGCCAATGAGAATAAGACAATAGACAACTACCCGGAGTTGACCAAAGCCACGCAAGGCTTCAGACAGAGGCGTTAATATGAAAGCTCCTATGACAGGCCCCACCAATGTCCCCATTCCGCCCATGACCGTTGCAGAGATGGGAAGGATGGAAAAATCCAGAGCAAACTGTGAGATGCCGATCCATCCATACAGGTGGCTGAGATAAGCCCCGCCAAAACACCCCATCAAGGCCGCAATGAAGACCGCCTTCGTCTTATAAGAAGTGATGCTGATCCCAGAGGCCTTAACTGCCTGGTCATTGTCTTTGATGGACCGCAAGATCAATCCGATGTCTTCGGTCACCAATCTTCTAATGGCAAAAAGAGCAATAATCACAATTCCTAAGATGAGATACTGGTCGACCCAGATGTTGGGGAAGGTCGCAAGAGCGGTGATCCCTTCTGTACCGCCGAAGATGTTTAAAGCGATGATAATATATACCGTTAACAGTGGGAACATGAAGCTGGTGATGGCAAAATAAATTCCTCTGAGACGGAGGCAGGGTAAAAGAATTAAGGTGCTGATGGTCGCACCAACCAATGTGGCGATTGGCATGGTGAGAAACGGTGACCAAGCCATTTTTGCATTTAAAAGCCCTGAAATGTATGCGCCAGATCCAATAAAAAAAGCACCCCCCAAAGAAACCAAGCCCACATATTCAGCCAGGAAGTCAAAGCCCAAGGCCAGCAGCGCGTAGATGCCGGCTTGACAAAGAACCCTTTGCCAGTACATGTCCAAAAAAAATGGAGACAAAAGAAGACCAAAAATAAGAACGAGCCTTGGCACAAGGAGATAACCCATCTCTCTCCAAGAGGAGAGAGCGTATAAGCCTTCGGTTCGGACCTTGATCCCCCTATCCAGCCTTTCTTTGCGTCGCTCTACCGTTTTCAATTCTTTTCCAAGTGACAGCATGGAGTTATAAATCCGAGCCCGAGGCGTAAATCCAAATGACAAAATCCAAATTTCAAATCAATGACAAATGACTGAATGTCAAATCCTTAAACTGTCCCCATCAGTATTTGGAAATTTGAGCTTTGAACTTCATTTGAACTTTGAGATTTGACATTTGGATTTGATTATTGGTTAGACTCTTTCCTCAAGTTCCTTCTGTTTTCCCAAAAGCCCTGAGGGCCTGAAGATCAATATCAGAATGATAGCTCCCACTAAGACGACCGATTCCCAAACTGCTCCAAAGAGGGCAGTGCTGATAATCATTGCAAAACCGAGTACAAAGGATGCCAATACTGCACCCGCCCAGCTGCCCAGCCCTCCGATGATACATACGGCAAGGGCATTGATTAAGACCCGATATCCTGCTTCAGCGGTCACATTCCCTAAAGGAAGGATAATCACGGCTGCTAAGCCAGCTAAGGCTGACCCAATGGAGAGGGAGATCACTGCGGCTCGATCTGAATCAATCCCGAGCATCATCGCAGCCTGTTCATCTTGAGCGATCGCCCGAAGGGATAAACCCGTCTTGGTATGGTGGGTGAAAAGCCACAATGCAGCCACCACCGCCAATCCTCCCAACATCACAATGAGCCGCTGAGCATCAACGAGCACACCCACAATCCTCACCTTGGCATCGACAAAGGAAGGCAAGACATAGAAGGGACCGATGAATCCTTTGAATCCACCGATGCCCTGCAAGCGCAATCCTTCCAATATAATGAGTCCAACAGCGAAGGAGGCGATGATTTCTGAAGTCGCCATTCCTCTCAACCTGATCAAAACAAGGCGGTAGATCAACGCCCCCAAAATGGCCGAGATCCCCAACGAGATGAGGATGGCCAATGGATAGAATAATTTTAAATCGTTGATAAAACTCCAGGTGAGAAAGCCTACCAAGACATAGAGAGCACCGTGCGCAAAATTAGGCAATCGGCTCACGCCATAGACGAGCGTAAAACCAACTGCAATGAGGGCGAAAGTGACGCTATTGACCGTTCCATAAATGAGGAGGTTCATGGGATTCTTTGTGGTCTGTCACTTGCGATTTGGAGTTTACGGGTCTGGGGCTTGAGGTTGAAGGACAGGCATTTGCCTCTAACCTCCCACCTCAAACCTCGAACGTCATTATCGTTTCAGCCAAGGCGGCATCTTGATTGAGCCCGTTGCTGCTGCCTGCGGATAGATGGTTATCCTCTGACGATCCTGCCATTGTACCCAATTACCCAATACACTTGTCTTTGGATCATAACCGTAAACGATTTGGTGGTTTTGGTCGAATCGGATCGTTCCGCGGACAGCAGGTAGATTCGTTTTTTCTAAGGCCGGAATGAGCGCATCCGTCTCAGTTGACCCTGCACGTTCAATCGCATCCTTTAATACATAAAGAGCCTCATAGGCGCTCACACATCCTGTGCTCCGCGGTGGAACCCCCCATCTTTTCTGAAATGCATTATAGTATTTCATCGTCAATGGGGTCACGTTGGAAGGGGTGCATCCCGTTTCTGAAAGGGTCACAATGGTGTAGGCTCCCTTTCCTTTCGTGGCTTCCCAGAATCCAGGATCTTCTGCCGCACCGATGAAACCAATAGGAAGAGCCGGAATTTCCATATCCGCCCATTGCCTCAGCATGATCGATGTTTCAGGTGAATAAGCCCATATGAATAAAACTTGAGCACCTGATTTCTTGCAATCTGCCAAGGCTACCGAGTAATCCGTAGAAGCAATGGGATGCTTATCAAAGCCTACGATCTCCCAGCCATCCTTTACAGCCAAATTCTTCACGATCTCGGCAGCTGCACGGCACATGGCGCTATCATCAATGGAGATAAACATCTTTGTGAAACCGAACTTCTCTTTGATCTGTCGGAGCAAGTCAACCCCTTCCTTAATATACCAGGCGACACTCCCACTTTCTCTGAAAGAATATTTATACTTATTTAGATCTGAGCCCACCTTTTTATCCCAAGCCGGTGTATAACAACCAATAGAAACGACATCAAGGATCTTATATTTCGCATAGAGATCGATGGCTGCAAGGCCACACTCTGACATACAGGGTCCGCCAACGATCATATCGGACTTCTTTTGGAGGATCAGTTTCTCAATAGCAAGAAGCACTTCGCTGGTCGGAACCCCCGGCTCCTCATCACGGGTGTCGATAATTTCGAGTTTTAAAGGCCTCTTGGTACTTCCCACTTTCACACCGCCCGCAGCATTGATTTCTTCTGCTGCCAAGATCATGCCTCTCTCTCCATTCTGACCATAGGCGCTTGCCCGGGGAACAGGTGCTCCCACTAAGACGGGTTTGCCCTGACCATGACTCTCATCCCATCCTATCATTAGACCTCCAACGCCAATGGCACTCACCCCTACCGTCTTTAAGAATTCACGCCTTGTTTTCCTCATAGGACTCTACCTCCTTTTTTTCCTTCCTCTTAATTAAGACGGTTAGGTTTATACCATGAGTGAAAAACCTAAGTCAACCCCTCGACTCCCCAGCATAAATGCTGGGGTTTGCCTTCGGCCCGAGCGACTCGACTGAGCTCGCCGAAGTCTCAGGCCGAGGGCTCAGGGTTGACCCCTTCGACTTAGCTCAGGGCAAGCTCTGAGCGGCGCTTTACACCGAGCCCTGAAGGGCAGGGCTTGGCGCCGCCGAATGGGTCAAATCTGAGAGATCGGATCAATACCAAATTCCAAAACAACGTCATGCCTCACTCCTCCGTGGGAACCTAAAGAGATCTGGTAGGGATGTCAGAGAAAATTTTATAGCGGTAACCTCAGCTCGTCCCTAAACTAAAAAAACCGAACCAGCAATGCAAGGACCGTACTACTGATAGTGAATATTACCCATACCTTTAAAAATTTAGGCCATCCGCTTGATAAGATTTTCGCCTGCCTGCCGGCAAGGCAGGAAGGCATTCCTGCTGGATCATCCCTGGCCGCGGTACACAGAGGATTTCATCCACGCTTCAGCGAGGCATTGCAACCTTTTGACTCCCCGACATAAATACCGGAGCGTTCGACTGAGCTCATTGCGAACTCTCACGCCGAAGACTTGTCGCAGGTGAATGGGTCAAAAATAAGAAGGGAAGGAGACGAACTCCTTCCCTTTTGCGTTTATGGGTGACCAGTGGTTACTGCCACATTCCCCAACCTCCACCATGATAGCCTCTTCCGCGGCCATGACCCATCATGTGACCACGACCAAAACCAGGGTCCATCCCGCAACCAGGTCCAAATTCAGCGAGCTGCTCTGGCGAAAGGATCTTTCGAGCCTCCAATTTCAATTGGATGACTTTGTCTCTCATCTGATTTTGAAGATCCCATAATTCTTTTTCCTTATCCATGATGGCCTTGGGATCGGCCTTTGGGTTTGTCCAGAGAGATTGAAGTTCCAGCCTCTTGGTGAGGATAGTCCCTCTTAATTGGGCTGTCTCTTCATTAAGCTTCTGGCGCAACTCTTGGAACTTGGTCTTCTGCTCTGGGGTCAGGGTTGACCATTTCCCAGGATTCGAAGCCTCTAAGCATGGCTCCCCTTTATGTCCTGGGCCAAAACTTCGGCCTTGCGCATAGACGTATGTGACACCCAAAAACATCAAGGCTACCAGTCCTAAGCTAATGATCGACTTTCTCATTCATCTCACCTCCCTTCGATTAAGTTTTACTTTGGTAAGAGCAATAGCTGTGCCAATCTTAAAACCACCTTGATTTATCTTGAATTTTCAATAGGTTGATCCTTTTTTAGGATTCGGATGGATTTGATCTCTCATAAGTTTTAAGAGGAAAGGTTTGTCGATCATCCTTTATATCAGAGAGGGATTTTCTTGTAGTTTTCGATAAATAATCCGATTCGACAATCTTGGCGACCAATTCGACAAGAATTTCGCATTCACGTTTAAAATATTGCTTGACAACGAGAAGGCAGAGGAGGTAAGAAAATAGGAACAAAAATTGGTATCAAATACCGCACAGCGGCAATATTTTTTAAGTCGGAGAGGAGGCTGAAATGAGTGTAAAGCAGATCGAAATGATTAAGGGGGCAAGAAAGCTTGTGGACGATTGTACCAAAGTTAAGGAGGGTGAATTGGTTCTTATCATTACTGATACGGGGATGCCATTCAGTATTGCTGAAACCATCGCTATGGCTGCTCGTGAGAGAGGGGCGGAAGTTATGATTTCGCTGATGAGTCCTCGACCAATTGAAGGGAATGATCCCCCACTTCCTATCGTTCAAGCGATGCAGAGTGCAGACGTTATTTTTATGGCGTGCAGCCGATCGATTTTTCATAGTCCTAGTAGGGTCCAAGCTGCAAAAAATGGAGCCAGGGGAATTTCCATCACAGAATTTACTGAAGATGATATGTTTCGTGGGGCAATTGAAGCTGATTTCCTTGAGACAAAAGATTTGATTCAAAAGGTGGTTGAGAAGCTTCGAAAAGCCAACGAAGCAAGAATTAGTACCGCAGCGGGGACAGACCTTTATCTCGATCTTAAAGGTCGCGGTGAAGGAGTAGTGGGGTTGAATAATCTATGTCACAACCCAGGCCAGTTTGGCGTTCTGATTCTGGAGGCTTCCACTTCACCCAACGTAGGAACGGCGCAAGGAACAATTGTCTGCAATGCGAGTATAACATTGTTAAAGCCGGGGCTAATCAATGAGCCAGTGGTTGCTCGCGTGAAAGATGGAATGGTAACCGAAATCACGGGTGGAGCAGAAGCCAGGAAGTTGAATGATTTATTGGCCGCTATGAGTGATCCAATGGTTTATAATGTGGCCGAATTGGGAATCGGGTTGAACCCCAAAGCCAAGATGACAGGAGTTCAGACCCAAGACGAGGGTGTGTTCGGAACAGCGCATATTGGAGTCGGATCGAACATAACATGGGGAGGAAAGATTAAGGCAGCTACACATTTTGACTTTATCATGTATAGCCCAAAAATCGAACTAGATGGCAAGGTATTGTTAGAAAACTATCATTTTAACCTTTAAGAAGGGAGGACTCAAAAATGCCACAGTATATCGATTTATCTCTACCTTTTGATGGAAAGTTCAGATTCAAAATTGATTTCAGAAAGGATCGGAATTATGAGAAAGATGGAAGGCAGAGCAGTTCGTATAGTATATCAGCTCATGCATATACCCATCTGGATGCTCCGCTTCATATGGCGGGGCCAAACACAAAATCAATCACTGACTATCCTGTGGACTACTTTATTGGGGAGGCGTCTCTCATCAATGTGCCTAAAGGGAAGAGTGAACCCATAACCGGAAAGGATCTTGAGGCTGGAGGAAAACACTGCAAAGATGGGGATATTGTTTTTATTCGCACGGGTTGGTTAGAGAAGATGTGGGGTAAAGAAGAGTTCATCGAATCACCTTATCTTACGGACGATGCGGCGGAGTGGTTGGTAAAACTGAAGGCCCGAATTGCTGGATATGATTTCGTTGAAGACTATATTGTTAGAGATTTTACCAGGAAAGGTTACGCACCTTCTGAGGGCTTTACTGTGCATTTGATCTTGCTTCGCAATGGAGTGTTGAATTTAGAATATGCATACAATTTATCTCAAATCAAAGTCCCTCGGTTCCAGATCTTTGTTTTACCTATAAAGCTTCAGGACTTAGACGGTGCTCCCTGTCGACCTGTGGCTATCATTTAGTAATTTATAATCATAACGGCAAGTCACATTTAATGTGACATTCCAATCAGGAGGTGGTTATTATGTTAAAAAAGATAGCATTTTGGGCGATGGTTTTTGTTTTAATTTCAGGTCCTTCTTTATTTGCCGCTGAGCCTTTTCCCACACGAGAGATTGAGATCATTGTCCCTTGGGAAGCGGGTGGAGGAATGGATTTAATGGCGCGGACATTAGCACCTGGGATGTCAGAGATTTTGGGGAAACCTGTAGTGGCAATTAACAAACCTGGTGCAGCCGGCACGTTAGGTACAACTTTAACCTGTAAAAGAAAGCCGGATGGGTATACACTTATGACTATATCCCCATCTCCTATTCTATTTTCTCCTCATATTCAGAAACTTGAATATCATCCGTTAAAGGATATCACTTACATCGCGGGATTACTAATGCAGCCTTATGCCATTGTTGTTCAAGCAGATGCCCCTTGGAAAACTTTTCAGGAACTTCTCGATGACGCTAAAAAGAATCCTGGGAAGATCAAATATGGACATCATGGTCCAAATAGTTATGACCATGTATTAATGGAAAATGTTGCGAAAGATAGGGGAGTCAATTGGGTAGGTGTTCCTTATAAAGGGGATGGTGCACTGGGACCTGCAATTTTGGGAGGGCACGTACCGGTTGCTGGAATTGCAATGGCGTGGGTCCCTCATGCGCGTGCGGGTAGATTGCGCCCCCTTGTTCTTTTGACTGAAAGACGGATTAAAGAATTTCCAGAACTTCCTATTTTGAATGAGTTTGGATTTAACTATTATTTGGGAGGGGCTAGTTTAAACGGAATTGGAGCTCCAAAAGGTATCCCAGAAGAGGTTCTTCAAAAGATCGAGGATTCCATACGACGTGCTGCAGACACTCCCAAGTTTAAAGAAGCCGCCAAAACAGTTTCTCATGAACTCTTTTACCAGAATGGAAAGGAGTTTACTAAATCTGTAGAGGATGGATTTAATAGCATTGGTGATATGATAAAAAAGATAGCAAATTAGTAACCATTTGAAATAAGGATTTTGTGGATGAATCGATACGATTCCTTGACCAGCCTGGTATGGTTTCTGGTGGGGACCGGAATTGTTATATACACATCTTTGACATTAAGGATCGGGACGATAAAACAACCTGGTACCGGTTTCTTGCCCCTGCTATGCGGTATGTGTATTGCTGGTCTGGGTCTAATTGTATTCTTTAAGTCAAAAGGAATCAGAAAAAAAAGTAGCGCAGAAAGTTTTTGGAAGAAAAAACCATTATTTCAGATTTTGATTACCATTGGGATACTATTGGGCTATGCTATTTTTTTGGAAAGGTTGGGTTTTATTTTGGCAACTTTCATCCTCATGCTATTGATTATTACTCAGGTGGCAAGGACCTCTTGGTTGATTGGATTTCTTGAATCATTAATTGCAACTGGGTGTTGTTATTTGCTTTTCGGGTATCTCTTGAAAATCCAACTTCCGAAGGGATGGCTAGGATTCTAATAAGGCTAAATAATGGATTTTTTGCACAGTATCTCCCTTGGATTTCAGGTCGCATTTCAACCAATGAATTTTTTTTTAGCTTTCGTTGGTTGTCTCGTTGGTACCCTTGTCGGAGTTTTACCTGGATTAGGACCAGCAGCCGCCATTTCTCTTCTTCTTCCGGCTAGCTTCTACCTCAGTCCTGTAGGGGCGATCATATTACTCGCAGGAATTTATTATGGAGCTATGTATGGTGGCTCGACAACTTCCGTTTTAGTAAACATACCTGGTGAAGCCGCGTCCGTTGTGACTTGTTTCGATGGCTACCAAATGGCAAAGCAGGGAAGAGCAGGTCCAGCACTTGCAGTCTCTGCAATCGGGTCTTTTATTGCAGGAACCTTAAGTGTATTAGGTTTGATGTTTCTTGCGCCGCCCCTTGCGAAAGTCGCCCTTAAGTTTGGTTCACCTGAGTATACCTCTCTGATGATTTTAGGTTTCGTGATTTTAACCTTTTTGGCGAAAACGTCAATGCCGAAAGCTTTGATAATGGCTGCTTTTGGGCTATTTCTCTCCACTATCGGTTTGGATGCAGTGAGTGGAGATACTCGATTTACATTCTCCATTATTGAATTAATGGACGGAGTGGGCCTTGTTCCAGTGGTAATGGGGCTATTTGGAATTTCTGAGGTCCTTTTGAACTTGGAGGAAATGTATGCAAAGAAGGAAATTCTTGTTGCTAAGATATCGAACTTGTTTCCCACAAGAAAAGATTGGCGGAAGTTTATACCCGCTTCTTTAAGGGGAACTGTAGTTGGATTTTTTTTAGGCATTCTTCCCGGAGGGGGGGCTATACTTAGCTCTTTCGTTTCCTACGCGGTTGAAAAGCGTATTTCAAAGTATCCCGATAAATTTGGGACCGGAGTAATAGAAGGAGTTGCCTCCCCGGAATCAGCCAATAACTCTGCCACCGGAGGTGCATTCATACCATTAGTTACTTTAGGAATTCCGGCAAATGTTGTAATGGCTATTCTCCTTGGAGCGTTAATGATACATGGTATCACTCCTGGACCGATGTTGATAAGTGAACAGCCTAACCTTTTCTGGGGCTTGATTGCAAGTATGTACATTGGAAACTTAATGCTCCTCGTCTTGAATCTCCCCCTCATTGGTATATGGGTCCAACTTCTTCGAGTTCCATATAATATTCTTTTCCCTTTAATCATCCTATTTTGCCTTGTTGGCGTATATAGTATTAACAATTCAATAGTTGATATCCTCATAATGATTGTTTTTAGTGTGATAGGATATTTGATGAAGAAGACAGACTATGAAGGTGCACCGTTGGTATTGGCCCTTGTCTTGGGTGGAATGTTTGAGAACTCTCTGCGTCAATCCTTAATAATGTCAGATGGGAGTCTAACCATCTTTTTCTCAAGGCCTATCTCCTGTGGATTTATATTAACGGCGATCGTGCTCTTATTTGTGCCTTTGATTTTCAAAAGAAGAGTCTTGGCAGTTGGGATGGAGAAAGAAGATTGATTGAAAGCCTTTGTGGGTTTTCCCATTGAAAATGAAAGGTAGCTAAGATTGAGGGAGGGGATCAGGCAAGAACCATTAGCAACATGATGGCTGCTCAAAACCATCCTCTCGTTTATAATATCGCCCAGCTTGCCTTTGGCCTCAACCCTAAATGTGCATTATCAGGTCTTACCTTAGACGATGAAGGCGTCTATGGTACTGCTCATATTGGAATAGGAACGAGCATTGTTCTAAGCGGGGAGGCTACGGCTTCAATGCACTTTGATGCTGTGATGTTGAAACCCACTCTCGAGGCAGACGGAAAAGTGGTGTTAAAGGACGGAGAGTGGTTAATCTGATCAGCTTACGAAGCGTAGGTCATGAGGTGTAGGTCACAATGGACAAGGATATGAATGGTGGAAAAGAAAAAATTTTAAATGACTATTTGAATGAACTTCAGTCAATTTACACGAGCAAAAGGCCGAAATCAAAGAAATTATTTAAGAGAATAAAACAATTCCTACCAGGTGGGGATACTAGAGCTGTAACCTTTTTTAAACCTTTCCCTGCTTTCATAGAGAGTGCCCAGGGGCCTCGTCTTATCGATGTGGATGGAAATATTTTTGTCGACTTCATCAACAACTTTAGTAGTCTGATCCACGGACATGCCAATCCCGAAATCATCCAGGCCGCTTCAGACCAACTTCGCCGAGGAACAGTCTACGGTGCCCCTTCTGAATCTCTTTTGGAGTTGGCGGAAATTATTTGCAAAAGGGTTCCTTCTGTCGAGAGAATTCGTTTTTGCAACTCAGGAACAGAAGCAACACTTGGGGCTATTCGAGCTGCAAGGGCCTTCACGAGGCGACAATGGATTGCAAAAGCAGAGGGTGGATACCATGGAAGCCATGATTCCGTTGAAATAAGTGTTGTGCCAAAGCTGAGTCATGTTGGATCAATACATCATCCTAAAAGCCTAAGAGAAGATGAGAGTATTTCGAAGGGTCTTGCCAAAGAGGTGGTCGTTCTGCCTTTTAACAATTCTGAATTAAGTGCAGACATTATTCAAAAAAACCGGAGCCGATTGGCAGCAGTAATCGTCGAACCCGTCATGCATGCTGCAGGTGTTATCCCTGCTCTACCGGAGTACCTTGAGTGCATACGAGAGGTCACTGCTAAATATAATAT